>WLWD01000981.1_pt1 | contig 170724 bp, 68 predicted proteins | sample 6712731 | NCBI WGS metagenome assembly WLWD01 (sample SAMN12718690, study PRJNA576275) | sponge metagenome | isolation source: marine sponge | host: Mycale hentscheli | place: New Zealand: South Island, Marlborough, Capsize Point | collected 2014-11-01
TCTTTTTCTACTCACATGCACACACAAACACGCTCTTTTTCTATTCACACACAAACACACTCTTTTTCTACTCACACACACACAAACACGCTCTTTTTCTATTCACACACAAACACACTCTTTTTCTTCACACACACACAAACACACTCTTTTTCTTCACACACACACAAACACACTCTTTTTTCTACTCACACACACAAACACACTCTTTTTCTATTCACAAGCACACACAAACACGCTCTTTTTCTACTCACACACCAATACACTCTTTTTCTATTCATACACACACAAATACACTCTTTTTCTACTCACACGCACACACTAACACACTCTTTTTTCTACTCACACACACAAACACGCTTTTTTTCTACTCACACCCACACAAACACGCTCTTTTTCTACTCACACGCACACACAAATACACTCTTTTTTCTACTCACACACACAAACACGCTCTTTTTCTACTCACACACAAACACGCTCTTTTTCTACACACATGAAACATATACACACTCTTTTTCTACTCACACGCACACACAAACACACTCTTTTTTCTACTCACACACACAAACACGCTCTTTTTTTACTCACACACACAAACACGCTCTTTTTCTACTCACACACAAACACACTCTTTTTTCTACTCACACATAAACACACTCTTTTCTACTCACACACACAAAACGCTCTTTTTCTACTCACACACAAACACACTCTTTTTTCTACTCACACACACAAACACACTCTTTTTTCTACTCACACACACAAACACACTCTTTTTCTATTCACAAGCACACACAAACACGCTCTTTTTCTACTCACACACCAATACACTCTTTTTCTATTCACACACACACAAATACACTCTTTTTCTACTCACACGCACACACTAACACACTCTTTTTTCTACTCACACACACAAACACGCTTTTTTTCTACTCACACCCACACAAACACGCTCTTTTTCTACTCACACGCACACACAAATACACTCTTTTTTCTACTCACACACACAAACACACTCTTTTTTTACTCACACACACAAACACGCTCTTTTTCTACTCACACACAAACACACTCTTTTTTTCTCCAGATAGCTAATTAACTTACCCTTGCTTTTTTCTGTTTAAATATGCATGCAGTCTTTGTTCTGTTCCAGTTAATGGATGATTTGAATGATTGATGTACAAATAATAGATGTTCCACTGTACATGCATATTTAACACACAAGCATACACACTGTTGTCAGGTTATTACAAGGAGCTTGCCTAGTGTCAGAAATAGCACTCTAGTTGGTGATGCGTGCATTATCATCTAGCAATATAGACCTATTGGAACCAATACTTCTCTACTACCAACACACACCGGATAACACTTACCGCCATCACTTCAGCAGTGAGAGCAGGTCAAGTGCGCCTCCAGTGATAGCGATTGAGGTCAAAGGTGAAGGTCAGCCTTTCTGCACAAAAGGTCGTTATATTAATTCTATTCGCGTGATTCTTCCAATAGCGCAATATCTGCATTTTGGGTATGGTGGGTCAGAGATAAACAGAGAATGTGGGAACGCCCAATTTTGGAAAACAGTAGAATCTAGTCTGTAAGCCAGTTATGGCGGAAAGCCAGCCACGAGTTCCTACTGAGGATGAGGTGAGTACATAGCTAATCCCTAGCTGATTTATAGATCGAGTGTTTGACTTACCTAGTTACTAGATTCATTGTTTGTTTATTAGATCCAGTCTTTTTCACTGGCCCACTGTTTGTATAGATAACTTTTACAAAAGGTTTGAAAGAAGGGAAAACACTGCTACCTACACACATGCCAAGTGCTTAGCATAATTTCAAGCATAATTTTTTCAAAAACTGAAACAGTGACTTCACAGCCAATGAGCTACAGTGTTTCTCGTATCAGCTGTGCCACATGTTCTGGCGATGTAACAGAAGTGTGTCTTATCCAGCTCCAACGTACTATGCTCATCACGTCTGAGCATTCGATAAAACTAGGCATCAGCAACTGGAAAAATAGAGGGGCATTTATGTCTGAGCATGCTCATAAAAATACTAACAAAAAGAGAGGGAAACTACTGTCTGAGCATGCTCACAACAAATGCGCTGGCAACTGGAAAAAAAAGAGGGTAAAAGTCATGTTCCTGAGCATGCTCTTGAAAATAAACACCAGGTTCTTTTTATGAGCATGCTCAGACATGACTTTCCCTCTCTTTTTTTAGTTGCTAGTGTGTTTTTGAGGATAGTTAGACAAGACTATCCCTCTCTATTTGCTATAGTTTGTGACTATTTTACTAAACTACTCTAACTAGTCATTTGAAGTCTATAATAGTTTGTTCCATTTGAAGTCTAGTTTGTTCCAGAAATACGGTAAGTTGTGTGTTAATAACACATAAGCTCAATATATATTTGTTGTAATGTTATTTATCTGCTTAGTTGTTGTTTTTTTGGGGGGGGCGGGGGGTTTTGTTGTTTTTTTGTTGTTGTTGTTGCTGTTGTTGTGCTTGTTATCGTTTTATTTAAACTTTCTTACAATGTGTATTGAATTTGTATTTGGGAGGTATTTGTATTTTTGTGCACTTTTATTACGATTATGTTTTTTTGTAATTTTTTAATGTGTATGTTTGTGTTAGAAATTTTATAAACAACAGCAGGTATGTTTCGAAAAGAAAAAAGCTTTTTTTTTTTAAATTTTCATTGCATTTTGACTAAACAGCTAGTACCACTACATGAAAATTTTAACAGTCCAGTTTTCGTTTCTGTTGATTTACTACTAAAAGCTAGAACTCTTCCACAGCTATATCTGTAAGCTAAGGCCTTGTACTACCTTCTAAATGCTATAGGGATCATGCTAAACAGCTTGCACAATAAAAAAAACTGACTCGCTTCAATTAAGCAGACTGACTGTATTTTTGCTGAACTTGCTGTTCTGTCAGGTCCCTACTTCTTAATCTTTCTACCAGCTACAGTTTGGGTCTCTAGAAGTAAGAATATCTAAGCCACTGATGGCCCCAATATTTCAAATAGCATCTTTTTTTTTTCATTCCTGGAAGTGATGCATGTGGTAAACAGTGAAGATTAAAATATTAACATCGTCGAACCGAAAAACTATATTTTATCAACTACCATATCGTTTTGTTTGTTTTTTCTACTATAGCTCCTTCTGTGCAAAAAAAAAAAATCTACCCACACACAAACACTCTTTTTCTAATCACACACAAACACTCTCTTTTCTACTCACACACACAAACACACTCTTTTTCTACTCACATGCACACACAAACACACTCTTTCTACTACTATAGCTCCTGTGCAAAAATAAAAAATTATTCTACTTAACAAAATTGAAAACCTATTTTTTCTGGTGCCTACTGTACATTATTTTAGCACAGGAAGAAACAACACATTCATTTTTCTACTCACACACACAAACACACTCTTTTTCTACTCACGTGCACACACAAACACACTCTTTTTTCTACTCACACCCACAAACACACTCTTTTTTCTACTCACACACACAAACACACTCTTTTTCTACTCACATGCACACACAAACACGCTCTTTTTCTACTCACACACAAACACACTCTTTTTTCTACTCACACACAAACACACTCTTTCTACTATAGCTCCTTCTATGCAAAAAAAATCATTCTACTGAACAAAATTGAAAACCTATTTTTTCTGGTGCCTACTGGACATTATTTTAGCACAGGAAGAAACAACACATTCTCTTATTATGTGTTTGGAATATCGTGTGTTTGTGTGCACATATTTACGCATTGTACCAGTTGTATGTTTGTGTGTTTGTTTATTTTTAAATTTCTCAGCATTGTTTTTTACTATTTCATTTATTAAAATATTATTGTATTGTATTTAATCATTGTGTGAGAAATTGTATGTTTGTGTGTTAGCATGTCATAGAGTTGCTGTTGTTATCATTGCTGATATAGGAATAAATTTGTTTGTGTGTTTGTTTATAAGATATTTGTAGTCTTGTATAAGTTTGTTTGTGTGTTTGCATGTTAAAGTCTCAATTTAATAGCACTTAGTGCTGTTTGTTTGTGTGTTTGTTTATTTATCACTTTAATTATATATTTATTTGTTTGTATTTAGAGATATCTCCATCCTCCAGTCTCACTTCACTGGGAGCACTGCCATACATGGAGTAAGGATGTCGAGCCTGACCAATGTGCAGTACTACATGATAAACTGCTAGTTATGCATTCTAATTATCGCACACTTCACATCTCTACTGACCTTCACTCATGGACTACTACTGATGCACCATATGACTGGTATAGATACTCGTCCCTAACTACATACCAGTCTAAGTTTGTATTGGTTGGTGGACGTCATCCCTCCACTTATGAAACCACTAACTCTCTGTTGACTAGTACTACTGGTCTAGACTGGAAGCCATCGCTACGTGCCATGCCTACTCCTCGCTACTTCCCATCATCAGTTAGTGGAGGATCACCAGAGGTCCTGGTCGTGGCTGGTGGGTGTGGCTCACATCACGAGGACTTGGACGTAGTGGAAGTTCTACTCAACGACCATTGGACGACTGCAGACTCACTTCCTTCTTCATGCTACAACATGCGATCAACATTCCATGAAGGCAACTTCTACTTCACAGGAGGACATGCCAAGAGAGAGATTCTATTTATATGCAGTCTAGAGTCTATCTTAGCATCTGCTAGTAATGGCAGGACAAGAAGACAAACAATATGGAGGACAGTAACCACACTTACTAAGATCTTTGCTATCGTCTCCTATGTATCGAATCTAATCAGCATCGATACCCTTTCTACCATTAGAAGTTACTCCAACAAGACAGAGGAGTGGATTGAGACTACTAGTGAGGGAGATAGACCAGAACATGTTAGTGGATTTATAGCTACTGCAGTCTTGTCTACTGGACAGTTGCTGGTTGCTAATAGAGATGGAGTATATAAAGAAACTCTGTCAGGTTAGTGTAAGTAAATAGCAGCATCTCTAGAAAGCCATCTTGCCTTCAGTGATATTGGCTTCTCTTTAGAATGTCCCATTTATAGATTGTATGGGAAACTAAAGTTAGGTATTAAAACTTGTACTATAGTATAACTAGAATATTATTATTTATTATTGTGTTAATTATGTTAAAACTAAATATTTATTGTATTATTATGAAATTATAATAAGTAAGGTAATTGATTGTCTTTGCCAAAATTGCAAGTGCTGGAATGCAGCTGCTTCTACTGGCAGCTGCTTCTACTGGCTTAGCTCCAGGCTATAAAACCAGCTGCCCACACTTTGTATTGCTGGAGCCAGCTAATGGTACTGGTGCAGTGTGTGGGTTACTTGCATAGTATAACCAATGGGACCTTAATACCTGTAATAAGTATTTTATTTGCAATATTTTATAATTCCTATTTTATTTATGTTCAATAGCTTTCAAGTATGAAGATGCATACAAACACTTCATTGTTTCCAAAGAAGTGTTGGAGCTTCTGTCTTTAAAGTTTATGTCCCTTGGTCCTCCAAGACAAGGCAAGAGTACAACTCTCAGGAGAATTCAAAAAGAGATCATAGATCTTCTGTCAGCAAAAGAAGAGGAGCAGATTCATGGCAGCACAGGCACAGTACAGTGTTGCTCCAATATGCTAGTCCAAGGCAAGTCTGATCCAACTACAGCAGAAAGAACCACAAACTGGACCATTGTAAAGAATCTCATTGAGGAAGCTTCTCTACTCTTTCACACTCTCAAAGATAGTTTTCAGATGGAATCCACTTCTGAGGCTACAGCTGATTCCCATAGAGGTAGTGACACCAGGGCAGAGGTCAGTCAGGCTAGCAATACAGGGCAGTCTCATCAGGTTAAAAAACAACACATTAGAAACACCAAGCAATCCCGCCCTATTCAAAAGCCACAGCCTAACTTAGTGCATAAAATGCTGGCAAAACTAAAATTATTGACCAAACAAAAAATCAGATCACCAGATTATTCTGAAATAGCTGCCATATTCGAGACAGTGTCCAAACAACCACACTTTGCAGAAAATGTGAAACATTCTTTTAAAGCTTTTTTGAGAATGGAGGACACCGGAGGTCAGCCTGAGCTGATGGACATGCTACCAGCACTCACCATAGGACCTGGCCTCTACTTGCTGTTCTTTAGCTACAAGTTCCAACTAGATGAGGAGTATCGGGTCTTTTATCAAAGAGCTTCAGGAGAGACAACTGCACCAGAGAAATCTGAGTTTACTCTGCAAGAGATGCTTTTGCGTACTCTGGCCAGTATATCTTGCTTCAGTTCCTCCACCCATCTTCAACCTCTACCAGGACCAGACAACTCAGCCATTGCTGAGATACTGGAGTCCTCCAAGTCAGTAGTGTATATCGTGGGTACCCACAAAGACAAGGTTTCTGAGGAAGTCATCGCTACAGTCGACTCACAGCTTCAAAAAGTGATTCGAGACACAGACTCCTACAAAAAAGGCATAATTCAGTTCTGCTCAAAAGACAAGCTTGTTGTTTCTTTAGACAACATGGGAGGCGGAGTAGAAGAGATCGATCACTTGCATCAGCTACTGGAGAATGCCATGGAGAAACACTTTAATAAGCTGAAAATTCCAGCTGTGTGGCTTCTGTTCAGCTTGTGTCTTCGCATGAGAGAAGTGAGGACAGCCAGACTGGAGACCTGCTTGGCCTTGTCCCATGCCTTCAATATGACACCCTACGAGACCAAAGCAGCTCTGTGGTTTCTTCACCACCATGCCGGTGTTCTGATGTACTTCCCCAGTGTGCCTGGTTTGGAGGACCTGGTCATCATTGACATCCAGGTAGTGTATGACAGTATCACTGGTGTCATTCTTAAAGCCATGAGCTTTGATAGCGTAGGTCAGGCCACATCCGAGAAATTCAGGAAGACAGGTCGATTCTCTATGACACATTTGAAGACAGCTACAGCTGACATTTCAGGAGATCTGATTCCACCAGAGCAACTGGTAGCTTTGCTTGCATATCTTCACTTGATAGCTGAGATTGCGTCAGTTGAATCTTCTGATACTAACCCAGTTTTAGAAAAGGAGAAAGAATACATCATGCCTTGCGTGTTAGAAAACACTAGTGCAAAGGAACTTGACCAATTCCACAAAGAATCTTGTAGCTCAAGTTTCGTGGAGCCTCTCTTGATATACTTCAGTAGTGGGTTTACTCCTATGGGACTCTTTCCTGCTGCAATGGCATGTCTCGTATCCAACAAGTCCTTCACTTTCATTGGAGAAGGAGTCAAGAAAAACATGGTGCACTTTATGTACGGATCTAAACAAATTTGTGTAACATTTATATCTCGATGCAAATATTTTGAAGTCGTAGTTTCGTGTGATTCTACTTTCCAAGACTCCATTCACCATGAATGTGCTGCTCTAAAACAAGAAATAGAAGACACTCTAAAGAAGGCTAGTTCCAGAATGAACTACAACAGCTCCATGGACTACCAGTTTGCCTTTGACTGTCGTTCACATGAAGGAGGGAATCATCTTGGGAGAGTTCATGAAGTAGAGTCCATTCCTTCAGTCATGAAGTGTTTCAACCATTCACAAGGAATTGCACTTCAGAATAGACACCTCATTTGGTATGGACAGGTATGTAGAAATAGACTTATGTATTCTAACTTGCAATAACTAACAATTATTTTATTTGGTTTTAGAAATATGAGAGTAAAGATCCTGTGGTAGAGGTCTCTGAAAGTAAGTCAAGTTATTGTTTTTATTTGGTTTTATTATAAATGTTTTATTAATAGGTGGCAATAACTTGAGTATATTTCTGAGTGTGTATCCTGACTTGGTGCACTCAGTGAAGCCTTGTGTTATGACAGTAGCTGATCACTGCTACAGTATTGGACTCATATCACAATATACCTATGACCAACTTCGTGAGCTTAACCTTATTAACGAAGACAGAGCAAGGACTCTTTTGGACAACATTCGCAGAGTCTTTCCAACGAGACCCTCAGCTCTCAAGGAGTTTGTTACTGTATTGTTCCAAACAGGAGAATGCAATCATTTAGCAGATAAAATACAGCGACAGCTCCAGTAAGTGTATTGTTATTATTGTAGTATTTGAATTATTGTATTGTTTGCGTAACAGAATTGTGGAATGAAGTCTGACAAAGCCACATGGACATACAATTGAAAACATTCATTGTATTGCACTTTACATTTTTTGTATCATATCCCATATTTCAAATTTACACATTGTTAAAATTTTTTTACTGTTACTTTTAAATAAATTTTCATTAAAGAATGTACCAATATGGTCGCTTGTAGTCTGGTGTAGCCAGATCCTTTACCAACCACTACCCGGTATTATTGTATGGCACTTATTGGTACTTTATTGAACCACTACTCGTAGGGTCAGGTGACATGGCCATACCATATAAGTTATACTCAAGAAGAAGTTCTTTGAGAAGCTCAAATAACTCACTAGTTGAACGTGTGGCATCTTCGGTTGCAGCTGAACACAGTATAATTGTATCAATTGATTATACTGATTTCTGGTGCGACTGCCTCAAATTTGTATCTACCATCCCACACAGCTGTGGCACAATACTTGCTCCTTCAACAATGGAAGATAGCGAGCTACAAATTGCAGCAACATCACAGGACACAGGCTGTCTCATTGTTAGTCACACAGGAGAGGCTACTCCCTTATCAGACCACATTCCATACAGAAACACTTACAAACCACATTTGAGGTTTCAAAAATACCCCATTATAACCCCAGCTCTTTCTTCACCAGAGCCCTCTCTGGAAGAACTTGCTAGAAGACTATTATTTATGTCTAACTACTAATAAAGAAACAGCCAATCTTCAACTGAACTTATTTTAGAAGGACAGTACAACTCAGTAAAGTCTGCACTAAATTAATTTGTTATACTATTTTTCTGTAACTTATTAGCTATTGGAGATACTCCAGCAGTAAAAACACCTTAAACTTGCGCAGAGAACCCTTGCTGGAACCGCAATCTGGGGGTGGGGCTACTAGTATAGGATGGGGGTGGGGCTACTAATATTGGACGGTTGGCAACCTCCGCCAAATAAAAAATAAAGTGCGGGTGACAAAACTTTGTTATGTGGTATGGAAAGAACCCTACGAAGGCTTATAAACCTAAGATTGTCACTGTTCTCGTTCTGTAAAGAGGGCGTAACAGTATTTTGTTAAGTGCAGTTGTCTATAGTAATTTCCACATAGAATTGAGTAAAGAAAGCCTCCAAAATCACTGCCACAAACCCTGACTACAAGCTCAACAGCAATAGTATGATAGTCGAATAGTAGCCTCTGTTGTTGCCGGGTCTTTTCCTGCCAGTAAACTCAGGCTCCCTAGTATGTTCCTACTTGCTATGACTATAGCAGTTGGTACATATAGGGTGATACTTTGAAGGCTGATTGATACTTTGAAAACTTCTCCTCAGCTCATCAGGAGTGGATTGTCAGACAAGAGAGGTGATAGATCAACATACACTGCCAACAAGATGCTACCAGACAAGAGAGGTGATGGATCATTGTACACTGCCAGCAAGATACTGTCAGACAAGAGAAGTGACGGATGCACTGCCAGCAAGATACTGTCAGACAAGAGAAGTGATGGATCATTGTGTACTGTCAACAAGATACTGTCAGACAATGTATAAGCAATCCCAATTATACAATTGTGATGAATCAGGAATGCCCCTTGAGCATAAACTTCGTCATGTTATTGCAACCAGGGGTGCCAAAAAGATTTGACAGGTAACATTAGTCTGGCATAGCCAGACATACGTAGCGCACAAAGCACGCAGAGGGTCTGGGGACATGGCCGTACCAAATTTGTTCTGGAGGAATGTGGAAGTGGTGAGTGCCCCACCTCCTTTATATACCACAAATTAGCCATGATTGCTAAACAAGAATTTCTATTTGTGGTTGAGGAGGGCTATTCCCGGTAATTTGCTAACAGTAATTGGCTGCTGCAAAATAGTGTGCGGCAGAACAAGTTTAGTATGGCCATGTCCCCAGACCCATTCCCAGCGTAGTGGTTCGGTATTTATTATTTATTATATCATTTATTTCAATTTTTCATTAATTAATAATTATATTATTTATTTTATCATTTATTTAAATTTTCATTATTTAATAATTGTATTATTTATTATTCAATTAATTTTATTATGTATTTATTTTTATTAATTATTTAGTTATTATTTATTTATATTTTACATTTTTTTTTATAAATTTTATATCTGTATACTATTTTTTCTATATATTTTTTGTTGTTATTATAATTTATTGGCGAGCGAGTGAGATACTATCAGGGGTAACACAATTGCAAATTAGGGATATTTGTTTGTGTGGACGTACGTATGTCATTTTGTACTTTAACCCTCTCTATTTTTGTGTTAGTATGTTGTTCGACCCCGTCCCAAACTTCTCTAAATGGAGTCTTCTGGTTTATCGATCATTACCTGCATCACCCTGGTAATTGAATTGTATACGTTAATGGCATTGTGTGTGTGTGTGTGTGTGTGTGTACACGTATATCATTTTGTTACTTTGACCCCTGCATATTTGTGTTAGCTCATGGGTCGACCCTGTCCCGAACCTTACTGAATAGAATCCTCTGGTTTATCGATCTTTACCCGTATCATCCAATGAAGTTGAATTGTTTACTGCTTTCAATTCTCTTTTGCAGCTGCAGTTTTATGTTTACAAATAAAAGTTTCAATCACATTTGTTGCCACAAATTTCCCAAAAATCTGTTCTCTATGATCACTTCCATGAATAAATCGGTTAGCACTTTCAATCAAGCTTAGATCATCAGTAAGAACTCGATGAATATGCAAAGTCATGATGTGATTCAGCCTGTCTTGAGCCATTGTCAAACGCAAATACGTTTTCACTCTTCGTAAAGCACTAAAGGACATTTCACTGACTGCATTAGTTGCTGGTATTACAAGTAGAAGTTGAAACAATTGACACACTTCAGATAGAAGTTCTCGCTAAACTGGAGTCATTGCTTTGAAGAATTTAGTAACATCAGTGATTTTAACAGAGGTTTGATTTGGAGTGAAATTAGCTCTCAGTATCTCCAGCTGAGTTCTTAATAATTCATAATTAAAGTCAATCGTATATAGAAATTAGCCACACACTTTAACTCAGCTTCATAATCCAGTCCTTGAACTGCTTTTAGAATAAGATTTTGAACATTATGAAAAACATTATAACCAGACCGATTAAATCGATCAGTAATAGAAGTGGTGATGAGATCCAATGCTTCAAAGTAGATAGGTTTGTAGTAGTCCTCTGGTGTTTCAGGAAATACACTCTCTGCATCTTCTTCTTCGAATCTTCGAGGAGCTTTACGATGACGTGGTAAACCTGGTGGTGAAATACTAAAATGTTCAACCTCTTTACAAATCTTTTCCCAAAATAACTTAAACATGTCATCAGAACGTATAGATTTAAGAACTTTCAAAGTCATGGAGGCCACTTCCTGACCTTCTGAGGCTGATATGTCACTCTTTTGCAATACTCTGCTCAAGTTATCACTGTGTTTAAGAATCAAATGCCCTAAACAAATTCCAAAATAATAATCAAAAGTCTTTATTTGAGATGCAACTCCATTTATACGAGCCTTCATTTCAGTGTCTTTCACTAAGTCAATAGCTTCTTCCCACAATTCTTGAAGAACTTCAAAATTGTCTAAGATACTCTTTAAGGAGTCTGCCCTTACTGTCCATTTTGCTTGACAAATAACTCTAACACCGTATCAGGAGCCAACTCACTTTTCAGATTCTCAAACAATGTATCTCTACATGGGGACTTCTTTATAAGTTTTGTGATTTCATGAGTTGTATCAAGTGAATCTTTCATAATTTTAGAATGTTTGATTGCATCTCCACATGCAAGGCTGAGTGAATGGCCATAGCAGTGTGTGTGCAAAGCTTTAGGCTCTTCTTTGAATACTATAGAAACTACTCCAGCATTTTTACCTGACATTGTAGCAGCACCATCGTAACACTGCCCTCTTACTTTGGCTATAGAAAGATTTAAACACCTAAGAATATCAAATATTACTGCAGTAATCGTATCAGCATCAATTGCATCCACCCTGAACAAGCCAATGAAGTCTTCATGGACTTCAAAGTTAGCATCAACCCAATGAATACACAATACAACTTGCTCATGATTTGAAGCATCAGTTGTTTCATCAACCATCAAGGTAACAAAAGATGCTGAATGTACTGAACTGGCAACCTCTTGAAGGACTTGAAGTGCCATTACTTTAATCATTTCATTTTGCATATCACCAGATGTATACTTATCTGTTTTCTTTTTTATCCATTGAAATACCCTAGAGTCATCTTCCCCACGGAGTTTAAGCAATTGCACGTAATTGGAATTACTTTCATCCCCACCTTCTCGAAGAGGTAATGCTTGCCTAGCTAAGAACCGGGCATTTGATAGTAATTTCAAAAAAGCACTGTCGACGCTCCAATCTATCTTTAGCAAGTTGAGATGACAGACTTTATCCTATATCCTTGGTAGTTGCAGGGAGAGTAATGGTCTTCAGTACTGCATCCTGATGGCATCTGCTGGACTCATAGTTTGGAAATTTAACACATGCATCCTTCCAATTAGTGTAGCCAGATGAATTATAGGTGGTTTCAAGATTACTTACTGAATTAAGCTTATTCTCAGAGTAGGCTTTCACACAAATGAAGCAGAATGCTGCATCCATATTTTCACAATAATGAAGCCAAGGCCACCTTTGGAACCACTGGGGCAAAAACGATCTTTTTACGACATTTTTCTTCCCAAATTCTCTCCTTGGGAACTTGAATGGAGGAGAGTATGGCTGGTGCGGCTCTGTTCCAACTACTGGCACTTGCAGCGTTCTAGCTAGTTGACTGTATTTTAGCTCTGGCTACACTCACAATGGTGGTTAGCTAGGTAGTGGTAAGGTTAGTTCACGAGGTTCTTCAATATAATGTAATCACAACGACTAGAACATGAACAACAACTAAAAAATGACTGAATGACTGGTAGTTTTATAGGCATGCTCAAGGTGGGGTGGTGAAAGTAAAGGACACAGGAAAAACTATTGTATGCAGATAGACTTCCATAAGTTTATATAAATTGAAAGTGTGAATAAATTGAATAGAATACTAATTTGAGTTTGGTAAACAAAGTCAATGGTGTGGAAAATTAAGTAATCATAGTTCACCTTTGGACTCCAACATCGATGCCATTTTTACCTAACTGCTAAGCTAAAAAGCAACGTGATAATAAGCGCTCGCGCAAACAAAACCACACAGTGGTTGCTATGACATTGGAACCCTTTATCGTATATGTATATAATGTGTACTTAAAAACTCAACTATTTTTAGTAGCTTGTAAAATTAATCACAATATTGTAGTTTTATGTGGCCTAACTAGGGAGGCTCGCTCGCCATTTGCACTCAAGCACACCGCCAAGTATATATATATAGTACTTATTACATGAGTCAGAGTGTAATATTTCAAGAGCTGGCTAATTTATTTTCACAAGCCCAGAGGCAAGTGAAAGTAAAGCCTGAGAGAAATATCTAGCCATATCACTCTGACTAGTGTAATAAGTGTTTATTCTACACTTGATATCTTCACTGCTGCAGTTAGGACTAGACTTTTAACTCATAGCCTAAAGTTGGTTATATGGCCCCCACACCACCAGCTGATATTTTAGCAGCTGCTCTAACTGGGTTGAGTAGGCTACACCAGGGGGTAGCCTAAAAACCTGGAAAACCAGTGACCAGTTGCTATAACTACAAGGGGTAATGAGCTTGCACAGTACAGCATGAAATAACAAGCTATGGGGTACTTCAGGGTCATGTACCTAAAGATATCATTGTGAAAATATCTAGGGTGGAATAAATATAATATATATAATATAATACACAACATATATAAACAATAGCGAATTTTTCTTGTTATAACAGCCAAATTAAAACTTAACCTGATGTTTCAGACTTCTTGCTGAAGTCCTCTTCAGGAGTCAACTAATTTGTGTAGGATTCGCTCATATTCTATCACCATTTTTTTTGTCCGCATACCTTAAGTTCTCTTAATGTATTCTTTCAATGATTCAGCCATTCGGCAGAAATAATTATAATAATATTCATTCTAACATCCAATATTAAAACTTAACCCAATGTTTTGACTTCTAATTCATACAGGATTAATTAAAGCAGCTTAATTGACCCTTGAAGAGGACTTCGGCAATAGAAAAATTATGCTAAACGTGTGTTTGCAATTGTTCATTATAACACCATCATGTAGACTTTGATGAATAATGAAGAAATTCTAAGCTTGAATTAGCACTTGGTATAGATAGTGACATGTTGTCTGAAGTGACAAAATGAGCTTTCCATAAATGAAGTGGGTTCACAAGTCTTGACTATCATGAACTAACTGGAGCTAGAACTGCTGAGTCAATGGTAGTGTTCCAGACCCTTTCCTCCTCCTCCTTCCACCCCCCCCCCCCATGTAGCGGGTAAAGGGTGATAAAGGGTCACTACTAATGAATGGCAAATAGTGAGTTTATGAAACTGTTAACATATACTATGGACCTGATATGTCTTATACTCGTTTATGTAAATTTTAAGAGTTCCAAATTTGAAAAGTACAGATTTTATATGGGTGCTTATCTAAAAATTGTGCAACACAGTCTATAATGAGTTGCACAGTCCATGTATTGTGTGCCAATCTACAGATTGTCGTCCAATCTATACAGTTTATTGATTGTGCAAATTCATTAAAAGAGCAGAACATAGCCTGGTTTCTGCTTAGACAAAGTTATGGTACAGCCCATTTCATAATTATCAATTTTCTAGTCTAAGAAGTTATTATTCGTCACACTGCTTGTCTATCATGTTCATACTCTACTGCATGTGTGCTGTAATTATAGCCATTAACTCGAGCTTCAAATAGTTTTTAAGGTTTTTGTGCTTTATAGAATTTTTAAACAAGATTTAAGACAGCAACAAATATATATCTACTAAGCATAAATGATTTTTAATAAGCAGCTACAGATATAGTATTTTATACACTAAGCTGTATTTGTATTACTGCATCCTAATAAATAGAGTGTTGTGGGAATTTCCACTATTGAAGCAGGAAGGATGCTCAAGTGAAGACTTAACACTTAGTACTTGTGTGTGTGTGTGTGTGTGTGTGTGTGTGTGTGTGTGTGTGTGTGCATGTAGCAAAATTGTTTAATTTCTGTATTCAGTCATGTCATAACGTTCAGCCCATCACTTTTGAGAGTTGGAGTGAGGTATGGTTTGATATACTGTGTGGCTGACCACACTTAAGTTCAGAGCTGTGCAAAGTCAGAGTTTGTAAAGGTTGATCCCTCTGTGTCTCCAATAAGCTAAGCAACCTGAGGGCAGACTTTGGATCCCCTTAACCTGGGCGCTAGATAAGGAACACCGATATCTTCTACTAACATTCTCTGTCTGACTCTCTGGTGGCAGCAGGGACGCTACCTTTAGGGCCTGCCAGGTAATGCTTGAAAACTATAGAATTATTTATTCTAAAAATTAATTGTGTTATTATTCCAATAGAATAGAATAATTATTTTCTTATACTTCTTTTATTATTCCAATTAGAAATAAGTGAATTAGTGATGACCGCAGTAGCTGTATCAGGTTGGAACGTTTTGAAATGAATGAGTAGCTAATAGTATTAGTCTCTCTTACTGCTATACTGAATTACTAAACATAGAGGATTCAAGAAATAAGTTTGCAATGGTAAATAATTATGCTAAATGGTTTCTATATACAGAAGGGAAACTGCAGCTTCTGGCCCTGTGTCTTCTTGAGCAACTCATCAATCATATACTGCATCGGAATTGATGAAAATGTATATCATTACCAGCCGACCTATGAATTTGAAGGGAACAGAAGGTGCATTTACCACTGAGCATTTTTTTCTTCATTAAAGTACAATAACAAAGTGGCCAACACAAACTCGACAGCTTTAATCAAGTAATGAAGATCTACCTTACACAGGACCAAAACTTGAATTTCCTGTACTTTCAAAAGTGCAAGATTTGTAACTGAAATATTACTCCGTATTTTCACTACTATAAATATCATATTTCATTCAGAATTTATTACACATACTGACATATGATACAGCCATCTGAATTCCCTCTGTGTCATACAGTCCCGGAAATCTGATATAGCCAGCTGAATTTCCCACTGAAAGACATGTGACCTTTCATACAGTTTTCTGGTAGCCCAGGATATCTGACATAGCCAGCTGAATTTCCCACTGAACGACATGTGACCTGTCATACAGATTTCTGGTAGTCCAGGAAATCTGATACAGCCAATCTGAATTCCCTCCGAAAGACATATGACCTGTTATACAGTTCTCTGGTAGTCAGGAAATTTGACATAGCCTGCTGAATTTCCCACTGAAAGACATGTGACGTGTAATTGAATTTCTCACTGAAGACTAAATAATTATGGATGTGAAATGGATTTATTTGTTCTATACACTTTTGATAAAAATAATTATTGAAGTTGAAAGCATAATAATGAATTAATCAGTAAGTAATGAAAGACTTTGTGGAGGACTGTGATTACGAAGTTGTACTGGCACAGCCAGTGGACTACAAGGATCATAGAAAATGGCATTAACATCAGCAGAATAATATTAAAATGGAAAGTTGCTGGGAAGAATCAGGCTATAGAAACCCTTTACTGAAACCCACATGTACTCCTTAATCTATGGTTAATGTGTAATGAAACCCTTTACTGAAACCCATAAGTACTCCTTAATCTATGGTTAATGTGTAATGAAACCCTTTACTGAAACCCATAAGTACTCCTTAATCTATGGTTAATGTGTAATGAAACCCTTTACCTGAAGTTCATTATACCATAAGTGGTATAAATTTCGAACACCATATACCAATGACTGTGAGGTGCTCAAATAATTCTGCACTCATAATTTTTGGTGGTGAAAGGTTTGGCTAGGATGCATGCGGTGTTGTCTCTGTGTCTTAAACGCTGAAACTGCTGAAATTCCGGGTGAGTGACAAAACAGAAGCAAGGAAACACAATATTTAGGTGGTAGCTAATACTATAACACTTGAATTATGTGGCTATTGAGAGTTGCAGCATAGTTGCTGCTGGCAACTCCAAAATGGAAAGTGTTTATATTGAGATTTAATGGTAAGGGAGTGTAATTTTTTTCTTTCTTTTGCTTCATTAATATAAAGGAAAAATGTGCTCTTGGGAACAGAGTATTATACACTGGTGGATGGTGTTGCCCGTGTTGTTGTTGTTTTTGTTTGTTTTCTTTTGGTTTTCACTACTTTATCAGGTATCATTTGCTGTTGTTGTTTTGCAACTGCTTTCTGTAAGTGTTGTATTCATTATAATTAAAGTGCCATAAACTTAATATTACACTTCCAATTAATGTGGCACTTAATTCAGCGAGCAAGTGAAGCAAGCGAAGCTGACTATCAGTCGTGTTCAATTGAGATTTCAGATATATATGTAGGTATGTATGCGTACGTCAAAAAATTTCGCTCGCGCTTCTAATTACGTAAGTTAGGTAAAGCGTAATCAACTTTGTTTCAACCAAAAAGTTTATAGCTACTCTCTTCTTGGCGAAAGACTGAATGGCAAATTGTCAAGCTGCTCTTCTTTGCCACTGTGTTCGAAGTTTATTCAGGTAATTCTGTTATTGTTAACTCTTCATGCCTAATCATTGCTATTATTTAGCGATTTCCTTCACAAATCATCTTTACCTATACTCATATATTTACTCGCTCGCCATGCATTTGCGCTATTCGAGCGCACCACTAGTTAGATAACTTTTGCTGTTTGTACTTGTCTGAACACAAGAGAACATGAAAGTCTCTGCATCTAAGTGTGGATAATACTTCCAGTCCAAGTGGCGCTATAATTACAGTGTATACGGTATGTCATGCCAACAATGTGTGTTTGACTTTTTCTTAGTCTTCTGCCAGTATCTTCACTTACTGGGAATAGAGAGAGCATGAGTACTACACTTGAACCTCTATTATTCGGACGGTCTTTGACCAAGCGGTGTCCGTACTATGAAATGTCTGTAACTTAGAAACAAGCCTTTTTGATTGGGATCAATAGTAAACTGATGTCTCTTTACCTCAAATATTGCATGTTGTCAATACACATTAATGGTGGCTGTGTGTGCGTCTGGTAGGCAGAGGTGTGTCCAAGTTACTAACTTACAGAGGTGTCCATAACTTACAGAGGTGTCCATAACTTAGAAGAAGAACAGATAAGAGAGGTTGAGTGTATTATTAATGAGTGATGTAGGCAGATTTTTTGTAATGATCAATACCATCTTGATAGCTGTTTCTGAAGTTTGATGGGATGGAGAAACATTCTAAACAGATAATTAGACTCACGGGGGTTGGTTTTACTGCCATAAAATGTTATGCTATACAGTATGATCTGTTGTCTGGCCAACTGTGCACTGCTAGAGGATGCTATACAGTATGATGAGTTGTCTGGCCAACTGTGCACTGCTAGAGGATGCTATACAGTATGATCTGTTGTCTGGCCAACTGTACACTGCCAGAGGATGCTATACAGTATGATGAGTTGTCTGGCCAACTGTACACTGCTAGAGGATGCTATACAGTATGATGAGTTGTTTGGCCAACTGTACACTGCTAGAGGATGCTATACAGTATGATCTGTTGTCTGGCCAACTGTGCACTGCTAGAGGATGCTATACAGTATGATCTGTTGTCTGGCCAACTGTACACTGCTAGAGGATGCTATACAGTATGATCTGTTGTCTGGCCAACTGTGCACTGCTAGAGGATGCTATACAGTATGATGAGTTGTCTGGCCAACTGTACACTGCTAGAGGATGCTATACAGTATGATCTGTTGTCTGGCCAACTGTACACTGCTAGAGGATGCTATACAGTATGATCTGTTGTCTGGCCAACTGTACACTGCCAGAGGATGCTATACAGTATGATCTGTTGTCTGGCCAACTGTGCACTGCTAGAGGATGCTATACAGTATGATGAGTTGTTTGGCCAACTGTGCACTGCTAGAGGATGCTATACAGTATGATGAGTTGTCTGGCCAACTGTGCACTGCTAGAGGATGCTATACAGTATGATGAGTTGTCTGGCCAACTGTACACTGCTAGAGGATGCTATACAGTATGATCTGTTGTCTGGCCAACTGTGCACTGCTAGAGGATGCTATACAGTATGATGAGTTGTCTGGCCAACTGTATACTGCTAGAGGATGCTATACAGTATGATCTGTTGTCTGGCCAATGTACACTGCAGAGGATGCTATACAGTAGTATGATCATGTTGTCTGGCCAACTGACAATGCTCGAGGATGCTATACAGTGTAGAATCTGCTGTCTGGCAAACTGTACACTTTGCAAGAGGATCTATACAGAGTATGATCCGTTGTCTGGCCAACTGTACACTGCTAGAGGATGCTATACAGTAGTATGATCTGTTGTCTGGCCAACTGTACACTGCTAGAGGATGCTATACAGTAGTATGATCTGTTGTCTGGCCAACTGTACACTGCAAGAGGATGCTATACAGTAGTATGATCTGTTGTCTGGCCAACTGTACACTGCTAGAGGATGCTATACAGTAGTATGATCTGTTGTCTGGCCAACTGTACACTGCTAGAGGATGCTATACAGTATGATCTGTTGTCTGGCCAACTGTACACTGCTAGAGGATGCTATACAGTAGTATGATCTGTTGTCTGGCCAACTGTACACTGCTAGAGGATGCTATACAGTAGTATGATCTGTTGTCTGGCCAACTGTACACTGCAAGAGGATGCTATACAGTAGTATGATCTGTTGTCTGGCCAACTGTACACTGCTAGAGGATGCTATACAGTAGTATGATCTGTTGTCTGGCCAACTGTACACTGCTAGAGGATGCTATACAGTAGTATGATCTGTTGTCTGGCCAACTGTACACTGCTAGAGGATGCTATACAGTAGTGTGATCTGTTGTCTGGCCAACTGTACACTGCTAGAGGATGCTATACAGTAGTATGATCTGTTGTCTGGCCAACTGTACACTGCTAGAGGATGCTATACAGTAGTATGATCTGTTGTCTGGCCAACTGTACACTGCAAGAGGATGCTATACAGTAGTATGATCTGTTGTCTGGCCAACTGTACACTGCTAGAGGATGCTATACAGTATGATCTGTTGTCTGGCCGACTGTACACTGCTAGAGGATGCTATACAGTAGTATGATCTGTTGTCTGGCCAACTGTACACTGCTAGAGGATGCTATACAGTAGTATGATCTGTTGTCTGGCCAACTGTACACTGCTAGAGGATGCTATGCAGTATGATCTGTTGTCTGGCCAACTGTACACTGCTAGAGGATGCTATACAGTAGTATGATCTGTTGTCTGGCCAACTGTACGCTGCTAGAGGATGCTATGCAGTATGATCTGTTGTCTGGCCAACTGTACACTGCTAGAGGATGCTATACAGTATGATCTGTTGTCTGGCCAAGTAGTGGATTGTTTGCTTATGCTTTAGTTAATTAAAGTATACAATACAGAAGGTAAGTATCGTTTGGTTGCCACAATGCATACCAAAATATTTTATGTGCATGTAATAGAACTTCACCATTGAACTGGGCATGCACTCCAATATAGTGCAGTGTGGTGAGAGAGCTATTGCCAAATCGAAAGTTTGTGAAGAAACATCCCCCCTCGCCACCACCCTGACTTCCCTAAACACATACCTGACGTATTTACACACTCCACCTACATACATACACCATTTGGATAATCGCACGCATACAAACACACACATACCACACATAGCCACCACACACCACACATACACAATTCATAATAGGAAGCATTTAATATTTTTAAGCTGTTGCAGTGTGCTATAGGTGTTGTGTGTGTGCATGCATTATGATGAGAATATTTTTCATTTACCAAATTAAGCTGTCCTAAACCAGTAACATATACTTTACCTTATGTAAGCCAACACATGGGTTATAGTTGGTCATTTGTATGCCAAACTGCCTTTGCTTAGCAGGTTGCTTCACTGTGCTTTATATTTTCAATGTCCATGTATACAGGTACATGTACCAATACCTATCAATGTCATTGTTAGCACACACACACTCAACAGACTGCAGAGTAAATTAATTCAATGAAGGTATTAGCTCTTTCACTGCTAGATATTTCACAACCAATGTGATACAATGAAAAAAATGTAACTTATATTTCCATTTCTTGGTAATGAGTTTAATTTTGAGACATTTAATGATCTAATTGCACTCATAAATGCTACCTCAAGCATACAGGGAATGGTTGAAAAATATGACTGCCAACATTGATACTATACAGCATGCAGCTTGGCTCAAGCTGAATAGATCCTCACTTATCCGAACCCCTTTTATCCGAATTTCTGTTTATCTGAACACCAGCTGTGAACTATAATTATATTTATTGGAATTTTGCTGTGCATTAAATAGAGAATAGATCGGTTTCCTATGTTCAAAATGACTCGTTTTGCATATCCCAACATTTAGCTTATCTTAACAACCCTCAGTCCAAAGTAAAGAATTTTAGTGCTTTATACATAGAAGTAGATTGTTGTTGATTTAATTTAGAGAGTCGCGAAATAATAACGGTGGTGAAAGAATAATTGTTTAAATTATTGTTTTTATGCCAGGTTACAAACTGTGACACCTGTTATTTTATGAAACGTCAGAGAATTGTTTTAGTCTTCAAAGCCTGTGCCTATATTCACATGAAGTGAGGCAATATATCATTACACACATGCACATACACACACACGGTGCACACACATACATTCATATGCATACACTCGTACGCATACACGATGCACATGCACACTCACACATACACATGCGTACACACATGTGTGCATGCACGCAGTATGCACGGTGGTGGTGGGTGATGTGATTATGTAGTGGATGAGCCCTCACTAGGAACATTGCAATATGTTTTACTAGGAGGTTGTGGGAATGGTGACTCTGAAGTTCATATTACAAAACAAGGATAGTTCATTTGTGCAAAGTAGTCAGGCACTTCAGGACCCTAAAGTATAGTACGAGTCATGTTTTTAATGCATGCTCAGAGCATTCATATAGAAATGTTCAATATCCTGAACACTCACATGATGTGGAATGTGTTAGTGTACATACATACATACATACATACATGCATACATTTGTGTTACGTCATTCATAATTGACATAATTGGTCAAAAAAATATGGATTAAGTAGTGGCACAGCCCACCCTTTTTGAACCTCTGGGTGAAAGCAATGTTTCTGAGAACAACACACGCGTGGTATAAATTGATTACATGATAGACAAGTCTGGCTCTATAAACTCACTCGTTTCCCTTTATCTCTCAGATTTACCTCGGGGATAATCGAAACATGACTTTTCCCCACAACCCACACTTAGCTTTGATCTTATACACACAAACAAACAAACAAACATATATACATGCATAATATTATACTCACACACACTTATATCATAGTTCATTCGAACTGGCCAATCAGATTTATCAGTTGGGTGTGGTTGTTTTTGCTGGAGGTATGCCATCGAATGATAAACAAAACTTTCAAAATTACCAACCAAACGAGACTATTCGTCGACACTGTACTCCTGCAATTTTATTGCATGACATTTATTCCTAATGAAACCATCTACAAGCAGACGTTTTGATTGATGTCATCAGCTTTATGAGTGTCAGTATGGTCAAGTTATTATTTTTTTTGTCAGTTTGGTTGGACTTGCACTTTGAACTTACAATTGCGAACTGGGTGAGGAATACTTGAAAGCTATCACCTACTTTGTGAACTGGAAGAGTGCCACAAGATTATTTCAATTGGCCAGAACAGTCTCAGTCCAATACAGAGAATAAGGGTCTACTCCTCCTTCATTTTATTTTATTTCTGATTAAGTTTAGTAGCTACATTAGTTTGGTTTGTTTTTGTGTCAATTCAGTTACACTACTTGGTTCGGTCTGTACAATATTTGAATTACCCTTGGGCCTTAGGCCCTCAGTAGTGTAAATGCCATATAGATCTACACCTTATAACAGGTCCTAAATTGCTTGTATCCTATTTCTACAGGTCAGCAGGATGTGACTAGCAGTGATACTTTGTTTACACTAAACACTATCTCAATCACACATTATGTTGTTGTCTATTGATCCATGGTCAATGTGCCAGCTGTACATGTTTTATTCAAGAAAGTTGAGATTTTTTCTTTTTCTGGATGTGTGTGGGTGGGGGGGGTGTGGGTGGGTGGGAAGAATGGGGGGGGGGGGGGGGGGGTAAGTTGGGTGGTTTAAGGGGTGGGGCTCTCCCCTTCCCCCTAGATGAAGCCTTGAAGTGTGGGTGTGTATGTGATCGTAGAAATGAAAAGATCTCCATTGAAACAACAATAATATTGTGTTTGTGTGTGTGTGTGCTTAGTTTGTGTCCATGGATGGCTGAGTGAACATGATGACTTGAGTATGTGGCAACTAAGTGGCAAGTGAAGAAAGGAACCTACATATGAAGAAAAAAATAATTTCTTGGAGAAAGATAACATTATCAAGAAAACGGTACAACAAACGAGTTCAATGAAGCTAGTCTAGATATTCCCACTGGAATATTAGCTAGCTAACTGTTCATCATGCAGCAGAGCTGGTTCACTAATTTTTTTTTTTTGGTTGCACTAATATTTTTGATTGCCTTCCAGTCATCGGGGTTTCAAAACTTCTGGTAGGTGGAGCTTAATAATGGCTGACAGATTTCTAGGGGTGAGTGTTGTAGTAGCACTAGTAGTATTTTAACGGTTTTCTACTTATGTATTGGTGTATTTATGTTTCTGTTGCCATATTCTGGAGATTGCTTTTCCCTTTCTTTTAATGCTGGACTGTATAGCTACATAGGGTAATTAGAGTTGCTACTAAGATTATGTAAACTAAATTCTGACCTGATGATACCCAAGTTGAAATGCATTGAAGGTTCGAAGGGAGGTCATTTTTGTTTTTTGTTCTTACCTTGTATGCAATATGTAATATATATAATTATGTACACCTGAATTGCATGAAGTCATGGCTCTATCAAATACATCAATTCCAGTTTGTTCGCATGGGATTGTGGAATTGCTATGTTTACAATAATCTGTCATTACAATATTTAGCACTGTGTAGTTATACTACAAGATGAAAGTGCCATAGACTTTATGCTGTTTGTCTCCATATTTGCCACATCCAAAAAGTGAACCATGACAATATAGAAGATATAGTCATTACTCACCATACATGTTTGTGTATCAGTATGATGTAGTTGTAAGTCAGATGCTTAGGTGAATATGATAAATGTACAGCAAATTCCAGTTCAATGTGAGTGGAGAAATTGTATTCAATGCTTTGAAGATCATTCTGACTACCTTACAATATTGCTAGACACAGACGTGTCACCACTCATCCAAAGTGTGTCTGTGTGTATGTAAGGATGTGTGTAAGTACATTCTGTGGCAGAAAGGCATCACACTGTGTGTGGTGCATGTGTTTGTGTGTGTTTGTGTGTGTTTGTGTGTGTGTGTGTTTGTGTGTGTGTGTGTGTAAGGATACATGTGTACATGGGAGAGCATTGATAAGCCGTTTCACCACTTACAAAATTGCTTGTGGCTTATGCTTGAAATGGTATCATTTATTAACACCGATATTCAGTATAGTGATATTCTGTATAGGACTGGTCCTCCATGTAGTGTGCTGCTGAAGAGCCAGTTGTTGAGTTAGTTTGGTGAGTTAACTGGAAGTAGTTTTTGAGGATTTCACACATCAGGCATAAATATTGGTTCCGTATAGTGGCAATGAATAAATATGATATATGTTTTACCAGTTGTTATACATTTTCATGTTTTGCTTGCTGTGTGCATGCATGTCAGGGTGTACTATAGTCAGTGTTTATAGTGTGAAAATGTTGAACACTTGGCATGATGCGAATATATATTCAAATTAAGTTGAGAATGTGAGTTAAAGACAAATTTTTCTTTTTTGTGCATTCAGAGGTAAACGTGTCTGTTAGAGGTGGCCGAGTGTAGTTGGAGTGAAAATGAGGATTATAATAGATTAGTGTGTTAGTGAAAAACAAAACAACAACAACGTATGTACAGACCAAATCAAATATTTGTTTCTAACCCTTCTCCCTTCTTGGAGAATATGATGTTGTTTTTTGTATTTATTTCTACCGAGTATGTATAGATCATCTAAGCAATCTATAGTACCCAATCTAAGGTATTTTTAAAAAAAATTTTAATCGTGCACTCTATATACTGACCAGGTTATTGTTACCACGAAAATATTCACTTACAAGTGAAATTTCCCACTCCCCTCTTCCCTCCCAAACTGAAACAGGACAGTCCTGGATTGTTTTACATTGTCCTGTGTCCTGGATTTACAGCAGTTATTTTCCTGGATGATGGAGTTGAGTGATAAGAGTTTTATGTGTTACTATCCATTTATAAGATGCTGACTTTGATAGCTAGGGAAACTAATAGATTTTTAGTGTAAAGCTGATTGTTGACATTGCATAGATAATGTTGCACAGGGTTATATACAGATGTGTTTGTGTGTGCGCACTAGTACTTATAGTGTGCTATATTTGTGCGTGTGTGCCCACTATTATTAAGTGTGCTTTATTTGTGCGTGTGTGCCCACTATTACTGAGTGTGCTCTATTTGTGCATGTGGGCAGAGTGTGCTCTATTTGTGCATGTGTGCCCACTATTACTGAGTGTGCTCTATTTGTGCGTGTGTACCCACTGGAGGAATCTTGTACAATATTGGCATAGTGGGTCAGGTCATGTGATAAATGGGGGGAATAACTTTTTACAGTTTAAACGTGTGTGAAAGTTTTGGCGTATTGGGCATATTGTTGGGAAGTGAAAAAGAGAAAAATAAAGTGGTGGCTAAATCAATGGTTGAAGTAGAGTGTTAGACAGTCTACTCCAGAGACAGCATGGTTTGGTGGAGTGTTAGACAGTTACTCCAGAGACAGCATGGTTTGGGTAACTTTTTCATAGCCTGAGTTGGAATTGTTGACCACATCTACCTGCTAGTCTTGTGCACAAATTGTTTTGTGTAGGCTCATAGCAGTATTGATTTGCTGGTATGGACTAGTCTGTTGACTTTAATTGATTTGTTTGACTAATAGCCATATTATGACGGGTTCAACCAAACGTACAAAGTCTTAATTAACTAATTTAATGGGTGGTTGAAGAATTGAACATCATTGAAAGTTTTATTTTATTTAGTGGTCACACAAACTACAAGATATTGGTGGAAGTGCTCAGTTAAGTTTGTATAAATGAAGTTTTGCTGTACAAGTAATGGTACGTTCAAAATAAAATCAAAATCAAAATAAGTTTTGATTCAGGATTGGAAATGTCCTATTGCCAAAGCCAAATGCAGCCTTTTTGGAGCCTTCTCATTTTTGTATGCAGTTTAGTATGTGACACGGAGACGGCTGTACACAGCATTATAACCTGACCCAGGAAGCTGGAGCCAGTATATCAAGTCTCTTACTAATCTTTTAGAAGTATCTTGAATAGTGTTTTGTACATTTGCACATGATCTGTTTACAGTCGCGGTAGAATTATTGTATCAATCTTTTTTTGTTCCAATATATTTCCATTTCCATATATATTTTTATGTAACCTTTATCATGTGTATATTGTGTATTTATAATATTTTCTTTTTGATTTTATGCTTTCTGGTAGGTATGAGTTGGCAAATCTACCTTAAATTTTGCTGCACTTCCACTTGGATATCAAACCATAACAAGTGAGCAAATTCATTTCTAGTATAATCTGTCCTAGTCTGCACATTACAATGCAGTGTTGCGCTACAGTAGTGAGCTTGTTCTTAGGCCACTTTTGTGCAAGTGATTGTGTTTCTCTTGGTGCACACACACACACATGCACTCACACATGTACACACGATGTTTTTTTGTTTGATTGATTTGATTTACATATGCGTTAGTTTTGATAGTCTTGTACACACCAGGGTTTCATACAGGATATTTTGCTGGGGGTGGCTGATTAGTTTTTGACTTGCAAAGAGGTGTGTGAGATTTACAAGATAGTTCATGTATACAATATCAAGCTGTATTTCACTTGCATGCACTTCAAAAAAATATGACCGCTCAGTCCGGAAGTATATGACAGCATTCTCTGTACATTATGCAATACTGCGGTGTAGTGTAGTAAGATGTTGCAGTATGGGTGGGCTCAAAGACTGTGTGTTTGTAATTTCCAGGTGTTAATAGGAAAAAACCACATTCTTGGATTGTGCCCAAAAACATTATGGGGGGAAGGGGGGGGGGGGATCCAGCCCCCCACCCTTTCCTACACCACTCCAATAAGTACACTATGTATCTATTTTTAAGGAGGATCATGTTAGCCACACCCATTTTATAACTCGGGTTCACATCTTTGCATAACAGCAATTATGTTAGTTGAAATTATCTCAATAGATAGATTGTAATTGGATGCTCAACATTCAATACTATTCAGTTTTTTCTTGTAGTCGTAGCTTACATGTTGTTTAACTCGTAACGAAGTCAAAACTCAATTGTTATAGATTCTTCTTGGCTCTTGTCCAAGATTTGTTCTATATCTCAAGTTAGGAAACACACGTCAGTTTCGAAAAAGGTCTTTCAGTTATGACTTCATGTTTTTTTGGCTATGTAATTATGAAATGTGATCCATTCAGTGCTACCTGGCAGTAGTTATCAGGACCTTTTTCTCATATAGCTCACCATCCAGAGTCTGTGCTGCTTTGCTCACCATATTGGTCAATCAATGGATATATTGCTCCTGCTTAAATTGATCCAAACAACTTACATCCCCCCCCCCTCCTTATATGTAGGTGAAAATCTGGAAAAACAAACAAACAAGCAAACAACCCTCTGCATCACAAGTGAAATGAGTTTGGTTATGTGTAATGGCAGGTTTAGAATGGGTAAAATTTATCAGCTATTGATAGTAATTTAAGATCTAGTGGAGAAATATAGTGTAATGATTCTATTCATTTTAGCAAAAAATAAAATAATAATAATAACTAGTGATGTGCTCTAATAGCACAAAATAGCGAAGCGAGCATGCATGTTCCCTGTAATTGCAGCTATTCCATGTATGCTTGGTGTGGCTACAAAATACTGTCAGATTCTTTACTTTGCTACCTGTTTCTGTTTTGTTTTAGCTCTCCTCCTCCTTGCCCTGTCTTTTTCATTCCTTATCGTTCTCCCTACTAATTTTTCTTCAGGAGTTTCTAACGCCCTCAAAGCTCTTGACCGAGCGTTTCTAACGTTTTGTCTACTGGGCATCGCTACTTCGTACAGCGGGTAAACAAAACAAAATGTTGCTAGGAAGGTTACCCGGCCCGCGCAAGCGCGTAGGAGAAAAGGTACACACGTACGCCCACGCAAGAACAAAAACAATTTCTAGACCTAAATATATATATATATCGCGAACTCATTAGAGAGTCAGCTCCGCTCGCTTCGCTGAATTATTATGATAAAATATCTCACACATATTTTTTCTTATGCAAGTTCTTCATGTACTTTCTTAATCTGTTGTTGCACTGCAACACCATCTCTGCTGGATGACTACACCACACTACTACCACCTCTTTCAGGGGTGGGGGAAGCAAATGGATTTTGGCCAGGCCATGTAGTATTTATTGAGGCCACGCCCAGTGACATGGTGTGCAGATCTGTATGAAAGAGATGCAAAATATTGGCCAGGCCATGGCCTGGCCTGCCCCCCCAGTTCCCCCAGGCCTGTCTTTGACTGGGAGACAAGGATTCATTTTCTCCATGTGATCAGTGTATCCATCTTGTAGTGAGGTCGGTACACAGATGCATGGATGAACTGTGCAAAGATTGAAGATGATACTTCTTATTTTGGTTTTTGATAGGTTTTTTTGTGCTAGTTGGTTTCTGATCGCTTGAATGCTTGTGTTACCAACCATCCCAATTTGCCGGGATGCTCCTGGTTTTCTTGGCTATTCCCAAGTCCTGCCCAGTTTATGGAATTCTGCCGCATTATCTAATTCTTTTCCGCTGCAGTTGCACATGTCAACTCAATTGCTATACCGTTTCAAATGCGTAGCTAAAATACAATAGCAATATTGTAATAATTGTAGTTGTGGTTCAATTATAAATAATTCATACATTTTGACACCTTGGAGCCTTGATGATTGAATAAAGTGAAAGAAGGAATCCAAGCTTGCACCATCTCAGTATTGTAAATCCAAAGATTTAAAAGGTTGTAATTAATAAGCATGTCAATGAGTGTGGTCTGGAAAAAAATAGGCAACAAATCTATAATTCCCACAATTGCAGCTGAGACAATCAAGTGGTTGTGTGAGATATTAGTTACAACCACAGCATACTTACATCTGTCCAAACTTTGTGGTAAAAATGCAGGTGGAACTGCTTCTATTAGTCACAGCTCACTGTGTCTTTTATGCAAATGAAAACACACACACACACACACATCCTGGACACATGCACTTACATGATGTGTAGCATGCCCAGTTCAATAACACACTAATCCACACACACACACACACACACACACACACACACACACACACATTATTGTAGTTGTTATGGTATCCAGTATGTACATATGTACTAGTCATTGAATTCAGCTTTTAACTCTTGAAGCTATTTAGAGGTAGAGGGTGTATCCTCTAACCTGAACATGGTTGTAGTGTATGGCACATGACTGAGTGCTCAGTGAGTGCTCATCTGGTGAATCGACTTTCACAAAATTTATAACCTGATTTCTGATTTTGCTTCCTCTGAATTTGATTCACAAATCCTGATTTTTTTAGTGAAAATGTTTGATTAGGTCTGGGGTGTAGGTGCCATAACAACAGGTGTATAATGTTTGGTTTTTATACAAAACAATGCTGGAGTATAATTTGATACAGGAGAATAATAATTATGAGTCTGTTGGCTTAGTATTGACACGAGTGCCGTAAGCATGGGCGTAATACGGCCAATTAGAAGAGTGATATTCTGATTTATTATGTACTGCTCATGTGTGAATACCATAGTAACTAGTTTCTTGTGCAATAAACACTTGCATAACCAGGGGGGGGGGGTGCTTCGTTGTTTAGGAAAATAATATAAACCTTGTACAGTATTTACTATACATCAGTTAATTTAAAGCTTATAAACTTTTCTGCAGAATTATAACAGGATAGCATTTTAAAAAACACTGCATTGGGATGATGTAATTTTGATGGATTCTGTCCCAGTAGGTGCCGGTACCGGTACTTGAAGTGATAAGGGAGGGGACTAATTAGATGTAATAAAGAAGGATCACAAGTTTCACAAGTACGCAATAACCTCATCCTATCTACATGTTTGCCAATGTGGAAAATAACACTTCCCCAAACCATAACAATTTTAGAAGCTGTATCTTGACCAAATACAATCTTGTGGTCTCTCTTTTCCAAGATCCTAGGCAACACTTTTTATCAGCTTTTACAGTCACTTGGATTCCACTTACCTTGGAATATCTCAAGTGAATGTGGTAGTGTGGTTGTGGCAGTTTCTTCATGGTCTCACCTCACTTCTCAATGCAGCCATACAGCTTCCAAAAACATAATCCATTGTGAAAATATTACAGCATTATTGTAGTAGTATACTTATGAGGTGTGGGAGGGAAACATTGCAGCATTTTATTAGATATATTTAATAAATAATCTAGCAAGACAATCTTATTTATTTTATTTCTGTTACTTAATTGAAGTAGAAATTGTTGCCAACACTGTAATACATCAAAAATCCAATTTTATAACTTTACAACAGTGTTTAATGACATACAAATGTGAAGTAGTGATCTCCTAACATGTTGGTATTTTGGCATACCTGCCAACTGGTTTTTATTCTGTTGACTTATTTTATCAGTGGGTCTCATAATATTCAATTTTGTGTTATTTTGTGTGAATCTGTTGCATGTATACTGTTGTAATTTGTGAAGGTATTATGCAACTATGAGGAACACCTTCAAGAGAAGTGAAATATTGTGGTTTGTACATATGCTATCTGCCAAATATCATGAACAGTCATTAGAGATTGATTAAAGAACTATATCTGTGCATCACTAGGCTTGTTGTGCAGCTACCTAATATTGTAATTGATGTTGATTAGTTCAAGTTATCATCAGTTATAAAGTTGTATAGTATTGTAGTATATCTTTTGTGCTTGACATTGTCACTTGCTGTGTGTCACTGTTAAAGTTCTGTGTAATGTCAGTTCAGTTAGTTCTCAGTGATAGTTCCTGCCCCGTTGTGTGTATATGACTTTTCTACAAGATCCTTTTAAGAAAATCTGAGAGGTCATTGCGCAGGAATTGGGCCAAGTACAAGTACAGTGTCTTTTGTATATATATGTATATATGTATGTACGTAGGGATGTATGATGTATGTATGTATGCATGTATGTATGTGTGTATGTGTGTATGTATGTATGCATGTATGTATGTGTGTGTGTATGTATGTATGTATGTATGTATGTATGTGTGTGTATGTATGTATGTATGTATAAGTAAGAGAACTTACAGAAACAAAATATAACATTAGGAAATGCTCCAAGTAAAATGCGAGCATCAAACTGTAAAGAAATGTCAGGAAATGTTTAGCTAATGTCATCAGCATTCATTTTTTAGTAGAGGCATTCACAATCTATAAACCCTGATTAGTCAGTTTATGCAGTCATGCTAGCATGTGTCACACTCACATGTAGTATATGATAGTGAACTAGTGGTTTTATTGATCTACTATCAATAGAGTATATAGTACTCTTTACTATTCTGAAACAAATTCCACAAGCCTAATTTAGTCGAATTATACTACTAGCATTTTAACATTCATGGCAAGAACATAATTATAAAAAATCCCTATTTATGAGTGTTGCGTGTATGTGTGTGTGTGTGTGTGTGTGTGTGTGTGTGTGTGTGTGTGTGTGTGTGTCAGTCATTCCAACAATTTACTAACACCTTTGATCAAATAATGGCATATATGTAGAACTTGGCCATTACCACAGGGCCAACCAGCCACCACTAGTAATTACTTTAGAGAACCATAATGGGTCAGAGGCAATAAAAAAAAAAGGAAGCAGCAATTGACTACAACCAGGTCAAAGTCATAGGAACTCCCTTATGGGAGTTATCAGATTACAAATTTTAATGACATACAAATGTGAAGTAGTGATCTCCTAACATGTTGGTATTTTGGCATACCTGCCAACTGGTTTTTATTCTGTTGACTTATTTTATCAGTGGGTCTCATAATATTCAATTTTGTGTTATTTTGTGTGAATCTGTTGTATGTATACTGTTGTAATTTGTGAAGGTATTATGCAACTATGAGGAACACCTTCAAGAGAAGTGAAATATTGTGGTTTGTACATATGCTATCTGCCAAATATCATGAACAGTCATTAGAGACTGTGCATCACGAGGCTTGTTGTGCAGCTACCTAATATTGTAATTGATGTTGATTAGTTCAAGTTATCATCAGTTATAAAGTTGTATAGTATTGTAGTATATCCTTTGTGCTTGACATTGTCACTTGCTGTGTGTCACTGTTATATAAGTTCTGTGTAATGTCAGTTCAGTTAGTTCTCAGTGATAGTTCCTGCCCCGTTGTGTGTATATGACTTTTCTACAAGATCCTTTTAAGAAAATCTGAGAGGTCATTGCGCAGGAATTGGGCCAAGTACAAGTACAGTGTCTTTTGTATATATATGTATGTATGTATGTACGTAGGGATTTATGATGTATGTATGTATGTGTGTATGTATGTATGTGTGTATGTGTGTATGTATGTATGCATGTATATATGTATGTATGTATGTATGTATGAATGTATATATGTATAAGTAAGAGAACTTACAGAATCAAAATATAAACATTAGGAAATGCTCCAAGTAAAATGCGAGCATCAAACTGTAACGAAATGTCAGGAAATTGTTAGCTAATGTCATCAGCATTCATTTTTAGTAGAGGCATTCACAATCTATAAACCCTGATTAGTCCGTTTATGCAGTCGTGCTAGCATGTGTCACACTCACATGCAGTATATGATAGTGGAATAGTGGTTTTATGGAACTACTATCAATAGAGTATATAATGCTCTTTACTATTCTGAAACAAATTCCACAAGGTGTGTGTGTGTGTGTGTGTGTGTGTGTGTGTGTGTGTGTGTGTCAGTCATTCCAACCATTTAGTTATACCTTTGATCAAATAATGGCATAATGTGTAGAACTTGGCCATTACCACAGGGCCACCCAGCTACCACTAATTTCTTAGAGAACCATAATGGGGCAGAGGCAATAAAAAAAAGGAAGCAGCAATTGACTACAAATTGTTTTTCTGAAGCAGTGGTACTTTTTGTTATAGAATAATAGTTCACTTCCAAGTTTTTATCCAATGCTACAACATGTACCTCTGCAGTGTAAATGACCTTGGCATTATGTAATACAGGTATAGAAAATATATTTCTGCTTCCAGAAGATTCCTGGTACAATAGAATATATATTACACTGAGTAATCTAAGATGTAAGTAGCAAAATGAACTTGTCAGAGAGAGAACATTTTCATAGGATAAATCAAAAACATTCTACCACCCACCACTGGGACATAATTTATACTCCCCAAGGAGTAATCTGATAACTCCCATAAGGGAGTTCCCATGACTTTGACCTGGTAAAGCATTATAAACTAAGTCTTTTGTTCTAGGTAAGGTTTACTGTAAAGAAAGCCTTGAAATACATATGACCTGGAAACTCAAACATGTAGCAAAATGTGTTTTTCTTTTCCTTTTTTTTCGTTTATGCCTTTAGGTCTAGCCATCTGAGAATAACTGACTCATATGATATCCATCGAGTGTGTAGTATGCATGCATTATTCTATTTCATTTGAAGACTGGATAAAAAATGGACAAGCAGTATATATTTCAATGCAAAACTCCACTTTCAGCATTCCGTCAACTTCCCAGCATAAACATACCATTAGAAGCAAGAAAGTGTCCGCTCATATGATTTTAATGTGACAATATGAGTGTTACCCACAAAAGCTGCCTACAATGAGCTTACAGATTTGTGTTTTCTCAAAAATCAGCCCAAAATGAAAAAAAAACTAGCACAATAAAAGTGTTTCAGAATCATCAGTATGAGTAAGTTCATACCTAAATCAATGGTTGTCAGTAATTCCAAATCAGAGAGTGAAAGACAGAAGATGGTTAATTAAAAAACGTGCAACAAATGCTTAGAAGTGCAGTTTAATATTGCCAACAATGGGTCAAAATCCTTTACCCAATCGTTTCTTCGTAGTACCTGAGTAATTGCTTGGCCAAGACAAACTGTTGGACAGCAGTCAGCGGTTGCTTGACTATCTAGCCCAGCCGGGTCCCTTTTCACGTGCATGTCAAATCGTTCAGTCTCCTGCTGTATTTGCGGTCCATTCAGTAAAGACTGCTGGCCACAGGGTAATAATAATTATTTTAAAAACTAAATTATTGTACCTGTTAAAAAAACAAAAAAGCTAAAAAAAAACAGCTATCAATATGGTGGAACAAAAAAACTAAATCGAAGTCTGCATTTGAAAAACAAAATAGAATTAGTAAATTTGAAAAACTAAAACTAGAAAATTGAAATGAGTACATTTTGAAAAACCTAAACTAAAACTAAAATTGTAGTCTTTGCTAGTGAAAAAACTAAAACTGAAATTTACCTTGAATAACTTTTTGTCAAAAACAATAACTAAAACTAAAATGTAAATGTTCAACCAAAACAACATTAAATTAAATACTAAGCCAACAGACTCGTGATATTCTCATATGTATTGGTTATATGAATAGCAAACACACAAACAATGATTGTGATGACTGTTTGAATGTTGCTATCATTGTTTAGTCAAGCAGCTTTGATAAAGAAAATTTGAGAGTGAGAGAATGGAATATCTATTAATCTGGCATGTTAAATTGTTCTCAATTATGGGCCTTTCCTCGGCTTAACGGCAGGACCGCAGCACAATTTAGTTGCTGCCACCAGAGTAAGTATCTTCCTATCTATACCCTCGGCATACCGACGCCCACCCGTAGGTTTTAGGACTGAGTAGTGGGTTAAATTGCTTTAATCGAAAACTTGGAAGACACGAGACCGAACTCTACAGCATGACACAACTATTTATACTACTGACGTACAACGCTGCAAAGTTCCGGTACTACTACAATCAAACAACCACACAAACACACGCTATCTAATTGCACCAACAACTCGTGACTCCTCAACACAATATAACTCTAGCTACGCAAGCTACTTCTAAATGATACACAAACACATTATCGGTCTCTGATATACACACACACACACACACATAATGTTCTCTTCTTTCTTCTTTCTTCTCTCTTCTCCTTAAACTTCATGTGGGCATGCCCGCATCAATTACAATGAAATATTTTTTCTAGAAGAGCAGATATATATTAATCATTAATACAGGAGAATGTTGGTCACAAGTCTGTTGGTTTAGTATTTATGTGCAGGCTTGTAGCCAGGAGTTTTCACAAGGGTTTTTGGATTTCATAGAAATGCAAGAAAGCCACACTTACTTTTGTTTCTTTGTTTACTAGTGATGTGTTTGAGCACAAATGGTGAGCGAGCCTAAAGACTATACTATATTTATATGAATGATTTTGACTTCTAACACTGAAGCTACTGAAAATAAGGTCCAGTTTTTAAATTACGCATACACTGTAAAGGGATTTCAGTACCATAGTAACAACTCGCTGCAACTGTTTGAATTGAAGGGAAAAAACAACAACAAAATAATACACGCTATTTCAACGTTTTCTTTGTGATTTAGCTAAATAGTGGCTGTAACGCACAATTCTTTGACACAACTGGGCATACACCTACACAAGACTTACTATCGCAGTTAGTCAAGTGGACAATGCATTTTCAAGTAAATACTGTTGCGTACGGCTTATAACCATGCCAAAGAGCGCATTGACTTACCACAGCCACTAACTCGAATAGAAATGGAAGTCCCGTAAGTTTTCACGTTTTAACTGCACCCATAAAAGAATTCAAAACGGTAAACAATTCAATTTCTAGGGTGATACGGGTACTGATCGATAAACAGAGGATTCTGTTTAGTGAAGTTTGAGACGGGGTCGACCACCGAACTAACACAAAAACGCGAGGGTCAAAGTACAAAAATGCCTTACGTACGTCCAAACATATATACTAGTGATGTGCTTGAGCACAAATGGCGAGCGAGCCTAAAGACTATACTATTTTTATTAAAATGATTTTGACTTCTAACACTGAAGCTACTGAAAATAAGGTCCAGTTTTTAAATTTCGCATACAGGGTAAAGGGATTTCAGTGCCATAGTAACAACTCTCTGCAACTGCTTGGAAGGAAAAAAACAACAACAAAACAATACACGTTATTTAAAAGTTTTCTTTGTGATATTCTTTAGCTAAGTAGTGGTTGTAACACACAATGCTTTGACACAACTGGACATGCACCTACACAGACTTACCTTCCCAGTAGTCTAGTGGACAATATTTTCAAGTAAATACTGTTGCGCACGGCTTATAACCATGACAAAGAGCGCATTGACTTACCATCGCCACTAACTCGAATAGAAATGGAAGTCCCTTAAGTTTTCAAGTTTGAACTGCACCCGCAAAAGAATTCAAAACGGTAAACAATTCAATTTTTAGGGTGATACGGGTACTGATCGATAAACCAGAGGATTCTGTTTAGTGCAATTTGGGACGGGGTCAACCACATAACTAACACAAAGCCGCGAGGGTCATAGTACAAAATGACATACATACGTCCATACATATATACAAATAAATAAATAAACAAACATCCCCGATTTTCAATTGTGTTACCCCTGTAAGTGTCTTGCTCGCTACGCTCGCTCGCCAATAAACTAGCTAGTGGTGTGCTTGAGCACAAATATCGAGCAAGCCTGATAGTTAGGTAACATAAAACTACAGTATTGTTACTATGTTTTAGCTTAGTTCATGCTAACACTATAATAACCTTTTATTTCAGCAAACAAATACAAAATCACTCTCTTACCTTATTAATGGTAACTTCTGAAACATCTGCCATTCTGAGAACAGTAACTCTTGTATCAAGCTCTCAGCTACGATAAAAAATTTAATAAACAAGTGTTATTATTTGTAATTTAAGCCAACAAATATGGAATTACTACTTATCTCAATTTCCTGAGTACTGATAACTTCTATAGTATCAAATTTAAGTAACTTTGACTATCTGAAATACCTCGAATTCTTGACAACAAGCTCTCAGCTACAAAAACAAAAGACAATCAATTGTAGCTCAAAAATACAAAATTACTTTCTTACCTCATTTTCTCGAGCAGTGGTAACTTTTGTAGTACAAAATTTGAGCCAACTGACTATTTGAATTTACCAGTCACTGTTGACAACAAGCTCTTAGCTACAAAAAAAAAAGAAAGGCCAGAGTTATTTTTGCATATTTAGCTAACAAATATGGAATTACGTACTTACTTCAGCTTCCCTAGAGTAATAGTAGCCTCCTTAGCTTTAATATTACGGCATTCTGACTACCAATGGCTCTTGACAACCAACAATCTGCACTCCGTATCCCCCTAAAACGGTGAAGTTTTGAAATTACATTTGGAAAAGGGTCTTCAATACCATAGTAACCGGTCTCAGCAACTTTTTGTGTCTTGAAAAACAAGGGTTTTCGTTGAAATGTTCTCATACTTTGGAGCTTAAGTTTAAAGTTAGGCTTGTTTAATGCTGTAGTTTCAGAATAAACTGGGGTCAAGCCTAAAAAGCCAAATTTTTAGGAGAAAAAAGCCCCCCGCACACGTTTGAGGGGCATACGTACCATCCATCCATACTACATATATATACATACTAGTTATGTGCTTGAGCACAAATGGCGAGCGGGCCTCAAGTTAGGTTCATAAACTGCATTATTGCTTGATACTACATAATTTATATTAAACTGAGTTCAATTAAAAACAGTAGTATAATAGCAGTTGAACATTAATTTTAGCATAGAAATACAAAATTACTCTCTTACATTAATAATGGTAACCTCTGTATTAAACAAGCGCTTAGCTACAAAAAAAAAATAGGCCAGTGTTATTTTTGTTATTCAGACAACAAATATGGAGTTACTACTTACCTAAATTTCCTGAGTTTGTTACTTTCTGTAGTATCAAACTGAAGCCATTCTGACTATCTGAATTGCTGATAATTCTTGACAAGTTCAAAGCTACAAAACAAAAACCCTTAATTTTAGCAATCAAATACAAAATTACCTTCTTACCTCATATTCTTGAGTTGTGGTAACTTCAATGGTAGGAATTTACCAGTGTGAAGTTCTGAACAATGAAGGATCCAGTGGATGTACTGAACCTGTCACTACTGCCCACCTGCCAGCTCAAAGTCCCTCCTTCACCCAAGCACACGAAGTTGATAAAAATGTTGGGAGGTGCCACGCCCTCTGGTTCCCTCTTGACAACAAGTTGTCAGATACAAAAAAGAATGGCCTGAGTGAGTTATTTTTGTAATTTTAGGTAACAATAATATGGAATTATGTATTTACCTCACCTTCCCCTGAGCAGTGGTAGCTTCCTTAGCATATTAAGGCATTCTGACTACTTATGGGTCTTGACAACCAACAATTGGCACTTCGTAGCCTTCCAAAACGGCGAAGTTTTGAAATTTAAATCTGGTAAAGGATCTTCAATGCCTTAGAAACCGGTCGCAGCAACTGTTTGTGACTTGAAATACAAGCATTTTGCAGGATTCTCTCACAAATTTTAGCCCAAGTTTAAAGTAAGACTTGGTAAATGTCATAGTATCCCAAGAAACTGGGGTCAAGCCTGAAAAGCCGTGTTTTTAGGAGAAATACAACAACTCCGCGCGCGCGTTTGATAGGCATACGTACCATCCATACATACATACATACATATATACATACTAGTGGTGTGCTTGAGCACAAATATCGAGCGAGCCTGATAGTTAGGTTACATAAAACTACAGTATTGTTACTATGTTTTAGCTTAGTTCATGCAAACAATATAATATCAGCAAACAAATACAAAATCACTCTCTTACCTTATTAATGGTAACTTCTGTAGTATCAAACATCTGCCATTCTGATACCAGTAAGTCTTGGACATGCTCTCAGATACGATAAAAATAATAATAAACCAGTGTTATTATTTGTAATTTACTACTTACCTCAATTTCCTGAGTATTGATAACTTTTGTAGTATCAAATTTAAGTTACTTTAACTATGTGAATTGCCTCACATTCTTGACAACAAGCTCTCAGCTACAAAAGCAAAAGATAATCAATGTTAGCACACAAATACAAAATTACTTTCTTACCTCATTTTTTTGAGCAGTAGTAACTTCCGCAGTATCAAATTGAAGCCATTCTGACTATTTGAATTTATCAGTCACCTTTGACAACAAGCTCTTTGCTACAAAAGAGAAAAACCAGAGTTATTTTAGCATAATAGCTAACAAATACGGAATTACGTAAATACTTACCTCAGCTTCACTGGAGTAGTAGTAACTTCCTTAGCATTAACATTACGGCATTTTGATACCAATGGCTCTTGACAACAAACAAGCGACACTCCGTATCCCCCATAAAACGGCGAATTACGTTTGGAAAAAGGTCTTCAATGCCATAGTAACCGGTCTCAGCAACTTTTTTGTATCTTGAAAAACGGTTTTCGCCGGAATTTTCTCATACTACGGAGCTTAAGTTTAAAGTAAAGCTTGTTTAATGTGTTTCAGAATAAACTTAGATCAAGCCTAAAAAGCGAGTTTTTAGAAGAAAAAATTTCCCCGCGCGCGCGTTTAAGGGTCATATGTACCCATCCATACACACATATACATACTAGTGATGTGCTTGAGCACAAATGGCGAGCGAGCCTAAAGACTATACTATTTTTATATGAATGATTTTGACTTCTAACACTGAAGCTACTGAAAATAAGGTCCAGTTTTTTAATTTAGCATACAGGGTAAAGGGATTTCAGTGCCATAGTAACAACTCTCTGCAACTGCTTGAATTGAAGGAAAAAACAACAACAACATAACAATACACGTTATTTAAAAGTTTTCTTTGTGATATTCTTTAGCTAAGTAGTGGTTGTAACACACAATGTGTCTGGGACTCAGCCCAAACAGGATCAAGAATAAGCCCAGGCCAGCCCTGGCAATAAACACTTCCTGTCACTTAATGATATTCATGCTCTAGACTAGACCCATTGATATCATGCTCATACTCTTGTGTATTTCTGTAGCTTGTTTTATAACTTATAAATTGTTGCTGACCTCTGACAGACAGTATAAGACATCTTACTGGCGGTTGCGCTCTTTTGCGTACATAAGACAAGGCTGAAAGCTCTTACGGGCCATCGGCTGCGTTTCGTGTATCTCGCGTTGCGCCCTGTCAAGTTAGTTTCCTGGTCCTTCACCAGACCACCTGTTTAGGATACACATCCTCCACATTTGGTCCTTCGAGCCTCAGAAAGACAGTGCCAGCTCTCCTAGTGGCTGCCGAATTCAAGGTCCTTCCTTGCTACACATAGTAATGGAAGACTCTGTTGCTCCACAAGTCCTTCTTGAAACACTCAAGAGGAAACGCGCCCATCGACGTGGCCAAATCACTCGCATCCAACGCCGGCTGTCTACCCTTCAGTTGAAACACCTCAAGGAAATCCCCGTCACCGACGTGGATCTAGCCATTGCTGATCTCACCCATGAGATTAAGCTCCACGAATCACTTCACGAACAAATCGAGGATCTGCTCTCTTCTGATGCCGAAGCCCTCTCCATTGAGCACACTGAACGTGACACCAGGGATGACACCCATGCTTCCCTTCACCTTCAGCTCAGTAACCTTCGTCACAAGCTGGACATCTGGCACACTGGCACAGACCTGAGTGCAGAACTTGATACACTCCTTGCCATCAAGGAACCCTCCAGGCCGCATTACCAAGCAGCCTTCAAAGACTTTAAGAAGGAAGTTTCTACTCTGGCTAGAAGAGCGTCTCCCTACATGGACGACGACTACGTTCGTGCCATTGTGAAACCACTTCGCGACGGTATCACTGCCATCCAAGCGGACATCACCTCTGCCGATGGTCCTTCACTCCCCTCCACACCTGTGGATTCAACCTTAAGGCCAGCTCCACGAGCTGCACCCATCACTGTAGAACTCCCAAAGTTCGATGGACACCCTGTGCACTGGAGACACTTCGAGACGCTGTTCTCCACTGCCATACGAACCAGAGCTTCAGGATTTAGTAACCTGGACATCAGATGCCTTCTGATGGACGCACTGCTGCCTCTTGAAGCCAAGGAGGTCGTACGCTCCTTCCCTATGGACGACGCACCTCTAGACGACTTACTCTGCCGCCTTCGACAACGCTTCGGACGACCTCAACTAGTCGTGCCATTGCTTGTGCAAAAGATTGTCAAACCCACTACATTTTCCCACTCCTACGAAGGTCTTCGTACTCTCACAGACCAAGTCCTGATGGGATACGATTCCCTCAAACCCTTCATAGGTGACTCCCTTTCCGAATTCCTGACGCACCTTGCCAAAGCCTCCTTTGACAAGTCGTTGAAGGACGACTGGGAGAAGTACGCCAGTGACAAACTGGACAAACCCAACTTAGCCGACTTGAGGACCTTTGTGGACAAACGCCTGCTCCACATGTCCCCAACGAGCGAACCACTGCCTTCACCTGCCATTTCTACTCGCACTTCAACAGTACCTACTTTTGGCTCTCAACCTCCCAGGAAGAAGCCACCGTCCAAATGCGTCGTCTGCGGAGACAACCATGCTCTCATGCGATGCAACACGTTTGTTGGTTACGACGTGGAACGCAGAAACAGACTCATCCGTGACAAAAGGTTGTGTCTGAACTGCTTTTCAGACCAACACAGCTGCAGATTCTGTACGAGCAAGTTCTCCTGCAAGTCCTGTGGGGGACGTCATCACTCCTTGCTCCACAAGGATAAAGACCCTGCTACGCCTCAAGCTCACCTTCAAAGCACTGCACCTCCAGACGCTGGGAACTACTCAGTCGTTGCCTCTTCTTCGCCAGTTGACCAAGTACCACACGCTGTGCCATCGTTCCCCAACACCATCATGGTCACCCTGGAGAACGAAGGTAGAACAGCCCGAGCCAGAGCCATCCTGGATACTGGTGCGGGTGTTTCCATCATGTCTGAGAAACTGGCCTCTGCCCTCAAGCTGAAGAGATTCCCTCAACACATGTCTCTCTCAGGCAGTTTCGGAGAGGAACGGTGTAAGTTCTGTGTAGTAACTAACTTACTTTCACACTCCAGGTCTTTCCAGAGCAAGCCCATCACATTCACCGTGGTGTCCAAGTTGAAACCTGCTCCTGTGCCATCCAACCGCGAAGCCATTCTCAAGCTGCCGTCGCTCCACAACTTCCCCCTGGCTGATCCTGATCTAGGAGGAGACGTGGACCTCTTCCTCGGCAATATGGACATTGACGAGTGCGTCTTCGAGGGTTCACTGAGATTCGACGGTCTCAAGGCTATCCATACCCCGTTTGGTCTCAGCATTGCCGGCCCTATGCATGACAACTCTCAGACCCTTCTCACTTCTGTAGTCCCAGATGATCTTCAGCATGACCTATCCAGGTTATGGGAGCTGGACCAAGTCCCTGAAGCACCCTCCCACTCTCCAGAAGATGCTGACATCATCAAGGATTTCAACAACACGTACCAACGCAATGATGGTAGATTCTCTGTCTCCCTACCCAAGGTCAAGAACCCGCCTTTCCTCGGCGACTCCAGGAGACAAGCTGTCAAGAGACTTCTCGCCAACGAGAAACACCTCTCATCCAAACGTCGACTCGAAGACTTTAATGCTGTCGTCCAAGAGTACCTGGACTTGGGCCATGCCCATGTTATTCCTCAATGCGAGCTCTATCTCCATCCTCACTTCTACTTACCCATCCACGGAGTTTTCAAAGAGTCTTCCTCGACCACGAAGCTGCGTGCCGTCTTCGACGCCTCTGCCAAGTCCTCTACGGGGACTTCGCTCAATGACATTCTTCTACCAGGTCCCAACCTGTACCCTCAACTGCCAGACGTCATCGTTCGATTCCGTCGACACAAGGTTGGACTCTCTGCCGACATTTCCAAGATGTTCAGAGAGATCCTCCTCAACCCACCTGAACGGGATTTCCATCGCTTCCTCACGAGAGATGCTGCCAACTCCATCGTGGATTGCCGAATGGAACGTCTCACATTTGGGGTGAACTGCTCTCCGTACTTGGCAACACAGGTATTGCACACATTGGCTAACTTGTCTGTTTCCTCTCATCCTGTAGCATCCTCTGCTATCCTGTCAGACTTCTACGTCGACGACTTCCTCTCAGGTGCGGATGACGTGGACGCTGCTGACAAGCTGAGGACGGAGCTGTGCGACCTTCTCTCCAAAGCCGGTATGATCCTGAGGAAGTGGAGGTCGAACTCCCTAGAACTACGCCAACGCATTCCAGATCACCTCCTCGAGAAAGATTCCTCTTCTCTCACTGTCACTCCTTCAAACCAAGCTCCCAAAGCCTTGGGTATCCATTGGGATGTGGACAAAGACACCCTACACGTCTCCATACCTCCCATCACCCCTTCCGACGCTACCGTCACCAAGAGAGTCATCGCCTCCGGCACTGCTGGAGTCTTTGACGTCCTAGGTCTCTTTGCACCAGCAATAATTCCTGCTAGAATCCTCTTCCAAGAGACGTGGAAGAGATCTCTGCCCTGGGACAAACCTGTTCCAGAGGACATCAGAGACAGATGGGACACATGGATCCACGATCTTCCCTCTGTCAACAGTCTAGCCATACCTAGACGACTGTCACCTTCTCAAAGTTCGACTGTATTCCAATCCCTTCATGGATTTTGTGACGCCTCTTCGGTCGCCTACGGAGTAGCCATCTACCTCCGTACGGTCTCTGAAAGTGGCTCCATTTCCACCACCCTGGTCATAGCCAAGGCCAGAGTACTGCCCGTGAAACCCATCACGATCCCCAGAGCAGAACTTCTTGGTGCTCACTTGTTAGCCAAGATGTTGAGCCACACTTCCTTGCTCTTGGAAATCCCACCCTCACAAGTTTTCGCTTGGACTGACAGCGAAATCATCCTGTATTGGTTGCCCAAGAACCCCTCACAGCTGGTTCGATTCATCGCCAACAGAGTCCATGCCATTCGTGATCTAGTCCCTCCAAGTTGCTGGAGACACGTCAAGTCCGGAGACAACCCTGCTGACTTAGCTAGCAGGGGAGTTAGAGCACCAGACTTGGCCACCTCCTCCTTATGGTGGTCAGGCCCTCCTTGGCTCACTCTCCCTCCTGACAAGTGGCCATTCCACAAGCTCTCCAAACCTGTAGCAGAATCTCAGTGCCTGTCCATCCGACCAGACCCACAACTGGTCCCATCGCAGAAACAGTTCCTGACAACCCTGTGGAACCGTTTCTCATTCTTCCACACTTTGAACAAGGTCGTTGCCTGGATCCTTCGCTTCTCCAGCAACTCCAGACCCTCCAACAAGGTCAAGCTCAAGTCTGATCTGCTCGGACCTTCCGAGATTTCAACTGCCAAGCACCTCATTTTCAAACTATCCCAACTAGAAGCCTACCCCGAAGTCTTCATCGCCCTCCGCAGATGCACTGGTCTTCCCAAGAACCATGCTCTCTCCAAACACAACATAGTCCTCTCCAGTCATGGACATCTGCTGATCAACAGCAGAGTCAGAGACCCTCATTCTCCGACCTCTCCATGCCAGTTGATTCCTCTCAGCACCAAGTCGATGTTAATCAAACTCCTTGTGCGCACACTCCACATTACTTACAGCCATGCAGGCATCTCAGCATTGGCTTCCATCGTCTCCTCGACGTTTTACATTCCCAACCTCAGAAACCTGCTGAAAGAGATCAGCAGGTCCTGCCCTTCCTGCCAGAGAGCGTATGCATCACCTCTCCAGCACAGCATGGGTATGCTGCCCTCCTACAGGACTACTCCAGCTCCACCCTTCGACAGAACAGGTGTGGACTTTGCTGGACCATTCGTCATCCGACAAGGATACACACGCAAACCAACCCTCGTCAAGACGTACGCTGCAGTCTTCGTCTGCATGTGTACCAAGGCTGTTCACCTGGAACTGTGCACCTCACTGTCCACTGCTGACTTCCTGGCCACCCTCCAAAGATTCGTCGCCAGAAGAGGTTGTCCGTCCCACATCTTTTCAGACAACGGGACCAACTTCATTGGGGCCCGGGAGGAGATCCGAGAGTTGCAGAAACTCACGGAATCCAGTAGCACCAGACAGGCTGTGTCCAACTTCGCCAACAGCAACTCCATACAATGGCATCACATACCACCCAGAGCACCACACTTTGGAGGCCTCTGGGAAGCGGCAGTCAAGTCCATGAAGACTCTGCTCCGCAAAAATCTCAAACCTCACTCTCTACGATATGAAGAGCTGTACACCCTCCTCACGGACATAGAAGCAATCCTGAACTCACGCCCGCTCGCTCCACTTCACAGCGATGATGTTGCTGAAGGGACTTATCTGACTGCTGGACACTTCTTAGTGGGCCGACCATTAAAAGCTGCTCCTACTCCACGACCACCATCAGGCAAGATCTCCAGTCTACGAAGATGGAATCTAGTATCCAGACTAACGTCAGACCTGTGGACCCAATGGCTGGGGACCTATCTCGCTTCATGCTCTGAACGAGCCAAGTGGACCCGCCAAGGACAACGCCTAGCAATCCGAGACCTCGTCTATGTGAAAGATGAAACGCTCAGGATCAGAGACTGGCCTCTAGCCATCGTCGAGAAGGTCTTCCCAGGAGACGATGGCGAGATTCGAGCTGTACAAATCAGGTGTCACGGGAAATCCTACACAAGACCCGCAAACAAGATGATCCCGTTCATCTCAGATGAACCTGCTCCCAACCATTCGCCCCCCCCGGAGGATGTCTGGGACTCAGCCCAAACAGGATCAAGAATAAGCCCAGGCCAGCCCTGGCAATAAACACTTCCTGTCACTTAATGATATTCATGCTCTAGACTAGACCCATTGATATTATGCTCATACTCTTGTGTATTTCTGTAGCTTGTTTTATAACTTATAAATTGTTGCTGACCTCTGACAGACAGTATAAGACATCTTACTGGCGGTTGCGCTCTTTTGCGTACATAAGACAAGGCTGAAAGCTCTTGCGGGCCATCGGCTGCGTTTCGTGTATCTCGCGTTGCGCCCTGTCAAGTTAGTTTCCTGGTCCTTCACCAGACCACCTGTTTAGGATACGCCTCCTCCACACAATGCTTTGACACAGCTGGACATGCACCTACACAGACTTACCTTCGCAGTAGTCTAGTGGACAATGTATTTTCAGGTAAATACTGTGCGCACGGCTTATAACCATGACAAAGAGCGCATTGACTTACCACCGCCAATAACTCGAATAGAAATGGAAGTCCCTTAAGTTGTCAAGTTTTAACTGCACGCGCAAAAGAATTCAAAACGGTAAACAATTCAATTTCTAGGGTGATACGGGTACTGATCGATAAACCAGAGGATTCTGTTTAGTGCAATTTGGGACGGGGTCGACAACCGAACTAACACAAAAATGCGAGGGTCAAAGTACAAAAATGCCTTACGTACGTCCATGCATATTATATACAAATAAATAAATAAACTAGTGGTGTGCTTGAGCACAAATGGCAAGCGAGCCTAAAGACTATACTATTTTTGTTGACTTCTAACACTGAAGCTACTGAAAATAAGGTCCAGTGTTTAAATTTAGCATACGGGGTAAAGAGATTTCAGTGCCATAGTAACAACTCTTTGCAACTGCTTGAATTGAAGGAAAAAAACAACAACAACAAAATAATACACGTTATTTAAAAGTTTTCTTTGTGATATTCTTTAGCTAAGTAGTGGTTGTAACACACAATGCTTTGACACAACTGGACATGCACCTACTACACAGACTTACCTTCGCAGTAGTCTAGTGCACAATGTATTTTCAAGTAAATACTGTTGTGCACGGCTTATAACCATGACAAAGAACGCATTGACTTACCACCGCCACTAACTCGAATAGTCCCTTAAGTTTTCAAGTTTTAACTGCACCCCGCAAAAGAATTCAAAACGGTAAACAATTCAATTTTTAGGCTGATACGGGTACTGATCGATAAACCAGAGGATTCTGTTTAGTGCAATTTGGGACGGGGTCGACAACCGAACTAACACAAAAACGCGAGGGTCAAAGTACAAGATGACATACGTACGTCCAAACATATTTACAAATAAATAAATAAACTAGTGGTGTGCTTGAACACAAATGGCGAGCGAGCCTGATAGCTAGGTAACATAAAATGTTACTATTTTTAGCTTACTTCATGCAAACACTATAATAGCAGTTATGACATTTGATTTCAGCAAAATCACTCTCTTACCTGATTAATGGTAACTTTTGTAGTACCAAACATCAACAATTCTGATAATCTCAATCACCAGTAACTCTTGAACAAGCTCTCAGCTACGGTAAAAAATAAACCAGTGTTATTATTTGTAATTTTAGCCAACAAATATGGAATTACTACTTACCTCCATTCTTGAGTATTGATAACTTCTGTAGTATCAAATTGAAGTTACTTTGACCATCTGAATTACCTTGAATTCTTGACAACAAGCTCTCACCTACAAAAAAAAAAGACAATCAATTTTAGCACACAAATACAAAATTACTTTCTTACCTCATTTTCTTGAGCAGTGGTAACTTTTGTAGTACCAAATTTGAGCCAATCTGACTATTTGAATTTACCAGTCACTGTTGACTAGCTCTTAGCTACAAAAAAGAAAGGCCAGAGTTAATTTTGCATATTTAGCTAACAAATTTGGAATTGGTACTTATCTCAGCTTCCCTCGAGAAGTAGTAGCTTCCTTAGCATTAATACTACGGCATTCTGACTACAAACGGCTCTTGACAACCAACAACCGGCACTTCGTATCCCCCCATAAAACGGCGAAGTTTTGAAATTAAGTCTGGAAAAGGGTCTTCAATGCCATAGTAACCTGTCGAATCAATTTTTTGTGTCTTGAAAACATGCGTTTTAGCAGGAATTTTCTCTTACTTTGGAGCTTAAGTATAAAGTAAGGTTTGCCTAATGCTGTAGTTTCAGAATAAACTGGAGTCAAGCCTAAATAGCCGTGTTTTTAGGAGAAAAACGTTCTCCGCTCGCGCGTTTAAAGAGCATACGTACCATCCATACATACGTTATAGTTATAAACCAAAATTGAGGTTTGTATGCGATTTATAAACTCCGAGACACGAGGGCGCAGCCCGAGTGGCGAGGATTTATAAATCGAAATACAAACCTAATGATTTTGGTTTATAACTATTTTATAGCCAGAACATAAACAACGAGCAAAGTATAGCTTTAGCTATCTTAGTAATTTTATTAAAGTACCCAAACTCTTCATTATTCCATTTTGCTTTGATCTTCCTTCTACCATAATTATGGTTGCTAAGAACTATATCAGACTTTTCCCCGCTAATACATTTTCTTACGAGCATACCAGACTGTATCAGATTTATAGTTCTTAACGACAAGCGCGGTCGCTCGGGTAACGGGCTATAAATACAAATAACATATACCCGATTTTGCATTACGCTCGCTCGCCAATAAATAAACTAACATCCCCGATTTTCGATTGTGTTACCCCTGTAAGTGTCTCGCTCGCTACGCTCGATCGCCAATAACCGATTTTTTATTAACCACCCCTAATACTGTCGTGCTCGCTACTTTGGCTCGACAATAACATATAGCCGATTTTGCATTATCCACCCCTAACACTGCCTCGCTCGCTCCGCTCGACATCCCCGATTTTCAATTGTGTTACATACCCCTGTAAGTGTCTCTCTCGCCAATTATTTAAAAAGCGAATAAGAAGGGGAAAATATACCAAATCTAATAATTTATCTGATGTTCTATGTATTCTATTGATAAATTCATTGAACACTACTGATTATCGGCAATAAGCGGTAAACTGACAGCGCTATATAGTTCTCGCGTAACCAGGCTTCTAACCATTACCGTTAGCTGTACACGAACAGTGAACCATTAATAGGTTTTTCGTACTATAAGTTATCTAAATAAGTACATTACGGCACGGCACACCATAAAAAGAATAGTTGTAGCGTAGCTTACGGCACACCTTAAAAAGAATAGTTGTAGCGTAGCTTGCTTTATTAGTGCCATAACGAGAGTGATGCTTTTTTAGCCAAGGAGGTCAATGTTTACCTGAAAGCTTGGAATCTGCTGATATGACATTGATTTGGCTCTCTTCTGCCATTGTCCCTGCTCAATTTCTGCTCAATGCTACAAGAGCTTTGCTAGCATCCATCATGATACCTGAAACACACCTATATTACCTTCTAAAAGTATTTGTTCAGTTAGCTAGCTCGGTATTTTGTGTTGCCACTGTTATAAGTCTTTGAATCATGACTAGATAGCTTGCCAGTATTATCAAGATTAGAGAGCACTTACAATGCTCTCAGCCTGCAATAATATGCTCCCTACTTAAGGGAATTTGGACGGCGACGCCGTTTTTAATTGCATCAAACTCCTCAGTATTTGGTTTGTCTTATTATAATATTCATGAGAAACATTACGTCTTAGTTATGTATTCATGTGAACCTTTACTTCTAAGAAATGAGAGGTTTATCTCTACGTGCAGAAACAGATGGCGAAAGTTAAAGTCGCAGAATATATTGTTTTTTATCGCATTTGTGGAAAGCTAAAATTATTTTCAACTGCACCAATAGTACCACAAGACTCCTTCAAGAGCGTACCAGTATGTAAAGGGTCTAGTTGAGGAGACTAACACTTGCGTACTTGACATACACGCATTCATCGCCGGACACAGCCTATATAAAGGTATACGCCCACTCTGTAAATACCAGACCAAAAAAATGGAGAATCTTCAAACAGCAATTATACATCAAGATTACGGCACAGTCTGTGTTATCCTCAAAAATAGCCCCAGCAAGGATATTGTACAAGTCCTAAGGCGTGGATGTGAGACAGGAGACGTCAGATTTGCGAGAATTGCACTGCAAAACTTGTCAGGTAATTTGCTGAGTGTTATAAAAGAAGAATACTTAATCCATACTGTCTGCAGTAAAGGGCACACAGACGTTGCTATCTTATTGTTAGAATGTGGGGTACCAGCAGATCTTTTGAACGAGGAAGGATATTCAGCTCTAATGTTGGCATGTCTTCACGGCCATGCTGAAGTGGCAAAAGTACTGCTACAATGGGGGGCTGTAGTAGATTTGAAGAGAAATGAGAGATGTTCGCTACTATTAGCTTCTGAAAATGGATTTTTGGACGTAGTCAAAGTACTGCTGAAGTATGGTGCAAAGTTGGATTTGCAAAACAACATTGGGTCATCTGCTATAGTAGAAGCTAGTAGAAATGGGCACGTCAATGTGGTAGAATTACTATCAAAAAATGGCGCTCAAGTTGATTTACAGAAAAATAATGGGTGGTCAGCCTTAATGATAGCTAGCCAAAATGGTGATGCTGAAGTAGTTAAAATACTACTAGAAAATGGTGCCCAGGTGAATCTGCAAGAGAAAGATGGGTGGTCAGCCTTAATAATGGCTAGCCAGAATGGTCATGCTGAAGTAGTTAAACTACTACTAGAAAATGGTGCCCAGGTGAATCTGCAAAACAAAAATGATAGGTCAGCCATAATGATAGCTAGCCAGAATGGTCATGCTGAAGTAGTTAAAATACTACTAGAAAATGGTGCCCAGGTGAATCTGCAAAACAAAAATGATAGTTCGGCCATGATTATGGCTAGCCTGAATGGTCATGTTGAAGTAGTAAAACTACTACTAGAAAATGGTGCCAATGTAAATCTGCAAAAGGAAAATGGATGGTCATCCTTAATGACAGCTAGCCAGAATGGTCATGCTGAAGTAGTTAAAATACTACTAGAAAATGGTGCCCAGGTGAATCTGCAAAACAAAAATAATAGGTCGGCAATAATGATAGCTAGCCAGAATGGTCATGCTGAAGTAGTTAAAATACTACTAGAAAATGGTGCCCTGGTGAATCTGCAAAACAAATATAGTTTGGCCATAATGATAGCTAGCAAGAATGGTCATACTGAAGTAGTTAAAATATTACTAGAAAATGGTGCCCAGGTGAATCTGCAAAATAAAGATGGGTGGTCAGCCTTAATGATAGCTAGCAAGAATGGCCATGCTGAAGTAGTTAAAATACTACTGCAAAATGGTGCCCAGGTGAATCTGCAAAACAAAAATGATAGGTCAGCCATAATGATAGCTAGCCAGAATGGTCATGCTGAAGTAGTTCAAATACTACTAAAAAATGGTGCCCAGGTGAATCTGCAAAATAAAGATGGGTGGTCAGCCTTAATCGCAGCTAGCGAGTATGGTCATGCTGAAGTAGTAAAAATACTACTAGAAAATGGTTCCCAGGTGAATCTGCAAGAGAAAGATGGGTGGTCAGCCTTAATGATAGCTAGCCAGAATGGTCATGCTGAAGTAGTTAAAATACTACTAGAAAATGGTGCCCAGGTGAATCTGCAAGAGAAAGATGGGTGGGCAGCCTTAATAATGGCTAGCCAGAATGGTCATGCTGAAGTAGTTAAACTACTACTACAAAATGGTGCCCTGGTGAATCTGCAAAACAAAAATGATAGGTCGTCCATAATGATAGCTAGCCAGAATGGTCATGGAAAAGTAGTTAAAATACTACTAGAAAACGGTGCCCAGGTGAATTTGCAAAACAAAATAGATAGTTTGGCCATAATGATAGCTAGCCAGAATGGTCATGCTGAAGTAGTTAAAATACTACTAGAAAATGGTGCCCAGGTGAATCTGCAAAACAAAAATGATAGTTCGGCCATAATTATGGCTAGCCTGAACGGTCATGTTGAAGTAGTTAAACTACTACTAGAAAATGGTGCCAATGTAAATCTGCAAAAGGAAAATGGATGGTCATCCTTAATGACAGCTAGCCAGAATGGTCATGCTCAAGTAGTTCAAATACTACTAGAAAATGGTGCCCAGGTGAATCTGCAAAACAAAAATGATAGGTCGGCCATAATGATAGCTAGCCAGAATGGTCATGCTAAAGTAGTTAAAATACTACTAGAAAATGGTGCCCAAGTAAATCTGCAAAATAAATATGGGTGGTCAGCCTTAATGATGGCTAGCCAGAATGGTCATGCTGAAGTAGTTCAAATACTACTAGTAAATGGTGCCCAAGTGAATCTGCAAGAGAATGGTGTAGAGTCAGCTTTAATGATAGCTAGCCAGAATGGTCATGCTGAAGTAGTTAAATGTCTACTAGAATATGGTGCCGACATGAATCTGCAAAACAAAGATGGGTTGTCAGCCCTAATGATATGCAATCAGCTATGCTATGTAAAGCTTACTAAAATAATGCAGGAATATTCGAGTACATCACAACAACCTGTTATTGTAAGTTTACAAACAAATACTAATTTTATTAAACAATCCACTAACAAAATGAGACGAAATTTGTGAAAATTTAAGTATTATAATTATGCTAGCACACTTACATAATAAATATCTTGCTGACGGACATATTATAGCTACTAATGAACAGATAAAACAAAAAATAAAGCCATATAACTTTTAAAATGCTTTTTTGTCTTTGTTTTTGTTCTTTCAGAAAAAACATGACAATGCATCTCAAGCTGAACCTGGAGGTGAGCACTCTATCATATATGTAAATTATGTAAGCATGCATGTATGTATTACTAATGTATTCTATTACAGTGCAAGTATCAATATAGCTTCCTAGTTAGATACAATATTATGTTACTCAACAATTCAGATAATATCAAGAATAATAATACTCAACAGTAACAAGTCTAAGTAAAACTATAACAGGAAGTAAATGTGATCACAATGTAATGAATATTAATGTCAATTAACTCATGAAAATGAATATTGTTCATGCCTCTGTGCGATTACTGTAGTAATGACTCTAGCTTATTGAAAACCATTTACATTATATAATCGACTGTTTATTAGTAGCTTATAGTATTAGAAGTTAATATATTAATCATACTAGCTATAGCAATACTGTAACCTAACTAGGAACTCACTCTCCATTTGAGCTAAGCAGACCATACTATATATAACTATATAATATATATACAAGAAATGCATTATAATAAGGCAATATATTCCCATACAGCCTATGTTGAGTTATCATGTTGAGTTATTGCATCCCGTAGGTTATACAGGTGTATGTTGCACTAGAAACTAACTATGGTATTCACACATGTGCAGTACATAATAAATGGATTTTTATTGGGTAATACAGAATACAGGTTGTCTGAATGGCCATATTATTGTAACACTAAGCCAACAGATTGTGACATTCTCACGTGTCAAATGAATAATATAATATACATATATTCATGTATTATGGTATTTGGTATAAGTATAATATAATGTATTAGGCCCAATGACTTTAATTAACAAGTGGTATATTATTTCATTATCACCTGAATCAAAGTCTCTCCTATCCCATTTCAGTTTTTGAGCACCTTCAGGTTAGCTATTATCCTGTCTTTTATAATTGACAATTGAAAAATGATTTAAATAATTTATGCACCCTTGAAATAAGAATATCTCTTCATCCAATAGGATTAAAGTAGGGTAGAAGGCAGAAAAATGTGACAGAATTACAACAGAAGTTTTTTACAATAGACTCTAGAATGGGAATAGAAAGGATGTATGAGAATATGCTGGAAATATATGGAATTATTATGGGAAAGTTATCTATAAAGCCACCATCTCAATCTTTTTCTATCAGTTTTGAATGTCAGACAACATTTCCTGCCGTGAATAATTGGCATAGCCATGTTCTGTGGTTTGCCACAAATAGTACAAGTAAACATTTCTAATGTTTTAATTGGCGAGCGAGCGTAGCGAGCGAGACACTTACAGGGGTAAAAATGAAAAAATCGGGGATGTTTATATATTTGTATATATGTTTGGACGTACGTATGTCATTTTGTACTTTGACCCTCGCGTTTTTGTGTTAGTTAGGTGGTCCACCCCGTCCCAAATTGCACTAAACAGAATCCTCTGGTTTATCGATCAGTACCCGTATCACCCTAGAAATTGAATTGTTTACCGTTTTGAATTCTTTTGCGGGTGCAGTTAAAACTTGAAAACTTAAGGGACTATTCGAGTTAGTGGCGGTGGTAAGTCAATGCGTTCATGGTTATAAGCCGTGCGCAACAGTATTTACTTGAAAATACATTGTCCACTTGACTAGACTACTGCGAAGGTAAGTCTGTGTAGGTGCATGTCCAGTTGTGTCAAAGCATTGTGTGCTACAACCACTACTTAGCTAAAGAATATCACAAAGAAAACTTTTAAATAACGTGAATTGTTTTGTTGTTGTTGTTTTCTTTCTCTAAGCAGTTGCAGAGAGTTGTTACTATGGCACTGAAATCCCTTTACCCTGTATGCTAAATTAAAAAACTGGACCTTATTTTCAGTAGCTTCAGTGTTAGAAGTCAAAATCATTCATATAAAATAGTATAGTCTTTAGGCTCGCTCGCCATTTGTGCTCAAGCACATCACTAGTTAGTTCACATTGAAAAGTATCTGGGATAAGATTTCCATGCATCCAGTACTGATTTGTTTCCATGGAATTGTGATGTGGCATCACAACATGACAAAATTGCATAGTTCTTAATTTATGCTCCCAAAGCTAAGACAATTCTTTTAATTGTTTTATCTAAAGTGTATTTCAGTGCCAAATGTAACCTATATTGTAGCATTGATAAATTAATTCTACCAGGATTGGTAACGGGTCACGTGCGCCTGTAGAAACTGTACAAAACGCTAATCTTAGGCGTGTAACATTTACATTCGTTTGCTGTTATCAAAGCTAGTTAACTAACTACTCGGAGCTGCATAAGGCCAGCTAACTCGGGGAATAACTAATTCTAGGTTACAGTATAATTTCTAATGTATAAAAAATAGTGCTTGTAATAATTTCTACTCTTTTGCTGTCATTCGACCAAAACTGTTATAATCCCTTTATCTGGCTAGGAAAGAAACTAAAGCTGCAGGTTTGATGCCAAACTAGTTTTTAATAAACAGCTATACGCCGTTGTTAACCATTTCAATGGACATAATGAAAATAAAACCTGTGTAGTGTTTGTTTTACAATCCCTTTGCTAGATAACCAACTGATATTGATAAAATAATAACAATTGAATTTTTTGTGTAATGTACTAGTAAATGCCATAAAAATTATGATTTTGATCTCTTTTATGGTGTAGGGATGTGCCTAATATGTTTACATTAACAAAGCTTTAATCAGCGTCAGATATCCATTTAAATTATTCATGTGTAACTACTGTAATAATGCAACTGAGCAACCTTAACATTAATTACTCAATTAAATTTGTGATCATCTATGAATAGTCCACAATCACATTCCTGGAAAGTTTATTAAACAATTTCATGAGCTTAGTAAAAGACATTACTGACTCCAACTTCCTGATTCAGGTCCTAATGGTGCGTACTGCTGATAATACTGTCTCTGTGTTACTAGCTAAAAAATTGAAAAAGCTGAAAAAAATTAGATACGCACACATTGTTACAGAGCCCGTTTTGTATTTGGCTACTGGGCATTTCCAATCCCAGTAAATTCTTTTATCAATGTTGGTAGTTGTCTGGGGCGTAACTCCCAGGCAAGATAAATGAAACTGAATCACCAGCTCCGATATCTAACCTGAGCAGTAATTAAAATGAGGTTCGCCCAGAATTAAATATAAGTCAAAGTAAAATAAATCTTTAACACATGGTAAAATGGCAAAAACTGACAAAAAAAACATAAAAGTAAACAATTATATCCAAGTAACTAATGTTCAATGATGTTTGATGAGGTTCAATGATCTTCGATAATACGCCCCAAGAAATCCGTTCCACCGAGCCTTTCCGCACATTGTAGACAGGCTACTGTGAGAATCTTCTGTCTGGTTTGACCCAGACAGTAGTAGTAGTTGATTATTTCAGTTTAATGAACAAGCATAGGAAAATAATATTTACATTTATAGTGTGTACTACTGTAGACGCAAAGACTCACTCTGACAGTTTCATGAGAATACACCACTAAACTCACTCTGACAGTTACATGAGAATACACCACTAAACTCACTCTGACAGTTACATGAGAATACACCACTAAACTCACTCTGACAGTTACATGAGAATACACCACTAAACTCACTCTGACAGTTACATGAGAATACACCACTAAACTCACTCTGACAGTTACATGAGAATACACCCCTAAACTCACTCTGACAGTTACATGAGAATACACCCCTAAACTCACTCTGACAGTTACATGAGAATACACCACTAAACTCACTCTGACAGTTACAGGAGAATACACCACTAAACTCACTCTGACAGTTACATGAGAATACACCACTAAACTCACTCTGACAGTTACATGAGAATACACCAATAATCTCACTCTGACAGTTACATGAGAATACACCACTAAACTCACTCTGACAGTTACATGAGAATACACCATTAATCTCACTCTGACAGTTACATGAGAATACACCACTAAACAAGGTTCTTTTCTAATGAATTAGTAAGCTTACATGCTAATAAATCATTTATTGTGAAAATCACGTAATTCTAGCTTATCTTTAACAACTTTTTTCAGTTAATAGTCTTAATGATGCCAAATTGCCAGTGTAAAATACAAATTATTCAGAATAAATAAATATCATTATCACTATTGGCTTCTATGATATGAGTTCAGAAGAAGCCCAGTCTGCAGCACTCTTTCTTCAGTTTTGATGAAGCTTTCACACGAAAACGTTATATTTTAATGAAACAAGAGAATTGATGTGATAATTTGCCTCAGTTGAAACTATATTATCTTCAGAATGTCTAAATATAAGCTGAGTAGTACCTAAAATTCCATAGTTATGTAATTCATCCAAATCAGTAGTAAATAATGTGCAGAAATTTTTGTAATGATGAAGCAAAAAAGATGTTTTGATTTTAATGTTTCTCCAGCAAGCCTCTTTTTGCACTTCCTTAGTGCCTACTCCAGTCCAACTAATTTCAAATGGACTTACGTCACTTAAGTAGCTCATCGACAAACACATTTATTTATTTATTATGTGTCCTATGTGACCATTTGTCTTATGTGAATGAAAGTGTGAAATTCTCTACAAAACAGTTTATTACTTAATATTCTGTTTTCTGTTCACAGATGAAGAGAAAGAAATGCCGACTATAGTAGAAGTTGAATATCCACAACTACCGATTGCAGCAGAAAAAGGTAAATATTATTATCATAGTGTGTTGTGAAGTATTACAGCAATGAAAAAAAATTTGTTCAATATATTAAAAAAATCCTAAAAGATGTCTTGTTCTATGCGTTCACTTCCCAATAAAAATGTGTGTGGCATATTACTGGCATATGTAGTGAATAAAATGATTACTGGGCCAACTTTTAGGCTTTGCAAAATTTGATTATTGCTAAGTATCAAAATACATCACATTTATTGCAGTCTTTAAGTATCTTTGATGCAAAATATGTGATCAAACCTCCGTATTAATTTGTTGTCGGATGTGGTACATGCCATACACTTGTCGAGATGGGAAAATAATTATTTTGCAAACTTTGAGATTTTGTACATGTGCAATCATTAAAAGTGTTTGTCAAAGGTTTGTAAGTTCACTCCACTACATTTGTGTTATATACATACTAGCAAATACCCTGTTATATAGTGGCGCTTGATGAGCCAAGATTTTGGGTTGTGGTTAGTTAACTTTTTTTTCGTCTCCTAGGCAGCCCTCAGAGAAATGAGTGGGAATCTTACCACAAATGTACATAATTGAACCCGCATTCCAGAACTATCAATATGTTTGTGATTGCTGTGCCTGTGCATAATACTCTGTGGTTGTGTTTGGGTCAGCGTGTCCTGCAAACTGTGGGCACCATTAAAGTAATTAGGTATCCACTACTACATTCCTCTAGAACAGCCAAGGTAAATAGTTGTTCCCTGACCACATAGAGGTTAGGTAGTGTCTGCTGCTAGTAGTTATACACAGTGTTTCATTAGTTTCATCTGCAAAGCACTACGGTGGTGTGCTAATCATGCTGAAGTTAATCCAGTTCCCATTCATCAAGTTAACAAGTATACAACTGTTAAACTATAATACTAGAACTAACATTAAAATTACCTGAATTATCTCATTAATCACAAACATTATTTAGTCTTTTTTGAAAACTTGAAGTACCAGTTAGCTATTTACATGGGAATTCAAGTTTTTTAAACAAGGATTTTAAACACCATGGCACTATTCACAATAATATTTTTATTTCTACCAAACCATCATGCTTTTTAAACTTAGCACCCTCCATACATGTAATCTGTATACTAGACAGAAACTTTTTCACCTAAAGGGGTCTAGAAAAAAGCAAAGGAAAAAAAATGAAAAATCTTGGTTGTCGCCGGAATTCAAACCCAGGGCCACTGGCTTCAGCCACCAGTGCTCTAACAACTGAGCTATAAAAACACTCGACTTCCAAGGCCTTCAAATTTTTTCTTTATACTTTTGAGTAGTACCGCTTGCTGCAGTCTCATACTCAACAGACCACCAATTATGTGCGTCAGAACACCCTTTCAGTGTCGATCGAAAACACCTCTCCCTTCAGAGAGGAACCATAATTTGTGGATTGAAAAGTTTTTATCATCACAATTATCTGATAATATGAATGGAAATATTAAGGTTATTAAAGTAGGGTGTCCAGATATGCCTTTCATAAAACATCAAGCCTAAGTTTCTGAAAGGTTGTGCTTAAACACAAAAGAACTAACCAGCCTTAGAAATGTTAAGTTAAATTTGCTATTTTTTTGTGATAGATGAAAATAGCCATGCTTCTCAAGATGAAAACAATCCTGCATTTCTAAATCAAAATACTCCAGCCTCTCTTGACTCTCCTCCATCTGCTTCCAAAGTTTGTCAAGAGAAAACAGTGGAAAATATCACCATGGATCAATATATATCACTACCTGTCATAAAAGAAGGTAACATATATTAAATGATAGATTAATTGAGAAAAATACAATTACATTACATATCCCTTATTATTTTGCTGAGTGGCAGAAAGCATTGCATACTTTTGTATTTCTTTTCAGAAGTACCCCAACAAGTAAAACAAGAAACACTGCGAGGTTTTACTTCTGAACAGAATGTTAAAGTCGAATACAAGGGGCAAAAAAGTTCAGTAGATATGAAAAAAGATGGGCTTCAGGTGCAATTTGAAGAAAATCAGTCTGAAGATTGCAGCAATACCACCATTAGCATAACCACTGGCTCAGTTGCACCTTCCACATATTTCCACAAAAGACTCGAGCCAATTAGCAAAGTTTATCACATCAGTTGCCACAAGCAACTCAAGACTCGAGTGACCATAAGGATAAAACACCAGGCACCAGATGATGTTCAGAATCTCTGCTTTGTCACTTGTGATGAAAACCAACCTGATGACTTCAAAATCATTCACGGAGGTACTTTTACCCCAAACTATGGGGAACTGGTAGTCTCAAAATTGTCATGGTACTCAATTGGCCGACGGTTTTCTCGATTTGATGTGAGAAGAGTCGTCTATTGGCTGGAAAAGCAATACGTATCATCTCTTCACTGCAACTCTACATCACGTCTGATGCCTTCTGATCAACAACAGTACTGCAACATCTACCTGTCTGTTGTAAAGAATAGTCGCCTTTTCACAAAAAGTGTGGAAAACTACCTTAACCAGGAATTTCAAGAAGAAGTGAAGTTAGTATCCAGACATGTTGTCCACCTCAATGACACAGACAAAGACGTGACTGTGCAATATATTTATGTGCAAAATTCAGCAACTAATTTTTATCTGGATGAACCTGACTGCACTCATTTGGATAAATCAGCTATTCGTTCGTATGTTGATGCATGTCCCCCTTTTCTGAAATTTCGACTAACTTTCTCGCCTGACTGTTCTGTGGAGGTGAAATTTATACTAGAAGGATTTAAGAATACTGATACACATAGTGTGCTTTCTTCTGACCTACCAGGTATTATCATTTACTCAAATTTAAAAATTGTTGAGTATAATCAAACATACTATGCTGTGTGTACCCTGCTCTTTAGCTTGCAACTTATCACTGTATCTCATTCATTACATTCATGAGACATTTGTAACAACTTTAATATTGATTTACATAATGCAACAAAATTTATGACTATAATATTCCTAGGTCATTCCACTACGGGTCCTTCTACTACAGGTCCTAAAATATCAAGTGACTATGATTTTTCAACAGAAAAGACTCAAGGTATGCTTTGCATACATATATATCCACAGAAGTAATCTAATTAGAGTATAAGATTAGACATTTGCTGTCATTTACAGTCATGTTTTATTAACTTTAAGTTAAGTTATTTTAGTTTTAGTTTTTACTAAAAAATTTCATTCTAATAATAATAGCTGTAGTAGCTATATTAAATAAAATAATTGAGATTTGAAAAATTATAGCTAAATTCATTTAACAGTTCAACTAATAGCCACAGCTATACTTTCTGCTTGTTCAAACTTTACTTGCATATCATTTTAATTATTACTAGGAAACGATTTAGTGATAGTTAATTAACTAAATGGCTAGACATTTTGATTTTTGTTATTGTTAAATGAAATAACTATATTTTTAACCATAAAGAGTGCCAGATAAATCTCAATTATGACTTTAGTTTTTGTCATTAAAATGACAAATGAAAATTTTTATTATAGTTTGGGTTATTGCAGATTTAACTGCTAATGAAGACTTCTCATTATGTTTTCTTTAGAAAACTCATGAGACAAGCAGAGTTTATAGCTTTGAGGTTTTTTCAACATTTAAAATAGCCTCAATATGCATGTGCGAAATCATACTTTGTGGTTATCCTTATTTCGTGAGTAGCTACTTATAAATGAAAAAAAGTATCACACTTCAGTCAGTTTTGAGTTCTGTATCAATGCAATTTGCTTGAATTTTACTATGCAAGAACCTATTACCCACTCTACAATAACCATTAGGCTTGATTGACATAACATTTTGAAATGGGGACATTGATGTACTACATAGGGTTTCAATTTAGTTAGATAATTATTAAAGATTTTTCATTATTCATTCATTATAGACTAAATGAACACTAAATGAACACAGAAATTTCCAGCATGTACCAATAGAATGATATAATTAGACCACCATTTGAGGGGCAATTTCAAAGAGGAAAGAAAGCAAGATCACAGCATTAATACTGATATAAATGTCCACTTTACTGAACACATTTTTTATTTCAGAGATTACATTCGATATGAGACATCTACATGTCCTTGGAAAGCCTGAGACAGAACAGCTGCACTTGATTGAAGCCATCAGTTCTGAGTGGGAGAAAACTGGTGACCTTCTTGGTCTGAGTAATGACCGCATTAGCATCATAAAGGAGAACAACGTGTGCAAAGGAGTAGAAGCTTGCTGCCATGCAGTTATTTCCCACTGGCTCCACCATGATTCACAATTCAATTATGAACGAAGTTGGGATGGATTTCACAAGCTGCTCTTAGACTTGCAAATGTCAGAATTGGCCGAAAGTCTTGGTAATATTGTTTTTCAGAGTCATCATCATCACCATCATAATTAATGTGGTGATAATATCACCATTATCCCATTTTTCTCAACTTTTATGGCTTATTGTTTATCTTGTTGCATATATTTAGTTTCCTGCTTACTTTCTTTACATTGCACACAAGTTCACCTCATTGTCATGCTGCATACCACGAGTGTCATTATTTTTTAATGTAATTCTTCTTTCCCTTGTAGCTACAACTCTATTCACCTTACATTCCTGCTAGTACACTAACTCTATTCACCGTACATTCCTGCTAGTACATTTTTATTTGCCTCACATTCCATTGTAAACTTTTATTCATACTGCAATATTTACTTAATAATGTCAGCTATTGCTAGAGTTTTATCATCATTTTTTATATGTCTGAACTGCAGTGATGTTCTTTAAATACTGTTATATTTAGATATAATTAGTTCATATTTGTAGTTCTTTGTATTTTGTATAAATACCTTTGTCCGTTCCTGTCATTTGAGTTGAGTTCTAATCTTGTGTAAAGTTGCAATTACAATTAACTATTATAAAATTAAGGCAACGAGGACGGTATTTCAGTATGGACGATGATAGCGCTGGATCTCGGATTGTACAGCAGTTGCTGTAATTGGGAGGTTGGACGGATTCATCGCTTCGAGCAACTCAATAACCGCTTATGTGAAGAGGGCTCAGCTGTTTATGGATGCCAATGGTTTTCCAGATAATAATTATCAGGTTCACTCACACTACATCCTTCTGTGTCCAGACTCTATTTACCCTCAACCTTCTGACACTCCTGTACCACTTAGAACTGTTGGACTTGTTGTTTGTATTGAAATGTCTCAAAGACCCTCCTGATTCTTTCAATATTTTTTATTTCATCTCTTTTTCTTCTAGTTCCACACAATCATCTTCCTCCCACAAGCTAGAATGTAAGTTCCATTGCTCCTCGAGTACTCATCACCAATATTTTAATCGTGTAGTCTTGCTCTGGAATGATTATTCACCAATTGATCTTTCTAGTCCTTTCAGTACCATCAAAAAGACTCTTCAACAACAGTTCTGGAATACATTCCTCATTAAATTCAACAATTTCAGCTCTCTCTACCCTTCTCAAACTGTCATACCTCCAATCAACATTACTCTACCACCTAACTCTTGAATTAATTTTTGCTCTTGTTTACTTTTGTTTTGTTTTATTTTTGTATCATTTTTCTGGCAGTTCTAGAGCTTAGAGTTTGACCCTCAACCTCAAAAACTTATTCATCACACTTCAATACCTGTATTATCATATGGTTGTAAAGCTAATAATAATAATCAAAATAATAATAATAATAATAATAATAAGTAGCTAGCTAGTCATATTACATTCCTGAGGAAGTATATAGCGAAAGTAAGCTAAGGGGAGGGGGGTGTAATATCTGGGGGAGCCTTGTCTCCCCCCCCCCCAAAAAAAAACAACAACAACAACAACAACAACAACTTTTGGCCAACATTTTACATCATACATTAATTTTTGTAAGGCTGTTCATATAGCTAGTTTTCCACATAGAACTATGTATCTGTGAATAGATGTCTCTATAACTGATGCATAGTGAATTATATAATTATGTCCTATCTGAAGGTATGTCAGAGTGGATTAATAATGTATAAGTACATATATTTTCAAAGTTATTGCAGTGTCAAAGGGAATTACTCCCTGTTTTAGCTAGCTACAACAATTCTATTTTTGTAGTAGCTTAACACAGTCACATGACAATGCCATTGAGGGAGGGCTGTCATGTATAACAGAGCTTCAGCTTTTCCATGTCCACATTTGAGGGTACGTGCCAGTGTGCCTAGGTTAACTAATTTATTCTTAGTTATTTTTTCCCCTTCCTTGCATCGACAAAATTTTGGCTAAAACCATTTATATTTTGCTAGCTCACATTACTTAGCCAAGCTTAAATACCACAGTATAGCTACAAGCTCCCTCTTCTTCCCTGAGAGCTCTGGAAAGTTACTTGTCCCATGAGTCAAGGAGGATAGTTTCACCCACTATCTTCTACAGAGGCTTTAAGGTGGTGCAGCAGAGAAATGACCATCTTGGGATGTGTTGCTGACACTCATTAACTTTATTACGTTTTGTTTACTTTTTTTTTTAGCATAATAACATGGTTTTGTTATTGTTTTGTTTTGTTCTAGCTAGTGGTTTAAGCAGATGAAATATATCACTATTGATGGCTGTGATGAGTCATGTCTGAAAAGCTTGAATATATCTAGCTACTAGCTAAAAATTAAGATTTCATGATTTAGCTAAACTACACTTGAACAAGATATTTTGACAGTAGTTTGTTGGAGTTAAGAAGAAAAGTATTTTTTTTGTTTTATTCAGTGACCTTCAATGGTGGAAAAATGATATTAAGTAAAATTGATGACTTACTTGGTAGTCCGGTTGCCAAACACTGATTTCTATGAGGGACCTGGAATTTTTGGACGCATAATTGTTTTTTGTGTATTTGAAAGCTTTGAAGGGTCCAGATGGATAATCCACCGGGTGCCACTCCGTCACCCTTGAGGAATTTGAGAAATTCAAGATGGCCGACAATGGCCTCTGATGATAGAGTTCATCACTTTTCTGATTGTTTTGCAAATTTTTTTCTAATTTTTCAGATCATAAAAATAATTTACATGTAAGATGAGCTAGAATCAATCATGCAGCATGTGGTTTGATGTCAGGCTTGCTCAAGCCTGCAAAACTTGAACCCTTTGATGTGTGTTTATGTGGTTTGTTGTTGTCCAGCTTGCACAAGCCTGCAGAACCTGAGCCCTAATTTGTTGTGTTGTGATAGTATATAAGACTGTGATAGTTGTAAGTTGGTCAGACTTGAGTTGGATGAGCCATTTTTGTGTCTGGTTATTGTCGTCATCTTGTCTTCAAAACAAACTTGAACAAGTTCATTATTCTATACACAAGCTAGCAGGAGGCAGGTATGATTTAAGAATAAATACATTTTCTTAGTCTTTGGATGCATGCTTTTACTTTGACCAAATAGCATTATAATATCTTATTATTCTATCCAGAAGTAGAAGTAGCTGAAGGTGATGTCGAATTGTTGTTTTAAGTGTGGTAAGCAGTCAGAAAAGTTGATTACATCTGGAGCACCGAGGATCAGGAGCATTATTGCTGCCAGTCATCAGCGTGGTGACAACCTATATGAAAGTCTTCAATCCCACCTGGATGAAGATTCAACTTTTACCATCGTGTGCCATAAAAGCTGTGTTTCCTCATACACTTCAAAAACCCACATACAACGTCAGGTGGGTAGAGTGGGGCTAAAAGGTGAGCCACCACGAAAACGATTATGTCGTTCAGATTTATCTTCGTTTGATTTTAAATTGCACGGTATATTCTGTGGAGAAACATGCAATCTTAAATCTGACCCATCCCATCCAGGTGGAGGCCTGCCTATCTTTGTAAAACAGTAGGCCATGGTACTGGATTATCCTTCAAAGACTCAATAGTTGAAGTCTGCAATAGACGGAAAGATGCATGGGCAAGCCAGGTTGAAGAAGATTGCAAGGTGCAGTCAGTGATCTACATGCAGCAGAAGCACGTTATCATGACAACTGTAGGAAGAACTTTATGCTCTTCAAAACTAAGCAAGTTTATAGCCATGTTTCCACAAGCACTGATTCGGCATTTGATAAGCTTGTGGAAGACATCACTAGTAACAAATCAAAGATTTGGACTTACAGTGATGTCCATGAAAGCTATTTATTGCATGGTGGTAAAGGATGTCGCAAAGCTATCCTTGCAAATCTGCAGAAACACTTTACTGACAACTTGATTGTTTTCTCTGCTCCAGGACTTTCCAGTCTGTTGGTGTTTCGTGATACGGACCGAAGTGTGTTCAAAGTTTTGGACGACAATGATGATGATGGAATGATTCAGAATATCAGTAAAGCAATTCTTAAGGAGTGTATACATCTTGTGCATAATACAGATGAGTATACCATTCGGGTAGATAAACAGACTGGGATTGATTTTGTTAGTGCAACCCTTATGTCCCTGTTAGAGAGTCTGTCAGATGATTCCAGATTCAAACTGCCGTCAATCACTATAGGAAATATCATTACAAGTGCAGTCACAAATCAGCCAACTCCATTTCAAGTTGGACTTGGTATTACCCTTGGTAAGAAAAGCCTTATACAGCAATTTCATGATCTTGGTATTTGTTGCTCGTATGATGAAGTATTGAGATTTAAAGCATCAGCTGCAGTGGCAGCATCAAGTGAAACACGACTGACTGGTATCCAATCGTCTAGTATTTGTATGGTGCAAGCCATTGCAGATAATTTTGATGCCAACATCGCCTCACCAAATGGATTAAAGTCAACCCATGCTTTGGCTTTGCTGATGACACAGGTATGTCCAAACACTGAAGATAGTCAGGAAGACTCTAAAATCAAATGACTCAAGAAGGAAAATCTCAGGGATTCTATAAAACCTGGTATACCTGTCTCCTACTACCACAGTCCAAAAAAGTGTGACATGCCAGAAGAAGTTTCAAAGAAATTTGTCCTTCCTCTCAGAGTGCTGGCGCAGCAAGTACTTCTTGTTTGAAGAGTGTTGCCATTACACTATCCACACCTGAGTTTTGGTGGTTTCAATACTAAGCTCACACGAATGCAGGGACAAGGTGAAAAACCTCATACCAAAGCTATGTACACACCATTGATTGACATGACTCCTTCAGACCCAACTACAATGAAAACTGCTATGCTAGAGGCAAGAAGATAAACAGAGAAAGCTGGCCAAGTAGCAACTATTTTCACCGCAGATCTTCAGCTCTATCGTTTGGGTCTTAATGTGAAGTGGGCTGACCCAGAACTATTTGATGAGAACTTCATCATTCGACTAGGAGGAATGCACTTTCTAATGAGCTATGTTGGTGCTGTGGGGGTTCTGATGGCTGGAAGTGGGCTGGAAAAGGTGATGAAAGCTGCCTTTGGGAGTGTAACGAAAATACTTACTGGTAAAAATTTCGTACAATGAAAGAGAACAAGAAAACAACAACAACAGTTGCTGCTGAGCAGTTGACTCTGGAATGACATTTGCTAGGGCCCTAGCACTCATGAACTCTCGAGACATTAAGGTGGAGTACATTCTTAGCTATGAACTAGCATCAGTTCCTACGTCAATGTTTGATGAAATAACTAGAAATCTGCGTATTACCAAGTCAAAGTCATTGCTAAAGAACAAACTTCTGGTGGAACAATCAGCTCGTGCTACAGGACAACCAGATGCTATTGTCATGGATGGCTGTGCCATACTTTGGGTTTTGCATTGGCCTAGTAAGGGGAGCGTACAAGACCTGGTGACAAATGTTGTGAAACACATCACAAGTAAATTGAAAGGCAGCACTCGAGTACACATAATATTTGACCGCTATTGTGAATACAGTATTAAAAGTGGAACTAGATGCTCTCGTAAAGCACAGGTTTCTAGAGAGAATCAACTGTGTCTCAGCTCTCCTCTGCCTCCTCAAGACGTTGCTCTAACTGTTACAAAAAACAAAATACAGCTCATTGATATGATTTGTGATGAACTTGTGTCTTCAGTAGCACTGCTAAATCTTCCCAACAGTTTTGTAGTCACTGATTCGGCATTTGATAAGCTTGTGGAAGACATCACTAGTAACAAATCAAAGATTTGGACTTTCAGTGATGTCCATGAAAGCTATTTATTGCATGGTGGTAAAGGATGCCGCAAAGCTATCCTTGCAAATCTGCAGAAACACTTTACTGACAACTTGATTGTTTTCTCTGCTCCAGGACTTTCCAGTCTGTTGGTGTTTCGTGATACAGACCCAAGTGTGTTCAAAGTTTTGGACGACAATAATGATGATGGAATGATTCAGAATATCAGTAAAGCAATTTTTAAGCGGAGTGTAAACATCTTGTGCATAATAAAGATGAGTATACCATTGGGGTAGACAAACAGACTGAGTAGCAACTATTTTCACCGCAGATCTTCAGCTCTATCGTTTGGGTCTTAATGTGAAGTGGGCTGACCCAGAACTATTTGGTGAGAACTTCATCCTTCGACTAGGAGGAATGCACTTTCTAATGAGCTATGTTGGTGCTGTGGGGGTTCTGATGGCTGGAAGTGGGCTGGAAAAGGTGATGAAAGCTGCCTTTGGGGGTGTAACAAAAAAGCTTACTGGTAAAAATTTCCCCCAGAACACCAGAGCCCTGAGAATCGTGGTTGAGCAACTGCTACATGAAATTCTGTGTGAAGTCAATACCGTGGATGAACTTATGCAGCAACTAAAGGCTAGAGCATCAAGAAGATTTGTGGGGTGGCTTAGAGGAGTGAGGGTTAGGTTGATGCTAATGTTTAGCTGAGCGAGAAGGAGAGTGGGCCCTACATTTGTGGGCAGTAAATGAAATGATACCATACTTTTTTGCTGCAGGGCATGTTCACTATGCCCGATATGGTCTACTGTACCTCCGATCAATGCAAAAGCTACATGAAGAAGTCCTAAAGAGATTTCTGAAAGGGGAACATGTCCAACGCCACAGACAGGGACTATGGAATGGTATTTGGATGGACATGTTCATAGAAACCACTTTTATGCGATATGGGCATGGACCCAATGGTCTTATAGGAATAACACTGAATGAGAAAGCTGTCCATAAATGGGCAATGAATTTGCACATCTGCAGCAGATTGATGAAGGATGTGGCAGATTTTAAGGATTCCTCACCAGTGGAGATCACCTCCCACAAGGAGGAGATAGCATCACGAGTCAAATATGATGAAAATGACAGGCAAGTCATTAGGGAAAAGTTGCAAACTTGCATCGACCCGTTGAACACAGCAAGTCATCTTGTGAACATAGTCACTGGGCATATATGTACGACTGAAGTAACGCTATTGACCTGGGAAAATCCCAGATAAAAGAATATGAAGATAGCTGGCCAGCGGGGTTCCACCAACCCCTCAAGAAGAAAGTTCGTACAATGAAAGAGAACAAGAAAAAAACAACAACAGTTGCTGCTGAGCAGTTTGACTCTGGACTGATATTTGCTAGGGCCCTAGCACTCATGAACTCTCGAGACATTAAGGTGGAATACATTCTTAGCTATGAACTAGCATCAGTTCCTGTGTCAATGTTTGATGAAATAACTAGAAATCTGCGTATTACCAAGTCAAAGTCGTCATTGCTAAAGAACAAACTTCTGGTGGAACAATCAGCTCGTGCTACAGGACAACCAGATGCTATTGTCATGGATGGCTGTGCCATACTTTGGGTTTTGCATTGGCCTAGTAAGGGGAGCGTACAAGACTTGGTGACAAATGTTGTGAAACACATCACAAGTAAATTGAAAGGCAGCACTCAAGTACACATAATATTTGACCGCTATTGTGAATACAGTATTAAAAGTGGAATTAGATGCTCTTGTAAAGCACAGGTTTCTAGAGAGAATCAACTGTGTCTCAGCTCTCCTCTGCCTCCTCAAGACGTTGCTCTAACTGTTACAAAAAACAAAATACAGCTCATTGATATGATTTGTGATGAACTTGTGTCTTCAGTAGCACTGCTAAATCTTCCCAACAGTTGTGTAGTCACTGGAAAATCACCAATTGTTGAGAGAATTCATTGTAGTGGATTGCAAATCATCAGACCTGACCTGAAGACAATGCACGAAGAGGCAGACGTTATCATTCCTAACCAAGTAGTATATCTGGCAAGCCTTGGATGTTGCACTATCAAAGTTATCAGTGACGACACAGATGTGTTTGTGCTATTAGTTCATTACTATACTGACAAGAAATTGACATCAACGCTTGTCATGGAACCAACTAGTCAGGGACGCTCATCAGTTAACATTGGTTCTACAGTTGCCAAGCACCAAAGTATTGCCCTACAACTTCTTTCAGCTCATGCGTTGACTGGGTGTGACACTGTTGCATCTTACTTCGGCATTGGTAAAACGAAGGTTGTAAAAACTCTTGAGGCAGGAAATAGGTTGAACCACCTGGGTAACCCCATGGCCAGCCTAGAGGATGTCCTTTGTGAATCAGCAGCATTTGTTGCAGCATGCTATGGTCAGAAATGTCAACCTCATGAAACAATGACCGACATACGCTACAAAGTATGGGTTCCAAATCTGGACGAAAAAGTGCATGCCTACTACCAAAACTTAAAGCAATACCTCCGACTAGTCAATCATTTAGCGAAAATACGAAGAGGGCTCACTTTCAGGCATGCATATGGAAAGCTGCTCTAGATGAGGAACCTCCAAAACTTGACCCATTGAAATTTGGATGGGTTAAGGATGATAGTAGTAAGCTCAGTGCAATTCCTCTACCACAGGATGTTCCTCTTGCACCACCAGAAGTACTCAAAACAATTCAGTGCACATGCAGCAGTGATCAGCCTTGCTCATCTCTCAGATGTGGATGTGCATCAGTTCAGCTTCCTTGCTCTCTGTTCTGCAAATGTGGTGAGTCTGATAGGTGCTTTAATCTGATGACAAAACACAATATGGCAAACAATACTGTAGATGATGAGGAGCTCAGTGGAGATGACGATGATGAAGACGAGGAAGATACTTAAATATGCTACTGAATAGGAATCGCTGACATCCATTTACATTTTATAGCTTAAAACTGTCACAGTCATTATTGATTCATGCATTATATCTGTTACTTTCTGAACATACACGTTTTAATTAAAATTATCCTCAACAATGTTTTTTCTGCAGAGAAATATCATGATATTCAGTAAAAACACAAAATTAACAAATAAACAATGACAACAAACACTCAAAATAATTATCCATGTTTCACAACTCAAGAGTTAAGTACACATTGTGAAAAACCAATCACCCAAGGGGCCTCTTTTATTTTGGCACATTTGAAGTGATTCCAAGTTTTACACTTGTCACATTGTATCATCTGATCGAATGAGTCAGGCCGCTGACAGGGACAGTACACTGGAATTGCAATATACTGCCATTTTGGTCGCCTCACTTCACCAGTTTGTTTTCCTTTAGGGAATGCAGTAAGTTTCTGTTTCTCAAAACAGCGAATAAGGTGGGACCTCATTTTGTTTTCATTAAAGGTAATTGTTTCAATGTTATTTCCTTTTGCTGCGTGGTAGGCAGCAGCAATGCTGAACAATCTACAGTTGTTCGAACCTGGTGATTGCTGCTGGACTGGTATGATTGTCACAAGCAAGGCTTGTTGAGATATTAGAGGTTGATATAGCTGAGTTATCTGTAGCTCAGCACTTGCTGCCAACTTTCCATTGAAACTACTGTCAAACAGATAGACTTCATTGCCTACTGGGCAGTTGTGATCCAGTGCTGATACTCTTCTACATAGAAAATCTGTATAGCTATAAATAGACAAATTGGTTAATTAGTTAGCCTAAGCAAAGGGATAACATACTGTACCTGAACTACAATCACTAGTAATAGAAGGGAAGGACTTCAATTGGATAAGTAATGTACTATAACACCCTTCGACACGTGAAAATTGCATGCGCAATAGTTTGTGAGCAGCATGCATATGGCGGTCATTTAACATGCTTGATTTGCCTTCAATTTCTTTCTTATCTTGCTGTGTCAAACCCAAGCTTGATACCCACTCGGTACTTTCCTGCGATAACATAGTTATAATGATGCAACAGTTAAAATATTAGGTATACTTTACCTCTTCTGCTCCTTTTCTATGATACCTGTGGCATGATCTCTTAGCTGGAGGAATCAGGAGATCTTAAAGCTTAGAACCATGGTCATCAGATTTGTGTTGCTTAGATTCCAAGATATTGGACCTTACATACCACATAAGTTTCACAATTACATCATGTTTAGTCATGAGTTTGAAGGTTACATTGTGTTGTCTTGCTTTTGTAGATCAATGTCTACACTGCGATCAAGCTGTGGATTTTCAGAGCAAGATATATTGACCCAATATAAAGGACATGATACAAACATCATAATAAGTCTGACAATATGTATAAATAAATAATCTCTTTATGCTTACATTCTTTTGTCCTTTGTGAGTGTCAGAAGGCTGCTTGGTGGTTGTGTTGTCTACCTTCTGTGACCGCTCTTTATATTTTCTAAGCCTGGAAATATTTGCTTTTTTCTTGAGAACTTTCCCAGATTTATTGGTAAGTTCATACAAACCCTTCCCCACATCTCTAGAAATAAGGTATGGGCCAAGCCAAACAGGTTCCAATTTACCACCTTTGCGCTGCTTCTGCATGGAGTTCTCAAGCAAAACTTGAGATCCTACTGGAAGAATTTTGGCTTCATGCTTGCGATCATATGCTTCCCTCTGCTGTTTTTGTGCAACTAGAATGTTCTCTTCTGCTTTTTTAAAAGCATCTTCACGAGCCATTAGCAATTGTTTGATTAGTTCACTATGAGCAACCTCCTCAGTAGAGTCATCTAGCTCAGTTAATGACTTGGGGAAAACATCATTGTGTATAGGTAGTCGCATCTCTTTCTGAAAAAGCATGAAGTATGGTGAAAACTTTGTTGATGCTTATCTAGATGCTCTGTAACTCATAAGAACTGTGTCAAGTTTAAATCCCAATCATCATGGCCTTCACATGTAATCTTAGCCAAGCTCCTTGTGAGAGTTTGGTTGAAGCGTTCAGTGAGACCATTCGTCAATAAAACAAACAAAAATGATTGGCCAATACAAATCCAGTAGCTTTAATGAAGCTACTTTACAGCCACATTTTATGTTCTTCAATGTTGTAAAAAAAAAATTCTATAATTTTTTTTTATGAGTAAAAATTATTTTAACTGACTATTCTCATTTTCCTTTTATTATAATTTATTATTCTTACAAAATGCATAACAATATGTTAGAGAAGAGAGCCCCACACTAACGAGTCTCAATTGAGATTGTGGTATATATTATATATGTGTGATTATCAAAAGTTCAAAGGTCAGTACATGTCACCCCTGCGGGTATGTTCAATTGGAAACATTAGCGCGGGTGCAATAACTACCAATTTTTTCTTTTACCTGGGCTTACCAACAAAGAAGTTTGAAATTTTCTTTTTTGTCTACAAATGGCATGTTTATGTCTTGGGGAAAGTACTGGAACAACCAATTACTTTTCATGCTAAGAAACAGACCGCATTATTTGAAAATCATTAACTAGAATTGGCATGAAATTTGCCATACTTTAAAATTATTAATTGTGTGCTTCAATCGTGCAGTAGGGCCAGTAGGCCCTGTCAAAATTATGTTACCATTTTTTTTCTGGAATAATACACAGGAGTAAGCATAGTGGAGTAACTAGTGATGTGCTCGAAATGCACAAAATGGTTAGAGCAAACTCTTTATTTTAGTTACCTAGGTACAATGCTACTTTGTTCAGGAAGTGATTGTGCCGCTCAAAATAATGCTCAAACATGCACTCATTTGTGCTAGTCCAGCAATGCATACAATTTAATTGTAGCTAGCTATGTTCTATAACTTGCCATTCATATAAAGTAGTATAGTTTAGAGAATGTCAACGTGCGTAAATGGCATTACTGTGGAGTAACTATAATAGCTGGCTAGTGTAAATAAAGACTAATTTGTTTGTTATGTTTTGTTTACAAATATTCCTAAAAAATTCTTCTTTATTGGTTCTTGTAAAAACAAATACACAAAAAACAACAAAAACAAGAACAAAGTTCACACACATATTTCAATGATGAGTTGATGCAGCTAACTATCTGAAGACACTTCATCAACTACACAAGAAGTAAAAAATATGGATATATTCATTGAGAGCTTGCAATGATTTGATTTTGAAATACAGCAACACGAATAGCTTCAAATAATTGCTAACTTTATTTATCTACTTTTGTCATATTCTCAGCATCAATGGTTTGTTATTGTCAGTAAGATTTTGGGCAGTTTCAGAACTTTGACACTCGTAATTTTTTGAAAATATTGCGTAATTTTTATAAGTACAATTTTTTTATTGTAGTCAGTTAATACAGAACGAATATTATACACCTAGTGGTATACCACTTAGCTGTTAAATAGTAACCTTTTAGGTTGCAGCCCCTATATGATATACACCTTTGATTTCAGAGTTACCTCACCTGTGGATGGTAGGCACTGGTTATCCTGTTCAGTATTAGTTATCTGATACAACTCCTTGGATAATGCATTACCAAATTCTCTCCCTTGGTCAGTGATCAAAACATACACATGCACACACATACACAATAGTGGGTTGTGTGTCCACCACTAGTAACATGTGCAGCTAATGCTAGCTGACTTATTGCTGTACTAAGTCTCTGGGAACCTGTAATTATTCATAAAGCTAACAAAATAAAAGAAGCAACTAATTAACAAAGGAGTATACTTATTTCAACTTGTTAGATATAAATAAATGATACTGTTTGCTTGTTTGTTTGTTTGTTTGTTTTGTTTGTTTATTGATTGAGTCTAAAGCAATGTCAGAAAGTATGGCTTTGTTTAGAGATAGCATAGCCTAATCAAATGTGTGGTGTTGGCTATAAGAATCCATGTTGTTTTTTAATTCATTGGTAGCTACGTTGTGTAATTAATGTAAAGCTGAAACTTTTATTGGTGTGGTTTCATTTGATAGTTGTTGAGAGAAATGAGGCGAATTCGTCTAAAAAGGATGGATATTTGTTGCATACGATGTTTCCCCCTTCTTTGGGCCTTCCTGTCACCATAGCTCAAGAGTTTCATTAGAGATACATTCTTCACTGTTGTTCAATAACTTTCTAATACGATAATATCAGATAGCTTTCATAGTAAAGCATTATTTCAAATTACTCAATAGCTATGTATGTTAGTCTCCAGCAGAGCTGTGTTGTCACCGTCATTACATAGTTACTATCAGTCACTACTATTCAGATCACCAGTTTTTGTTTCACTGAAGAAGAGTTTGCTGGAGCTGAATAGTGAAACTATTTTTATGCTCTACGTAGGAAATGTTCTAATTGGAAATGGTGTAGCTATCAGCAAGTTATACTCACAGTAACATAACTGATATTGAGGAGTTTACACTTGTTTGTTGCTTTTTTTTTTTTTTTTTTTTTTTTGTTGATATTTTTCTGTTATAGCAACATTGGGCAAGTATTTTTTTTTTAATTCAGATTAAAAAAAGATTGCAGTGCAACTGGCGGAACCTAGCGCTGTAAACTTTCCCTGAAAGTAGTGTACAAATCACTCCAAGTCTACATACAGATTAACTGTTTTATGTAAGCAGACTAGACTTCAATATGGAAGAAAGTGGTTTCAAATAGTCCCAAACCTACTCATTCAGTTCATTGTTTATAAATATAATAAATTAAATGTCCAGGAATAGCTACTGTTGAACTCCCACAGCAATGATTAGTAGTCACAGCAAACCTAACAGTTTACTTGGGAAACTGTTGCAATGACTTTCTACCAGTTTCAAAGGTTGACTTTTGTGTGACTTGTTGCTTTTCTCCAATGGTTTCTTGAGACAGTATTAAACTCCAAAATTTCTCTGTTGGTGACCTTCCTGCATACAGAGGTTGTTTGTTTGTTTGTTTTGGAGGAGGAGGGTTGAGGGAGGGGGGGGGGATCAGGGAGGAGGAAGAGGTAGGTGGAGTGATAGTATAGCAGCAAGTTAATGAAATACAGTATGTGGCTCACTGAATATGAGTAGAGTAGTCTCTGGTATACTATTAGTGACATTCCTTGCTCCTCCAAACACGACGACTTCAGCAGTGTTGGGAGTGACTTTTAGTATAGACGTGCTGTGGCAATATCTTTTGAGGTTCTCATTTGGGATCTATAAGAAAACTCGTGGGAGTAAACAACATCTGGAGTAAACAACAACAACTAACACAAAGTTGAAAAGCTATATATTGTGAGTGTTTATATAGCTGGCTATCGTTTATCTCAGGTGACTCCTTTTTTCTCAGAATTGAAAATGTATTAATGTTCTAGGAAGACACTATTTAATATCACCATCATGTTACTGTTGGGGTTGTCACTCTGCTTTTACAGCACCTCAATCAATCTTCCCAAGCACCAATGACTCGATAGTGGATACACAAAAGTTAGTTTTATTTTCAACATTTCTTTGTTAACATACTCCTGCTATTGGGGAGATTGGTTTTGTAAGGTGATCAGTAAGCTACTAGCTAGCTTCAGTTGAAAATTACATCCTTTGAAGTTAAGAATTGTTTCATAGTAGACGGATGCACCTCAGCTATAGAATTTATAAAACATTACTATCCAATACTCATAAACAGTATTCCACCCTAACCGTCCTCCCCACCCTAACCCTCACTCCTCTAAGCCACCCCACATATAGTTCTGCTTAATTAATAACTAAATAATATTACATCTGCACTATCATATATTTCAGAATTCAAAGTTTTTAGAGAAAATCTACCCAAACACAACGTGTTTTATACATAACTTTTGAGACCTGTGAAACCCTGAATCATTTATTAAAACATCTCAAACCCATTGTTGACCACAGTATCATCACATGATTTTAAACATATGAAAAAATTGGTTCAATATTAAACAAATTTTGTCTACAAAGGTTAGACAAATTTCCCCAAATAAGTTGCACCCTGTTGATAAGAAATAAGACATAATATTGGCAGTTGACTTGTGTACCTTCATCCATTGCCACGTGGCCACATCCAACAAATGGACACCATGACATCCCACAATCAGTAGTTGGGTGTGGTTGCCACTAAATCCCAAACAGGTAGCAGTAGGATAGGATCCCATGGGAGATGAAGGAGCCACTCTAGTCCAGCACTGTGAACAACAGATTATAAACACTGGGGGTGGTGGGCAAACTTAAAGGTGAAAACACTCTATTGACTGAATGGCAAGGATAGTTAAAAAAACAAAAGTACAATGAGCTTGTTATTATAAACACTTAGTGTCAATTTGTACTGCATTTCAAGTACATTTTCAGTAGCAAAGGTTAGGATTTAATCTTTTTCTATTCATTTTCAATCTGAGAAATTACTACTTGAGGTTTTTAATATTATGTTTTTCTTTAACTAATCATGCCTAAAATAACTATACATTCAAAACATTAATTCTCAGACTCCTTGAAGTGATTGAGTGAAATGTTATAGGCCAGTGTACATGGCTGTATTGTGTGTGTGTGTGTGTGTGTGTGTGTGTGTGTAGCTACTTCATTGAACTCTATTTTATGTAATATGTTTCCTTCTCAACAAGCTAGAAAACCCACAAACACACTAGAATTGAAAGAATAGCTAGAGATTGGATAATTTAAACTGGTCAAATTACGCTCAAGCACTCAAAGCCTACATACTTAACTCCATCGATAAAATTCCAATGTGTGGATATACCCCGACAGTTTATCAACTTTGAAACTCTTTACCCCATACAGAATTGAAAGAAAAACTTATGAATAGCGGATATTGAACTCAATATTTGAAATCTCATTAATTGCAATTACAGAACACCTCCAAATATTTGATGATTGCTGAAAGACATGCTGTATAATTATTTTGACGAGATCACCATTAATTATAGTGTCTTCTTTATGTGACTTGTACTGTCCATCATTCATATACGCTTATTTTCTCAGCTTTCATTTGACATTTTCTCCCTTTCTCTCTCTCATAAAGATGTTTGATAATGTCCTCATAATGGTGCTTATAAAATAGTGTTTTCCACAAATGAATGTTTTAGACACCATGGAACAGCTGGGTACTGGGTACAAGTGACATTGTTGACGGCATAGTATAGTATTGTCCATATGGAACATAATGAAGCTGCCTTAGATGGCTTTAGATCTTGTATGAAGGATATAAATATTCACTCTAATACTCTTATCTGATTCAAGTGCTCCAATAGAATGCTTACCTCTTTGTGTAAGTCCAGCACAAATGTGTCCAAATTGTTAATTCCACCACATAAGACCAGTTGGTCCAAACTGACTCTAGTGAGAGAGATGCCACTATCAGGTGGAGGCTTGGCTCCAGATATTTTGGGACAAGACCAAGTGGCTAAAAATAGAAATTAATGGGATCTATTTTTCTATACTAATACATAACTCACACGTGTGTATTATAATAGACAATACTTATCTATCTCATAAGGTTATTGCTTTATGTTTCCATGGCTTCACTTGTCCTTTTTATATAGAGAAGCCTGACAAGGTAAGGCAACATTGGTCTGATGTTTAATAAAAGGACCAATCAGAATGTATTGTTTACTTCCTCACACATTTTGCTGCTGTTGTTTGTTGTTTTTAATCTGCAAAATGTGATGGAATTTTATTACAGATTAAAAATGATTTTTTTCCCCTCTAAATAATCAAAGCTGGCATGAATCTAACTTACACATTTCGTTTCACTGTTTGGACTCTACTAATGTTACATTGTGTACATTTATCTGGTATTGAATTCTCACCTATTGAGATTGGACTTTATATTATAATAATTCACATAAGTGTATTTGAGTAGCCTTTGTCAAATGTCAGTCAATTCATGCTTAAGATTGATTGATAAAGAAAATGGAAATTGAAGAATTCATATAGCTATATATTAACTTATAAAAATGCTGAGCTATTGGATTCATTTTACTTGCTTGGAGCAGCTGCATGGTGGTAAATTATAGAAGTTGCTTTCACTGATTTGGTATTTACAGTGCAATCAAAATCAAATTTGATCTGTGGATGCTTTAAATAATTGTTTTGTCTTGTCTAAAACGACCTAATTAAAGTATATTAATCATGGCACATTTTTGGTATCTATTTTGGGTTCTTCTATAAGGCTTAATTTATTCTGCATCGAGTATCAAGAAATGCATGCTTCAAAATAAACATAACTTTTACTCAATCAAAACTTTTCTCTTGCATGCCTCACACACATCAATCTGGTCACTATACTATATGCAATATTATACTGTACTGACAATTTGACTATGCAACATGAAACCAGCATATTTTACATGCTTTAAGTAACTACTACAAGGGTCTTTAATACAACAGAATGTGCCTGTAGCTATTTTACTCTCATTGCCTTTCTTAAAATTGTTATAAGAAAGTTGTTATTGTCCGTCATAGGTTCGTTGTCTGCATGCAGCCCTAATGTTTTAACTTACAAGTCTCAATGTCATATACATGAAGCTCATTGGTGTCTCCATCAGCACTTTCCCCTCCATATACAACTAGTTTTCCACAATACTCCACCATACTGCAGCCGAGCTTCTTCTTTGGAGCCTCATCTGCCATTTTGGGAATTTCTTCTTGCCACTTTAGAGTTTTAAGATTTAATTTGTACAATGATCCAGTATAGTCTCCTTTCTTGTCTCTGCCACCATATAAAAACAAGGTTTCTCCGATTCGTACACAGGAGCCCTGACTGATTCCTGGTGGATGCTGTCCTTTTAACCTGAGCTTGTCCCAAGTCTCAGAAGAAGCGCGAAACACATACAAGAATTCAAGGTCAGTGACAGGAACCATTTTCCCATTACTTTCAGGATCTTTCTTGAGTCCGCCCCACATGTATGCACAGGAGAGTCCTCCAAGTATGAAAGCAGAGGAACGTCCACTGGCAGTGAAAGAATGGCATCTAGGACTAGGTACTGAAGAGGGTTTTGTTGACATTCCCTTCTGATTCTGCAGTTATCAGCTATAGAAAAGCTGAAGTAATGACAGAGTAGCAACCAGTGGCTATAATTATATTAATTTAAGAGCACTATCATGGTTAGTACATTCCTTACTTTTACTTCTCAAGTTTCTGAGCTCATAATTACTTGCATCATTATATTTTACAACACCTGATGCTCTTAAATGTACACTACGACTACTTACCCGCTTGTTCTGCTGTCACAATTTTACTCCAGCCGAACTAGAAAGGTAACAAGAGACCGTGTTTTAAATTTAAATCCAGCTCCTTATTGCATTCCTCCCTGGTTTACGAGCGACATCCAGGCGGGGTCTAAAAAACCACCCCGAGTGCGCTTACGGAAGCAAGACGTAGCTACTCGGGTAAGAACCGCACGCAAAGAACTGGCCTGGTGGGGCATGCGCCTCCGTAGCTTCAGCGTCTACTCGCACGTTCATTCTCCCGTTACAAATTCTTGCATTTAGCCTCATAGGAAGATGATTCTCGAAGCCGTTTCTAGGCTTGTTGCTACATAACGAATTCCTGGCATTTCATAACCTAACAAGTGACCTTGTGGTTTCAATATGATTTTGGTGGTGTTTTCATTATGAACGAATGTATTTTTAAAGGTCATTGAAGTTGTGTAGATGCAGTGCCCAAATTGAAGGGGAATATTTGTGCCAAATTAAGATTAGCTGTTGTTCCTCAATAGTTTGGTGATTACGAAATACAAGGAGTGTAAAGCTAATCTGCTAATTAAAAAATGGCCAGTTAGTAGGACATTGGCACTTGGATAGTGGAATGCCACTGTCTGTTGCTACTCACAGATTCATATAGCTAGCTATAATAATGAAAGCATTGATGCAAAGATTACCAAATATAAGAAATTAGGAGTGAAGCATTTTGTATGCTAGCTAATACGAACCATTGAAAGACAAGAATTAAAGAAAAAAGTATAAAAAAATTCTTTAAAGTTGGGTTCCATCAGCACTGACATAGCAAGCTAACTTTATATCAAATGTCCGCTAATTGTACTGTTTACGATTGATCCTGAGCATTTTCAATTAAAACTTCTTAGATGTTTATTGTTAATCGGGTTCTCATTTTATCAATGTGTGTGTATATGTGTGCATAATATATATGTGCATTATATTGAATAGTAGTCAGATTGTGTAAATAAGTAATTAATGAGTTTTAGTATAGAAAATTAGAAATAAGTAAAAAGTATAAAAAAATTCTTTAAAGTTGGGTTCCATCAGCACTGACATAGCAAGCTAACTTTATATCAAATGTGTGTAGCTAAAAATTTGTGATAATATTTGCTGATTTGTACAAAATTCCTTGCTGTGAACTAATTAAAAAATCATTTCACCTAACCTTTTACTTGAATTTTTCTTCTACAGTAAAATTATAGTGAAAGTTTCGTTGTAAGTGCCGAGATATAGCAGGAGTGTCTATAGCCTAATGAGTGCGATGAGGGATATAACCCACGTGACATACAGAGCATACTATAGTATGCCCTATAGGGTCATGTGGGTTAATCCCTTATGTATATATGTATAATACATACGGTTTATGTAATGCTCCCAACATAAGTATTATCAAATAGGATGGCAGAAAAGTACAGACTACGACTGTCTTATGAGATACCATTTTTTTTCAAACAGTGTAAATGTCCAACAAAGTGTGAATCTCAAAATATCAGTTTAAATTTGAGCAGAAAGGAAAAATTTGTATGCTGACTCATTACATCGCTGTCTTGCCTGAAGTAGTCCTCTCATATGGCTGGGCCAAAATTCTTCAGCATTACTTGGAAACTGTAGAATTTACCCAGAGTGCAGCAGCTATTTTTATTTGAGTTGATAATTCAAAGAGGACCTCATTCTGCTGACATCAGGAATATCTAGCTTGCTATCCATTTTGAGATGAAATATATGGGATCATTGCATTGCCTACTAGGGATCATTTTTGTTGTTCATCAGATATAGTATACATTGTGAGATTACTTGGACGATTTAGAATTGAAGATGCTATTCTGCTTCAGCACCACTTGACATGAGCGTGAAGCCAAGGAGGATGATGGAGTCAGCAAGGAAGCGGACTGAATTAGTCACTGGTTGGAAATCTCCTTCATGCTGTCATGGGAACTAGACTAGATATCTTTCAAACAGTAAAGAGTAATAATCTCTAAGTTTTGTCGTGTCCTACAGAGGCTCACCTGATATTGATAAAAGAGTTCTTCGTTACTTAAGGAGACAGGCTCTGAGAAAAAGTACAACTTGGGGAATTACTTTTGTCTATTTAAGCAAACTCTAGCAGTGAAAATCTACCTATTGATGATGGTCTACTTACCGCAATTCCAGGTCATTCACTCTCTGAAATATGTGCTTTAAACGCGAGTTATGTTCATTCATTTGAGAAACTTTTTTTTAAATGTTTACTTCATGTTTGGATTTAATTGGCAAGTCATAGGTGTGAGAGTTAGGTCGAACCACCATGGAATCCAGCATTAATACTTTGACCAGTGGTGAAAGAAGGAATACTGATTATAATACTAAGATTGAATAAAGAAAATTTTGGTTTTGACTCAATATTACATTTTTGCCTGTATTACAAAATGTTGTGTGTAGGTAGGAAATAGTTATTTTTCCGAGAGCCTATATGAACTTGGCCAGCCATGGCATTCGCTTACTAGAAGTCATTAAGACATCTTTGGTCAGACATAGTGATGCAGATTGGGCAGGCGATCTCAACACACAAGACAGTCGACCTCTGGTTGTTAATGAATGGAGCAGTCATTAGTTGCGCAACCAAAGCTCGTATAGTTGTGGCTCTCTCAACCTCTGAAACTGATTTAATGCTTTGAGCATGGCTGTGCTCAAAAACTTGGTTGTTGAAACTACTCAATGACTTTTGTGTTTACATGAAACTGATATAATTAATGGAAGACAATCAAGATGCAATAGTCATTGCCAAAAGCCATTTCTCCCATGCACATAGGATATTCGATTTCACTTTGTAAAGCAATTGATTTAAGATGACAACTTAGAGTTCAATTATGAGGTGATTGTTGCTGACATTTTCACACCAAACCTAAAGCATTTCTTGAATCTACAGCTTATGGGATGTAATCTCACTAATTAGCTGGAATGTTAGAATAATTAGACTGTGGTTTCTTGAGTCATTATTAAGTAATTATTATGTTTTTCATTCTATTATATCATTTGTGTATTTAACTATGATTTTGAATACATGTAAAAGAATAAATGACAACACTGTACAAACACAACACCATAATAGACATTCTCTGGTTTGATGCTGGTTGCAAGTGCCAGGCCAGACCCTCCGTACAGAAAGACAGGTCAGCTATGGATCCAGAAGAGTTCATTCAAGTTCCTTGGAACCCCCATTATTCTTCTGGATTATGAAGATAAAATGTCAGCTTTTCCAAAGATGATTAGTTGTAGAATACATTTTATACTTTGAAGATAGTCCTAAACCGCCCAGTTTGCTGGTTGTCAGCTAGCAAACAATTTAAGATCATAATTTTAAGTAGTTTAGGACTACACACATGATCATAAATGAATAGCCTATGCTCCGTGTGGTTAAGTTTTCCGAAATTGAGGCTCCAAAAATGTTAGTTCTAAAGTGCTTACACAACTGTCACAGCAGCAAACAAACAGAACCTTCTATCATCAGATTCTAGATCCGTCCATGAGGATGAACATGTTCAGTGACAATAATGCAAGTTACATACCCTTTCAAAACCCTGTGTGGGTTATGAATCCTAATAGTTAGCTGCAGCTACTCAATCAGTGTTTTCTGCAGTCCCATGAATGTACCTGCACCAACAATCTGAATACAAAAGAAAGAATGTAGGCTTGCAGCTGTAATTTCTGAGCTTGCAAGTGGCAAATCTGATTTTGGAATTCAAGCTAATATGGCAACGGCCGCAACCCAACGAATGCTAGGATTGTGGGTGCGACATCACTTGCAAGACGTTCCTAAGAGAGCCAAACATAAAAACATAATCAAACTAAGTTTGGATGACAACCCCACAGTGTTCAGAAATTACAGCTGCAAGCCTACATTCTTTCTTTTGTATTCAGATTGTTGGTGCAGGTACATTCATGGGACTGCAGTACAATCACCACAATTTTACATCTTATACTTTACACATGACATGAATTCCAATTTATGAGAGTGTGAATGTGGTTGATACTTGTGGGAAAAACAATGAATATGCTTAATGTCTAGTGGTGACCCTGTACCAGCAGTACAATTTCAATCATTTGTCTGGGGAAGCCCAGATAGAATAAAACCTGATGTTTTATTCTTACCCTTGGTCTTCACTGAGAGTGGCAATCTACTAATCTTACCTATCTTCTCATCAAGAATGGGCAACTTTCGTCAAAATAATTGGTATCTGATTAAGTCATTAAAATTTCGAAGAAGCTTTGGTAATTGATGAGGCCCATGCTATTTAAAAATGGTAGGAAACTGAATCACATGAATTGATACATGATACTAATACTTCTATTGGTTGAGCGAGTGAGTGAGATTAGAAGTCACATACCCACAGATGTCAAATGTGTTGGTTATGACTGCCACAGTTACAGGAACTCTTGCAAGAAGATTAGATATAGCTATAGCTTGAGAAAGCTTATACATACCGACTTATACTTCAAGGGACAAACTTCGGCCGATAGTTGAGGACCTACACTAGGAGTTTATACTAATGTTTCTGGTTAGGTGCATATTGGGGCTGTACCCCCATCTGAGCATTTCTTGCAATGAAATGCTTCCTTCCCTCTCCCCCAGCAAATTCCTTGATTGTCATTGTTGGCTTTGCATGCACTTAAAATTCTATGATTGTCCATAGACATATGAACAATGGGCAAGTGCAGTTCATCCTGGTAAGGAAGCAGCATACTGGGCTGAAGTTACTCCAGATATGATGTCCGATGAACAAAAAAAAGTAGGAACAAGTACAGTGTATATTGACCATTTCTCCTACATACAGATCTGAAAAGTTGTCAAGATTTCTTTAAAAAACACTGGACCTATGAGTTCTCTTTCAGGGAGGAACTATGCACACTTTGATAGTGAAATGGCTCTCCAAGGACGGTTCCTGTGTCTCCCAATGCTAAAAAATGGGGTGAAGGCTGTTCTATGGTTATTACAAATAATACATGCTCTGACTTTTCAAATTTAAATATCTAGCTATTGATCATAAAAATCACTTCATTAATAAATTCTACTCGTGGTAATTAAATATGTTGATTCATGTGAACATCCAATTGTTAGAAGCCATGTGAAATAATATACATATACAGTAAATAAAGCATTATCAACCATTTATATATTACCAGATAAATGCAATGCAATAAGCCACAGTAATTGTCAAATTGTGACTGTTATAAGCCAGTAGTCATCAGCTGATACAAGTATTGTATAAATCTCAGCTGTCATTGTGATGTTTTCTCCTTGTGGTTCTGATGTTCCTCTTTCTTACTATTGCTGGGTACCTACTTACCCAATAAGACAGCATTTAGGATTTTCTAAAATTGTAATTAATAGCTTGCTGACAGGAAAGTCATGACCACAGTGATACAGGAAATAACAAACCACAAATTACACAAATGACTAAGTCAACAAAAACTGATTAACAGTTCAGTTCATAGTTCAACACATAAACAACAGTCATCTGCTATTTTATTGGTGATAAACATGTAACTTAGTCATAAGCTGTTTGTATAACACAGCTATCAATGTTATACAGCGTGTCGTAAAATAGATCATTACTTACGTTTTCAATGTTATCCACTTTGTTCTATGTAAGCATGTAACAGTTAATACATATGTAATTGTAATGTTATATGATGGTAAAAAACAATTTTGCCTGTGTCACTAAGGCCTTTGTGCCACAGGCAATATTGCATCATATTCACCTTAATTAATTCTTTTCATGCATTGTGTAACCATTTAGCTAGTTATTCACATGCTTTAGGTGTAAACATTATCAATAACTTGCTCTACTTATACCAGCTCTCAGCTATCATTCTTTTTAGTTTCACTACTTTGAAGGGCAAACTGAGCCCGAAATATTATAGAATATTATCACAGTAGTCAAATATTGGTCAACTGGAAAGTAGCTGGTGCGTCTTGCCATTTGAGTACTTTTTAACCGAGTTTTACATAGTGAACCCTGGAAGGTGCGTGGAGTGGGTGCGAGACTTAGTACTAAACCTGGCACTCATCAGTCATAGTGGGATCAAAAATGGAGAATCTTCAGAAAGCAATTATGAACGAAGATTACCATACAATCTCCACTAACCTCAAAAGTTCACCCCCAGAGAATGTTGTACTTGCCCTGAGGCATGGGTGTGGGACTGGAGATGTTAGGTTGGTAAGAATAGCACTGCAAAACTTGTCAGGTAATGAGCTGGGTAGTATCTATAAGGAGGAGTACTTACTCCATACTGCCTGCAGTAAGGGGCACACAAATGTTGCTATCTTATTGTTAGAATCTGGGGTACCGGTAGATCTGTTGAATGAGGAAGGATATTCAGCTTTAATGTTGGCATGTCTTGATGGCTATGCTGAAGTGGCAAAAGTACTGCTACAATGGGGGGCTGTAGTCGATTTGAAGCGAAATGAAAGATTTCCATTACTAGTAGCTTCAGAAAATGGACATTTTGACATAGTCCAAGTACTGCTGGAGTATGGTGTGAAGTTAAATTTGCAAAACAACAGTGGGTCATCTGCTATAGTAGAAGCTAGTAGAAATGGGCATGTCAAAGTTGTAGAACTACTATTAAAAAACGGTGCTCAAGTTGACTTACAGAAAAATAATGGATGTTCAGCCTTAATAGTAGCTAGCCATAATTGTCGTGCTGAAGTAGTTAAAATACTACTAGAAAATGGTGCCCAGGTGAATCTGCTAGAGAAAGATGGGTGGTCAGCCTTAATGATAGCTAGCCAGAATGGTCATGCTGAAGTAGTTAAAATACTACTAGAAAATGGTGCCCAGGTGAATCGGCAAGAGAAAGATGGGTGGTCAGCCTTATATTTAGCTAGCATGAATGGTCATGCTGAAGTAGTTAACATACTACTAGAAAATGGTGCCCAGGTAAATCTGCAAGTGAAAGATGGGTGGTCAGCCTTAATGATAGCTAGCCTGAACGATCATGCTGAAGTAGTTAAAGTACTACTAGAAAATGGTGCCCAGGTGAATCTGCAAAATAAAGATGGGTGGTCAGCCTTAATGATAGCTAGCCAGAATGGTCATGCTGAAGTAGTTCAAATACTACTAGAAAATGGTGCCCAGGTCAATCTGCAAAACAAAAATGGTAGTTCGGCCATAATCATAGATAGCCAGAATGGTCATGCTGAAGTAGTTAAACTACTACTAGAAAATGGTGCCCAAGTGAATCTGCAAAATAAAGATGGGTGGTCAGCCTTAATATCAGCTAGCAAGAATGGTCATGCTGAAGTAGTTCAAATACTACTAGAAAATGGTGCCCAGGTAAATCTGCAAAAGAAAGATGGGTGGTCAGCCTTAATGATAGCTAGCAAGAATGGTCATGTTGAAGTAGTTAAAATACTACTAGAAAATGGTGCCCAGGTAAATCTGCAAAAGAAAGATGGGTGGTCAGCCTTAATGATAGCTAGCAAGAATGGTCATGCTGAAGTAGTTAAAATACTACTAGAAAATGGTGCCCAGGTGAATCTGCAAGAGAAAGATAGGTTGTCAGCCTTAATGATAGCTAGCAAGAACGGTCATGCTGAAGTAGTTACAGTGCTACTAGAAAATAGCGCCGACATGAAGCTGCGAAACAAAGATGGGTTGTCAGCCCTGATAATCAGCAATCAGCAAGGCTATGTAAAGCTGACTAAAATAATGCAGGAATATTCGAGTACATCACAACAACCTGTTATTGTAAGTTTACAAACAAATACTAATTTTACTAAACAATCCACTAACAAAATGTGACGAAATTTGTGAAAATATAAGTATTATAATTATGTTAGCACACTTACATAATAATGAATACCTAGCTGATGAACATATTATAGCTACTAATGAACAGATAAAGCACAAAATAAAGTCATAAAACATTTATAATGTTTTTTTTTTTGTCTTTGTTTTTGTTCTTTCAGAAAAAACATGACAATGCATCTCAAGCTGAACCTGGAGGTGAGCACTCTAACATATATATGTAAATTATGTAAGCATGCATGTATGTATTACAAATGTATTCTATTGTTTAGTGTATATATATATATACAGTTATATATAGTATGGTCTGCTTAGCACAAATGGTGAGTGAGTCCCTAGTTAGGTTACAGTATTGCAGAGTATGATTAATTTTAACTTCTAATACTAATAAGCAGTCAGTTATATATGGTAAAGGGTTTTCAATAAGCCAGAGTCATTACTACAGTAATCACAGAGGCATGAACGATATTCATATTATTATTCTTGTTATTATCTGAATTGTTGAGTAACATAATAGTGTATCTAACTAGGAAGCTATATTGATACTTGCACAGGAAATACATTATAATAAGGTAATATATTTCCATATAACCTATGTTGTGAGTTGTCATGCAGAGTTATTGCGTCCCCCAGGTTATACAGGTGTTTGTTGCAAAAGAAACTAACTATGGTATTCACACATGAGCAGTACATAATAAATGTATTTTTATTGGATACCATATTATTGTAAAACTAAGCCAACAGATTGTGACATTCTAATGTGTCAAATGAATAATAATAATATATATGTGTAATGTATTCATTTATTAAGGTAATTTGGTATATAAGTATAATAATATGTATTAGTCACAATAACTTTAATTAACTAGTTTGTATTATTTCATTATCACCTAAATCAAAGTCTCTCCTAATCAATTTCAGTTTTTGAGCACCTTCAGGTTACCTATTATCCTGTCATATATAATTGACAATTAAAAAATGATTGAAATATTTGATGCACCCTTGAAATAATCCAATAGGATTAAAGTAGGGTAGAAGGCAGGAAAATATGACAGAATTACAACAGAAGTTTTTTACAATAGACTCTAGAATGGGAATAGAATGGATGCATGAGAATATGCTGGAAATACTATGGAATTATTATGGGAATGTGGTCTATAAAGCCACCATCTCATCTTTTTTTATCAGTTTTGTATGTCTTGACAACATTTCCTGCCGTGAGTAATTGGCATAGCCATGTTGTATAGTTTGCCACAAATAGTGCAAGTAATCATTTCTAATGTTTTAATTAGTTCACATTGAGCAGTTAAATGTTTTACAAGGTTGTTGAAAACATGAAAAGTAGTTATTATATAACCGGGGAAAATCCTGCTCCCAAAGCTAAGACAATGTTTTTAATTTTTATATCTAAAGTGTATTCAGTGCCAAATGTAACTCATATGGTAGCAGTAGTTGATTATTTTTAGTTCAATGAACAAGTACATGAGAATAATACTATGACAGTTACATGAGAATACACCAATAAAATGAAGTTATTCCCCATTGCAAATTTCTTTACTAATGATTTAGCAAGCTTTCATGCTAATAACTCTTCACTGTGAAAATCAAGTAATTCTAACATATTTTTAACAACTTCTTTGTTAATGGTGTTAAAGACGCCCAATGCCAGTGCAAAGTGCAAAAATTCAGAGTATATAATTACCATTTTAATTATTGGTTTATATAATATGAGTTCAGAAGAAGCCCAGGCTGCAGCACTCTTTCTTCAGTATTGATGAAGCTTTCACTGGAACAAGCTCATTGCATATCACAATAATGTTATTTTCTAATGAAAAGAAAATTCATGTGATAATTTGCCTCAATTGAAACTATACTATCTTCAGAATGTCTAAACATAAGCTGAGCAGTACCTAAAATTCTATCTCCATTTTCTTTAATTCATTGTCTGCCTCTTTAGTGGAGTAGTTATGTAATTAATCCAAATCAGTAGTACACAATATGCAGAAAATTCTTTAATGATGTATAGCAAAAAAAATATTTTGATTTTGATTTTCTTACTTCCTTTTCTTCAAATGTATCTTCAGCAAGCCGGTTTTTACGCTTCCTTTGAGCATATTCCAATTCAGTCTGACTAATTTCAAGTAAACTTACATTATTTAGAAGCTCATCAACCAGCACATCTATATGATGTATTTCATTGACGAAATTACATGCAGAGTTGAAGTGCCTCAATAACTTCTAGAAAGTGACAATATTATATGTCACAGCCACACCCCTTGGAAGAGTCTAATGGAAATTTTAAATGTTCACCACTATTTTTGCAAACATACATACAAAAATTCTTAGACAAATCCAATGTTAGAGTTAAACCACCATTCATGTTTCATGTGAATTATTTTTGTGCAGCATTTTGTATATTTCTGTGAACCATTTATTTATTTATTCTGTGTCTTATGTGACCTTAAGTCTCTCACATTCTCGATAAAAGCAATTTATAACATAATACACTGTTTTCTGTTCACAGATGAAGAGAAGGAAATGCCGACTATAGTTGCAATGGAATATCCACAGCTACCAATTGTAGCAGAAGGTAAATTTATTATTGTCATTGTGTGTCGTGACTTATTACAGAAATGAAAAAAAATTAGTTCAAGAAATTAAAAACTCCTAAAAGCTGTCATATTCATTGTGTTCACAACCCAATATATTATACAAATATTTGGGTGGCATATTAGTTCCATAAAATATAGCAAAACTACTGGACAGATTTTTCAAGCACAGCAAAGTTTGATTAATTATTGCTAAGGTATCAAAATATATCACATAGTTGCAGTCTACAAGAATCTTAGAGGCAAAAGTCAACACATATTCTATTCAGTGCGCCATCAAACCTCTGCTTCACACTTATAACTTTTTTTGTTGTTGTTTTTGTTGTGATTTGTTTGGAGTTTTTGTGTTTTTGTTTTTTTGTTTTTTACTTACCTGCCCTCACTAGACTAAGGCCCTATCAAAATAATTTCTTGTTTATCATCCGAAAATTTCAAAAAATTGGAGAGGGTGGGAGGCTTTTTTTTTTTTTTTAAGTTTCTAAATTACTTTTTTTTAAAGTGAAATCACAACCAGATGTGTCTGCGAAAAGAAAAAATGGTATATATGACAGTTGTTTTTTAGTCCTTTGGTTTAAACTGCCGTGTTCATTTGGCTGGGGGACGTTTGCCACACGTTGTTACGCTTCTAGCCACGCTAGCTCCCTGTAGTGCCAAATTAAGAAGAGACATAATTCACTCGGCTGGATTTTTCCAGCTATTGTAAGGTGGAGTTCTGATAGCACAAAGAAAATCCAATTCCAAATGAAGGAACAAGCAGATCATTGCAATTTGAATAGAAGGGTAGTTACTGCGATGGTCTGGACCACCATCTGTGTAGAGCAATAGGATGGGATTCGTGTTTTCAGTTTCCAAAATCTTGCACAGTTCAGTAGCATGGCAAATAGGCGATGAACTCTTAAAAGCACTTCCCTTAAGACCAGCAAAAACCCTCCCATGGTAGAAAGTTGATCCAGCTGTCCTGAGCTATAGCTAGTATAAAGATCAGTTATGCTGCTTCCCTTTGCTACACTGCATCCATACCAGGTTTCAGAATCTGGGCACCATTTCTGATCTGAACTATGACAAACACCATGCTTTTCTAATTGGTGCACACTAATATTCTAATTAGAGCACACCATAAGCATGCGCAGTAAATTAAATAAATTTTTTCTCTTGAGTCAAAAATTGGAGAGGGAGGGGATGATAAACAAGAAATTATTTTGATAGGGCCTAACGTATTTGTTCTATGTGGATTAAAAACACTCTGATTCCTTGTGAATAGATGAAACAGTCTTTAGTATACGTATATTAATTTGTTGTTGGATGTGGTGCCATATACTCAACTAGATGGGAGAATTATTTTTTCACAAACTTTGAGACTTTATAAATGTGCAATCAATATAAGTGTTTATCAAAAGTTTGTAAATTGACTCCATTGCAGTTGTATTATATATATGTATATATATACTAGCAAGTACCATGCTATACAGTGGCATTTGACGTACTGCAAAGTAAGAATGCAGTAACCGAGTGGGTGTAAGGCGCCCAGGACAGAAACGATTAATCAAGTGACAATCGAAGGACCAGCTATCTAACACACTACTCAATTCTAAGGCCTAGCTATCACCTAAGAACTAAGCTATCCACCAGACAGTACTTCTGTCACTACTAAACCTAGACACAATGCGACTGACTAACTACTACAATGACTAGAACACTAACTGAACTAAGTAGCAAGACAGAGATCTCTACTAGCAAGGGATGAGAGACTATTACTGCACAAGGACAGCTAGGAGAGAGACAAGAACTTTGACTTTCACAACTGTAATACTACTACTAAGACATTACAAGAGTATATGATGGGCGTGACTAGAACCAAAGTAAACCGTGGGTTTGTACAAGGTAAGTTTAAAATGGAATGCATGCGAAAGAACAAGATGGTGAATGTCTAAGTGTATAATTGAATGATGCTTGGGAGTGTATTGGAGTCTCTATAGGTGATAATAGATGAGGGTTTGTGTAATGCAGTAGTCATAGATGGGAGGGGCTTATTAGCTTGGCCTGCTATGTGTGAAGGTCTAGGACCTGAACAGAGCATAGTTTTTTTTATCTAGTTTTATCATCTTCTACCATTTTTTAAGGTCACATAAGTTTCCCATTCCTGCTCTCATTTTTCCTTAACTATCTCGACTTTTCTTATCCCCCACCTCCTTTATTTTAGATCTTTCTTCTTGAGTCATGAAGCCCCTTCTATTCTTCCTTTGTCTACCTCACCTCCTTCTGAATCTCTCTGTCCTTCTATCATGGTTGTGGACTTTGCTATACAAACTTTTGCCTTTTTATTTTGTAATTTCGCCTGCCTTTTTTAATTTACGAACCTTTACTCAACAATTTAATTCCACCCTCTTTTTAGTTCCGATTAATCATTTTCTTCTTGCCTTTTCTTTCGTATTATCGCCTTCTTTTTATTATACCACCCTGCCTCACCGATTCCACCTGCTATTTAGTTACAAATAATCTCCTTATACCTTCTCTTTTGTACTTTCACCTTCCTTTTTTGAAACTACGCTGCTCTCCCTCATCTATTCCACCCACTTTTCAGTTACATAATAATCATTTTCTATTAAATTTAACGACACTGTACCGATCCAGTGTAATGACGATGCTTTAGCAAACTGTTGAAGCTCATAATTTTTTCATGAATGCACTCACCATTGTCGGTCATTGTTACTAACACACAAATGTATAATGATATAGATTTTTACTTTCTTAGTATTACTATTAAAAATATATGTAACTAGCTTATACACCTAGCTTATGTAATTAAAACAAGTGAAAAGAAACAAATTCTATATTAAAATTACTAAAGGCTTTTCCCTGTGTTTTAACTTTTTTTTTCGCATTAAAGTATTCAACCTTCTTTTAATGCATTCATCCCTTGTGAATATATTGCACTCTTTATGAATACTGAATACCATATACTGTCCAGCAATCCATGCATTCATCCATTTCCTTGATACAACACACCAGACTTCATTTAGCACATTTCTGTATACACATTAGACTGGTAAAGGAGTAAGAAGACTGAAAAGCATCAACTTGAGAGAAATAGCCTTTTTTGTTTACGAGGATTGTTTGAGCCAAATCATGTGACTAATTCCGAGCATGTCTAGAGTGGCTAAGTTGTTTTTCTTTCATTCCCATTGACTTTGTAATGAGTTTTGAATTAGTACTTTTCCTCCATTTGTGGAGCATACTGAAGGAATACATTTATCCACTTTGATGAGAGATTTCCAATGGCACAAACCCCAGACGAGTAGCTACTTCTGTTTGGAAGTTATTCAAGTTTTTAACACAGTTAACTTAACTTCAGTTCAGAACATGCATATACCATATGAAAAAACCTGACAATGAAAAAGGAGGGACACTACATAGACTATCCCTGCCCAAATTGGGGATGAACACTATATGAGGAATTTAAAATTCCTATCCCAATACAAAATCTACTCCAGTTGAGCCCTGACATGTATATTGCTGTAGTTTTGGCAACTGGCTTTGTTGAGTTTAGAATGCTCAAACAAACTTAGCCATTGTATTCAATGAGTACCTGGTTATTAGTAACTATTCCTATTGGGATAAGGAAGTTATACCTCAAGTAGTACGTCAAGCTGATTTTATTATTATTATTATCTAATTTAAAACAAGGCTAACTCTGTTTCTTTATTAGTTCTGAAGTGCTCCACTGGTAAATCATATATTGCGAATTGGCTAAAACTTGTATACTTTTACATAGTAAGCAAATGTAGCCATTACATAACTAATTACTACTAGAATATTTTTTCTAAGTCCCTAAATAAGCTGGAGCCAAAAATATAATACATGGTTTATTGCAAAAGTTGTTAATTATATTGAACTATTTGGAAGTTTATTTTATGTAATACAAATGTTTTATTTGTATATATTTATTTTTTACAGAATCTCAGTCTACCTTGCCTGGGTTTATTCAAGATGAGAAGATTTCTGTGTCTTACAATGGACACAAAAGTTCTGTGGACTGGAAAGAGAATGGAATACAACTTCAATTTGAAGAAGACAAGTCTGAAGACTGCGGTAATACTCCTATTCAGATATCTACAGGATCATTAGGTTACGCCCGAATGCCTAATGAGGTTGAGTCAGTTAGCAAAGTTTATCACGTACACAACTCCGGGCAACTCAAGACTTCTGTAACTATTAGAATTAAACACGACAAACCAAATGATGTTCAGAATTTATATTTTTTTATTTGCTCTGAAGACAAGCCTCCTTATAACTTCACTTATCTTCCTAGAGGAACTTTTACATCTACATATGGAGAGATAGTAGTTTCAAAGTTTTCATTTGTTAATATCGGTAAACTTTTCTCTGGACATCGTGTTCGAAGTGTCCTGAATAGGAGGGAAAGATTTTATGAGGTATCTCTATATCGTGGTTCTGTGCCATATATTAAGTTGTCAGAGCAGTGTTGGAACCTTTATGTATCACTTGTAAAGAATTGCAACACTTTCAGACAAGGTGTAAAGACTTATATCAAGGAAGAGTATAAAGAAGATGTTCAACTAGTGTCTAGTTTTGTTACTCGCTTTAATCCCACGGACACTAAAATGACCGTATGTGGGGAAATTGGCCCATCCGATGTTAATTTGGATGAACCTGATTGCACATTTCTACTTAAAGCTCAAATAAAAAATTATGTTAACGCTTCTCCTCCTTTTCTAAAGTATCGGCTCCGCATCAAACCTGGTTCTTCAGATACAGTAAAGTTTAAGTTAACAGGACTTCAAGATATTGACCATTTAACAATGAGTCCATACGATCTACCAGGTAAGAAGTACATAATATTAGGAATATATTTTATCCTCAAATTATTGTTTGACAGATTCTGATCCTACTATAATGCATAGACGTAGTATTCAAAGTGATTCAAGTAAGTTTCATAGAACACATTTAGAAGTTTCTTTTCTAGTCATCATTCAAAGTTCTTTGCCCCTTTAATTATTAAAAAGTTTCTGTCATTTCTAGTAAATCACTGAATGAATATTATCTTTGAGAAAATAAGAAAGAATTGTTTTAGCTTTCAACTATCATTTTTACTGCCATTACCTTTAATTTTTATTACAATACACCATATATAGACAGATCGAATGCGTAATTAATTTTAGAAATTAAAACATGGGCCAAAGTATCTGCTTTTAAAAACTTAAAAAGTGTTGATAAAGGAATAAAAATTCTTCCTCCCTCCTCTCTCTTTCTTCTCATCTATAATATTATCATTAAAATGTATTCTCTCTCTTTCACAGGCTTTTTTATAACAATACAGAATATAAAATATTCAGTTTATTGGTCATAATTTTTTAATTATATATTTTTAGACTCCCTCAGTATAAAAGAGTTTAGGGTTGTCTTCGAAGAAGCATTTGATGCCAGAGTCAAATGGGAGAACATTGGCCTTCAGTTGGATGTGGATTGTCAAACCTTGAATGTCATACAGTATGAACACAGCCATAATGTTGACGACTGTTTCAAAGACATGTTGAAGAAATGGCTGACAGGAAATGGAGAACGAACATGGAGTAAATTAGCTCATGCTTTAGAAAACAAAACAGTTGGTTTTACCAATTTATCTGACAATATCAAAGAAAAATACTGCAACTGATTCATAGCTCCATAAATAAGTGGTCACTTAATCTATATTTTTTACTTGTTCATTAATTATTTTTTTCACCCCATTGTCATGCTGCCTACCACGAGTGTCATTCTTTTTCATGTAATTCTTCTTTCCCTTGTAGCTACAACTCTATTCACATTACATTCCTGCAAGTCCACTTTTGTTCACCTCACATTTCATTGTAAACTTATTCTTACTGTAATATTTACTTATTGATGTCAGCTATTGCTAGAGTTTTATCATAATTTTTTATCAGTCAGAAGTGCAGTGATGTTACTTAAATACTGTTATATTTAGATACATTAATTAGTTCATATTTGTAGTTCTTTGAAGTTTGTATAAATACCTTTGTCTGTTCCTGTCATTTGAGTAGAGTTCTAATCTTGTGTAAAGTTGCAATTACATTTAACAATTATAAAATTAAGGCGACGAGGATGGTATTTCAGTTTGGATGATGACAGAGATGGATCTCGGATTGTACAGCAGTTGCTGCAATTGGGAGGTTGGATGAATTCAACGCTTCGAGCGACTTAACCGCTTATGTGGAGAGGGCTCAGTTGTTTATGGATGTCAATGGTATTCCAGATAATAAAAAAGATGCCGTATTTCTCAGGACTATTGGAGGAAAAACGTACTCTTTGTTACTGAACTTATTAACACCAGCTCTCCCCAAAGAAAAGACATTCGACGATATCTTGAGCACGCTAAAGAATCATTTTGAGCCATAACCCGCTAAAATATTGTGGAACGTTTAGCTCGGAACCGGAATCGAAACCAGGACTGCTTGTGCATTAAGCAAGCGGTCCTGGGTTTGATTCCCGGTGGCGACTAAATACTTTTAATTCTGTATTGTTTTAGAAAGTCTGTGAACAAGAGATAATACATCTAATGAATAAAGAAGGCTAAGAAAGAAATTGAAAAGTGATAAATATTAATCATTTGTATATTTTGAATTTAATTGAAATTTTAATTAAAATACATTTTTATTGTCATACAATTTAATAGCAATAGCTAAATCAAATGCATGTAATAAAAGTTATTAAAATGAAATAACGAGACACAAAAAGGTGTCATAATAAAGTTTCAGTTTATTGATCATAATTTTTAAAATGATATATTTTAGACTCCCCTCAGTATAAAAGAGTTTAGGGTTGTCTTTGAAGAAGCTTTTGATGTCAGATTCAAATGGGAGAACATTGACCTTCAGTTGGATGTGGATTGTCAAACCTTGAATGTAGTACAGTATGAGCACAGCCATAGTGTTGACGACTGTTTCAAAGACATGTTGAAGAAATGGCTGACTGGAAATGGAGAACGAACATGGAGTAAATTAACTCAGGCTTTAGAAAACCAAACAATTGGTTTTACCAATTTATCAGACAATATCAAAGAAAAATACTGCAACTGATTCTTATGTACCTCCATAAATAAGTGGTCATTATTTTTATCTTTATTCCTTTTTGTTGTTGTTTTGTTTTTTCTTTTGCTTTTGTTGTTTGTTTTTATTGTTATTTTTTGTAATTAGCTGTTTAAAACATAGTATTACCATTTGTGGAAACTCATACAAAATATTTAATTATTTAATATATTGTGTGGGCCTCTCCATGACAAGAGACCACACCTCCGTGGGTGCCACAAGATGGAAGACCAAAAACATTAAACTGTCATTTTCACACTTTACCCAATACATTAAAACACCCTTTACCTACTTTCTGTATATGTATGTGATTATAGTGGTCACTACATGAATTGAACCTTGTGTGTGCAAATTCACTACACCACAACAAGCAATCTTCTTAAAATTATTAGACTATTGTTATATTTTTGAAATATTTTTAGCTGCTTCCTAATTCAAAATAACCATTGAATATTACAAGTGATCAGCCTGATGCGGTTAGATTGCCGTAATATCCAATTCTATCCAAAAAGTAGGCTAAATTGGTGCTTGTGACTTCACACGTACAAAAAGCTATCTGATAATTATTCCAGTCCAGCTATAGATTTGTTCTGCAGTGAAACTGCTGCATATATTCAGTAAATTTTACACACTATTATGATTTAAAATGTTAAAATCAAGTACAGCTCTAGAACTTTCCACTCCACCTTGAAATTAATTCTCCATATGTGGCTGTGAGAATCAGCGAGACTGGCCTGAAGTTCCAGATTTAGCCATTACATTCTTAATATGCCACAATTAGCATCTGGCTTTACTCCATTTGAGCTGCAATGTAGTTGTCAAACTCCTCACATTCTCACCACTCTTAAGTCTCACTGGCTAGATCCTGCTAGAATTCCCCTCAATATTACTGACTTTATGTAAAATCTTCAGCAAAATTTAATTACTCTTTTATCAGCCTCTAAAGATTGTTTCCAGACAGCTCATGTCCAGTATCGTGAGAAAGCAGATAGTGTCAAACATAGGACATTTGTAGGTGTGTTCTTCAGTGTTGTGGGAAAACCCCTAGGAAAGCATTGAGTACTAGCTGGAAAGGATCATACAAAGTAGTATCTCACATTGGTGATGTTAACTATAAAATATTATGGTAAGACTATACTAAGACACACTACAAGGTTGTTCATAATAACCAATTAAAGCCCTTCACTTGTCCTGATGTGTCATCCTGTCACAAAGTGTTGATGGTAACGGATGATCTTGGCCCTGGGGATGGTGACTTTTTTTATTCCTGACCATACTCTCAGATGACATAAAAACTGATTTGGTAAGTTGTTAGCACACTTTCTGAGTGTCTATCTGACAAACCAGACACTCATTTGGCAACCCATAGCATTCAAACAGAGTTGCCCATTTTGTTGTTATATAATTCCTGCTAATGTTGAAGCTCAGTTTAAACAAAAGCTGGATAAACTTGCTAGTTGATGGCATTATAGAAGACAGGATAGGAAGACAGTTTGGAATGGGGGGGTGGGACACGGCACTTGAAGCTAAACCACACCCATTAAAATATTTACTACATTAAGTTTTAATCACCATAGCATCATATGGTTGTCAAGTGATAGCTGGTTCAGCACAAATGGTGAACTAGCTAGCCCAGGTATATGATTTTTATCCTTATGACGGATAAAGTAAAGAAGAGAACTCAGAGTTACACCTCAGTAAAAAGTTAAGAGGACCACTGCAAGAGCTTCTGAGTAGTTTCTCCCCCCCCCCCCCAGGAAACAAATAGTGGAGGGCTTGAGGCCACCATAATTAAACAATATGGGTTGGCTGATCCTTTTGCCCAAAGGTCATTGAGAATTATAAAATGATTTTTTTTAACCCTATTCAAATTATATATAAATAGTTAACGGTTTTTTTTTCTAAATCACATTCATACTATACTATGAAATGAGAAATATAAGGGCCAAGCCCCCCTTAAAAGTGGAAAAAAGTGGGGAAGCAGTCAGCCTTCCTGCTCCTTTTCTCGTACCCCTCTGAATTGAACAATGAACTCCAAGTGCACTTGCTATTTAATAATAACTAAAGTAGTCTTTCAAAGACTCTTATAATCCACTAAGTGGAAGAAGTTGATGTGGTCGACACTTGCCATTTAACAGTGCTAAAAGTAGAATTGCGATGATACAGTTGCTTTAATAGTTTGCTATGTATTGTTTAGAATAGCATCCTTCTATTCCTTTCAATGCACAAATGTCACTACCAAATGGTTGACAGCTTCAATGCTCAGTTCAGTTATACATTTTACCTCAATAGCTAGTGTTAAAGTAGTATGCTTGAGCTTTAGTTATAGAGAGCAATATTACTTGTGGTACTGAAATAACCTGGGGAAGAAACAACTCGAGTAGCACAGAGGCAGCTGTGAAAAAGATGGAGCAAACAAACTATAGCTTCTCTAGATGGTGGCATGTGGCTTTAATGGGTGGGGCTCACCTGGCAGCTGTTCAGATAATGGATATTTCAAATTAGCAGATCTACATTATTCTAATCAGGTATAAATAAAGCTCAAGAAATTAAAAAGATAGATATATAGAGTAATTATAGCGATAAAAGTAAATGTTGCCTTAAAAAAAAAGAAGCTAAACAGGCCGGAGACACTCAGACCAGTATATATTTTCAATGCAAACACAACTTTCAGCACTTGGTCAATTTCCCAGCACAAACATACCACTAGAAGCAAGAAAGTGTCTACTAATGTGATTATAATGTGACAATAATGAGTATTACCCACAAAAGCTACCTACAATGAGCTTTCTCAAAAATCAGCCCAAAATAAAAAAACAAACAAACTAGTACAATAAAAGTGTTTTAGAAACATCGGTATGAGTAAATTCATACCTAAATCAATGGTTAATTGTCAGTAATTCCAAATTAGAGCGTGAAACACAGAAGAAGGTTAATTAAAAATGTGCAATCAAATGCTTAGAAGTGCAATTTAATATTGCCAACAATGGGTCACACAATGTACGGACAAAACATAAAAATATGTCATAATTGTTGGTCATAATTTTTATATTATTTCATTAGAGCCGGTCCATTTGAATAATTTTAAAGATGTTTTTAATGAAGTGTATGCTGAAGTCAATGGAAGCAAATTGGCCTTCAGTTTATATGAAATTGCACACATGACTGGCATACAGTATGAGCACATCCACAATGATGATGATAGTTTCATAGAAATGTTGAAAATTTAATTGACTGGAAATAGAGCAAGAACTTGGAGAAAATTAGCTGATGCTTTCAATAATAAAGCAGTGGGCTTCCCTGATTTGGCTAATACTATCATGGAAAATACTGTGACATGGTTAACATTCAAACAACTTGTTTAGTAATTATAAATATTTTGCACGTTTTAGCTGTATTTTACCATTGTAAAAGTTACTTATTCAAGGCATTTAGTATTGCTATACTGATATTCTTCATCATTATTTTATCCAGAATAGTGTATTTAGTCCACTTTATATTATGCATGTACTGATGAAAACTGCACAGGCGGTGTTAGTTTATAAATATATTTACATCAACTAAATTATGGTGAGTCCTACATAGTGTGAAGCTATAACCATCTATAGTTCCTATGTTATCACCTTTCTGACTGTATAAATTAAATTTAGGAAACAGTTTGTTTGTACCTCCAAAGCTTAATTTATACATTAGTATTAATAATTATCATTAACTACTATTAGCATGAATATGGCCATTATACACAACATCTCTATCAGACGACTTCATCCCTAAGCATACAAAGGCCTGTCTTCATCTCCTCCTCCCCTCCCTCCCCCTCCTCCCTCCTTCCCACCCCCCATACACACACACACATCTACCCCCAACCCTCTTTACTCCGCTGTCTCTAAGTACATTGTGTTGGTTTATTATGTGCTGAACTTTTTGACCTGTATTCCTTTGGGTAATTATTATCTCGTTCCCTAGATTGTACAAGTATTCATTGCTCATGAATCTCGTTACTACTATATTCACACATGAGCAGTACATATAAAATTATTTCACCAGATACTGCAAAATAAGACGCGTATAATTGGCCATAACTATGCTTGTGCCTACACATAAATTCTAGTGTCTTTTTTGGTTAACTAAAACTAAAACTAAAATTAATTTTAGTTAGCTACACCTAAAACATTTTAGAACCAGTTGCTATATTGTTACTAGGTGTACTAACTTGGTAAGTGTGCACTATTTTTTGCCTTTAGGTATATGAACTGTACATACTAACAACCCTTGGGGTATTGCTATTTTTGAGTTTTAGTTTAATAGAATAGGCCTGATAAAGCAGGGAGCAGGTTATGTGAGGCCAGATATGGGAGAGTCTACTACTCTCTCTTATCCACCTATATGGGACCCGCCCTACCATATAACTCTCCTGCTGCGCTCTCATACCACAGGAATTTACCATAGCTAGCTGCTTTACTGCTTACCGCAGAGCAGCCCAGGTAGAGTTAGATCTGGAGATAACAGCTGGCAGCTACAATGCTAAAGTAAACTTACTAAAGTAAACTTTCTGGCGTGCTTCAATTGAATTTTAATTGAATTTTAATTTTGGGCCGGAAACACGGAAGAATTCAAGGGAATTAGCTTGAATTCGCTTGACACTGAAAATGCTGATAAACAAAGTTGCTAGTGGAAACTGGGCAGGCCTGGGTAAACGGGATCTAAAATAGTTAGAACATGCTCTTAGGTACTGGTGGATTTAGTGCACAAAGCCCTCGGGCCTACGGCCCTTGTGCTTCAGTGCACTAAATGCACCAGTACCCAAGCGCTTATGCTCTAACTATTACTTAGTAAATGAACCAAAACTAAATTTCACATAGGATGATAAAAACTAAAACTAATTTTTTTTCATCAAAACTAAAAATATAGTAACTATTTGTAGTGACATCTCTGAAAGAAGATAAATGTCCAGTCGTAGTCCCAGGAAGCAAAACCATTTACCCAATCGTTTCTTCGTAGTACCTGAGTAATTGCTTGGACAAGACAAACTGTTGAACAGTAGTCAGTGGTTGCTCAACTATCTAGCCCAGCCTCCTCCCTTTGCACGTGCATGTCAAATCATTCAGTCTCCTGCTGTATTCAGTAGAGACTGGACACAGGGTAATAATAATTATTTCAAAAACTAAATAATTGTACTCCTGTTAAAAAAAAACAAAAAGGCTTAAAAAAAAACAGCTATCAATATATATGGTGGAACAAAAAAACTAAATTGAAGTCTGCATTTAAAAAACAAAAACTGTCTATAATATGACTTGAATTTAAAAAAATTTAATTCTAAAAAACCAAAACTAAACTAAAATAGAATTAGTAAATTTGAAAAACTAAAACTAAAACTAGAATTGAAATTAGTACATTGGAAAAACCAAAACTAAAAGTGAAAAAACTAAAACTAAAATTTACCTTGAATAAATTTTTGTCAAAAACTATAACTGAAACTAAAATGTAAATGTTCAACCAAAACAACATTAAATTAAACACTAAGCCAACAGACTCGTGATATTCTCATATGTATTGGTTGTATGAATAGCAAACATGAAATGATTGTTATTATGTGCCAACATTTTATTTTAATAGGGTGTCATAGATCGAGTTATGTGGTACTCGCTACACATCCGGGGACGTTGTGGTCGCAACGTCTGATCTACTTCCTCAATTCGGAATTATTCAAGAAATAATAGTTGACAACTTGTGTTATTATTTTGTTTTGGAACTGCTGCATACGATTTGCTTTTCTACTCATTTTCATTCGTTTGAAGTAATTAATAACTCTCTACCTGTGTTTAGTGTGATCAAGCCGTCAGATTTATTTGATCATTGTGTTTTAATGTTTATACCATATTCAGTCTCACCGATCTTTTTTTGTGCCACTTAAATATTTTTTAATTGAACAATTAGTTTGAATTCACATTTATTGAATTTATTATTGTTTCAGTGTGAAAAACCACCAGGGTTTCATAGAGGATAATTTGCTGGAGCAATATGAATATTTTAGACCACACCCACTCATTATACATAGATAAGACCGTATCATAAAAGATACTACTTCGGTCCTGTTAAAATCACCAAATATTTCTTCCAGCTTGCAATAAAAACAAAAATTACCAATGATGAAGTAAAAAAAATCTACCAAATTTCTTGAGGGTGAAAATCTTAAAGACCACCCCTTTTCTCAACCACCGTAGGAAATCCTGCCATCTATAATTACATTCAACAGCTAAAATTAATTAGGGAGAAAGAATTGGATAAAATATGGTGTGAACGTCACACCTAATGCTTAAAGCGTGAAGTCACACTGTCAAATGGTGTGTAGTACACGCTTACAATTAGGTGGTGTGAGCTCACACCAACCAAAAGGTGTGGATTTGGCGGGAGTTCACACCAAATGATTTACAGTGCACAAACAATGATTGTGATGACTGTTTGAATGTTGCTATCATTGTTCAGTCAAATAGCTTTGACAAAGAAAATTTGGGAGTGAGAAAATGGAATATCTATTAATCTGGCATGTTAAATTGTACTCAATTGTTTACCTGAAAGCTTGGAATCAGACTAGGCCATCCACATATAGAGTATGAAGTATATCCGGAGATATTATATATTATATAAAGCTAAATAGCAGAAAATTGCATTGCGATTTAGACACGATTGACTAGAAAGTCTACATTCCATAAGTTAAATGTGAGGTGTGGCTACATAATTTACTTACGGTCAATCAAACCTGTAGCCCCCCAGGCTACAGGTATGATGTGTACGCGCATGCATGAGTGTAAATACAATTAATCAGATGAATGACATTCTGCAGCATCCAATTCATCAGGAAAAAGTACTTCCATAGTGAGTTAAATCCACGACCATCTATTTTGCAGGCAGCACACTTACCATTACACTGTCCAGAACTAGGGCTTAGTAAAACCTGAAGTGCCTTATTAATCAATTGTATCCTCTTCTTTCCTTAGCTTAGCAGTAGCAATAATACACAATACTTTCACACTCATATTTGTGTACTTGAGGCTTACATTTCGGTTGTGATTTGACCGTTGAATAGATTTTTTAGTAAGAACAATACTGGATGTTGGCTGTATAGCTATGACAAACAGTGCAATAACCAAGATAAATTACCACCGCTATTCTAATAGAAAATGAACCTTGTTAAATTTGTAAGACTAAACTGTGTTCCAAAACATTCAGACACTACCAAATTGAAAGTGGTATATAAATGATTATATTCCCTAAGATGATACAGGTGAAGTTGATAAATCAAGAAGCAGTGGAGTGCGGGACAAGATAAATTACCTATAGCAAACCCAAAATTGCGGGAGTAAATATTACAGATAGCTACTATATTAGTTTAGATAGTGATTAGCAATGATATTGTCAATACAGTAACAACTCAATAAGATAGTATGAGCAACAAAAGGATGTGAGCTAGAATTAGAAAAAAAGCAGGAAAATGACATGAAACGTGAAACAGGAAGTGTCAGTGTATGTGAATGCTGTCCAGTCAGCTAGTTCAATGAGTTGTGAGCAATACTTTCACTCACTTCAACCGAATTCACTCCGGCCTTTTGACATAATTATATAACAGTTTGAAAGACCCTTCGTCTGAATATCTGCCACCATTTCTATTATAGGGCAGTTGGTAAGTTTCACTTCTCCTTTGCTAACACGCTATTGTATGAAATGATGCCTGAGATCAATATGTTTCACTCTTGCATGAAACTGTGGGTTCTTTGACACAGCACTGGTAAAGTTCAATGAGACTTCCAGGATTGCTAGAATATCAAGCCAAAGTCCCAATAGCATAAGCTATATCAGGTCTCATGCAAGCAGACAGATACATAATACTTCAAACCACAGACTAATTATAATAACACTGCTGATCCACCACTGTTTCTTCCTCTGACAGTTTACCTTTTTATTAATGTTCTTGAAAAAGTATGTGAGAGATCTTTAACTTGATGTTTGGATGTGACATTGGTTTGCCTCTCTTCTGCCATTGTCCGAGTTCAAATTCTGTTCAATGCTCCAAGAGCTTTGCTAGCATCCCGCATGATACCTGAAACACACCTATAATACCTTCTACAAGCATTTGTTCTGTTAGCTAGCTAGGTATTGTGTGTTGCCACTGTTATAAGTCTTTGAATCATGACTAAATTGCTTATCAGAATTACCAAGATTGAGAGCACTTCCAGTGCTTTCCAGTCTTTGCAATATGCTTCCTAATTAAGGAAATTTTGGACGGCGACGCCGTTTTTAATGGCATCAAACTCATCAGTATTTAGTTTGTCTTATTATAATAAGACTGAGAACGTTACGTCTCAGTTATGTATTCATGTGAACCTTTACTTCTAAGAAATGAAAAGTTTATCTCTCGGTGTGGAAACAGATCTCGAAAGTACTCATTACAGAACGCATTATTTCTCTGTCGCATTTGTGATAAGCTTAAATTATTTACAACCACACCAATATTACCACAAGACCACTTCCAGATCGTACCACCAGTATGTAAAGGGTCTCTAGTTCGCAAGACTAACACATGCGCACTTGACATATTCATTGCCGGACTCCGCCTATATTAAGATATACGCCCACTTTGTAAATACCCGACAAAAACAATGGAGAATCTTCAAACAGCAATTATCCATCAAGATTACGACAAAGTCTCTGTTATCCTTAAAAATAGACCCCGCAATGATATTGTACAAGTCCTAAGGCATGGGTGCGAGACTGGAGACGTCAGATTTGCGAGAATTGCACTGCAAAACTTGTCAGGTAATTTGCTGAGTTTTATTAAAGGAGATTACTTGCTCCATACTGCCTGCAGTAAAGGGCACACAGACGTTGCTATCTTATTGTTAGAATCTGGGGTACCAGTGGATCTGTTGAACGAGGAAGGATATTCAGCTCTAATGTTGGCATGTCTTCACGGCCATGCTAAAGAGGCAAAAGTACTGCTACAATGGGGGGCTGTGGTAGATTTAAAGAGAAATAAAAGATTTCCATTACTAATAGCTTCAGAAAATGGACATTTGGACGTAGTCAAAGTATTGCTGGAGTATGGTGTGAAGTTGAATTTGCAAAACAACAGTGGATCATCTGCTATAGTAGAAGCTAGTAAAAATGGGCACGTCAATGTGGTAGAACTACTATTAAAAAATGGTGCTCAAGTTGATTTACAGAAAAATAATGGATGGTCAGCCTTAATGATGGCTAGCCAGAATGGTCATGCTGAAGTAGTTCAAATACTACTAGAAAATGGTGCCCAGGTGAATCTGCAAAAGAAAGATTGGTGGTCAGCCATAATGATAGCGTGCCAGAATGGTCATGCTGAAGTAGTTAAAATACTACTAGAAAATGGTGCCCAGGTGAATCTGCAAAATAAAGATGGGTGGTCAGCCTTAATAGTAGCTAGCAAAAATGGTCATGCTGAAGTAGTTCAAATACTGCTCGAAAATGGTGCCCAGGTGAATCTGCAACAGAAAGATGGGTGTTCAGCTTTAATAGTAGCTAGCCAGAATGGTCATGCTGAAGTAGTTAACATACTACTAGAAAATGGTGCCGAGGTGAATCTGCAAAATAAAGATGATAGGTCAGCCTTAATGATAGCTAGCAAAAATGGTCATGCTGAAGTAGTCAAAATACTGCTAGAAAATGGTGCCAATGTGAATCTGCAAAATAAAGATGGTATGTCAGCCTTAGTGATGGCTAGCAAAAATGGTCATGCTGAAGTAGTAAAATTACTACTAGAAAATGGTGGCCAGGTGAATATGCAAAATAAAAAAGGGTGGTCAGCCTTAATAGTAGCTAGCGAAAGGAGTCATGCTGAAGTAGTTAACATACTACTAGAAAATGGTGCCCAGGTGAATCTGCAACAGAATGATGGGTGGTCAGCTTTAATTGTAGCTAGCCAGAATGGCCATGCTGAAGTAGTTAAAATACTACTAGAAAATGGTGCCCAGATGAATCTGCAACAGAATGATGGGTGGTCAGCATTAATTGTAGCTAGCCAGAATGGTCATGCCGAAGTAGTTAAAATACTACTTGAAAATGGTGCCCAGGTGAATCTGCAAAATAAAGATGGGTTGTCACCCTTAATAGTAGCTAGCAAAAATGGTCATGCTGAAGTAGTTAAAATACTACTAAAAAATGCTGCCCAGGAGATTCTGCAAGACAAAGATGAGTGGTCGGCCATTATGATAGCTAGCCAGAATGGTGATGCCAAAATAATTAAAATACTACTAGAAAATGGTGCCCAGGTGAATCTGCAAAAGAAAGATGGGTGGTCAGCCTTAATGATGGCTAGCAAAAATGGTCATGCTGAAGTAGTTAAAATACTACTAGAAAATGGTGCCCAAGTGAATCTGGAACAGAAAGATGGGTGGTCAGCTTTAATTGTAGCTAGCCAGAATGGTCATGCCGAAGTAGTTAACATACTACTAGAAAATGGTGCCCAGGTGAATCTGCAAGAGAAGAAAGATGGATGTTCAGCCTTAATACTAGCTAGCAAGAATGGTCATGCCGATGTAGTTAAAATACTACTAGAAAATGGTGCCCAGGTGAATCTGCAAAATAAAGATGGGTTGTCAGCCTTAATAGTAGCTAGCAAAAATGGTCATGCTGAAGTAGTTCAAAAACTACTAGAAAATGGTGCCCAGGTGAATCTGCAAAATAAAGATGGGTGGTCGGCCCTTATAATAGCTAGCCAGAATGGTCATGTTGAAGTAGTTCAAATACTACTAGTAAATGGTGCCCAGTTGAATCTGCAAAAAAAAGATGGGTGGTCAGCCTTATTGATGGCTAGCAATAATGGTCATGCTGAAGTAGTTAAAATACTACTAGAAAATGGTGCCCAGGTGAATCTGCAAATTACAGATGATACGTCAGCCTTAGTGATGGCTAGCATAAATGGTCATGTTGAAGTAGTTAAAATACTACTAGAAAATGGTGCTGAGGTGAATCTGCAAAATAAAGATGATACGTCAGCCTTAGTGATGGCTAGCAAAAATGGTCATGCTGAAGTAGTAAAATTACTACTAGAAAATGGTGCCCAGGTGAATCTGCAAAATAAAGATGGGTGGTCAGCCTTAATAGTAGCTAGCAAAAATAGTCATGCCGAAGTAGTTAAAATACTACTAGAAAATGGTGCCCAGGTGAATCTGCAACAGAAAGATGGGTGGTCAGCTTTAATTGTAGCTAGCCTGAATGGTTATGCCGAAGTAGTTAAAATACTACTAGAAAATGGTGCCCAGGTGAATCTGCAAAATAAAGATGGGTGGTCAGCCATAATTGTAGCTTGCCAGAATGGTCATGCTGAAGTAGTTCAAATACTACTAGAAAATGGTGCCCAGGTGAATCTGCAAAATAAAACTGGGTTTTCAGCCTTAATATCAGCTAGCCAGAATGGTCATGCTGAAGTAGTTAAACTACTACTAGAAAATGGTGCCCAGGTGAATTTGCAAGAGAAAGATGGAGAATCAGCCTCAATCATAGCTGTCCGGAATGGTCATACTGAAGTTGTTAAAGTACTACTTGAATATGGTGCCGACATGAATCTGCAAAACAAAGATGGGTTGTCAGCCCTGATGATACGCAATCAGCAAGGCTATGTAAAGCTTACTAACATAATGGAGGAATATTCGAGTACATTACAACAACCTGTTATTGTAAGTTTACAGACAAATACTAATTTTACTAAACAATCCATTTACTGCAAATACACTGAGACAAAGTTTGTGACAATATAAGTATTATAATTGTTAGCACACTTACATAATCAATACCTTGCTGACAGACATATTATAGATACTAATTGACAGATAAAGCACAAAATAATGCCATAAAACTTTTAAAATGCTTTTTTGTTTTTGTTCTTCCAGAAAAAACATGACAATACATCTCAAGCTGAACCTGGAGGTGAGCTCTCTGACATATATATGTAAATTATGTAAGCATGCATGTATGTATTATAAATGTATTCTATATATTTAGTATAATATTATATATAGTTATATATAGTATAGTCTGCTTAGCACAAATGGCGAGTGAGTCCCTAGTCAGGTTACAGTGTTGTTATAGTATGCTTCTAATACTCCAGCTACTAATAAGCAGTCGATTACATCTTGTAAAGGTGTTTCAATTAGTCAGAGTCATTATTCCAGTGTTCACAGAGGCATGAACAGTATTCATGAGTTAGTAGACATTAATATTCATTATATTGTGATCACACTTACTCCCTGTTGTATTTTTACTTAGACTTGTTACCGTTAAGTATTATTATTCTTGTTATTATCAGAATTGTTGAGTAATATAATAGTGTATCAAAATAGGAAGCTATATTGATACTTGCACAAGAAATACATTATAATAAGGCAATATATTCCCATAACCAATACTGTGAGTTATCATGCTGAGTTATTGCATCTCCCAGGTTATACAGGTGTTTTTAGCACAAGAAACAAACTAGTGGTGTGCTTGAGCACAAATGGCGAGCGAGCCTGATAGTTAGGTAACATAAAATGTTACTATTTTTAGCTTACTTCATGCAAACACTATAATAGCAGTTATGACATTAGATTTCAGCAAACAAATACAAAATCACTCTCTTACCTGATTAATGGTAACTATTTGAATTACCAGTCACTGTTGACAACAAGCTCTTAGCTGAGTTAACAATAACAGAATTACCGGAATAAACTTAGAAAGCAGTGGCAAAGAAGCGCAGCTTGACAAAGACTTCACAATTGTTTCAAGAAGAGAGTAGCTATAAACGTTTTGGTTGAAACAGAGTTGCGTAAGTTAGTGCAACAGGATTCTCCGCGCTCGTTAATTGAAAAATACTGGAACTGTGAACGCTTTACCTAACTTACGTTATTAGAAGCGCGGGCGAAAACAGAGGTCCCACGTACCCCATAAACAGATAAATAAATAAATATAGCGAAATCTCGATTGCGTTACCCCTCATAGTGTCTCGCTTGCTTCGCTCGCTCGCCAACTATGGAATTCACACATGAGCAGTATGTAATAAATGTATTTTTATTGGATAATACAGAATACTAGTGATGTGCTTGAGCACAAAGGGTGAGCGAGAAATGCATAAACGAAACACTTCCATGTAATCTGTCAGTCCATTTCTAACAGTATAAGTAAGTAGCAGTTGTGACCATTATATACTTTAGCTAATAAATACAGAACCATTTCTTACCTCAATTTCCTGAGTACTGTTATTTTCTGTAGTCTCTGACTATCTGAATTACCAGTTACTTTTGATAACAAACACACGTAGCTACTAAAAAGGCCGAGTTTTTTTTTTTATTACATCTGGTAAAGGATTCAATACCATAGTAACCATTCGCCTTAAAACAAGAAGTTCTAAAGAATTACTGCACAGTGTTGAATCTAACAGTAAGTTTTTAAGACCTCAGTCAGAAACAAGCTGATGCGAAGGGGTAAACAATAAATTTCCTTGAATGATACGGGATCACTGAACTGAAATATTCAATTTAGTGGAGGTATAGGAAGGGGTAGACCACGAAGCAAACACAAAAACGTGAGGGTCAAAGTACAAAATAATACACGTACATCTACACACATATGTGACCGTCTATAGGAAAACCAGGCAAAACGCGGCACCCTTCGAAAAATTTTTTTTTCACTTACGGAGTTGTCGGCGTCCAGATATTGGGCTCTCCAAGTTTTATCGTCGTAGCTTAAGTCGTTCCCGCTATAATAGACCTAATCGTTCCCTTCCGTCGGCTTGAAACAATACATTTTTAAGAAATCGATCGATCTTTTCTCGATATTACGCACGCCGCGTTGTGCCTGGTTTTCCCGTAGACGGTCACATATATATACACAAACAAATATCCCCAATTTTTAATTGTGTTACCCATGAGAGTGTCTCAATAGATATATATTGTAACACTAAGCCAACAGATTGTAACTTTCTCATGTGTCAAATGAAAAATATATTATATATATATATATTTATTTATTTATTCCAAGCTAGATATCTTCACAATGATATCTTTAGGTATGTGACCCTTGAGATATTTCAAGATATCTCATGGTGTTATCTCATGGCTGTATTGTGCAAGCTCATTACCAGAGTAGTTATAGCAACCAGGCCTGGCCAGGCCTAGCATACAAGTTTTCTGGGTTTTTACAGCTACCTTTACTCTAGTGGAGCTTACCCAGCCTTGTTAGAGCAGCTGCTGTAATATCAGCTGGGGTTGTGGGGAGCCCCTAGTGAGTTTTCACTAACTTTACACCATGAGTTACCAAAAAAATTTCTTCAGTGAAGATATCTAGTGTGGAATAAACCACTTATTACACTCTGTCAGAGTGATATGGCTAGATATTTCACTCTCAGGCTTTATTTTCACTCGCCTTTGGCTCCTGAAAATATATTAGCCTGCTCGTGAAATATTTCACCATATCACACTCTGACTCATGTAATAAGTACTATATTTCAGCCTAGATATCTTCACAATGATATTTTTAGGTACATGACCCATGAAATAACTCACGATATTTCACGTTGCTATTTTACGCTGCACAGCGCGAGCTCATTACCTTTGTAGTTATAGCAACTGACCAAACTTGTGAATTTTCTTGCTTTTTTCTGCTACCTTCCTCCCAGTGTAGCCTGGTGTAGCCTACTCAACCTGGGTTAGAGCAGCTGCTAAAATATTTGGTGGGAGGCTGGGGTAGCCCCTACAACCTACTTACCCTGTGAGTTAACCTTTCTCTAGTACTAACTACAGTAGTGAAGATATCTAGTGTGGACTAAACCACTTATTTCACTCGTCAGAGTGATATGGCAAGATATTTCACTCTCAGGCTTCATTTTCATTCGTCTCAGGCTCGTGAAAATTAGCCTGCTCGTGAAATATTTCGCCATATCACACTCTGACTCATGTAATAAGTACTATATATATATATATATTCATTTATTAAGGTATCTTGGTATAAGTATAATATATTGATTAGGCAAAATAACTTTAATTAACTAGTAGTGTATTATTTCATTATCACCTAAATCAAAGTCTCTCCTAACCCATTTCAGTTTTTGAGCACCTTCAGGTTTGCTATTATCCTGTCTTTTATAATTGACAATTGAAAAATGATTGAAATAAGAATATCTATCCATCCAATAGGATTAAAGTAGGGTAGAAGGCAGGAATATATGACAGAATTACAACGGAAGTATTTTACAATAGACTCTAGAATGCAAATAGAATGGATGTATGAGAATATGCTGGAAATACATTGGAATTATTATGGGAAAGTGGTCTATAAAGCCACCATCTCAATATTTATCTTTTAGTTTTGAATGTCTTGACAACATTTCCTGCCATGAGTAATTGGCATAGCCATGTTCTATGGTTTGTCACAAATAGTACAAGTAATCATTTCTAATGTTTTAATTAGTTCAAATTGAGCAGTTTGATGTTTAACAAGGTTGTTGAAAGCATGAAAAGAATCTATTATTCTGGGATATGATATCCATGTATCCAATACTGATTTGTTTCCCTATTGTATGGAATTGTAATGTGGCATCACAACATGATAAGATTGCAGAGCTCTTAATTACTTCTCCCAAAGCTAAGACAATGCTTTTAATTGTTTTATCTAAAGTGTATTTCAGTGCCAAATGAAACATATATGGTAGTTGTGAGGGGCGTAACTCCCAGGCAAGAATAAATAAAACTGAAGGACCAGCTCCGTTATCTAACCTGAACAGAAAATTAAAATGAGCTTTGCCCAGAATTAAATATAAGTCAATGTAAAATAAATCTTTAACATTTATTGGTAAAATGGCAAAACTGACAAAAAAAACATAAAAGTTAACAATTATATCCAAGTAACTAATGTTCAATGATGTTCGGTGAGGTTCGATGATCTTCGGTAATGCTCCCCAACAAATCCGTTCCACAGAGCCTTTCCGTGCATTATAAACTGGCTACTATGAGAATCTGATTATTTCAGTTCAATGAACAAGCATAGGAAAATAATATTATACATTTACAGTGTGTACTACTATAGACACAAAGACTCACTCTGACAGTTACATGAGAATACACCCCTAATCAAGGCTCTTTTCTAATGAATTAGTAAGCTTACATGCTAATAAATCTTTATTGTGAAAATTACGTCATTCTAGCTTATCTTTAACAACTTCTTTTGGTTAATAGTCTTAAAGATGCCAAAATGCCAGTGCAAAATGCAAATTATTCAGATTAAATAAATACTATTATCAATATTGGCTTTTACGATATGAGTTCAGAAGAAGCCCAGTCTGCAGCACTCTTTCTTCGGTTTTGATGAAGCTTTCACTGGCACAAGCTCATTGCATATCACGAAAACGTTATTTTTTAATGAAACAAGAGAATTGATGTGATAATTTGCCTCAATTTAAACTATATTACTTTCAGAATGTCTAGAGATATGCTGAGCAGTACCTAAAATTCTATCTCCATTTTCTTTAATACATTTTCTGCCTCTCTAGTGGAGTAGTTATGTAATTCATCCAAATCAATAGTAAAGAATGTGCAGAAATTTATGTAATGATGAAGCAAAAAAGATGTTTTGATTTTCTTACTTTCTTTTCTTCAAAATGTTTCTCCAGCCAACCGCTTTTTACACTTCCTTTGTGCCTACTCCAGTCTGACTAATTTCAAATGGACTTACGTCACTTAAGTAGCTCATTGACAAGCACATTATATATATGATGTATTTATTTGGCAAAATTACATGCGGAGTTGAAGCACCTTAACCACTTCTAGAAAATGACAATAGACATAACAGCCACACCCCTTGGAAGAGTGTAATGGACATTTTAAATCTTCACCACCATTTTTTGCCATATACATATGCTCTTAGATAAATTCATGGTTAGAGATAAGCCACCAGAAAACAAGCTACAAGAAACTATGTTGTTAACATAAAAGTACAATTGGAATACAAAGTTTCACGCAAATTGTTTTTGTGCAGAATTTTGTATTGATCATATTTGTGTGAACCATTTATGTATTTATTATGCATCCTATCTGACCATAAAAAGTCTCTGAAATTTTCTACAAAAGCAATTTGTTACTAAATAAACTTTTTTCTATTCACAGATAAAGAGAAGGAAATGCCGACTATAGTTGAAGTTGAATATCCACAACTACCGATTGTAGCAGAAAAAGGTAAATATTATTATCGTGGTATAATATTAGTAAAGTATTACACGAAAAGAAAAAATCAATTAGATCAAGAGATTAAAAACTCAAAGTCTGTATTAGTCACTGCGTCCACTTCCGAAAATATACAAAAATGTGTGTGGCATATTAGTTTTATATAACATAGCAAAATATTAATGACTACTGGACAGATTTTCAATCTCTGCAAAGTTTGATTATTGCTAAGGTATCAAAATACATCAAGCAGTTGCAGTCTACAAATATCTTAGAGGCCAAAGTTTGACATATTTTCTATTCAGTGTACCATCAAACCTCTGCTTCACACTTTTGACTATATTGTTGTTGTTGTTGTTGTTTTTCTTTATTTTTAGTTTTGTGCTTACCTGCACTCACTAGACTAATGTATGTGGATTAAAAACACTCTGATTCCTTGTGAATAGAATAAAACAATCTTTAGTATAATTATTAATTTGTTGTCGGATGTGGTACATGCCACATACTCGTCTAAATAGGAGAATTTTTTCACAAACTTTGAGACTTTATAAATGTGCCATTAAAAGTGTTCGTCAAAGGTTTGTAATTTGACTCCACTGCAATTGTATTATATATAATATAAATATATATATACTAGCAAGTACCCCACCACACAGTGGCATTTGGCATACTGCAAAGAAAGAATGCAGTAAAATAAGTTGTTATTTAGTTTTACCATCCTCTACCATTTGTTAAAATCATCATTCCTGCTCTCTTTATTCCTGAACTATCTCAGCTTTTCTTATCCCCCACCTCCGTTATTTCAGCTCTTCTTAAATCATGGAGGCCCTTCTCCTTTCTTTGTCTACCTCTCCTGTTCTGAATCTCTCTGTCCTTCTATCATGATTGTAGACTTAGGCTATACGAAACTTTTGCCTTCTTTTTCGTACTTTCGCCTGCTTTTTTGAAATTTGCGTACATTCACTCAACAATTCAATTCCACCCTCTTTTTAGTTTCAATTAATCATTTTCTTCTTGCCTTCTATTTCGTATTATTGCCTTCTTTTTATTATACCACCTTATCTCGCCGATTCCACCTGCTATTTAGTTACAATTAGTCTCCTTTTGCCTTCTATTTTGTACTTTCGCCTTCCTGCTCTCCCTCGTCTCCACCCACTTTTCAGTTACAATTAATCATTTTCTATTAAATGTAACCACACATTACCCAATCAGTGTAATTACGATACTTTACCAAACAGTTTAATCTCATGACTTATTCATGAATACACTCACCATCGTTGGTCATTGTTACTGACACACAAGTATATTATTATATAGATTTTCACTTTCTCATTACTATTCAAATATAATATGTAAAACTTACACAACTAGCTTTGTAACACAAGTGGAGAGAAACAAACTCCATGCTACAACTACTAAAGGAATTTCCCATATTTTTTACATTACAGCATTCAACCTTATATAAATGCATTCATCCCTTGTGACTATATTGCACTCTTTATGAATACTGAATACCATATATTGTCCAGCAATCCATGCATTCATCCATTTCCTTGATACAACACAGCAGACTTAATTTAGCACATTTCTGTATACACATTAGACTGGTAAAGGAGAAAGAAGCCTAAATAGCATCAACTTGAGGAGAGAAATAGGCTTTTTGTTTACAAGGATTGTTGGAGCCAAATCATGTGACTAATTCCGAACATGTCTAGAGTGGCTAAGTTGTTTTCTTTCATTCCCATTGACTTTGTAATGAGTTTTAAAATAATACTTTTCCTCCATTTGTGGAGCATACTGAAGGAATACTTTTACCTGCTTTGACATGAGATTTCCAATGGTGCAAACCCCAGATGTGTAGCTATTCTGTTTGGAAGTTATTCAAGTTTTTATCACAGCTAACTTAACTACAGTTTAGAACATGCATACAATCTAGCTATGAAAGAGGAGGAATACTACATAGAGTATCCCGGCCCTAAATGGGATGACCACTATATGAGGAATTTAAAGTCCCTATGCCAATACAAAAACTAGTCCAGTTATGCTCTAAAATGTAAATTGCTGTACGTAGTTTCGGCAACTGCTTTGTGAGTTTAGAATTACTGGGCAAATTAAACCATTGTATTCAATGAGTACCTGGTTATTTAGTAGCTATTCCTATTGGAATAAGAAAGTTATATTTCAGGTTATAAAATCAAGCTCTTGTTATTATTTTAAAGGTTTTTTATGTAATACAAAAAATGTTTTATGTGTATATTTCATTTTTTAGAAGTATCTCATTCTACTTTGCCCGGGTTTTTTCAAGATGAGAACATTTCTGTGTCATACAATGGACATAAAAGTTCTGTAGGCTGGAAAGAGAATGGAATACAACTTCAATTTGAAGAAGACAAGTCTGAAGACTGCACTAATATTCCTATTCAAATATCTACAGGATCATTAGGTTATACCCGAATGCCTAATGAAGTTAAGCCAGTCAGTAAAGTTTATCACGTACACAACTCCAGGCAACTCGAGACTGCAGTAACTATTAGAATTAAACATGATGAGCCAAATGATGTGCGGAATCTTTGTTTTATCACCTGCTCTGGAGACAGGCCTCCTTATGACTTCACTTATCTCCCTGGAGGAACTTTCACATCCACATATGGAGAAATAGTTGTGTCAAGATTTTCGTTTTATATCATCAGTCAACTTTACTCCAGATATCGTGTAAGAGGCGTCCTGAGTCTGCTTGAGAAATCTTATGAAGCATCTTTATACGTTAGTAGTACACCACGTATTTGGACATCTGAACAGCGTTGTTGGAATATTTACGTATCACTGGTAAAGAATTGCCGTATTTTTAGACAATGTGTGAGTACTTATATCAAAGAGGAGTATAAAGAAGATGTTCAATTAGTGTCTCGGTGCATTACTCACTTTAATCACATCGACAGTAAAGTGTCAGTATGTGGAGAACTAAGCTCGTCTGATGTTATTTTGGATGAACCTGATTGCACTTATCTACACAAAACTGACATCAGCAGATATGTCGATGCTTGTCCTCCTCTCCTGAAGTATCGACTTTGCATCAAACCTGGCTCTTCAGTGACAGTAAAGTTTATTCTAACAGGACTAAGAGATGTTATCAAACTTACCTTGCGTCAACATGACCTACCAGGTAATAAGTAAAGATTAGCCATTAAGCATGTAACTTTATCCATTATTATTGTGTGATAGATTCTACTCCTACTGTAATGCAAAAGAGAAGTTTTCCAGGAGTTACAAGTAAGATTATAATTTAAAAAATTTCCTTGAATTCTTTCATAGGATCAATACTTTTTCTTTATTATCTTAAAATATAATATTCTCATTAGCTAGCTCCAGAATCACTGAATAATACAAAGTTTTACATTTCCTTTGAGGAAATGCATCAAAGCCAACTTTGTTGAGGGATAGCATTCATCTTGCTTTAATATTAAAATTAAAAAAATGTACTTATAATTCCAATCGTTGATATTGACTAATGTTTTTGTCCAATGGTGAGCTGTGTACATGGAATATCTATATTTGTACTGTTAAGGAGTTCTGCTATGCTACAGTCTCACTCTCAACAGACCAATGAAAATTCTCTTTTTTCAAAGATTCTTTTTACTCATTGAATTTTTTTACTCCACTAATTTATCACTTCTTAATTTCTTTCTCAGCCTTGTTTTACTCACTAGATTTATTCTCACTCTTTTCACAGGATTTTTTTAACAATACAGTTGAAAAAAAAAAGAGAATTTTGTTGGTCAATTGAGAGTAAGACTGTAGCAACATAGTAGTACACCTTAACAGTATAAATATAATACAAAAATGGAGTGTTTGTTTGCCGGCTAGTTGTTGTAGCACAGAGGAAGAGTGCTTGCGCATTAAGCAAGCGTTCTTGGGCTTGGTTCCCAGTGGTGACCAAATACGTTTAATTCTATATTGTTAAAAAAAAAAGCCTGTGAACAAGACAGAATACATCTAATGAGCAAAAGAAGGCTAAGGGAGAAATTTAGAAGTGATAATATTCATCATTTGGATATTTTGAATTTAAATTGAAATTTTAATAAAAAACGTATTTATTCTCATACAATTTATGTAATAAACATTTAATTGGTCATTATTAATGACAAGACACAAAACTGTGTCATAATAAAGTTTCAGTTTATTGGTCATAATTTTTAAATTATATATTTTAGACTCACTCAGTACAAAAGAGTTTTGGGTTGTCTTTGAAGAAGCATTTGATGCCAGAGTCAAATGGGAGAACATTGGACTTCAGTTGGAAGTGGATTATCAAACCTTGAATGTAATACAGCATGAGCACAGCCATAATGTTGATGCCTGTTTCAAAGACATGTTGAAGAAATGGCTGACTGGAAATGGAGAACGAACATGGAGTAAATTAGCTCATGCTTTAGAAAACAAAACAGTTGCTTTTACCAATTTATCTGACAATATCAAAGAAAAATACTGCAACTGATTCGTAGCTCCATAAATAAGTGGCCATTTTATCTTTATTGCCTTACAATTAATTTTTATTTTTTATTTGTTCATTAAATATTTTTTGCACAAGCTTGTATGTATGTTTGTTGTTGTTTGTTCTTTTTTGTAAATAGCTACTTAAAACATAGCTGTTCACGACAAGGAACCACACCCATTTTTTTCATATGCCTATATGTATTTTTTGTTTTGTTTTTGTTTCGTTTTGTTTTGCTTTGTTTTTTTTTGTAATTAGCTACTTTAAACATAGTATTACCATTGTGGAAACTCATAAAACATTTATATTATCTATTATTGTCTGGGCCTCTCCATGACAAGAGATCATGCCTCCCTGGGTGCCACAAGAAGGAAGACTCAGAACATTAAACTGTCATTCACACACTTTATCAAATTCATTAAAACACCCTTTACCTACTTCCTGTATATGTATGTGATTATAGTGGTCACTACATGAATTGAACCTTGTGTGCGCATACTCACTACGCCAACCGCAAGCAGTCTTATAATTATTATTATATGACTGTAGAATCGTTGAAATATTTTTGAAAGATTTTTTAGCTGTTCCCTAGATTATTCAAAATAACCATTGAATAATATTACAAGTGATCAGCCTGATGCAGTTAGATTGCCGTAATATTGTGCTGGTTAAAGTAGTGGCAGAATGAAATATTTTAATCATAGGTAGATGGTGAAACTAGTGGAAACATGTAGATACTAACCAGCATGAAGATCCTGATATAAAGGAACAAGCTAGGGTCTTCATACTGGTCAGTATCTATATTCTTTCTACAGGCTCTCTCATTATTGATTCAGTAGTTGTTTTGGTTGAGGGCACCAGTAGATTTTAACAAGGCTGGAGAAAGAAATAGCTGACAAATTTGTCACAAAATGCAACAAGCTAATGCTAATGTCAAACTCTGGATGTAGCAGCTGCTTTTAATAAAATAGGCCTTGTGGCTTTTAGTTAGTATACTTCTCTGTGTGTGTTTATAGCTTTATATTTTATTTTGTTGCTGTTTGTAATACATAACATTCTATCCAAAAATTGGGCTGAATAGTTGCTTGTTACTTCACACATACAATAAGCAAGCTGATGATAAGTCCATGTGCAGCTATAGATTTGTTCTGCAGTGAAACTGCTGCATACATTCAGTAAATTTTTACACACTATTATGACTTAAAATGTTAAAATCTAGTACATCTCTAGAACTTTCCACTCCAACTTGAAATTAATTCACCATAAGTGCTGTGAGAATCAGCGAGACTGGCCTGAAGTTCCAGATTTAGCCATATATACATTCGTAATATGCCTCACCGCATGTCTGGCTTTACTCCATTTGAGCTGCAATACGGTTGTCAAACTCCTCACATTCTCGCAACTCTTAAGTCTTACTGTCTAGATCCTGCTAGTATTCCCCTCAACGTTACTGACTTCATGTTAAATCTTCAGTATAATTTAAATACTTTTTTATCAGCCACTAAAGATTGTGTCCAGACAGCTCATGCCAATAATCGTGAAAGTCAAACACAGGACATTTGTAGGTGGGTTCTTCAGTGCTGTAGAAAACCCCTAGGCTTAGTACAAAAGCTTTGAGTACTAGCTGGAAAGGATAATACAAAGTAGTATCTTGGATTGGTGATGTTAACTATAAAATATCATGGTAAGAGCTATTTTATAGTTAACATCACCAATCCAAGTAGCCTAGGTATATGATTTTAATCCTTATGATAGATAAAGTAAAGAAGAGAACTAAGAGCTACACCTCAGTAAGAATAATTAAGACAAACACTGCAAGAGTTTCTGAGTAGTTTCTCTTCTCTAGTTTATTGGAAGCCCAAATTTAATGTCTAGCACCACACTGAAGTGGAACTTTCAAATGAAAAGGAGCAAGTTGAAAGGGGGTGGGATAGTCACATAGCTGTATGCAAAAGAGAATAAACATTTCTTAACATTATGTTTTCTACAATAAAGTTGACAAATAATAAAGCTAAAATGTAGCTGTCGACACTCTAGCATGAGTTATACTATACCGCTAATACATTTGCCCCCCCCCCCCCCCAGGAAACAAATAGTGGAGGTTTGAGGCCACCATAATTAAAAAATATAGGTTGGCTGGATCTTTCCCAAAGGTCATTGAGAATTATAAAATGATTTTTTAACCCTAATTCAAATTATATATAAATCGTAAACAGTTTTTTTTCTAAATCACTGATTACATTCATACTATACTATGAAATGAGAAATATAAGGGCCACCCCCCCCCCCCCCCCCCTTAAAAGTGGATAAAAGTGGGGAAGCAGTCACCCCTCCTTCTCCTTTTCTCCAACCCCTCTGAATTGAACAATGAACTCCTGCAAGTGCACTTGCTATTTAATAATAGCTAAAGTAGTCTTTCAAAGACTCTTATAATCCACTAATTGCAAGAAGTGGATGTGGCTTTAGTTTAGAGAGCAATATTACTTGTGGTACAGCAATAACCTGGGGAAGAAACAACTTGAGTAGCACAGAGGCAGCTGGGAAAAAGATGGAGCAGACAAATTATAGCTTCTCAAGATGGTGGCATGTGACTTTAGTGGGTGGGGCTCACCTGGAAGCTGTTCAGATTATGGATATTTCAAATTAGCAGGTCTACATTATTCTAATCAGGTATAAATAAAGCTCAAGAAAATACAAAGATAGATGTATAGAGCAATTAAAGTGATACAAAATGCTACCTTTACAGAAGAAGCTAAACAGGCCAGAGACACTCAGACAAGTATATAATTATTTTCAATGCAAAACTCCACTTTCAGCACTCGGTCAACTTCTCAGCATACACATACCACTAGAATCAAGAAAGTGTCTGCTCATGTCATTATAATGTGACAACAGTATGTGTAAATTCATACCTAAATCAATGGTTAATTGTCAGTAATTCCAAATCAGAGCGTGAAAGACAGAAGAGGGTTAATTAAAAATGTGCAATCAGCAACAAATGCTTAGAAGTGCAATTTAATATTGCCAACAATGGGTCACACAATGTAAGGACAAAACATAAAAATATGTCATTGTTGGTTATAATTTTTATATTATTTCATTAAAGCCTCTCCATTTGGATAATTTCAAAGATGTTTTTAATGAAGTGATGATGCTGGAGTCAATGGAAGTAAATTGGCCTTCAGTTGGATATGAAATTGCAGACATGAATGTCATACAGTATGAGCACATCCATAATGATGATGATAGTTTCATAGAAATGTTGAAAATTTTGTTGACTGGAAACAAAGAAAGAACTTGGAGAAAATCAACTGATGCTTTAAATAACAAAGCAGTGGGCTTCCCTGATTTGGCTAATAATATCATGGAAAATACTGCGACAGGGTTAACATTCAAACAACTTGTGAGTAATTGTATATATTTTGCACATTTTAGCTGTATCATCTTACCATTGTAAAATTACTTATTCAAGGCATTTAGTATTGCTATACTGATATTCTTCATTATTATATTATCCAGAATAGTGTATTTAGTCCACTTTATATATGCATGTACTGATGAAAGCTGCACGGGCTGTGTTAGCATATTAATATATTTACATCAACTAAATTATGTGAGTCCTACATAGTGTGAAGCTATAACTGTCTAGTCCCTATGTTATAACATTTCTGACTGTATAAATTAAATGTAGAAAACAGTTCCCAAAGCTTAATTTATACATTGGTATATCAATAGTTATTATTAACTACTATTAGCATGAATATGGCCATTATATATAATAATTTTATCAGACGACTTCATCCACGAACCTACAAAGACCTACCTTCATCTCCTGCTCCCCTCCCTCCCCTCCCCCTCCCCCCACCCCCCCCATACACACACACATCTACCCCCAACCCTCTTTACTCTGCTTTCTCTAAGTACATGTGTTGGTTTATTATGTGCTGAACTTTTTGACCTGTATTCATAGTGATCACTGGGTAATTATTATCATGTCCCCTAGGTTATACAAGTATTCATTGCTCATGAATCTCGTTACTACTATATTCACACATGAGCAGTATATATAAATTATTTCACATGATACTGCAAAATAAGATGCATATAATTGGCCATATTCATGCTTGTGCCTGCACATAAATACTAAGCCAACAGACTCGTGATATACCCATATGGTTAAATGAATAGCACAATGTTGCTATCATTGTTCAGTCTAACTGCTTTGACCAAGAAAATTTGGGAGTGAGAAAATGGAATATCTATTAATATTGCATGTTAAATTGAACTCAATTACAATGAAATTTTTTCTAGAAGAGCAGATACATAATAATTCAGGAGAATGTTGGTCACGAGTCTGTTGGTTTAGTATTTATGTGTATGCCACAGGCATGAGCGTAAATACAATGAATCAGATGAATGATATTCTGCTGCATCCAATTCATCAGGAAAAGTTACTTCCATTTTGAGTCAAATCTGCGACCATCAAGTTTGCAGGCAAACATACTTACCATTACACTGTCCAGAACTACGGCATAGTAAATCCTGAAGTGCCTTATTAACCTGTTGTATCTTCTTCTTTACTTAGCTTAGCAGTAGCAGTAATACACAATACTTTCACACACATGCATATTTGTGTACTTGAGGTTTATATTTTCGTTGTGATTTGACTATTGAATAGATTTTTTAGTAACAGCAATACTGGATGTCGGGTGTATAGCTATGACAAAACAGTGCAATAACCGAGATAAATTACTACCGCTATTCTAATAGAAAATGAACCTTGTTAAATTTGTAAGACTAAACTGTGTTCCAAAACATTCAGACCAAATTGAAAGTGGTATATAAATGATTATATTCCCTATGATGATACAGGTGAAGTTGATAAATCAAGAAGCAGTGGAGTGTGGAACAAGATAAATTACCTAGCAAACCCAAAAAAGCGGGATAACTACTATTTTAGTTTAGATAGTGATTGGCAAAGATATTGCCAATACAGTAACAACACCATAAGATAGTATGAGCAACAAATGGATGTGAGCTAGAATTAGAAAACAAGCAAGAAAATGACATGAAACGTGAAACAGGACGTGTTAGTGTATGTGAATCCTGTCCAGTTAGCTAGTTCAATGAGTTGTGAGCGTTACTTTCATTCGCTTACAACGAATTCACTCCGGCCTTTTGACATATTATTATAAAACAGTTTGAAAGACCCTTCGTCAGAATATTTGCCACCATTTCCATTATAGGGCAGTTGGTAAGTTTCACTTCTCCTTTGCTAACACACTATTGTATGAAATAATGCCTGAGATCAATATGTTTCACTCTTGCATGAAACTGTGGGTTCTTTGACACAGCACAAGTTAAGTTCAGTGAGCCTTTCCAGGATAGCTAGAATATCAAGCCAAAGTCCCAATAGCATAAGTTATATCAGGTCTCATGCAAGCAGACAGATACATGATACTTCAAACCACTGACTAATACTGCTGATCCATCACTGTTTCTTCCTATGACTTTTTACCTTTTTTTTTACATCTTCTTGAAAAAAGATGTGAGAGATCTTTTACTTGATGTTTGGATGTGACATTGATTTGTCTCTCTTCTGCCATTGTCCAAGCTCAAATTCTGTTCAATGCTCCAAGAGCTTAGCTAGCATCCCGCATGATACCTATAATACCTTCTAAAAGTATTTGTTCTGTTAGCTAGCTAGGTATTGTGTGTTGCCACTGTTATAAGTGTTTGAATCATGACTAGATTGCTTTTCCAGAGCTTTCCAGTCTTTGCCATATGCTCCAGACTTAAGCGAAATTTGGACGGCGACGCCTTTATTAATGGCATCAAACTCATCAGTGTTTAGTTAGTCCCATTATAATAAGACTGAGAACGTTACGTCTCAGTTATGTATTCATGTGAACCTTTACTTCTAAGAAATGAAAGGTTATTCTCTTGGCTTGGAAACAGATCTCTAAAGTACTCATTACACAACGTATTTTTTCTCCGTCGCATTTGTGGTAAGCTTAAATTATTTACAACCGCACTAATATTACCACAAAACCACTTCCAGAGAGTACCCACCAGTATGTAAAGGGAGTCTAGTTGGCAAGACTAACACATGCCCACTTGACATATTCATTGCCGGACTCCGCCTATAAAAAGGTATACGCCCACTTTGTAAATACCCGACGAAAACAATGGAGAATCTTCAAACAGCAATTATTCATCAAGATTATGGCACAGTCTCTATTATCCTCAAAAATAGCCCCCGCAATGATATTGTACAAGTCCTGAGGCATGGATGCGAGACTGGAGAGGTCACATTAGTGAGAATTGCACTGCAAAATTTGTCAGGTAATTTGCTGAGTTTTATTAAAGGAGATTTCTTACTCCATACTGCCTGCAGTAAGGGGCACACAAATGTTGCTATTTTATTGTTAGAATCTGGGGTACCAGTGGATCTGTTGAATGAGGAAGGATATTCAGCTCTAATGTTGGCATGTCTTCACGGCCATGCTGAAGTGGCAAAAGTACTGCTACAATGGGGGGCTGTAGTAGATTTAAAGAGAAATAAAAGATTTCCATTACTAGTAGCTTCAGAAAATGGACATTTGGACGTAGTCAAAGTACTGCAGGAGTATGGTGTGAAGTTGAATTTGCAAAACAACAGTGGGTCATCTGCTATAGTAGAAGCTAGTAAAAATGGACACATCAATGTGGTAGAACTACTATTAAAAAATGGTGCTCAAGTTGATTTACAGAAAAATAATGGATGTTCAGCCTTAATGATGGCTAGCCAGAATGGTCATGCTGAAGTTGTTAAAATACTACTAGAAAATGGTGCCGAGGTGAATCTGCAAAATAAAGATGGGTGGTCAGCCATAATGGTAGCTTGCCAGAATGGTCATGCTGAAGTAGTTCAAATACTACTAGAAAATGGTGCCCAGGTAAATCTGCAAAATAAAGATGGGTGGTCAGCCTTAATAGTAGCTAGCGAAAGGGGTCATGCTGAAGTAGTTAACATACTACTAGAAAATGGTGCCCAGGTGAATTTGCAACAGAATGATGGGTGGTCAACCATAATGGTAGCTTGCCAGAATGGTCATACTGAAGTAGTTAACATACTACTAGAAAATGGTGTCCAGGTGAATCTGCAACAGAATGATGGGTGGTCAGCCATAATGGTAGCTTGCCAGAATGGTCATGCTCAAGTAGTTAACATACTACTAAAAAATGGTGCCGAGGTGAATCTGCAAAATAAAGATGGGTGGTCAGCCTTAATAGTAGCTAGCAAGAATGGTCATGCTGAAGTAGTTAACATACTACTAGAAAATGGTGCCCAGGTAAATCTGCAAAATAAAGATGGGTGGTCAGCCTTAATACTAGCTAGCAAGAATGGTCATGCTGAAGTAGTTAACATACTGCTAGAAAATGGTGCCCTGGTTAATCTGCAACACAATGATGGGTGGTCAGCCGTAATGGTAGCTTGCCAGAATGATCATGCTGAAATAGTTAACATACTACAAAAAAATGGTGCCCAGGTGAATCTGTATCAGAAAAATGGGTGGTCAGCTTTAATTGTAGCTAGCCAGAATGGTCATGCCGAAGTAGTTAAAATACTACTAGAAAATGGTGCCCAGGTGAATCTGCAAAATAGAGATGGGTTGTCAGCCTTAATAGTAGCTAGCATAATTAATGGTCGTGCTGAAGTAGTTAAAATACTACTAGAAAATGGTGCCCAGGTGAATCTGCAACAGAAAGATGGGTGGTCAGCTTTAATTGTAGCTAGCCAGAATGGTCATGCTGAAGTCGTTAACATACTACTAGAAAATGGTGCCGAGGTGAATCAGCAAAATAAAGATGATAGGTCAGCCTTAATAGTAGCTAGCAAAAATGGTCGTGCTGAAGTAGTTAAAATACTACTAGAAAATGGTGCCCAGGTGAATCTGCAACAGAAAGATGATACGTCAGCCTTAATGATGGCTAGCATAAATGGTCATGCTGAAGTAGTAAAAATACTACTAGAAAATGGTGCCCTGGTGAATCTGCAACAGAAAGATGGGTGGTCAGCTTTACTTGTAGCTAGCTACAATTGTCATGCCGAAGTAGTTAAAATACTACTAGAAAATGGTGCCCAGGTGAATCTGCAACAGAAAGATGGGTGGTCAGCCATAATGGTAGCTTGCCAGAATGGTCATGCTGAAGTAGTTCAAATACTACTAGAAAATGGTGCCCAGGTGAATCTGCAAAATAAAACTGGGTTTTCAGCCTTAATATCAGCTAGCCGGAATGGTCATGCTGAAGTAGTTAAACTACTACTAGAAAATGGTGCCCAGGTGAATCTGCAAGAGAAATATGGAGAATCAGCTTTAATCATAGCTGTCCGGAATGGTCATACTGAAGTTGTTAAAGTTCTACTTGAATATGGTGCCGACATGAATCTGCAAAACAAAGATGGGATGTCAGCCCTGATGATATGCAATCAGCAAGGCTATGTAAGGCTTAATAAAATAATGCAGGAATATTCGAGTTCATCACCACAACCTGTTCTTGTAAGTTTACAGACAAATACTAATTTTACTAAACAATCCCTTTACTGCAAATACCGTGAGACAAAGTTTATGACAATATTAGTATTATAATTGTTTGCACTCTTACATAATCAATATTTTGCTGACAGACATATAGACACTAATTGACAGATAAAGCACAAAATAAAGCCATATAACTTTTAAAAAACTTTTTTGTATTTGATCTTCCAGAAAAAACCTGACAACACATCTCAAGCTGAACGTGGAGGTGAGCATTCTGACCTATATATGTAAATTATGTAAGCATGCATGTATATACTACAAATGTATTCTATATAATATTATATATGGTTATATATATATAGTATAATATGCTTAGCACAAGTGGCGAGTGAATCCCTGTTCATGCCTCTGTGAACAGTATTCATGAGTTAGTAGACATTAATATTCATTACATTTGTGATCACACTTACTTCCTGTTGTATTTTTACTTAGACTTATTACTGTTAAGTATTATTATTCTTGCTAGGAAGCTATATTGATACTTGCACAAGAAATGCATTATAATAAGGCAATATACTCCCATACCAGAGTAGTTATAGCAACCTGGCCTGGGCAGGCCTCGCTTACAAGTTTTCTGGGTTTTTACAGCTATCTTTACTCTAGTGGAGCCTACCCAGCCTGGTTAGAGCAGCTGCTATAATATAAGCTGGGGTTGTGGGGATCCCCGAATGAGTTTTCTAACTTTACACCATGAGTTACCAAAAAACTGCTTCAGTGAAGATATCTAGTGTGGAATAAACTACTTATTACACTCTGCAGAGTGATATGGCTAGATATTTCACTCTCAGGCTTTATTTTCACTTGCCTTTGGTTCATGAAAATAAATTAGCCAGCTCATGAAATATTTCACCATATCACACTCTGACTCATGTAATAAGTACTATATATTCCACCCTAGATATCTTCACAATGATATTTTAGGTACATGACCCTTGAAATAACTCACGATATTTCACGTTGTTATTGCACGCTGTACTACGCAAGCTCATTATCTTTTTAGTTATAGCAACTGAACAAACTTGTGAATTTTCTTGCTTTTTTCTGCTCCCTTCCTCCCAGTGTAGCCTGGTGTAGCCTACTCAACCCGGGTTAGAGCAGCTGCTAAAATATTTGGTGGGGGCTGGGGTAGCCCCTACAGCCTACTTACACAGTGAGTTAACCTTCCTCTAGTACTAACTACAGTAGTGAAGATATCTAGTGTGGACTAAACCACTTATTTCACTCGTCAGAGTGATATGGCAAGATATTTCACTCTCAGGCTTCATTTTCATTCACTTCTGGCTCGTGAAAATTAGCCTGCTTGTGAAATATTTCGCCATATCACATTCTGACTCATGTAACAAGTACTATATATATATATATATATATTCACCCTACTTAAATTATAGCTAATTACATTGTTTTATACAATGAGCAAATATATATTGGATGGCTTATAGACGAGTGTTTTCCACCATTTCTTTTAGTTATGAACTAGCTATGGAAATATTAAGGTTATTAAACTGGGGTGTCCAGATATGACTTTTATTTAACAGCAAGCCTAAGTTTCTGAAAGGGTTGTGTTTATACACAAATGAACTAACCAGCCTTAGAAATGTTAAGTTAAATTTTCTATTATTGTGATAGATGAAAATAACCATGCTTCTCCAGGTGAAAACAGTCCTGCATTTCTAAATCAAAATACTCGAGCCTCTCTTGACTCTCCTACATCTGCTTCAAAAGTTTGTCAAGAGAAAACAATGGAAAATATCACCATGGATCAATATATATCACTACCTGTCATAGAAGAAGGTAACATTTATTACATGATAGATTAATTGAGAAAAATACAATTACATTACATATCCCTTATTATTTGGTGAGTGGCAGAAAGCAATGCATACTTTTGTATTTTCTTTGCAGAAGTACCTCAACAAGTACAGCAAGAAACACTGCGAGGTTTTACTTCTGAACAGAAAGTTAAAGTCGAATACAAGGGGCAAAAAAGTTCAGTAGATATGAAAAAAGATGGGCTTCAGGTACAATTTGAAGAAAATCAGTCTGGAGATTGCAGCAATACCACCATTAGCATAACCACTGGCTCAGTTGCACCTTCCACATATTTCCACAAGAGACTCGAGCCAATTAGCAAAGTTTATCACATCAGTTGCCCCAAGCAACTCAAGACTCGAGCGACCATAAGGATAAAACACGATGCACCAGATGATGTTCTTAATCTCTGCTTTGTCACTTGTGATGACAACCAACCTGATGACTTCAAAATCATTCTCGGCGGCACTTTTACCCCAAACTATGGGGAGCTGGTTGTCTCAAAAAATTTATCATGGTACTCAATTGGCCGACGGTTTTCTCGATTTGATGTGAGAAGAGTCGTCTATTGGCTGGAAAAGCAATACGTATCATCTCTTCACTGCAGCTCTACATCACGTCTGATGCCTTCTGGTCAACAACAGTACTGCAACATCTACCTGTCTGTTGTAAAGGATAGTCGCCTTTTCACAAAAAGTGTGGAGAACTACATTAACCAGGAATTCCAAGAAGAAGTGAAGTTAGCATCAAGATATGCTGTCTACCTCAATGACACAGACGAGGACGTGACTGTGCAATATATTTATGTGCAAAATTCAGCGACTAATTTTTATCTGGATGAACCTGACTGCACTCATTTGGATAAATCAGCTATTCGTTCGTACGTTGATGCATGTCCCCCTTTTCTGAAATTTCGACTAACTTTCTCACCTGACAGCTCCGTGGAGGTGAAATTTATACTAGACGGATTTAAGAATATTGTTACACATACTGTGCATTCTTCTGACCTACCAGGTATTATCATTTACTCAGACTTACAAATTGTTGAGTATAATCAAACATACTATGCTGTGTGTACCCTGTTCTTTAGCTTGCAACTTATCACTGTATCTCATTCATTATAATGAAACATTTGTAACAACTTTAATATTGATTGACATAATGCAACAAAATATATGACTATAATATTCCTAGGTTCTTCCACTACGGGTCCTTCCCCTACGGGTCCTTCCACTACGGGTCCTTCCACTACGGGTCCTTCCACTACGGGTCCTTCCACTACGGGTCCTTCCACTACGGGTCCTTCCACTACGGGTCCTTCCACTATAGGTCCTACAATATCAAGTGATTATGATTCGTCTTCAAGAAAGACTCAAGGTATGTTGTGCGTACATATATATCCACAGAAGTAATCTTATTAGAGTATAAGATTAGACATTTGCTAGAATTTACAGTGATGTTTTATTTAACTTTACAGTTATTTTAGTTATGGTTTTTACTAAAATTATTTCATCCTAATAATAATATCTGTAGTAGCTATATTAAATAAAATAATTGAGAATTGAAAAATTATAGCTAAAATTCCTTTAACAATTCAACTAATAACTCCAGCTACTTCATGTTTGTTCTTTACTTGCATACCATTTTAATTATTACTAGGAAACGATTTAGTGATTGTTAATTAACTATATAAGACATTTTGATTTTTGTTATTGTTAAATGAATAACTAGAAGTATACTTTTAACCATAAAGAGTGCCAGTCCACTTTTAGTTTAGTAGCGTAAGTCACCGTATATCAACCACCTTATCTAAATTACCTTACATCTTCAATTCTACCGAAAATTACGAGCTGGGACAATGACTATTAGATAGAGTGGAGCTCCACAATTCTAATGAGCCAAACTTCGCTACAATTCGACCACACAGTAATGCTTTTTTTCGTCCATGCGGACCATTGAACCGATAATCAACCACCGTCAGCCAAATTCGACCACATATTGACTTCGTATAATATTAAAATAGACCACTTCGAGATAATTGTGCAATATTTAATTTTAACTTAATCACAATTTATTGACAATTTGTAAACCATGTAGTTTTCATTCAAGAATGCAGTAGTATTTCTGGACAAAAAAATGATGTCAGAAACTGTCATTTTATGAGGTAATTGCGCAATACACACACAAAAGCAGAGCTTTCAGCGACAAGACAGTCTGTATGCATCCAATTACCACATCCAGAACAACATATCCATTCATTTTGAAGTTTATCATCTATAATATCATCTTAATTTTTGCCCAGGCAATCAGAACACTCATTCTGCTGATCCCAGACTTGAGGATGTCGATACAGTACTGGATGAGTTCTCTCTGTTCACCAGCAAATGTGTAGATCACTTTTTTAGACCAGGTTCTTTCCCCCCTTCTTTGCTTCTTGCTTTTTCAAAAAGAACCAGCAGCTTTTCTCTCTTTCTCTTCACCTTTCATCTTCGCATCTTCTTGCCTTGCCTCAGCTTTACGTTGACATTCTTTAGCCTTCTCCTGCCTCTCAGCTGCTTTCTTTTTTGCTTCCTGCTCCCGTGCTGATTTTTTCTCTTCTGTCTCTTTCTTTCTTGCTTCTTTGTCCTCTTTCTCTTCTTCTTTCTTTCTGAAATTTTCTTCCATAAGGGCAATGGCTTGTGTGCTTGTAAGGACACGGGCTGAAGATACTTTTTTTTTGTGGGCTGGAATGGAAGGAATATGTGTTAAAGGAGAAAGTGGCTTTGATTTATTCAAAGGAGTTGCAGATGTAGAAGTACCACAACCAGTTATTAGTGATGGAGACACTGAAGAAGAGGGTTTTGCTGACTTTGGACTTAATGCGGAAGGAATGGTAGTAGGAACTAGACGAGACCTTGACCATGAAGGAGTTGAAGCAGTGAACGAAGGAGACGACTCTGAGGTGGTTGTGATGGTAGTATCTACAAGAGACATCGAAGGGCTGGTGACGGCAGTGAGCAGAGAAGAAACTGAGGAAGTGGTAATGGCAGTAAGTGGAGAATCCTCTGAGGGGATGGTGACGGCAGTGACTACATATGATTTTAAGGGTGTGGTGTCATCAGTGAGCAGAGGAGACACTAATGAAGTGGTGGCGGCAGCAGTAAGTGGATGAGACACCAAGTGGGTGGTGATGCCAGTGAGCGCAAGAAATACTGAGGAAGTTGTAACGACAGTGAGAGGAAGAGACTCTAAGGGGTGGGGCCAGCAGTAAATGGAAGAGACACTGAGGAAGCGGTGTCAGTAGTTGGCTTAGAGAATGCTGAGGAGGTTGTGATGGCAGTGAGTGGATGAGACACCGACAAGGTTGTGATGGCTGTGACTGAAGAAAATGTTGAGGCAGTTGCCGTGGTGGCAACCAAGGGAGACATTGAAGGAGTAGTTGAAGCATTTGTGACTTGAAGTGGCATTGATAGGGATGATATCAGAGAGGTTCATAAGAGAGTCAAGACAGTAGTCTATTCCACAGTTGGGCAGACTTTCTGGCATAATTTGATGAAGCCAGTCTAGATAACTGATGTTATTGAGCCTGTAAAAATTAACATCGCAAGTCCAAAATATATAATAATGATAAAATACTAAAATTTGGAGTTAAGGCAACATGAAATAGAACAATGTATCATATGTGTGTGTAAATTTCATAAGTATTAAATATCAAAATCGGTTACTAAGCACTAAATATGGACAATAAAAAAAGTGTACTGACCCTGACAGGATGGTGATAGTAGCACTGAGGGAAGGGTTGGCCGAAGTGACAGTGGCAACAGCTAAAGAAGAATCTGATAGGATAGAAGACAGAGATGCTGCGGAATCACAAGGATCAGATTGATCCACATTATTATTATAAAGAGATATAATAGCATGGAAACTGTGATATTCAGGATTAATAGCACGAATGGAGTAGAAGTTTCTCACCACACAAGTGCTATTATCCAAATACCTCAGTTTTCCATGCTATTATAATATGTTAATATTATAGCCAAAGATGACAGTTCATTTGTGCAGCTAAGAAAACCATACTCATGTATATTATATTTCCGCCAAAGAATTTTTTCATCCCGGTTCTGCTATTATTCATACTTTTCTTACCATTGCTAAATAGCATTTTCCTGGAATTTCGCCGTGACATTGCCTAGCGGGTAAAAGTGCGGCAAGGTCATGAAAAGATCGCCATAACCGATCAGATCATTATTTCAGCTTTCCACTGCTGTGGTATTTCAAAAAATACCACTCTTTTTTGTATTGAAAAATGACTCAGCTATGGTATTATAATAATAATAATTAAAACAATAATAATAACTAAAATAATAATAATAATAATAATAATAATAATAATAATAATAATAATAATAATAATAATAAATAATAATAATAAAAATAGTGAATTAAAATAAAATTGTAATTTTTTAATAATTGTTAGGATATGAAATTAACTATAATAAAAATGCAGTAATAAATTAATTTGCACGATAACATCAATCTCACTAACTTATGATAAGTATATCTGTCAACTGCAAGTACATAAAGCAAATATTGGTTATTTTGGGTTCAAACTCACCCATTTTCATAGAGAGTCTCAAACAATTGCTCTTGTGCTGGAGTACAGTGTGTTGTTACATCTTCATTGTTCTTCAGTCCTTGACACCAGTCAGCTTCTTCAGTTAAGTCATATTCCATAGAGGAATCTGCACTGCAACTGTCATCAGACTCGTTTCCATCCAGGGCCTCACTCTAGATTCTTGTTTGTTGGAACATCTGTAATGGGGATAGCTGTGGGATCAAATGGACACACACCAACTTTTCTGAAACCATTTATTATTGTGCCTGGTCAAAATTCACAACACGGCCCGGGTTATCTAGCATGTATCAATGGCAGACTTGAGACCAGTGCAATTTAGTGGCTTGAAGAAACTTACATCGAGAGGCTGTGAGACATGAGTTGTATGGGGAGGCAGACAGAGAACCACCACACCTTGGAAGCAGCATAACGAATGGTTTCTGGCTCGTAGTGGGAAGAATGGCCGTCAAGAAGTAAAAGAACTGGAAGAACAGGAGGAATGCTTGGAAGGAACAAATATTTCATCCAATAAGAAAAAAGTTCCATATCCGTCCACCTTTTATCCGATATACCTGCAATGTGCAAGGCACTTCACCCTTAGTCCACTCTGCATTCCATCTTTTACCTTCTAAGATCACCATGGGTGGTATTACAGTACCACTAGCATTGGCACATGCAAGTATAGTTACTTGCATTGTATTTCCAGATGTTCGACAATGGACTTTTTTTGCTCCCTGTAGAGCAATAACTTTTGACGGCTTATGATGAATTGGTAATCCAGATTCATCCATATTATATATGCGATTAGGGCAATTAAGCAAATTACGTGTAGTTAAAGTATTCATAAGAAGAACAAAGTAATTTTTCCTTGTGGAGACAGAAACAGCGATTGCCCGAGGTTGAGCTAAGGTATCACCCTTATGAAGAGATGATGGCTACCGACGTTATGAAACGCTGCAACCATCCTTTCCCAATAAAATCTTCAGCAGAGTCTTCCTTTTTAATATGTAAAATTTGTGGACTATACCTATCACATCATCTCTGCTTTTGGGATAGCCAATGCTAGCACAAACTACAAGCCAGTCATAAAGTTCTTGCTTTTCTACTTGTCAAATACTGTTGTCTACCTGATTTGGTGCCATGAATTACTCTGCCAGAAAGACGATCTTTAAAAGTGGTCTTGGGCACACCATACTCAGTAGCAGCTCTGTTGCAGCCCATTGTGTACCATTTTTTACTTCCTGCATAGCTCCCACCATTGATTCTTCAGACCACCGTTGATACTTTATTCTTGGATTGACAGGAGACTTACTTGCAGCCTGACATGACTTGGAGGAAATCCTGGCAGGTGGTTTTCTTGTTTCCAGCCATCAGAAGATAGCAGGCAGCGTAAAAACTGAAGTTGAACAAGACAACCACGCAGAAAGAAAAATGCCCACTCCGCGCATGATCGTGAACTTCCGTGCATTAACGTACATTTTGGTATTTTCCTGTATACTAAACTAGTCAAAATCAGGTGGACTAAAATATCGGGCTGGGGGTGTGGGGAGAGTTTTATGGCCAACTTTGCATCAAGAGTTACCAACCCTAATACAAACTACTTCAGTGAAGATATCTAGCAAGGAATAAACCACTTATTACACTTGTCAGAGTTATGTGGCTAGATATTTCACTCTCAGGCTTTATTTTCACTCGCCTCTGGCTCGTGAAAATAAATTAGCCTGCTCTTCGAATATTATGATATATATATATAATATATTTATTTGCAGATTATGAATTTTCTTTAAGAAATGTAACTCTGCTGGAGTGGACAGACAAAGATGGCCAGTTACAGATTCTCAGAGTGAGAGATGAGATGAGTGTTAAGTGGGATGATGCTGGAGATTTATTGGGACTAATTCCAGCTCGCTTACAAGGCATTGGTAGACAGCGTCAAGGAGATGTCAGGCAGTGTTGTCGAGATGTACTAATTGACTGGATAAAAAATGGATCTCCTTATTATCCACCAACTTGGGAGGGATTGATAAAATTACTTGTACACTTAAAACTTAGCTCAACTGCAGACACTTTAAAACTAGCTCTAAAAATGTCTTAAAATGTATTTTATGTTTCAATAATGTTTCAACGCTCTTTTTAATCGATACTTCAGATTATTATTTTTAAATCCCGATATACCTAAATGAATTATATTAGCTGTATACGTTCAGCAGCATAACAAAGTATTTCAGATGCATCAATAAATATATCATTACATGCTCTCTATCATTAAGCTATGCATTGTAGTAGTTGGCCTTTGCTGATGCAAGACATTATGGTTTCACTGATTAAACTGTCGTCTACCACGGGACTTGTTATATCACACCTTAGTTTTACTGTCACACCTAGTTCACACCACATTACATCTTTGATCAGGTCATTATAAATATCTGTACACTTTCATATTGTAGTTAGTTGTGTTACTTTATAGTTTTGAAAAATCCACTTATTTGTATAGCTATGGAACTAGTCATTATATTGGCGAGGAGGCAGAAGCGTACTCACAATGTCAACCGCTCACAGCACGCTCAGCCAGTTCATTACTTCAGGAGATTGCAAATCTTATGTTGAATTTGCAAATCTCTATTTAGCTGTAAACGACATCCCAGACGTCAATAAGCAGCTCGCTGCTTTTTCTGAGTTCCTGTAAAGATGCTACTTACCAGGATCCAAGACGTTTTGCCCACCCTCCCCCCACTCCACTGCTCCTACAGAGATGAGTTTCAAGGACATGAGCTTCAAGGACATTTGTTCAATTATGGAAGCTCACCTTAAACTGCAGCCTTCGGAGATCGTTCAACGGTTTCGGTTCAACACTCGGACAAGACAAGGTCATGAAACAGTGGCTAACTACGTGGCACTACTCAAACAGATCACGGAAACCTGCAACTTCGGCGATGCGGCTACTCTTAATGAAATGATTCGGGATCAACTAGTCTGCGGATTAGCCAATGAAAAATGGCAGCAACGACTCCTAGCCAGGAGAAGTTAACTTACGAAAAAGCATCAGAAAAGGAAGTAAAAGATTTGAGTAATAGCGTGTCAGTTCCACAGGTTCACCAAGCACACCGCCCAGCTTCACATCAACAGTCCACTCAAGTTACGGCGGCGGCGAAAAGCAAGTCTGGAGACAAGTCGACTAAGCCATCTACGGAATATTATTGCTGCGGTGGAAGACATATGGCACATAAATGTAGTTTCAAGGAATGAGAATGCAGATACTGCCACAAGAAATGACATATCCCTTCAGTGTGTCAACAGAAATTACAGAAAGCGAAGTCACAACCAATTCACGCAACTACTGTCTCTTCTTCACTCGACGAATATTGTCTTCCGGTAGACTGCATCAAAAAATTCTCAAAGTCAGCCCCTTAACGATATCTGTACGGTTAGATGATGTTCTAGTTCAAGTGAAAGTGATACTGGTGCCACGGTCTCTCTCATGAGCTACTCTACTCTCCTGGCTACCCGACCTGATCCTACTTCAGACCTCGAAATGTCGAGGTGAAACTCCTTATACGGGGAGGAAATCACGGTAAAAGGATCTCTGTGAGTGCAAGCTTGCTACCAAAGCCAGTCGGCCCAGTTACGTCTAATAATTGTGGAAGGAGACGGCCTAACTCTTTTGAAATGGGACTGGTTCCAGCATTTATGGTTGAATTGGTATCACCTCAACCGCGTTACACAGGAGGGTAGTAGTGAGTTAATAACATTAAGTTCTCATTCTATTTTGTTTGCAAAAGGTAGGGCAGATCAAGGCACTACAGCAAAGCTCTACCTCAAGGAAGAACTTCGACCACGGTTCTACCGTGCACGCCAAGTTCCATACGCCATACAGGACTAAGTATCTAAGGAAATTGAACATCAGGTGAAACTAGGAATACTAGAGCCCGTGAAATTTTTGCCCTGGAGTACACCTGTCGTACCTATCCAGAAGAAGGGTGGTCCCATTCACCTTTGTGGAAACTATAAGTCACAGTAAATCAAGAGACTATAACTGAAAAACTAATCCCTTGCCAAGAATTGATGATCTGCTAGCATCACTTGCCGGTGGAGTGCTGTTCTCAAAGTTAGAACTCACGCACGGGTACTAAGAAGTTGTTCTCGAGGAAAATTCAAAGCAAAGAATCAATATGTACAAAGGGATGTACCATGTCGACCGCTTGCCCTTCAGAGTTTCTTCTGCTCCTTCCGTGTTCCAACCTACCATGAAAAATATCTTACAAGGTCTATTGGGGGGGGGGGGGGGGGGGTGTTGGATTTACATTGACGATATTCTTGTTACAGGAAAGACCAGGCCAGACCATAATGCAAATCTGGAAGCCGTGTTGACCAGACAGGAGGAGGCTGGTGTTAGACTGAAACGGGAAAAGTGCTCTTTTGCCATGCCTTCTGTTGAGTTTCTTGTGCATATCAGCTGAGGGGATTCAGCCCACGTAGAAAATGGTGGAGGCTATTCACTCCAGAACCTACAGATGTCTCTCAGCTGAAATCCTTCTTAGGAGCTGTCAACTACTATGGCAAATTCTTACCTGATTTGTCCACTTGTTTGGCACCCCTATGCAAACTGTTGCAGAAAAATGTTCATTGGTGCTGAAAAAAAAACAGAAGAAAGCTTTCCAGGAAGTGAAAGAAGTCCTGACCTCTAATTATGTGTTGGCGCATTCTGAATCGTCGACTGATTTGATACTGGCCTGCGACTCATCTCCATATAGTGCGGGAGCAATTCTCTCTCACCATTATTCTAATGGTGAAGAAAAGCCAATTACATTTGCATCTCATTCTTTGGTAGTGGCATAGAATTATTCTCAATTACAGAAAGAGGGCGTAGCATTTTTCTTCGGGGTCACGAAGTTCCACCAATACCTGTATGGACGGCAATTTACCACTCATCTAACCACAAACCACTACAGCATATTTTCAAGGAAATGTCAACCATTCTGCCTCTGGCATCCGCCCATATTCAACGATGGGCACTTTTACTCGGAGGATTCAACTATAATATTGCCTATAAGCCTGGCAGGAATTATGCCAATACCGACATGTTGAGTAGATTACCTTCTTCACCTCCACCAGCTCAGACTCCTACCCCACCCGAAATAGTATACCTAATAAGAGTCATGGGTGCTTATCCCATCACGTCAGAACAGTGGACTGTTCAGGATTGTACACTTGTAAAACTAATAGGAAATTTTTCTCTTTTTAACAGCCAATATTTTTAATTATAATTTAACCCAACATTTCGACTTCTTGCCAAAGTCCTTTTCAGGTTGAACTCAGGACTTCGGCAAGAAGTCGAAACGTCGGGTTAAGTTATAATTTAAAATATTGGCTGTTAAAGAGAGAAAAATTTCCTATTATTATAATTATTTCAGCCGAGAATGACTGAATCACTTGCAAAACTTCAAGAAGCATTAGTTAGAGGGAGTCAAAAAGAAGAACAATCATTGAAGCCTTTATCGTCATTGTTGGTTAGAATTATTCACAGAACAAGGCTGTGCTCTACATGTAAAACCTTGTGGTTATTCCTAAAGAGGGAAGAATAGCTGTTACGGAAATTCTACATGAAGGAAAGATATCCTGGAAGACCATGAATGAACAGAGTGACTAGATATTTTGTTTGGTGGCCAGGAATTGACAATGACTTAGATGGAAAAGTTTTATAAAAAACTAACATGCCATCAGTGCCAGTTAACTAGACGTTCTCCACCCAAACCACCACTACACCCTTGGAATTTTCCAACTTCCCCATGGGAACATTTACATGTGAATTTTGCTGGTCCGTTCTGTGGTCAAATGTTTCTCGTTGTGGTAGACACCTGCTCAAAGTGGCTGAAAGTGGTCCCTCTAGCAGCAGCTAATTCAACCAACACAATCGACGATTAAGGAATATGTTTGCCACTCATGATTTACCCAAGATGATAGTTTCCAATAATGGTTCTCACTTCACAAGCGACGAATTTCAAGCATTCATGAAGACTAATGCCATCAAGCTTGTTGCTCATCACTGCACCATACCTATACAAACAGTCTAGCAGAAAGAACACATGAAGCAACTCGCGGGTTCCGTGAATCAGCGCTTGGCATCATTTCTGTTTTGGTATCAACTTACAACACATACAACAACTGGAGTAGCCCTGGCAGAGCTACTACTCGGAAGACGTCCACAATCACGGCTAGACTCTCTCAAACCCAGCTTAGCAGACAACGTTCACAAAAAATATATAGAGAGCTAGAAAGGGAATCATGACACTACAGTTAGGGTGCGTACATTTGCTGTGAATAACGTATGAACGCACGGGGGAAATTCTCTCGGTAGAACTTTATGGAAAACTGTGGCAAATTTGTCAGCAACTTTGGTTGGCCTGAACAACAACACATTGCTGATTCTAGCAGTTGTCTTCCACCTTTGTCTGGCTTCTGAAAATGTGAGCAAACCTATGTAATAAAGTTTTAAAATACCAGTCTATCAAATTCAGAAGTGAATTGGAGCTGTTACAGAATTTTATATTAATCTATAAAAAGAAAAATTTTATTTAAATTTTCAATTTGGTTTCTTTTTTTTTTTCTTTTTTCTTCATCTTTTAACAATCTGTTAGGTTAGCCTTGTCATTAGGTGGTGGGTTAATTTCTCATGGGAGTTTAGCCAGCCTGGCAGAGGTAGCTATCTAAATATGTTAGTTTTTAATTTTTAACTTATTACTGAATTTATTTACTAATTACGAGATTTACCAATGTTCAATTACCTAGCAGTCTCCATCACTATGAGGAGTCCATTCCACAGAAAGCAAGGATTGCAAAACATGCTGGGTGTCACTGTGCTCTGCAATTGACTGGGATCTCACTATGTGGTCCTGGCAGGATTGGACTGATTGAGTTTTTCTTCCTTTGGCCTTGTTTAACCTCCCTCCACAAATTCTGCAGTGCTTCCGCAGCTGTTCACTGTGATACTTCAATGAGCTTTGTATGGAAATGTGTATGATATATTATGCAAGAATAACTGAAGCAAATTCATTTTAAGTGTTTCCGGTATCTCAAATTCTTAGCTATATGATTCACTGACTTCATTGCAAAGTTCCCAAGTAGTTCCACTGACCAGATATTCACCACAAAAAGGAAACCACTAAAATCGTATTAGCACCTGGTGGTTAGCTCACCCCTAGTAAAGGGTCGCGCTTTGGGCTATTCTTGCTAGCTAGCGATGCGCAGTTGGTCAACGAGAGCTTAGGGAAAAGGTCAATCTGTCCCCAAAATGTATATAAAAATTTTCCTTCCATCGGTTCCAAAAAGTGTGGTCTCTGATGGAGGTCACTATTGAAGTCATGAATATATTCATGAACATACCAGAAATCCTCTTTAGGGTCACAATTACTCGCTAAGTGTAACTATTTCACTAATTACCTTCCCACATAACGATACAGAAAGTAGGTAAAGGGTTATCACTGAATAAAGTGTGTGAATGAAAGTGTAAATGTTCTTGGCCTTCGTTCTTGTGGCATCCTGTGGTTAAATAGGCATGGCTTCTTGTGGCTCTGGGTCATAAAGAGGCCCAGGCTGGCCTAAAAATGTATGGGTTTGTAATAACTAGTCCCTTAACTATACATACAAGTGGATTAGTTTATTTAAAAACTAGTAAAGTAACACAATTGACTACAATCAAAAAGTATACAGCCATTTATAACTGTTCAGGAGTTGTAAATTCCTGAGCTGGAGGTTGGTACGGGTTGAAGGACCAGAGCCACCACAAGCATCTTCAGTAAGTTAAAACCCCAGCTTATAGTTGTGGCAAGCAACCGGAAGTGGAAGGACTCAACCACAGCAACAAGCCTCTAACAGGTAACTGGGTCTGCATTTACTGAGCTTGACTCATGATGGACTAATTTTTGCGAGACAATTCAAAATGCATATATAGGGGATGTGACATGAAAACAGATACAGTGGTTCTGAAAGGATCGTGAATATGATTAGATATGATAGGGAAAACATTATGTCCGTTTGTTGTTCACTGAAGACTTCTACTTGTTCAGGTAGCTAGTGGTGAACAATCATGATCAAAGACTTAATGTGGTGTGAACTAAGTTTGACAGTAAAACCAAGGTTATGAATCCATTAATAGATAACAGTTAACCTTTAAACCAGAATGTCTTGCATCAGCAAAGGTCAGCTACTACAATCAAAATGATTGAAGTTTTAATTGATGGAGCACAAGTATTACTTCTATGTATGTATGTATGTATGTATATGTGTATGTATGTATGTATGTATATGTGTATGTATGTATGTATGTATATGTGTATGTATGTATGTCATAGGTTCCAACCTGCTAGGAAAAAAATCAGTGGCACGCCACACCCACCAATTAATTTAAACCACACCCACTAATTAAGGCTATGAATATAATTATAATTTGTTAATGCATGTGTCAGATGAAATTGTATTCTACTTCTTGTTCAAGGAGAGTTTAGTAGCCTTCTTACATTTTGCGATAAGTTCTTCAGAAAGTTCAGTGTCAAGTAGACTCAGACTCAGTTATGAAGTTGAACACTCAAAAAGCAGGCAAGAAGAAAGAAGCTCAGAACTGCAAGCTATGTGCTGACTCAGCTGCACATGGCATGCAGGCCATCAGGCATGTCAGTTGCTATCTGATGCATCATGCAAGTATGAATGTAAATGTTTTGAGCAAGTTACAGTATGCAGTACAGTAATTACAGTTGCCACAAATTTATAGCTACAACTACCCATACTGCCAGAGGCAACCAACTTGTTACATAATCAATTATCAGCAGACAATCTACTACATTTGGTGGGAAATTCCTACAGTCAATAGGCCTGTGGGGGAATTCGGTATGTGGCAGATTGATAAGCCCAATTTCCATGGCTGCCACTCCCTACAGTTGAAACCTATGAATTTCGTGGCAGACAATAGGCAGTCAGAACTTCCTGTGTGGCAGATTGATAGAGTAAAATTCCGTGACTGCCACGGAGCTTTGGTGGCACTTGGAACCTATGGTATGTGTACATATGTATGCATGCATGTATGTATATGTGTATGTATGTATGTATGTATGTATGTATGATGTGTGTGTATTATGTGTATTATATATGTATGTATGTATAATTGGCGAGCGAGCGTAGCGAGCGAGACACTTACAGGGGTAACACAATTGAAAATCAGGGATGTTTGTTTATTTATTTATTTATTTATTTGTATCTATGTTTGGACGTACGTATGTAATTAAACGCGCGCGCGGGGAACTTTTTTCTCCAAAAAACACGGCTTTTTAGGCTTGACCCCAGTTTATTCTGAAAATACAGCATTAAGCAAGCCTTACTTTATACTTAAAGCTCCAAAGTGTGAGAAAATTTCTGCGAAAACGCTTGCTTTTCAAGAAACAAAAAGTTGATTCGACCGGTTACTATGGCATTGAAGACCCTTTTCCAGACTTAATTTCAAAACTTCGCCGTTTTAGGGGGGATACAGACCTAAAATTACAATTAATAACACTGGTTTATTTTTTTATCGTAGCTGAGAGCTTGTTCTAGAGTTACTGGTAATTGAGATTATCAGAATGGCAGATGTTTGATACTACAAAAGTTACCATTAATCAGGTAAGAGAGTGATTTTGTATTTGTTTGCTGAAATAAAAGGTCATAACGGCTATTATAGTTTTTGCATGAACTAAGCTAAAACATAGTAACAATACTTAGTTTTATGTTACCTAACTATCAGGCTCGCTCGCCATTTGTGCTCAAGCACACCACTAGTGTATGTATGTGTGTGTATGTATGTATGTATGTGTGTATGTATGCATGTATGTATGTGTGTGTGTGTATGTGTGTATGTATGTATAAGTAAGAGAACTTACAGAAACAAAATATAACCATTAGGAAATGCTCCAAGTAAAATACGAGCATCAAACTGTAACGAAATGTCAGGAAATTTTTAGCTAATGTCATCAGCATTCATTTTTAGTAGAGGCATTCACACTCTATAAACCCTGATTAGTCAGTTTATGCAGTCATGCTAGCATGTGTCACACTCACATGTAGTATATGATAGTGGAATAGTGGTTTTATGGAACTACTATCAATAGAGTATATAGTACTCTTTACTATTCTGAAACAAATTCCACAAGGTATGTGTGTGTGTGTGTGTGTGTGTGTGTGTGTGTGTGTGTGTGTGTGTGTGTGTGTGTGTGTGTCAGTCATTCCAACCATTTCGTTATACTTACCTTTGATCAAATAATGGCATAATGTGTAGAACTTGGCCATTACCACAGGGCCACCCAGCTACCACTAATTACCTTAGAGAACCATCATGGGACAGAGGCAATAACAAAAAAGGAAGCAGCAATTGACTACAACCAGGTCAAAGTCATGGGAACTCCCTTATGGGAGTTATCAGATTACTCCTTGGGGAGTATAAATTATGTCCCAGTGGTGGGTGGCAGAATGTTTTTGACTTATCCTATGAAAATGTTCTCTCTCCGACAAGTTCATTTTGCTACTTACATCTTAGCTTACTCTTTGCAATATATATTCTATTATACCAGGAATCTTCTGGAAGCAGAAATATATTTTCTATACCTTTATTACATAATGCCAAGGTCATTTACGCTGCAGAGGTACATGTTGTAGCATTGGATAAAAACTTGGAAGTGAGCTATTATTCTATAACAAAAAATACCACTGCTTCAGAAAAACAAATAAAACATTATACACTAAGTCTTTTGTTCTAGGTAAGGTTTACTGTAAAGAAAGCCTTGAAATACATATGACCTGGAAACCCAAACATCTAGCAAAATGTCTTTTTCTTTTTTTTTTTGCTTTTATGCCTTTAGGTCTTGCCATCTAAGAATAACTGACTCATATGATATCCATCAAGTGTGTAGTATGCATGCACTATTCTAATTCATTTGAAGACAGGATAAAAATGGATTATTGCATTGCAAATAAATTCATACACCATAATGTCACATTCTTCCTTGATTACAGTTAGAAGCTTAATGAATTAACTTTGTCTCTGAGACAGGAAGTGCTACTAAACCACAGAGGGTCAATTGCTATAATAGGAATACTTCTTTAGAAATGTTTGGTTTTAACTAAACAGTTTTACAATGAGGTTAATAACAGCACTTTTTCTGTCTCTGTTCTACCTTACACAAAGTCTTGTGAGAGAATGTCCAGACCAGGCTGAAGCATGTGAAGAGTGTCCAGAAAGTGGGTCTGAATGTGAATTCACCTTTAATATCCACGAGCGATTCAGCTTTGTCTCATACGAGCTTGATGAAAATAAAACATTGGGAGAAAATGGCTACCTGTATTTCCTGAACGCCAGTGGATACCAACGGGCTGTAAGTGGAGATGCCAAATGCAACTTTGATGGAGCAACAACTGAAGATCATTTCACAAGCAGAGGCTGCAGTGTACCAATGACACTTGATGGAGTAAATTACCGCACTCTGCTACTCATTAACGGCCGTGTTCCTGGTCCAACTATTATAGTATATGAGGGACAGACTGTCGTTATTCATGTTTTCAACCATCTCACAGATGTCGGAGTCACCATTCACTGGCACGGAATGTTCCAAAGAAAATCTGTATGGATGGATGGAGTAAGCCACATCACTCAGTCTCCCATAGATCCTGATGCTTCTTTTGACTACATTTTTAAAGCAGAGCCAGCTGGAACCCACTGGTACCATTCCCATGCTGGATCACAGAAAAGTGACGGAATATTTGGAGCTTTCATTGTGCGAGAAAGAAGGTCAGTGGGAGATCTACTGCAAGATAGCAGGTATACCAATGTTGAAGATATGCCTGACAGCCACACATTGTCCCTTACTGACTGGCAAAGAAAACCAGAAGCCATTCACCAAGCACTATCAACAGTGCCATTCTTTACTGACCTTCCCATAGGCATGCTGCCTACAATGACATCTGAAGCATCACACCGAAGTTTACAAGGCCTGGATGGATCATCCCATGGCCCATTCCCATTTTGGTCAGGATTGATTAATGGCAGAGGACGAAAAGAAAACAATACTTTGACTCCATTAAGTACTTTTTCTGTGGTACGAGGAAGAATGTATCGTTTTCGAATAATTGGGGCCATCAGCATTTTTCCATTCAAGTTTTCAATTGATGGTCACAAATTGATAGTGATATCTTCTGATGGAGATGTATTTCAGCCCAAAGAAGTAGACTACATTGTTATTCACAGTGGAGAAACATACGATTTCATCCTCAATGCAAATCAAAATGCTATGAATTATTGGATACGTGCGGACACATTAGAAGATACTGCAGCAGAAGACGAGCATTCTGCAAGGGGAATACTGACTTATGGAAATGCAAATCAGCTTAGCTGGACTTCGAAATATTCCAATGTGCTGGATGTACGGCGATCATGCACTGAGGGAGAGAAATGCAAAGTGCTTAACTGTCCTTATTCTGCACATCCAAATGAAAATATTTTCCAGTGTGTTTCCTTGATAGATCTTGTTAGCATATCACCTGATTCCCAACTGCCAATATTTCCTCCTAAGCAACATAGTAACCTCCATTTTCTCAACTTTGGATTTACCGGTCGACGAAATACAATAAATGTCAACAGATTTAAGGCACCAGCTCTACCTTATGCCACAAACTGTGGGGCATATGACCAAAGCGTGAAGGACTCTAAAATATGTGGTGTTTGCACTGAAAGCAAGTCATCATTCAGTAGGATAAATCAAGTGTGTGAGTGCGTTAATGTTATACAAGCAGCTTCCAATGCCAAGTACGTTGAGTCAGCTGAGCCACAGTCAATCGGTATCGTCATTAGTGCCAAAGGAGCGGGGTTTGCCCATCCGATACACCTCCACGGACACGCTTTTCACGTCGTGTACATTGGCAACACTTCAGAGTTGAGCTGTGCAGAAAAATTGAACGGTGCTTGCACTAGGCTAGATTGGGCAAATGGTACCATGCCACAGGCAATTTTCAGTCGATTGCAGAATGGTAGGGTTGTCCGCACTGCCATCAAGAAAGACACAGTTATTGTAGCTCATGACCAGTATGTTGTGATTGCTTTCCTTGCTGACAACCCTGGATACTGGTTCATGCACTGCCACGTTGAAGAACACCTGCTAGATGGAATGGCTGTCATCATCCAGGAATACTCTGCTGACCAACAATGGACTCCACCTTCTGGCATTAATAATCATGGTAGCTTCCAATGGTCTGTAGCTGGGTACAATAGTACTATTGGTAGAGGGTCAACATGCAACTCTGATGCCTCTCCAACAAGCAATAGTTATATTCTGGTCACACTTGTGTCCATTTTAGTTGCTTCCTTCTATTTCTAGTGTGTAGACTATTGTGTTTAGCATCATTTTTCCTAGTTTTGTGTTTCAGTAGAAAATAATTATTGTGATATCTATCTAGTTTTTTACACAAACCTACATTAGAGTAGATGAATTGCACAAATACAATCTGTAGTAATAAATGGCATTTGTAAATTTCAAGTTTCAATTTTGAATCATAAAACCTTGCAAGAACCCTCAGGCGCAGGCTAGACCCTTTACCTAATCACTCCGCCGGGAAGGGTCGTTTGGTAATAGTGGAATGCAATTAAACCTTGCGGGTTTTCTTATCGTCCTATGCAAGTTGTAGTGTGCGAATCGGCCACTTCAATTATTTAGAAATATGGAACTCACCTTTCAGGCTCGGAGCTCATAGAATGCAGAGGTGGGGACTGGCTAAAAATATTCGTACGCACATTTTATGGACGCCCACACACAATCAAACTATGTAAGAAGTACACATTATATAAGTCCCCGTCCCCCCCCCCCCCCCCCCCCCCCCCCCCGGAATCCTGGGTAAAGATACTAAACGGGTGCGTTAGGTAACCGGACCCTTCTGGAGCAATTAGGTACAGGGTTATGCCCGAGATATACTAGGCTAAAGTACCTAAAAGCATCCCACAGAGCCAGCTTAGGGAGTTAACAGGGATTCAACAGATTTAAACTACTGCAAACCGTATTAACTAGCTATCTGGATCAGACAAACTGTGCACTAAATAGTTGATGAGGACAAGTGAAATTGTACCACTCAAAGCCAGATATCACAGCTACTGGGGGCTGGTATAAAACTAGTAGCAATACCACTCAGGTAAAGGGTTTCACTACGCAAGAATGAAGGGGCGTTGACCGGGCTTTTGGTAAAAGGTCTTCTACGTAATATTGCCTTGACAACAACAAAAAAACATTAACTATTAATATTATTCCAACAACTCCTATTGTGGGTGTGCACTTGAAGCTATCCAATGGAGGACCTTTTACTCGCTATCGAGTCAGGCGATTACCCTACGGTCTCTACTATTCTGGGAAAACAAGAAACGTATGATACCGTGACGGAAGTGCTGGAAATTGGGTGTGAGATAGGAGACAACAGGTTAGTGAAAATAGGACTCCAGAATATTACGGGAAATATACAACATATTGAGAAGAAATATTTGCTGCATAGAGTCTGTTGTAATGGCTACTCCTCCATTGCAGCCTTATTGCTTGAAAATGGTGCTCAGGTAGATTTGCTGGAAAATGGATGGCCTGCACTAATATTAGCTAGTCAAAAGGGTTATTTTGAAGTGGTTAAAGTACTGTTAGAAAATGGGGCTCAAGTGAATTTCCAAAGGGGTGGTGGGTGGTCTGCCTTGATGACAGCAAGTGAGAATGGCCATGTTGAAGTGGCCAGAATACTGATAGAGCACAAAGCTCTGGTTGATTTGCAAAGGGCAAATGGTGCTTCTGCCTTGATAATAGCTAGCCAAAATGGACATGCTGAAGTGGTGAAGACATTGCTTGAAAATCAGGCTGAAGTTAACCTGCAAGATGAGGATGGCTATTCTGCATTAATGATAGCGAGTAGCAAAGGTCATGCTGAAGTAGTCCAATTACTACTTGAGAATAAAGCAGCCTGTCAAAGTGACCATTTTGAAGTAGCTAAGTTACAACTACAGAATGGTGCTAAAGTGGATCTACTAACAGAAGAAGGGTTGTCTGCATTAATGATAGCTAGCCGGAATGGCCATGCAGAAGTGGTTAAAACCCTACTAGAACATAGAGCTCAGGTAGATTTGCAAGATAAAAGTGGGAGTTCGGCCTTAATAATTGCTAGCCAGCATAATCATGCTGAAGTCAGTACCATCCTTCTGAAGGGTGGGGCTCAGGTGAATATTCAAAAAGAAAATGGGATTTCTGCCCTGATAATAGCTAGCCTGAATGGTCATAGTGAAATGGTAAAATTACTGCTGCATAATGGGGCTCAGGTCGATTTGCCTGCGAAGAATGGATGGTCAGCGTTAATGTTTGCAGTTAGGAATGATCATTCTGGTGTGGTTAAATTATTGCTACAGAATGGAGCTCAGGTTGATCTGCAAAGTACAGATGGTTCGTCTAGTCTTATGCTTGCAAGCGACACTGGGAAAGCTAAAATAGTTGAAAAACTACTTAAGTATGGAGCTCAAGTGGATCTGCAAGACAAACATGGATCATCTGCTCTAATTAAAGCTTGTAAGAGTAGCCATTGTAATGTCATTGAAGTACTGCTATCAAATGGGGCTCAAGTAGATCTGCAACAGAATGATGGCAATTCTGCACTAATGGTATCTTGTAAGAACGATGACTCCAGAGTTGTAAGGATCCTATTGAAGAACAACGCTGGTGTGAATGTGCAAAACATAAATGGCTCATGTGCAATTGTTCTAGCCAGTGAGAATGGATATTCAGAAGTGGTTAAAGCACTGCTAGAAAATGGGTCCCAGGAAAACCTCTGCAAGGAAGATGAAAAGTCTGCCTTTATAGTAGCTTGTCAAAATGGTCATGTTGAAGCGGTCAGAGTATGGACAAATAGAATGACACAAGTAGATTTGATAAGAGTAAGTGGGTACGCAGGTCTAATGGCAGCTTGCCAGAGTGGCCATACGGAAGTTGCTAAATTACTATTTAAGAATGGGGTAAAGGTGGATCCAATGGGGAAAGGAAAGCTGTCTGCTCTAATGGTAGCTAGCCAAAATGGCTATACTGACTTAGTTAAACTACTAATTGAGGAAGGCGCTCATGTGAACATGCTAAACAAGGATGGATCGTCTGCTTTAATTCAAGCTAGCCAGAATGGCTATGCCGAAGTAGTTGAACTGCTACTAGACCATGGAGCTCAAGTGGACGTACAAAAAAAAGGAGGAATCTCAGCTCTGATGATTGCTAGTAAGAATGGCAGCACTGAGTTGGTTAAAGCATTGCTACAAAATAAGGCTGAAGTGGATCTGCAAACGAAAGATGGACTTTCAGCGCTCATGTTTGCTTGTCAGAAAGGCCATGTTGATGTGGTTACCATTCTGCTAGATAATGGAGCTCGGACAGATCTCACAGGGAAAAATAGAAAGTCTGCATTAATGCTAGCTAATCAGAATGGGCATCTTGAAATTGTTAGACTACTGCAAGGGGCTATAAAGAGATTGCAACTGCCAAAAGTTTCTACTAAATTCCATGAAGATTACAAAACAGTAAGTTTTTATAGCTAGCAAGTAGCTAATGAAATGAAGAAAAAAGTTCTTAAATTTAAATTAGTGCTAGTTACCATTCTGTTCTTTTCTTTTTCTTTTTTGTATTTAGCAATAGTGACTAATTTTTTTATATGGTTTATGAATTACAGAATGAAGACAAAACAGTTATATCTACGACTCATCAATTAACCTACGGTAAGTCAGTTATGGTCAATCATAATGGTGATGACATAGCACCAGGTGATAAAAAAAAAACTGTCACACTATTTTATTTCATGTCAGTTTCACCTTATAGCTAGTTTACTCACAATATTTGATTTCCATTTAAGTATTAGCTACTCATGTCCATTGTTATTTTTACGGATTTAGTCAAATAGACTAACGCTTAATTGTATTGGAAATTTGAGTTAGTAGTCTACTGATTTCCAATGTAGTTTAGTCAACTTTGTTGATACTTTCGTGTATATAATATATGTGTGTGTGTGTGTGTGTCTTCAGATGAAGAAACTCCTGTTTCGCTCGACACTCCTCCATCGGCTTTAAATGTTTGTCAAGAGGAAGAAATGGACAATATCACTATGGATGACTATCCATCACTACCTGTCATAGAAGAAGGTAGCTAAAGCTGCAGCATGAAAGAATAGTTTGAGAAATTATAGAGGCCAAAAATTAAGTACCTTTGAATGAAAATGAATTAGCTATAATTTGGAACAATTTTATTATCCAAATATTTAGCAATAATACACAAATAAACAGACCTAATGTAGTTTCTGTCTTCATTTCAATAAAGACAAACAATTAAAAATTACATTAAATAAAAAATAGTTTTAAAAATGCATTTACCCTGATAAACTCTACTTACTTCCCTGAGGCAGAATGAACTGATTTATAACAGAGATAAACTAGCTAAATATCCCTACCACTCATATGTCTGATTTTTGTTTGCAGAAGTACAAGAAGACACCCAACCAGTACAGCAAGAAAAACTGCCAGGTTTTACCCAACCAGTACAGCAAGAAAAACTGCCAGGTTTAACTCAACCAGTACAGCAAGAAAAACTGCCAGGTTTTACCCAACCAGTACAGCAAGAAAAACTGCCAGGTTTAACTCAACCAGTACAGCAAGAAAAACTGCCAGGTTTAACCCAACCAGTACAGCAAGAAAAACTGCGAGGTTTTACTTCTGAACAGAAAGTTAAAGTGACATACAAGGGGCTAAAAAGTTCAGTAGACATGAAAAAAAATGGGCTGCAGGTACAATTTGAAGGAAATCAGTCTGGAGATCGCAGCAATACTACCATTAGCATATCCACTGGCTCAGTAGCTCCTTCAAGATTTTCCCACAAACTCAAGCCAGTAAGCAGAGTTTATGACTTCAGTTGCTCCAAGAAACTCAAGACTCCAGTGACCATTAGAATAAAACACGAGGCACCAGATGATGTTCAGAATCTATGCTTTGTCACTTGTGATGAAAACCAACCTGATCACTTCAAAATCATTCGTGGCGGTACGTTTACCCGAGACTATGGGGAATTAGTAGTCTCGAAATTGTCGTGGTACACAATTGGCCGACTATTTTCTCGATTTCGTGTGAGAGGTATCCTCAGTGTGCTGGAAAAATCATATGAATCATCTCTTTACTGCAGTTCTACGTTGCACCAGCTACCCTTCAGTCGACAATACTGCGATATCTACCTGTCCGTTGTAAAGAATTGCGGCATTTTCAAAAAATGTGTGGAGAATTACATAAAAGAGGAATACAGAGAAGATGTGAAGCTAGTATCCAGACATGTTGTCCACTTCAATGACAAGGACAGAGACGTGACTGTGCACTATACCTGTGTACCTACCTCAGAAAGTGTTCATTTAGATGAACCTGACCGCACTTATTTGCATAAATTAGACATCAGTTCATATGTCGATGCATGTCCTCCTTATTTGAAGTTTCGACTAAATTTCGAGCCTGACAAGCAAGTGGAAGTAAAATTTAAACTAGAAGGATTTAAAAATACTGAAACACATACCTTGCGTTCTTCTCATCTACCAGGTATAACTATGTAGTATATGTCTGAGTTTGATGAATTTTTAATATGACTGAATGTATATAATATGATATTCCTAGGTCCTCCCACTACAGGTCCTATGATATCAAGTAGTTATGATTCTTCAAATAGTACTCGAGGTAGGTACGCTTGTGTAAATACAGCTAGTCATCCAGCTATCACATAGCTCTAGAAATTATAATATAAAATTTCTGCATACAATGTTTGCTAGCAATATAGCTACCTGTGTAATTTCCATTGGGATGATTTATAGATGTGCCACCATTGGCTTGATAATTTCAAAGGGAAGACAAATACAGAACACATACAAACGACTGATGAAAATTCTCATCTCTAGATAATTTACTGTATACGTTTTCTTATTTCAGATATCCCATTCAATATGAGGCACCTCCTAGTCCTTGGAAATCCAGATATGAAACAGCTACGGTTGGTTGAAGCCATAACTCCTAAATGGGAAGAAGCCAGCCATCTCCTTGGTCTGAGCAATGTCCGCATTGACATCATAAAACTTGACAACATGTGGAGAGGAGTGGAGGTGTGTTGCCGTGCAGTCCTCCATCACTGGCTCTATGACAGTAATCCACGATTCAATTATGGCCGAAGTTGGAATGGATTGCTCAAGCTCCTCATGGACTTAGAGATGTCTGAATTGGCTAAAGATCTCACTGATATAGTTTTTCAGTAGTCATAATCATTTTTGTACTACTATTATTGTTGTTATTATTACTGTTATATTATTATTATTATTATTTTGTTGTTTTGTGGTTGCTGTTGCTATTGTCATTATTTCCCTACTAGCAATCACTATATCTTTTTCATTTGCAGATTTTTTTCAAATTTTACTTTTGTACATGCATTTGTTCTTGTCATTGAATGACAAAAAATGGTTTATATTATTCGAGTGTTTGCATAACTTATTGTTTAAAAACTTGAGAACTAAAATAGTATTTAATAGGAACGGAGAGTGATCAATGGAAATGGAGTAGTGACATCATATAATTAGACCTCATCTGTCACTGATACAGAAAAATTAAACAGTTTGTCTTTCACTACCTGTCCCATCAACCCATGAACAACTTCAATGGTAGCCTTGGAACTAAAGGAAGAACACAAAGAAGTAGGGGAGAAAAACAAGAAGTGGGGGAGAAAGAGGGAATGGGCGAGAGGGGATACAATGGATTAATTGTTACATGGGAAACTACTCAGACAGACACACTTACCAATCCTGAGACAACTTGCTCAGCTTGCTGTCCGTTCCCTTGCTGCCATGGCTACTGGTCATCCCTCCCTTCCCAAAGCCACTGGAAACATTCTAAAGCAAAAGGAAAATAAATGTTTATGTACTGTATGCTAAAAAGTATACGAATGAGACACAGTAACTCAACAAAAAAGAATATTAAATGGCTTCCAGCCTCGCTCACCTGATGCTCCAGCTGCTCTAATTTCTGTGCCAAGTCCGAGATTTGTTGTGTGGTGTAGTCTGCATTCTATCAAATGTTAGAACAGAACCTTATCACAATTTCCTTGATACACAAACCAATCCCTGATCTCCCTCCACTCCATCTTTTTCTTAACTCCCCTCCTCTCCTCTCCCGCCACCCTCTTCAATTTTTTTCCTCCAGATTCATGCATAAAGTACCAATTAATACTGAGTTATGGATGTGGCACGATGTAGTGTATTGCGGAACACACAAGCTGCAACCACACCCACTTACCGAGAGTAGAGAACATGAAGAAAGAGTGTTGACCCAATACTTGTTCCACAAGAGGTCCAGCAGGTGTGAGTCCAGGGAAGACTTGAAATACGTTACCTCCAGAGAGTAATACTGGCGGCAGTGAACTCCAAAGTCCTCTATCTTCTCCAGAGGGATGGTTTGGTACTTAGCTGGTCCTTCATCAGGTGGCTTGTATCCCTGAATAGATATACGATAATGAATTCTCAGCCAGCATCTTCTCTATCTAGCCAATTCATTCAGATTGAATATCTTGTTCAGTTCTCTGCAAGATTTCAAACTCACTCGCTGCTTGGGTTAACAATTTATATTTACTGCATTACAGGATTACAGGCCTTTTCTAATTCACCACATACATTTTAAGTCCACTTGGCCACACCCTACACCAATCGTCACACCCACCCACCTAAGTCCACTTTGCCATACCCACACAAGTTGACTTGAACTATGCCCACCATAAGTAACCTTAACCACAATAGGTAAACCTCACACCAACTAAAAGCTAATGTTACCACACCTAGTAAAAAAATATATATAAATCAATAAAATATTTAAAAAATTTTAATTAAAAAAAGGATCATAATCACACCTACCATATAAGCAAACATAACCACACCCACCACCACAAGTGCAAACAATCAACATCATGCTATAACAATGTCCATTTTTCTATATAGATTGCCATTAGTACAGATGCTGATACTGTACCTTAGGGTATGTTCTGAAAGCGCCGAGACTGACTTTACCGGATGACATAGTCCTAATTGGATCAATCTAAACACACACACACACTTCATTTAGTATTTAGTTACTCTTTCAACCTATCTTGCCCTCACACTCACGATACAACGGTTGCACTCACCACAATGGCCAGGAATGGATCTTGAAACTGTTGGTTAGTCATTTGTGTCCCTACGTCAATGCCAGACAGCCAGCAACCGTAGCCAGGGTGACTGTGATACCAGCCCAGCACATTCTCTGGCTTGCCCACCTGAGAGGACCAGGACAAAGCATATCATGTTTAAAACATTACATTGGTTGTTAAAAACTGAGGGAAAAAAGCTATTATAGTTATTTCAGATGAGAATAATTGAATCATATCAAGAAATGTTGACCAATATTCCTCACAAATAAATTAATAGCCAATCACTGTAGATAAGGTCTTAGTTTATACGCAGAATTTGCATTTGAAATATTTCTAAGAAATTCACTTCCAAAAGTAAAACAATACTAATGGCAACCCCTTACCTGTTTGCAAGACTCGTGGTAAGTGATCATGTACTCGTATGCCTCCTCATGTGCGTTCACTCGAGTCTCCGTGCCCTCCACCGGAAGTGCGAACACGTCCATGACAATCATCGTCTGCCCGTCCACCTTGCCCTGTATTGACCCCATGACCTCTAGCCTGCCACCAGACCGAGCATGCATGACCATCTTCAGCAGAGCCAGCGCAGATATTTTTACGTCTTTGAAATAGTGAGGACTACACGAGACAGAAAATAAAATGCCATAATTATATTCTATTCATAATGACGGCTAAGAAAAAAAAATTGATTTATTATTGATACTGGTTTCACGTATACCCTTACCGTTAAATAAGATGGAATAGAACAGTTTCAGTAGATTGAATAGTACATACATAATATACATGTATTTATTATCCATGAAACTAGCCCAAGCTACAGATGCAAACCTTACACGTGTTATATCACGAACTAAAATGTCATATTTCTTAGACTTACTCCGACAGTTTTAATATTGATAACGTTATCACGTTCCAAACCAAGTCTGCTATGTCATATCACTACATGCGTTCTAATCGTTAAGTCACTCAAGGAATGTTCAATCGAACTATTCTGTAACGAACAGTCTGTTGGAAAAGTGAGAATGTATAACTCCTACTTAATAGGATTTCACATTTTCGGTGATCACACTGAAATGAAGAAGACTTCTGAGAGATCTAGAGACAAGCAGTGGTTTACTCTATGACTCCCAAAACAACCGGAAAAGTGATGGCTATTGTACATGTAAATCTAGATCACACCTTCACAGCTCCCATTTGTTTTGTTGTGTTTTTTACTTACTCCTTGGCCCACGGTTTAGAAGCTGTTATCTCCTGCTGCTGGGCTCGGTCGTATTTGAAAATGGCATCTACGCTAGAAACGGGAATGATATCATTGGCCAACTCAAAGTTAGCCTTAGCTGTAGAGGAATCCATGTCTTTTAACTCCAGTTTTCGATTGTGCTGACGTCAGCACAATTTAATAACCCCGCCTTTCCGTGCACGTAGGGTGTGGCTTGCACTTATCACAAGCGGCTAGAAGAAAAGTCCAAGGCAAGCAGTCAGTTAGATGGAGCCAAGGCAGAGAGACGGTATGTTAAATGCCTCATATTTTGTTATCGGTTGAGTTATCTGTTATTGACGGAAATAGATTTCTCGGGTGTTCTGAGTCAGCAGAAATTACAAGATTTAGTAAGCGAGATTGACCCTAAACAAGTACTAGATGAAGACGTGGAAGAGGTATATATATGTTCATGTAATGGGCTAAAGAATAAATGCTTAAGTAAGAATGTGGGGCCTGAATATAGGTGTGAGTGTGGTTAAATGGAAACAATGTTTTACTCAAATCTAGAAGAGCCTTATTTGACTATAAGTACCTAGATATCGAATCTGTATATTACTCTTATTTATAAATTACTATGGCTCAGTCAGTCAAGTATTTAACTATAAAGGAAACTATTTTTGTGGGAAAATCCTCTCGTTTTCTTGTTCTGTAAATACTAGGTAAGGGATGTCTCTGGCTAAGACTTTTGTACATTGTGAAGTTTGTATCTATTGTTTTGGTTGCAGTTGTTGATGCATATGGCAGATGACTTTATAGAGGGTGTGGTCACATCGGCATGCAAGCTGGCCAAGCATCGGAAATCGACCACTGTGGAGACAAAAGACCTGCAACTTCACTTGGGTAAGGGGTCAAGGGGATACATGTATAGTTGTATAGGTTTACAATGATGTGGAAGTCAGTAGAGATTTACATATAATTGATGGACTGTGTGGGGACTTACATAACCAATGGCCGAAGGCCTGAGGATAGTGAAAAATTTGTACCAACTGATCAGAGTGGTGCAACTGACTTATGCTGTAGGCTATAGAATGTTCACCTCCTAGGAGGTGGGTGTGTCACTGTGAATAGATCAATTTGATTGGACGGTTTGAATGTACTATGGTACAAATATATATAGTATGTGTATACACACGCACCTCTAATTTGTGAACTGAAACCCTGGTCCCAGTTTGGTTGTTCTCATGCCAGAGGGTTTGCTATACAGTGACTATTCATGTGCTGGTGGTTGACATGCCCTACTGCCAGTGTCCACCGCTACTCTGGGTTACATACTTGCTAAGTAACTTGTAGAAAGATCATAAAATTAACTAGAAAGAATTCTTCATGTTATGTTATCTTTGTACTTGAAAATGTTTACGATGTATCAAGACTTGTTGTATCTCCGATTCATGTATTGCAGAACGATCATGGAACATTCGTGTTCCTGGCTTCGTGTCTGATGAAGCTCCAACCCCTCCCAAGAAGTCTGCAGCTACAGAGGCTCATAAACAGGCAAGTTTCACTGGTATACAATCAACATCTATTAGTGGTAATTTTAATTTTTAGCGAGTCAATCAGATCAAGAAAGCCAAAAGATAGATCTTCTTTCTCCATTGAATGGACTCATTTCATTACACACTCCTTCCTTCATTTCTCTTCCACCTGTCAACGCCATTTCTTTACTGATCATCTTTTCAAATTTAAATTATTCCGCCAATAAAATACAAAGAAACAAGAGGAAAAAATGAGAAACTACATAATGTGTGAGGGTAAAGTTTGTATCTGATTATTTCTGTCAAAAGCTTCTGTAAAGATGCTTGTCATGCTTCTGTTGCTTCCTTGGATTTCCCTCCATCTTCCTTCAGCAGCTTCACCGCTGGGGGAGGGTAGTCGTCTCGCCTCCTCTTCCTGTCTCCGCCCCCTCCTCCTCGCCCGCCCCTCCCCCTGCCTCTCTTCCTCCTCCCACCGCCTCTCTTTGACATCATGTTGTCCGCAGCCTTCTTAGCCCAATACTGCTCTTCTTCTTCATCTGAAATCACATGACACAGGAAGAGGACGTTTATTGAGGAGGAAAAAAAAAAAGATTTGAAAAAAAAAATTGGAAAAAAAAAAGAAGAAGGAATATCGAGTGCTTGCAGTCAGCATAAGTAATATTGAAATTAATTGGGAGGGGTGAGAAAGGAATAATGTTCGTTTTACCTTGCAGTACACGGACCTCCACCTCGGCTTCACACAGTGTAATGACTCCGCCTTCTCCAGCTCCTTCCTTCAGAGCAGCTAAGACTTTAGAAGCACTGCCTTCCTCTTCAAACCTTATATGACCCTGGCAACACACACACACACACACACATAATGGGAACTAGGGCTCTGCAATTGATACGCAGAAATCTTGTCACAATGTAAGTGTCAAACTCTCCATAGACACAAATATGTACTACTAACAACCTTCCAGCTAAGCTATCCCTGGCATAGAAATTAAGAATAGTGTGTTCTAGTTTTCTGCATCTATCTCACGCCAACTAACACATGAACTTACCTGACTATCTCCAATGGAGAAGTCAATGAACGCTACAGTAGCATGGGCATTCAACTCCTCCTACACACACACACACACACACATACACACACACACACACACACACACACACACACACACACATTCCTCTGTTATTGCCCATTCTACCTATAGCAACGAAGTAAGCCCACAGCACTCAGAAAAAGAAAAATACCAACAGCAAAAACAGTCAATTTGCAATTACACACCTTGGTTTCCGGTGGCAGGGCACCCTTACTACTAGAAGATGAATACTGAGATCTTTTAAGCTACTACACATTTCTATTAACCCATTGCTTGAGGACAACACTATATCCAGCTACTTATCATACCAAACAAGAGATTGGGTGAGTGCTGGGCTGTCCTGCTATACCACTGTGTTTTGGGCCAAGAAATGTTAGCTACAGTAAGAATAACTACATGGGCATGTTGATACCTGCAGGGAGTCCAGGACTGACTTATAATTGTGCAAACAAAACATGCCATGTATGTATAATGGATATGGTGTTCAATATCTAGTTTGGTAACACACATGAGCATGTGCGTGTATCCTAAATCTTTACACAACCCTACAAGCCATGAGCCCCACCAGTAACTCCCTCTCTTGTTCTACAAGCCTTCATCCATTACCACCTATACAAACCTCACAACACACCTTCCAACCTCCATTCAATTACTGACTGGTCATAATTATCATCAGCTCCTTCCATTCTCAACTTACTTACCTTCAAACCCACTGCCTAATTCTAATCCCACTTTTGTACTGTATACTCCTATGGGAATGCTGTTCTAGCTTATTCTATACTTTGTGATAGTAAGTGTACTGGTTCTCTCTCCTAGTTGTCTTTGTGCAGTCAGGGTTTCTAATGCAAGACCTCTGCTCTCTTCTCTAGTAGAGGTCTCTGTCTTGTCTAGTTCAGTTGTTAACATCCATTCCAGTCATTGCAGTAGCAAGTTGTGTTCCCTAGATAGGCTAAGCTGATTGCTATCACATGTGTAGCTCAGTTCTTGGCCTATAAATAGTAGAGTGTTGCTGAGATAACTGGTCCTTCTATTTATAGTTTCTATCCTGAGCAGCTAACACCCCCTCAATATAGACATAACACAAGACAATTTAAAACAAACAGTCACTTTACCCTACTGCACTAGCACACACGTATTCAACAACAACAACAACTAACAAAACTGCACTAGCACACACGTATTCAACACCAAATCATCCAGACCTTACTTGTGCAAAATCATTAGGATATGCCAGTTTCAAAATCCATTTTACACAAACGAATACTACAGCCTTCGCATAGCCACACCCACTGACCTTACCACTGACCTTAATATTCTCCCTGGAAGTAGTTGTCTTTACTCCTTTGAAGAACAACACAGCATCTTTAGTCAATACTTGACTCCTCGGTGAAGAATCCTCTCCTTTATTCTCAGGTGTTGAGTCTTCTTTAGTTGCCTTGTCCTTCTTCTTCTCCTCAGTCTTTCGAATTCCATAAGCTTCTCTGCCAGTAGAAGGAAAAGTTCATATAGTCAGAAAGAAATAGAGACTTCGTTAAACACAAGTATTCAGGAACTTCACACGAACACACCTCATGACTACAAGTATTCTTCCACCGAACACACCCACAAACACAAGTCCCCTCACCTTGACTCCTTGTACAATTCTTTCCCTTTGAACTCTACAGTGGCCAATTCCAGGAAAGCAAGCGCTTTCTCTTTTTCTTTGAACTCGGCAAATACAGAGCCCTGGAAGTGAAATCAAATATAAGAGCCATCTCAACATAAGAATGAAGCAAATCAGTGACTTTTGAGCGGCACAGTGACCTGGTTGAGATAGTTCTATTCACTAGCTGTTTCTTGTTGGATTACAGACATCAAATGGAACTATGATTCTAGCACAACATTTCAACCAAGTTTGCTAGTCTTCAGGTACAGAAATTAGCATAATGAAATGGAAATACATGAAGAGGACAAGCCACACCCACCTTGAAGGTTCTGTCCGCAGGAACTCTCCGCATCTGAACGTGCTCCAGCTAAACATATCACAAGCAAATAAAAACATTCACATGTAAAGACTACTGCACAGTTAACTATTCTCAACCATGCAAATCTCTCCAGCCAACTGACCTTCCCGTACTGGTCAAAGAAACCCTGGATGTCATCTAATGAGATGTCCACTTCAAATCCTTTCTAAAGACCAACATAAAAATACAAAGAATACGATTAAACGAGAGAGGAATTCACAACCGTCGAAATCCTTCCATTACACTTCAATTCCCAACTATTACCAGATGTATCATTTCTAAGTGAATTCTAATGGTATAGCAATAAGCACATCAAAACAAAACAGAATTTAACAATAAGTGATAATTAGAACAACAAATGGTCCACAAACAAAGCAAATAACACAAGCAAGCCGAATGTCTCGGCAAATCACTGAATGAATGAATGCTTTATGATGAAGCCAATAATAAGTGATAAGTAGACAAAGTTTACTCCTGCAAAGAAAGTGGCAAGAAGGTTAGGTCGTTAGTTCCGTTGATGATCAGTTCATGCCACATAGTGTGGAGTGACGTCCATGTATTGCGTGCGGGACGGGTTCGGGTAAGTAGAGCGAACAGCCTGCAAGTAAACAACAATAAAAAAAAAAAATTTTTTTAAATCAGCATATTAACACACAGACACACCTACAAAAGAAGTCACCATTAAGATAATTTTTTTTTAAATTGATTAAAAAAAATACAATTAAAAAATAAGTCGATCTTGCTACCTACCACAAAGCCTATCTGAGCCCTTTGGGACAAGACAATACTATGGCACGGTTAAACTATTCTTCTTAACTTAGCTTACCAGAAAATTAAAACGATTTGCCCCATAATTAAGAAGTAAAATTAAAAAAATAGTCTATTATAATATATCGTTCAGAGCTAACCATAATTCTATATTACGTCCACCACCACTCACATAGATGACACACAAGGGCATGACCTCCGCAGTCCCGTATCTATTAACCATCCTCTTGTGGGCCAGGTAGTGTGGGTGTGTCCACAACCCAAGACTGCCCAGTATGAGCAGGAGCTTCTGGTAGAGCCAATGTCTCCTCTTCATATTTCCCCCTCCCACCATCTGTGACTGCGCCCACAGCCAGTCTGGCGGGCGGACGACGATGCAAGGACCTAGCAGGCAATGACGACATGGAGGATGCACAACATTGCCTCCCAGAATAGGAGCCACTGGTCGGACCGAAAAGATACACTTCTGATGAGATTCTATACAAAAAAATTAATAAAATAATAATAATAATAATAATAATAATAATAATAATAATAATAATAATAATAAATAAAAATAAATTTTAAAAAAAATGATTCAGCCATTCTCGGCTGAAATAATAACAGCAATTTTTTCTCTTTCTAACAGCCAATATTATTAATTAAAACATAACCTGACGTTTCGACTTCTTGCTAAAGTCCACTTCAGTTGACCCCTGAAGAGGACTTCGGCAAGAAGTCGAAACGTGAGCAAGTTAAGCTTTAATTAACAATATTGGCTGTTTGTTATTAATAATAATAATAATAATAATAATAATTGGACTAACAGCTTCAAAATAATTTATGGGTTGTTTAAATGAGTAGGAAAAGGGTCCACGTGAGTATGGGGACTTGTACAATTTAAATTGAAGTCAGAATTTAGGAACAGTTCCGTGGTTACAAATGGGACCTTATGCTGCCCACACCATAGCTACGGATTGCTTGCCACACAGAGCCACCAATTGAGTCAAGTTAGGTCTCCCATTGGCAACCAGTTAACTCTCTGTGAACTGAACCTCTAGCTGCCACTGGGTTGCTGTTTCAGCTGGTAGCTCATTCTTTATAGTATCCAAGCAACCAGGCACTTGGATGTTACAAATAACGTGGGAAGTTATATTTACAGTGTTTATATTTCAATAATTCAGTCATTCTCAGCTGAAATAATTATAATAAAAGCAACTCTCACAGTTAAATTTAAGGGATTGAAAGGATTAAGTTTTAATGAAACATAAATTGGCTGTTAACTGAGAAAAATTGCTGTTCTTATTATTATTATTATTTATTATTATATTTTTATTACTAGGCTTCAACTTAGGCAGTGGCTAATTACAGTTAGGCTTTCTGTTCCCATATTATTTTAATGAGCATCAAATTGTAATCTGTCGGCTTAAAAAACAGCAGAAAATCAAATAAAATATCACTAGAACTAAAATAAAGATACAAAGCAACCAAAATGCAACACCTGCTCCATGACAACACAACAAACTAACCTAACACACATTCTCTTTCTAAAATATTCCCAATTCTACTTACCAATCAAATTCACGTGGTGGGGACTAAAACTTGCATCTCCCTGCGGTCTCCTGGCTAAGTACTTATTGACGGAATGAGACTGGATGATGTCAGACGAGGACATGCTGCCAGCAGAGCAAGACTGAGTGACGTCTGAACAATTGCTCACTTTGATCAACGGAGGAGGAGACGGTAAGAGCTGCATGTCTTGAGAATCCAGACAGAGTTCGCTGGATGCGGATGAAGTAGATTCGCCAAAAGCATCACTCAAATGTTCGACCTTCACCGGCAAGTTAGTCATCCATGGGTGTGTACCTTCCACTGATTTCAATGGTGAAACTAGCTCAGAATCGGGGAGCTTGGCCGGTGGTAGGCGTTCAGTAGGGGTGGAGCTTACGCTTATAGGAGAAATGGGAACGTTTCCAAGAAGGCGTTGGTTGACCAGAGTAGATGGATGGGTTGGCGGAAGTGTGATTGGACCTGGCTTTAGAGGGCGGGGTCTGACAGGGATGGGTTTGACAGGTCTCTGTATCACAGGAGTAGATGATTCTTCAGATTGACCTGACGCATTCAATTGGGAGTTGCTCACAATACCTGACTTTGGATTGGACGATTGCGACGTATTAATTGAATTTGATGTTACGGAAGCTGGTGAATTATGTGAAAAGGATGGTCCTGGTCTAACTGAAGCGTGGGTAACACCATTCAAATCGTCAGGAGCTGATAAATTTCTTAAATAATGAATTGTATATGGGGTGGTTGATTTGCGTTTGTGGGTAAATGTCGGTACGACAGATGAGGTCAATTGGTCTTTATGGTTTCGAGCTGAGCCTGGCTTGATAGAGTGTAATTCGGTCAACCTCTGGGACACCATTGGGGCTGGTGGTTCTGGCGAAAAGAATGGAAGATAATCAAATGTAACTGGGGAATTGTCGGAAGAAATTACAATTGGAACGGGTGAAGTGGTTGTAGGTGTGGCTGGTATGGATGGACTTGCTGTGACTGAGGGTGGGGCTGGTCTGGATGGACTTGATGTAACTGTGGGCAGGGCTGGTCGGGATGGACTTGCTGTGACGGAGGGTGGGGCTGGTCTGGATGGACTTGATGTAACTGTGGGCGGGGCTGGTTCAGATGTGTTTGCTGTTACCTGAAATGAGGCTGGGCTAGATGAACTTGCAGTAATCAAGGGCACTGCTGGTCTGGATGTGCTTGCTGTTAATTGACATGAGGCAAGCCTGGGTGTATTAGGAGTAACAGGGGGCGGAGCTGGTCTGATAGTACTTGCAGTAACTGAGGGTGGGGCTGGTCTGGATGTGCTTGCTATAACATGACATGAGGCAAGCCTGGATGTATTAGGAGTAACAGGGGGCGGAGCTGGTCTGACTGTACTTGCAGTAACTGAGGGTGGGGTTGATCTGGATGTACTGGTCGTAACTTGAAATGAGGCAAATTTGGATGCACTTGCAGTAACTGGAGGTGGGGCTGGTCTGGATACACTTGCAGTAACTGGAGGTGGGGCTGGTCTGGATACACGTGCAGTAACTGGAGGTGGGGCTGGTCTGGAGACACGTGCAGTAACTGGAGGTGGGGCTGGTTTGGAGACACGTGCAGTAACTGGAGGTGGAGCTGGTCTAGACTTGTTTGCTGTTACCGGCAGTTGGGATGATCCATTAGGTGGTGTTGCTACTGAGGGTGGGGCTGGTCTTGCTAGCACTGAACAATGAGGAACTGTTGAGTTGGAGGCTGCACAAGTAGACTCTAGAGAATATTCCTCAAATAGGGGAGTGGTTTTCGATGCATCAAACTTGGGATTACCATGGAGAATAGCCCGACCAGATGCCGCAGAAAAAAAATTCTGAAATTGATCAGTAAGGGGTGTGGCTGAATGAGCTGCTGCTAACTTCTCGTATTGATCCGACAACGGAGTGATCGGACTGGATGCCAATTTCTCATCCAGGCCAGAAATGGGCGTGGCTGGACTTGATAATGGAGAATCAGGTTCATCGATGAACAGCTGATGGAGTGGTGTAGAAGGCGGACTGGACACAGAGGAAAGTGACTCCCTGAAGCATGTTAGTGGAGTGTCCGGGTTTAAAATGCGGCCATCGTCAACGGGTGACGGCAGGCTACAAATACCATCTTCGATGCACAACTGAGGTGTCGGTGAGCTCAATGCTGGAGACCACTCAGAACTAGGAAGGGGTGTGGCCAAGAAAGGCGTGGCCGATCTGGATGAAATTGCAGAAAAATTCATTGATGGGACTCTGTATGAACGACTCGAGACAGACGCAACGGAAGAAACTCTCCCAGTGGTCAACACTTGTGTGACTGGAGTGGGTGTTGTCACCATAGGAGCGGGTGAGGGCAAAGTAGAAGTGGGTGTGGTCACAACTGTGGTTGGAACAGAAGCTGGTGTAATTGCCACAGAATTAGGTGCTGTCATAAGAGATGCATAGTTTGTAGAAATCGCATGATGATTTTGAATGACTGCAATAGAATAAGAGGGTTTCGGCAAGATAAAAGTGGCCGGAGCTACAGTTAGGGGCTCTGACATAGAATTAGATGCGACTGGCTTTGACCTGCTACGGCAAAGACGTACTTTTGAGGGTGCCGCAGCAACAGGCAATACAGGTCCGGGTTCTGCCGACCATGCTGGGAAAACGTGCGACAGAGACGCTGACATGGCCAGAGAAGTTTCGGGCATAACAACGGATTGGGTCGATAAAAAGTCCGATATCAAGGCCTCTATTTTCGAATCCTGTTCAATAGTGGGTGTGGCAGGATTAGACGACTCAGGAAGTGGGATGGTCTGAGGTAAGACTGCATTCAGAGAGCTACCAGTTACAGATGGCTGGGCTCCACCCGAAGGCGGAGAAGTGGAGTTGGTTACGTTACTGAGCGCAACGGCAAATGCCTTATCAATCTCTGACATAATGGAGGACGTGACATTCTTATCATTGCTGCAAGCTGAAAGGGTAGAGCAATTACTGGACGCTAGTGAGGATGGACTTTTTGGCAATTCCGAAAAATTGGATAGCCGGGTTCTCTTACGCTGATCAGAAAGTTCAGATTGGCTCTTCCATCCTTCGCAGTTCCGTTTCGACTTATTCAATCTGGGCAATGGGAGTGGCTCCGCGATGTACGTGCAGAGCAGCGGCAAGACTTGCACGCTGGGATGGCAGTTCATGATCTCTTCCTGACACCTGTACACATCCTCCAACAATGCCTTAGGCAAGGACCTCCTGTGCTGAACTTCAACCTGAAAGGAAAGAAGAAAAAATAATAAATAAAATATGACTACAGCAATTGGTGTATTACAACCAACAATAACACTAACTGTACCACTCCCTTCAAGGATACGCCTGCTAAGGAATTTAATTAACACCAAATGTCCCACGACTCGTGAGATAAACAGATTAGATAATAATAGTGTCGAGAGTGTTGAATGTGCGACCTATGTGATGATCTTCTTGCAATGAAAGAGTTTTTAAGAAATAGTATCAAGGCAACAATTGTATAAATGAGCACCAAGCGTTACATCAAATATAAGTTGGAAAAAAAAAAAAAGAGGATTAAAATTTTAAAACATTGTAATCCTGTTTACCAATTGCAATAAGGAAGTGATTCAGCTCATGACAGTTCTCCTGTCCACTCACTTTAACTTGGGTTAGAGTAAAACACCACTAGTTCAAATAATTGTAGTACCCAAGCCAATATATGCAGTAACCATGCTACCTTGCTATGAATAATTTTTTTAAAAAATTAAAATAAATTAATGATTCAACATCTTAACATAAGAAGAACCTGATCTGACACCCAGCAGCTGGGTTCTGGGGAAAGGGAAGGGACAAGCTCCTTCAATTTAATGTGCTTCACAACTTATTACAATAAGGGTGTTCTGTTCACCCCCCCTCAAATTTCTGTTGTCCATAGTGAGAAAGTACTTATCCAATAAACAGTGACAACAAGCATTTCATAATTCATGGAGCTTGGGGGAAAAAACGAGTATTAGTCACTGGAAGACAGTTGTTATTATAATCATAATTTAAGATAATTTAAGGGTACACACACATAAGATATTTGATATTTACCCTCAATGCAGATTCAGGATACAGGGTTTTACATTATATATGTACACACACAACATACTTACAGTTTAGCAAGCAGCACAACTCTACTCAGAGGCAGGAGAAAAAAGGCATATAGCTCTAAAGATATCTAGCAGCCTTTCCTGCACTCCCTAGCAGCTACAAGCTACACAGCCTCTCTACAACAGATTGCAAAGGCAGCTGCCTTAACTAACTGTCACCAACTGGGAGGGAGGGGGGGCCTAGGACAGTTTTCCAGCCCAGGGCTAGTTCTATTCAGCTCAGCCAAGAAAGGTAGCTACACCAATACACACCATATTCAATAGCACAAGGTAAAAGCAGCTGTTCCAGGTTAAAATAGACTTAAATACTCACAAAGCTTGGGGAGGATAACTTTTGGCTGTACCAATTCCCTTAAAGTTCTTCCAAAATAACAAAACTTACTATTTATTTATAATGAACTGAAGTTACACTCTGCAAGTATTTCATTCCTACTTCTCTATGATACACAGTCCAGCATGGAGATAAGAAAAGGAGGGTATATTAGTGACTTGGAAAGGTTACAACACAATGTGCTTCACAATACACACCAATAAGGGTGTTAAAGAAGAATAGAGAAATGGAATGGTAAAGAGTGGATGCTAACAAACCATAGCAATCCAACCTGAAAAATAAAATGAGTTCACTCTGCTAATATAATGGATATAGCATGTGATTTTACATCACAGATTATGGTCCTAATTTTACAGGAAAATATCAACACCCAGGGTTTTATCTAGAAAATTTAGCCTTGGCAGAAGTTCAGGCAAGTCCACCATCCCCTAGCTATGAGCCCAAGTACAGTAACTAACCTTAATGATGATGTCACACTCCAGAGGGTTAATCTTCTCTTGGGTTGATGTCTAAAAGTCCACAAAAGAGCTATTACCCACAGCCGAGACTTCCACAGATCCACACACACACATGACACATGAGTGTGGAGGGAAGACGTGCCTGGAACCTCGCACTTAATTAACACTCAGCAAATATTAAGAGAGTGGTGACTATTTCTAAACACAGGACTAGTATAAATTTGATACTTTACCCACTAATACAACCCTATTTCACAATTGCCTGTAGTCACCCCACAAACAAAATTGAATGAATTGAGACATACATGAATGCCTATCAGTACAAATAAAAGTTTTCTTTTCTTCAAGTTGAAGTTGAATGCAAATCTCTATTAACCCAGTTTGTTTGTTTTTTGTTGTTTTGTTCTGCTTTCTTTTTTCTCGTTTTTTTTTTCCTTTTTTTCTTTTTAACATTACAATCATCAGTCTGGGTTAAACTAAAACAGGCAGTGAGCGAAACCAAGACCCATTCAGTAGCTTATTAACACAAGAAACAGAAAGAGATTGTAAAAATCCCCATTTACCACATAAACGGTCTTTTCTTTCATCTTCTTTCTCTGTTCTGCTGAAAAAATATCGGGCGGCGGATTATCCGGGCTGCGTCTAACTGAGTCTCCCTCCAAGTTGACCTCCAGGACCCCAGACGTGCTCTTCCTGAGGGCACTAACAATGACGTCAGCATCTGATGACAGAGCCTGGAGAAGAAACATGGATGGATGGCCATTTACTAATTGCTTCAAAGAAGATGGAAAGATTGGACAGTGTGTGCATGTGTGTGGATGAGTGGGGCTTACCTTTAGCCTGTTGAATGTCAGGAGAGTTTCTATAGGAATCCCTAATATTAATTAATAGTAAATTAAGGAACTTAACAAATACACAGCTGCTAAACCAACTGAGAAATAACCTCCAGAACCATGCAGTAAAGAATCAAGTCTAAGGTGGTGTCCCAGAGTTAGTCTAGTTAGGAAAACAGAAAAAAGTGTCACACTACCCCACACCCAAGCCAGCCACACCACCAGCCAGCCTGAAGCACCCTCAAAGCCCACCCCCACAGGAGACAGCTGGCAAAGGCCAACTGTCCCTATACACCAACTACACCACACTCTACTACTACAGGGGCAGCTGTGAGCCCAGCAGTGTTAGAAATAAATTAATTTAAAAATAATAAATAATAAAAAAAATAATAATATATTAAATAAATAATAAATAAATATTCATATAACAATAATCACAATAATAATAATAATTATAACAATAACAAGTAATAATAATGGTAGTAGTAGTATTAATAATAATTAATAAAAATACTAAAACATGAGTATAGCCATACTTTTATTGAGCAATTATTTAACTACTTTACTTGACTTTGAAACCAATCAAAATACTAAAACATTTCACCATTTCAGCAACTTAAGAGTACAATACATCATAACACTCTGCCTAAAACTTACACATCCAAAAAAAAACAACAGCAAGTCAGCTATCATCAACATAATGTACTTATAGCAAGACCATTACAGATTCCAAGGGCAATTCCAGATTAATTAACAAGCATCTTGCCTAGTGCATCACCTAAAGATTGGATAACTGGATTAAACAGCAACTGATGCAGACAGACAAAAGAAGGGGGGAAAAAGAAGACTAAAAAGAGAAGATTCATTGGGCAAACTATTAATTGACCACACTGAGGGGAAATCCCACCAAAAAATGCATCAAGTAATAATATCATGGAAAATACCTCCAACCCCCCCCCCCCCCCCCCCAGTACCCTAGGCTGAAGAGAAAAACTAGATTAAATGGTCATTCCTGTGAAAACCACTTCTTTCAATTCCATTCATCTTAATCATATTTAACATAAATACCACATAACTGTCAGTGACAAAAATGCCAAAATGCATCCAGAGGTTCAGCTTCCCTTTCACAAAATTCTTCTCACGATTCATATTCCCAAATAATCTCGGCTGGCGCCAAGTTTAGTAATGTGGTTACATTCCAAAGCACTACACGAAGCCAACAGCCAAGAAGATGTGCACTTATCCAAACTTCATGCCCTATTCCAATAGCTACTAGCTCTTATTTAACATACACAAAAGCAAGGATACATCCTCCCTCATTGTCTGCAGCAGCTGACTGAAGGAACTTGTCCCTTGGAAGATTACGATCCCCAAAATAGTACTGCAAAAAATTGCAAATATCAGATTATTGCCATCGAACGCACGTGGCAGCAATTGTACCTCAACCTGACGGATTATTTTCTCTTCAAGCTGCGTGGCCAGGTTTCTAGACTTCATTTCAGAACTACCAGGAACTG
>WLWD01005974.1_pt1 | contig 170524 bp, 108 predicted proteins | sample 6712731 | NCBI WGS metagenome assembly WLWD01 (sample SAMN12718690, study PRJNA576275) | sponge metagenome | isolation source: marine sponge | host: Mycale hentscheli | place: New Zealand: South Island, Marlborough, Capsize Point | collected 2014-11-01
TTATATTCGCTTTCATATTCCTCCTCAGTGGTGCTATAGTAGCCATGGTGGTCATTATTTGGAGGTAGGACTTTAATACTATTATTATGCTCATATTTCTCTCTTCACATAGTGGCAGCATAGTAGCCTCTGCATCATTTTCTTAAGCATCTCCCTTTTTTCTTGTTTCAGCCATTCCGGATTTTCCTATCACTCTACTCACTCTCTCTTCATGTGTATTTAGCTATCCTTTTAATCTAAATCCTTTTCTGGGATAATACCTACAGAAATTTGGAATATCCTTTCTTATAATACTAATGTAAGAGACATTATATAAGATAATATTTTTTCCTGGCCAGAAAGTGCTTATTAAATTGTTATATAAAAGATATTGTGTGCTGGTTTAGATATAGGAAGAAATTGAAGACTAGGGAAATAGAGCCAAATGAATACGTGATCTACAATGAAGGAAGTGAAGTCATGCAACATGTTTCAGTTATTCCACAATCTCCATCTAAGTCTGAGCTCTTAGTCACTGACACTCAAGTTTCTCTAATCCAGACTCTTTCTGGTGAGCTTTGTAACTTGCATAGCTATGATTCCTGCAAAAAAAGTATTTGTATTTCCCATATTAACTTTTTTTTTCAAAAGGTCATTTTTGAAAGTTAGACTAGAGGAATTTTTTTTAATTATCTTGCCATTATAACTAACACTTAGGTGTTGTTTTGGTTGGTATTTTAATTCTTTGTGGATTATAGAAAGTACGTACTCAATAAAATTCTTCTGATAAACATCATCCTTAATTTGGTATAATAATATAATACTTCTGATTTATTTTGTCTAATAATTTGCTGAGTAAAAATTATAAGTAGCTATATTGTAGAAGTGATAAAATATTTTTCTGTGTTGTCCTTAGCTCCAATAATAGAGAAGTTTCCAGAGTCGGTGAGTGTGGTGGAAGGGAAGGAGGTGGTCTTTGAGGTGCAAGTGAGTGGCACTCCTAAACCCGACATCACTTGGACCCTCAACCAGGAACCTATATCATCTGACTTTTCCAGGAATATAGAAGACTCAGGTAAGGGAATCAATTAACAGGGGTGAAGGTCATTCTGCCTTGCATAGTACCAATTTTAATCTCTCAAGTGAATTGCTGTTATTAGTATGCATAATCTACTTTTTTATTACTAGTGCAAAATTTATTTGAAGTATGTATATTAATTTTACTTGTAGCTAATTCTTTATAATTATTTAGAATGTAATGATATTTGTAGGTAGTATAGTGTTTCCTTCATGTGAGTTGTCTCAAACTGGCACATACTCTATGACTGCCACCAACTCATCTGGAAGCACACAAAGACTTGTCCTGCTCACTGTTCGCAAGGAGGAGGACGAAGACCTTCAAACAAGCAGTGACACTGTCATCATTCAGGAACCTGTACCTGTGAAGGAGTTCGGAGACTACGTAGCTCGACTTCATTCTAATGATAACAAATTATTCAAATCCCAATTCACAGTGAGCAAATGATTATATATAGCACTTGCACATTTCTCATGTGAATCATTCTCCCACTTAATTATACCCTGTATACTCTCGTTGCCATAAATTATACCCATTTATATTATTATACTCAATATTTTGTATTAAGTGTGGCAAATAAGTCCCTATAATCTCTTTGTTTCATAGGCTCTGAGTACAAGCAGCAACGACACTTGTAAGGTATCTAGCTCTCCATCCAATGCTTCAAGTAACAGATTCCGCAACATCCTTGTCTGTGAGTAGAATAATTACATAGACATTTTTAAATTAATAACCAGGAGTACAGACTAAATCAATCAATTCTGAACAATAGGCTGGGCCTGGTAACCTGACTATTGCTACCTAGGTTGATTAAACACATCACCTAAAAAAAGAACACACAATGTTGTAATAATAAACTGGAGCAACTAATTAGATAATAACATGGACAAAATGATTTTTAATTGGTGAATAAACACATTTGAGCTGAATAAGAGGAGTAAAATCCTGCTTGTGTGAGTTATAGTTATACTAGAGGCACAGAAGTGTTATTATTTACTCTTAATTGCATCCTTAAATGTAATAAAAGGATGATGGTTTAGTAAAATCAAGTTTACTCACATGATATATATCTATCCAAAAGCAAAATCAGCTGCATAAAGTGTGCCATTGTTAAAATACAGTTTAGATAGTGTTTTATATAACATTATGTAGAATAAAGGGTTGTACTATAAATAAAAAGTACAGTCTGCATAGTAGTATTTATTTGTCTGCAGATGATGATAACAGGGTAGTATTACAAATCGACCCTGATCAAAATGATTCTCATGGAGATTACATCAATGCATCCTACATAGATGTAAGTTGCTAAAATTTACTTGTCATACCAATAGCACAAACCATGTTTGCTGACACACACACATACATACACACACACATATATGTATATTATATTATATATGTATAATATTATATATATATATATATATATATATATATAAACATGCTGAACTCTGGTGTATTTTCTTGACTATTAAATAATTTGGGTTCATTTAGTTATGCCACAGGCTATTTGATCATTGTTCCTACTTTATTTGTTAGGGTTTTTCTGCTCCAAAAAAAATTATTGCCTCTCAAGGTGAGACTGTTTGTTTGTTCACTCTTAATCTTTCTTTGAAGAACTTATGCATCAACACAACAAAAATAATTATTTGGCTAATTTGTTAAATTGGTTCTTGTTATGCTGACACTTTTGAGTAATAGATAATAATTGAATTTTTTTGTTAAAATGCTGTCCTATTTACATGTCAAATTTCTATTATAATTTTTCTTTTATAGGACCATTGCCCAATACAGTGTTGGAATTCTGGAAGATGGTTTGGCAAGAGCAGTCACGAACCATTGTCATGGTAACTAATCTGATTGAAGGAGGCCGGGAAAAGTGCGCTAAATACTGGCCTGTCCAAGGTACAATGAACATAGGCTCTTTATCAGTCACTATCACACAGCAACATATTCTGGCCGACTACACCATCAGGTCATTTTTACTGGAGGTAAGTATATTGACAGAAGGTAAGCAACACTGTTTCCTGTAACTATAGTATCAGGAAATATGGAGGCAAACTTATCTGGTAATTATTATTTACCACGTATCACACATAACAATTGTATCATATAAAGCACAATTGTTACAATTGTATTCTGAGGTAATATTTGAATATTCTCTCTCATAAACTTTATATCATTACTTAATATGACCAGCAACATAAAGAATTCCTTAGTAAGCAACTCAAAGTTCGACAGTTTCACTTCACCAGTTGGCCTGATCATGGAGTTCCAGATTATGCATCCCCTCTGCTCAGTTTCTATCGCCGGGTATGCAGTGAACATCCAACCAATAAAGGGCCAATGGTGTGCCACTGCAGGTATGTTTGCGTGTGATGGTGTGACATAGCTTTCCCGTGGCTTTCATATAATACAAGTTCACACTATCCCCAAGTTCACCCAGAAATTTTTATATTTGACTTACAATGAAACCTCCTTGTTCCTTCAAAGGAATTAGAAACATATGAATAATGAGAAACAAAGCAACCTACGTATACTTAAATTTTTTGAACTTTTACCCATGAAACAATGTGTGTGAAAAAGTGTTGCATGTTTACAGCTACTGCAAAGTAAAAAACGAATGCCACAGCAATCTAAAAGCAAATACAGTAGAACCTCAGAGTTACGAACCCCAGAGTTACGAACTGACCGGTCAACCGAACGGCTCAATCGCAATATTAATATGGTATTAATCGTTACGGAACTTCAATTGCAGCTGCTAGCCTACTACGCAATGGCTTCCAGTTCGGCCAGTACTAGCAGCAAGGTGGCGACAAAGCGGAAGAGAAATACACTTTCTATTGAAACTAAGTTGCAGATTTTGAAGAAAATAGAAAAGGGGAGTTCTTTATCATCGCTTGCAGCAGAATATGGTACTGGAAAATCAACGATTTTTGATATTAAACGGTCAAGAGAGAAGATTATGAAATTTGCAACCAAAGCAGTTGATGAAACATCCCTTAAAAAAAGATGCATAGTGAGAAGAGCTGATGACAGTACCTTTGATAAAGCCATTCATTTATGGTTTCTCCAAGAAAGGCACAAAGGAACTCCTGTACTTTATAAGTATCATGATGAAATAATTATAATCTGAAGTTCTAGCTACTGTATGTGATTATTTAAAGCAATTCTAATAATTATTATTCACAATAATTTTATTAATATAATGACGACATAATTATGATGTAATAGTTTCAGAGTTACGAACATTTCGGAGATACGAACACCTTACTTTCCCCAGGGGTTCGTAACTCTGAGGTTCTACTGTAAATATCACAAGTGGTAGATTATCTATTTTTTTCAAATACTATGTGACTCTATGTGTGTATATTTATGATATGCGGGTGAGCTGAAGTGAAACATTGTTCATTTCATTCCTAATCATCTACACTGTGTATATTGAACTTCCTTTGTGTAACATTACTTCTGCTCATGCTTGCCATTTGGGCTGAAGCACTTCATTGGTGTTATAGCTTAATGAGCAGATTTAAAAGCACTTTACATTTGCTCCCTTCAACTTATATTGAAAACAATTACTCATAGTACTTATAAATAAATTGGGATATCTACTGTGGATGATTCATACTGTCCTGTCACTATGTTGATCATTTAAGGTCATCATGCTTTGCAATTTCTGAAATAATAGTCCCACATGAAACTCAATAGTTGAAATGCTTTTATCATATTGCAGTGCTGGTGTGGGAAGAACTGGGACATTGATAGGATTAAACATCATTCTGGAGCAAGCATTGCAGGAGGGTGTTATTGATGTGATGGGCACTATTAAGAAGATGCGCCAGCAGAGGATGCATATGGTTCAAACAGTGGTAATTGTAAAAAAATGTTTCGTAACAGCTGGGCAAGATAAATAAGACTAGACCATTACAACAATAGAGTGCCATGTATTATTGGTAACTATCAGCCTTTTCCTCATTGTCTTTTTTATCCAGTAGCCACCTACAATTAATTAAACCAATATGGAATCTATTAAGTAGGACTTTTGAATATATATTTTTGTTTTACTAACTGATTGGATCATTCTTTATGTTTTATGTCATTATTAGGAGCAGTACATGTTGCTTCATGATGCAGTCTTGGAATTTCTCATCTGTGGAAATACTCAAATACAAGCCAACAACCTCTATACTGCTGTGAAAAAATTAGGTGATAGCAATCCATCGTCAAAAACTACTGGCTTTGAACAGGAATTTAAAGTGAACTAATTTATTGTTGCTGCTGTTCTTTGTGTTTTATATGAATGGATGTTACCATATTTAAGGTTCTGGAGCAGGTGAGTCCTAGTGTGCAAGAGGCTCTGTGTAGCTGGGCACAGAAGTTCCCTCAGCTCAACAGAAACATGGACTATCTGCCAGGTTTGTAATTAATGAATGAATGTATTATATATACTACTTACCTATAAAGTATTTATAAAGAAAATATTGTGTCTGAATCTATATAGCTAGTAATATGCTTGCGTGCCAGTAGGATCATGACGACCGACAACGGCAGTGTTTTTATTTTTTTTATGGCAAAGTTTAGTCTTGAAATAAATGGGTGAAGTGTCATTTCATTCTGTGGAATAAGGACACGAAGGTGATTAGAAATGTTGACCAATGTAACTAAATGTAAGTGAAATCAGTGAAGAACGGACAGAAGGCAATAGCTTCTCAAAGCCTAAGCCAACAATCATTAATAGAAGGACAGAAAGCCTGAAGAGCAGGAGAGATAGACAAACAGAGATGGAAAGAGAGCAGGAGAGAGTGGATATAAAGGATAGTAAGAATGGAATGAATGCATAGGCGGCCTTATGCTAGTGCATTCATATAATGCTCAATAGTTATTACACTAAGCACCACTGTGTGGTGGGTTTACTTGCTAGTCTGTCGTATTATATGTTGGCAATTTGCGAACATGTCACTCAGCATAATTATGTAGTCTGAACAGTCCAAAATATTTACTCAATGTGAATGTTAAAGCAACTGCTTACTAGAGTGATATAATAAACTTACTCAGTGTTACTCAAACTGAAAACTTTGGTGGCTTGATTTCAACATACCTTTCAGGTAAGGTGTGGCAAATAATGTAGATCAGAATAGACAGATGTGTGTCTGCCCTTTGGGGACTGCTGAGATGAAAGCTGTAAGCATTTAATATTTGAATATTATCATAGCAGTACCCCTTAACAGTATAAATACGGAATTGGAGTGTTTGTTTGCCGGCTGGTTGTCGTAGCTCAGTGGAGCGCTTGTGCGTTATGTAAGCGGTCCTGGGTTTGATTCCCAATGGCAACCAAATATTTTTATTTCTGTATTGTTTTTAAAAAGCTTGTAAAAGAGAGAGAATACATCTAATTTTTGTTGTATTAATTAGTTGATCGTTGGAGATTATATTTAAGCAAGGAATACAACTTCTATCTTCATGCCACATATGTGAATGGCTACAATCAGCATAAAGCCTTCATTATTGCCCAGACTCCAATGGCGATTACCATCCGGAACTTGTGGAAAGTTATTTACGACTCAGAAGTGGCAGCCATCATTCAGCTCACTGATCTGAAAGAGAATGACAAGGAGGTGTGTGCACAGTATTGGCCGGCCAGACAAGGAGATAAGCAGCAATGGAAAGAGTATAGTGTGGATTTTGTTAGCCAACAAGAACACAATGGATACAATGTCAGGATTTTAAGTGTGCTCGAGCAGAAGGTATGTATCAATTTGTTAGTATTTTGATGAGTTGTTAAAGCCTGAACTTCATGTAAGGGATGAGTGAGCTTGGCTCCAAAGTTGTGAGTCATGCATAACATCTTTAAACTCAGGTGTAACTTCCAACTGAATTGATAGCTTTTTATAATATAAATACTAATAAATGAAATAATTAAATATAATAGAACAATGGGTACACCAAATATTTTGTAGATAATGAATACATGAAAAATAATTGAAAAAAGTAATAAGTTTTACAATTGAAAAAGACAAAAATTTTGAATAGTTATTGTTAGTATTTTTCATAATAATTTTTTATAAGAATTGTTTTGGAACCAAACCGTCCAAGCACATAGAAAAAGTTTGCTGATTGAAATTACATTTCTCTTATGAGAAATTATAATATAGTAAAGCCAGCAGAACATCTCAGAAGTTCCCATAAACTTCAAGTGCACTGCTGAAGCATTTTTCATGCATTCCTTTACGGAAATTGATTAGTGGAATCTTGTGAATAGACTTCATCTATTTTGAAGAACTGGACCTCCATTTGGAAAATTGAATTCTCATTTAGAGTAGAATATTCATAAAAGGCTGCTTATTTTTCATAGCTCAAGCTAAACAGTGATCTATTTATATATAAACATGTCATCTATTTATATTATATTTGGATTTGCCATTTGTTGCAATGCCTGTATAGCTACAAATCAGTCCAAACTTTAAATAAAACAACATCAAATAATTTGTAGCTTCAGAGTTGCAGTGATCTAATACCTTCACTTAAACAGTGTTTGTTCTAAACGTGTCCTCTTGAATAAATTGACAATGTCTAAGAAAGAAATAATATCAAATGGAATTAAAACTATTTTTTGTCAGAATTGACCGAAAGCAAATTATAAGTAAATATTTTATATATGATTATAAAGAGAATCTACACTAACATTACAATATTTTCATCTATCAGTAGATTATATGTTTGTTATGCCACACTCTACAATATTGTAGTCACCAAGAATACACCAAGTGATTCAGTATCATGTAACTTGCTGGAAGGAGGATGGAGATTACTCCAACATGGAATCTGTTTTATTCGTAATGAATGAATTGACTAAACTACAGCACAAAACTGGCAACCATCCCATCATGGTGCTATGCAAGTATGTTAATTGGAGCAGTATTTTAGTTGTTGTTGATAGTTTTTGTTGTTGTTTTGTTTTTGTTTTTTATACTTCATCCAGTTATATAGTGGGTTTTTTTATTTTTGGCTTTGTTAGAATACGCTTAACTAATCTGCAATAAGCAAGAACCATATTACCTTCAATATTGGGGTGGGACTTATTGTTTACCTAACCACAATTATTTACTGTTTACTCATACTATTTAATCCTGCATAGAATACTTGCTATGGAATACATGCATGCACACTTACTCAACTATATATATAATATATATAAGACTAGAGCGTCTTTTTGGGGGCATTAAGCAGTAATTAGCTACATTCCTGCCATATACATTAATAGGATTTTAATAGCATGATAGAAAGTGGTAATTTTTTAGTGTTGTGTAACATTAGTAGTTTCATGCTTATTTATTGTTTGTTATTAATGTTTATATTTTTGTTGTTCAATCAGTGACACAGTGACTCGCAGTGCTATGTTCTGTTCCATCTACAACACTATTGAGAGGTGTAAGCTAGAGGGTGTGGTCGACATATTCCAGACTGTCAAGTCTCTCAGGATGCACAGACCTGGTGCTATCCAGACAGTGGTGAGTTACCATGACCACCAGACTACAATGAGAATATACTCTTGAAATTCAGAACACAATATGAGGCACAACCAGAAAGTGTCCTCCTTTAGCAGGAGGGTATTCTGTGCTGATGTTCATTCTCTCTGTATAACAGTACATAAGACCAACATTAGTTGTTATAATTTTTCTTGATCAAGTAAATTCCAAGATTAGACTACACTTAAATGTACTTTAAGGGTGCTGGCACATAGCAACGCTCGTGGGCGGCTTAATTGAGCAATAAACCACGAAACCACCGAGTTGTAGAGGTAGAGGGCAGACCTTAAATACCCGCGCATAGATAAGAGCTTCCTGGCAGACTGTGGTAAGTTCACGAGGTTACTCCAGCGTGACAAATTGGCGGGTAACAGTTGTATTGTGGGAAAGTATGGGAAGGAGGCTTGCAGCCAAGAAAAGCAGCAGCTGATGGCTGCAACAGATAAAAAAAATTACTCAGCCACTCTAAAAGAGGTACTGCACCCCCCCCCCCCCCCCCCCCCCCACCCCACCGCCTAATACGCGTATAGTTAACTCGGCTTACGGAGGGAGGGGCTAGAAAATTGCACAGTGGCAAAAAAGTGCGAGACAATTGGAATCTATTTTGTAACTCCAAGTACAGAAAGGCGGATGATTAGTGTTTCAATTTTGGTACAGCGGCGTAACTTAACAAGGTAATAAAAGTAGTCGTTTTTGTTTTTCAATACATGTAAACAATGAGCTGAAGAAGCGGTGGACGAAATTCTGGCTTCTGTGCGTCCTCCACTATCTCCATAAGTTCTGTTTATTTTGGGACTTTGAGGCTTCATAACTTCTTTGGTTCAGTGCGTGTGTCAGTCATTCTTGGTAAGTCCACATTTTGCCAGCATGTCTCGTAGATCCGCTTGGCTGCGTGAACCTGCGAGGTATAGAATCGGAGTTATTTTCCATAGCAACAGCCAATTAACCATAATTGATTTGTGTGGGTGGAGCGCGTATCCGGTGTACTGGCACCCTTAAAGGCATTAAAATTTATCAAAATATGTCAAATAGTGATTGTGATTTGATAACATTAACTATTGCCTCTTTTTTTTTTTTAATTCGGGTGTTAGCTAACTATGATAACATATATATTACCTCGTGAAAAAATCAGTTCAAAAATTTACCTGTAGACATACAAGAAATTGTCATTTATGTTCTTGTTGCTGTTGTTGTATTTTAGGTACATAGTAAAAGGTGATTTGAGTTCTGACTGTATATATTTATTTACAAGATAAAAAAAATTAAGTTCCTTGAAGATTTTCTTAACATTGTATTTTAAGGTGTTCTACATAAAATGAAAAGTCCATGCATAATATTTAAGACGAACTTTTGGAAAATTTGCTGTTTGTTGCTTTAGATTATAATATTTTGCTTGCATTGTTGTAAAATAAAGTTTACATATAAGCTGTACACAAATATTGTTGTATGTGTTACCAATATAGGAGCAGTACAAGACCCTTTTTGAAGCTCTTCTTGCATTCTTAGATTCTTTTGAGGACTACTCCAACTTTTTGTAAAATTTTGTAGAATATAATGTCATGAACTCCTAATTGTTTCACTTAGTTATATTTTTTATACATTGATGTGTTCATTATAGCTATTTATAGTTGTTCTGTAGCATAGCATTGTCATTTCATATCATTAAATTGTTTTAGTGAACAATTACGTGACCTGTAAAATTACATAAGGATGAAAATATGAAACATTTAAAATATTGCAAGTTCTGCCAATGGGTTTAATGCTGAGAAAATTAATGGAATTTGACTACCTAACAATCCTGAATCGTATATTAATCTTTATAAAATCTTTATTTTATAGGTTCTGGTTCTGCTATACTTTCATCTGTTTGATATCTCATTTATTTCTATGAACACACTTGAAATAATATGCTAGAGATTCCTCTAATACATCTTAACATAGTCTGCTTTTTTACATTTATTAGTTAATTCCCCATAAATTAATTGCATTATTTTTTTATATATATATATATCCTGGGAAGAGTCAACAAGAAAAATTATTCTCCATGGGTTATAAAATTTAACATGCAGTTTGTTTATGCAAAAAATTAATAACAGCAGCTTTATAGTACATTCAGTATGAGTAGACTATAGATAGTGCAGGACTTTTCTGCACACATGCACATACGTAATAAGAAAATTTTTAAATACACACTCACTGCATCCTTGCTTACAAATAAATTACATAAGTCTATAAGATTGGAGGCTCTGTCCGATAAATTAATAGTTAACATAAAATGGCTAGTCCTAAAAACTGATTCAAGATTACAGAAACAACTAGAAAAGACTAAAATGCCTCAATTTTAACTTGTGGCTGGCTTAGCCTGACTTCTTACCAGGGTTCCCATACTCTTTCTTTCCCCAATTTACTGATTAAATTAGTAGTTGCTAAAGGTGTCTTCTAGGAGAGATTTACTAAAATACAGTGTTACAGCCAATCAGCTGAGTTGTCAATAATTTGTCTTGACAAAAGATTTTTCCACAAAAATGAAGCCTATTTATTACTGAGCATTAAAATTTGTGAACTATTTCTATATTTTTGTTTCACTTCATTCAATATTCCAGCTCATATTGCGGAGTGGGAGGTTAGCTAAGAAGGAAAGAGATACCAAAAATACTGAAGTAACATGCTAACACTACTGAAATTACCAATTGAAGGCTGGAGGCTCTGATAGGATATTTATGTGGTAAAAAGTAAAACTATAATAATATTGGGAAATGGAGAGCGTGAGTTATTGCAGACTACTCTGCTATGACAAGTAGAATAAGAAAATGCATACCAAGAGAAATGTCTAACTGGGCAGATCGGATATAGCATTCAATGCTTCTTTTATTGATTCTTTACACAATAATCCAAACGTATGCATATCTTGGTGAGAACGCCCTTTTCCCTCCCCCCCCCCCCCCTTTTATTTCGAACCTTTCTTGTTTTTATTGTCAGAATTGCTCAGCCTTGCATTAATACAGTACAGCTGCAGTAAAAGACTGAATACAGAACAATTAAGTATGGACATTGCATTTAATTTTTAGTTTATACCACCATTATAATCTTATAACTAGCACAAATATGTTTGCATGAGAATAGAGCCCCTCAAGTATATCTTGTGTCTTGTCATGTTGTGCCTCCTCCCTCCCATTAAAATGTTACTCCTACATTACACTCTGGTGCAAGTCCAAGATTCATGAGAGTAGTCACTAGCCAGACCAGATTTGTTAAAGGGTATTCCTAGGGAGACAAGCAGGCTAGCTCAACATTACAATAGAAAGCTAAAACAAATAAAAGGCCAACTGAGGTTCTAATGAATAAATTTAACTTAAGCTATTTTATTTCTACCTACTTTTCTAATTTTCTTGATCAGTTTCAGATCCCTGAATAGTGGATAATAATCCCGGATGTACTTCACGATGATCAAGAAAACAAAAAAATTCATAGCTATAAAAATACCTGGGTTAATAATATTCATTTATGGATGTGGCAAATTGTTTGTGGGCGTGTCTGAACTCTAGGAAGCTCAACATAGCCAACTGTAAAGAATGGCTCCAATATCGGAGAAAGTTGCCACAATAAAAGAAAAAGTGAACGCCAAGGCAAATTTGGTGAAAGGACTGTACGCCAAGCTAATCAGGCTCATACACGGGAGAGACTTTTTGGCAGAATGTTTAGCTACTTTTATACTGGTGGTAAGAGATTTGTATCTTAATAGAATATGCCACTTTAATCTGTAGCTAAAGGGGCGTGGCACAGGAATTGCTGGTTCACGAAACTTCTACTCCTAGAGGAGTTCTGGATAGTGAGAAATTTGTGCACATGCTGCTATATGAGCCTGATAGTTACTTCAGGGACTCTGGTGTTGACAATTAGCATTTTATTTATTCAGAAGCAGCCATTTGTTGTATAAAACAATAGAAGGGTAAATTAAGAAAATAGGATGATCATTTATGCTTAGAATTTTGTACAACATAATATTCACAAGACAGTTCTCTTTGTGTGATATAAAAAATAATTCTGAACATTTTTTATTATGTACTGTATTAGTTCTTTATGATTATTATATTGTTATATTAACAAATTTTCTCATTCCACCAACTGCCAATATTATATTAATTAATACTCAGGATTAAGTTTTAATTTTGGCTATTAGAACGAGAAAATTTGCTCACTATTATTATAATTATTTCAGCCGAGTTTGAGCAGACAATTGTTGTTGCACTAGACTTTGTTCATAGATATATATTTATTGATACATAGAATGGCAGTGATAATGATTAATATTTGTTATTGTACCTGCAATATCGTGGTTAATATAGTGTGGTATACTGCTGTTCAGGATGGTATTATTTTAAGTAGCTTAACAGATGCTACAGTAGTTGTATAAATGCATTCTATTTTTTGGAAAGTTATGATAAATAGGAAAGAACGAATGTCTATGAAGTTTCTTCATTTTTTTGTAATGTTTGAGCAGACAATTGGAGATGGTGCTGTAGCTCAGTTCATATTTAGCCGAGGCAACCTCTCATTCATCTCTGTCAATGCCGGCTATGCTATCGGGCTTATGGTGGGCGCCTATATGGCTGGTGGGGTCACTGGAGGTCACATGAACCCTGCAGTAACCTTGGCAATGGCACTGCGTGGTAAAACAAAATGGATCAAAGTAAGTTAATCTTTAATATCATGGTTTGTCATTGTCTACATTGAGTAACGTCTTTAGTAAGTAACTTTGTAGCCTCAAATTTATTATAAAAACAACGCAGTGGCCATGTTCATAACTAACAGGTACAATGACTCTAAAGTTTTTGACAGGAATGAAATCCAGGTAGCTAGAGTTGATCTTGTGAATTTTGTCAAGAGGAGTCAAATGTTTGGTTTTTTCGTTACCTGACATTCGTGAGAAAATCAAGAAAATTTGCAGCCCACTTTAAAGTTCAAAGCAATTTTTTCTATCTTCAACTACTGCATGTATCAATGAAAAAAAATGAAGGAGTTGGTTGCATGCAGTATGAATTGTTTGGGTTGCAATACTGTCATGTTAAGATAAACTGGTACAAATCTAGACAAAGAATGAAGTATGTGTGTCACAAATGTTAGGGATTACTGGTACTTTTTTACATGCACATGCTGGAGACTACTAGCTACAGCTTGAAATTTAGACAAAGTCCTCCCTCAAGCTCAATTCTATTCCTGTCAAAACTTTAGTGTCTGCATATTTACTGACTTTGTGCATTTCTGGTACAGTCACTTGTATTTACCACATAGCTGATAATGTGTTGTGATTTAACCGATTAACCCCGATTGACGCGTACACGCGTCTAAATTGGAAAATTCGATAACCGCGGAGGACGCGTCAAAGCGTCAAAAATGCGTCTCCGCGTCCACTTCGCCCTACAGCTTTGTGGAGTCAAGGAAGCCACCAATCACAATTGCAGACGATTCTATATTGTTGTAAGTATCTTTTAGGCTTATAAAATACATAGACTTCCATAAGAAAATGTTGAGTAAATTTTGTCACAACAATAAGACTTCCTTCTTATAAAGTATAAATTGAAAATATATTTCATAATAATAATAAAGGTACACAGAATAATTTTTACAAACCAATATTACTTTAGCTATAACTGCTCATTATATGACAAGTAGAAAGCTATCTTGGCAAGTGGAACACTGGCACTTCAGCATCCTAGTGATGAAGACAATATTCTTGACCTGGCACAGCATGGCAGTGACAAGGATGGCAGTGACCAGGATGGCAGTAACTCTGGTGGTAGTGATGAGGAGTTTGATGACAGGAAGAATGACTTCAGTGCTGATGGGTGTAGTGACTGTAGTAGTTACTAGATGGTCAAGGACTCTGCCGAGAGAACGGAATTGATGATTCTGAAAGGTAGCGATTCTACAGGAATTTCAACCACATTCTTTATAGGAAAAAGTAAAAACAAATATTATTGTTATATAACAGGTGAGACTGCAGGGAGCCCTCTGACATATACTTCTATTATGTTATGACCAGTTGCACTTGATAGTAAGATCACAAGCTATTCTGTCAACAATGCAGCCTACCAGCACATCAAAAGTAAAGACACCTTGGAGTACCAAACTAAATACACTCAAATATTCTATCATTCATTTGTGATGTACTCTTTTTCATACACAAAAGCCAATAAAAAAGCTTCTCTGTTCACAAAATTTATAACAGATGCTCAGTTCAAAATAATACACACCCTACAAATTCTTCCTGATTGTAAGACAAATGTGTACAAAAACACTTTCTCTTACCTCTATGATCCAGTAGCAAACTGCTTCAGCCATGAAACCATACTTCCAACCTTACTAGAGTGCTTACTAAGAGCCGCGGTGTGATGCCATAAAAGTTTTTGCCAAACGGTGCGAGTACTTTGTTATTTTTAAGTCGGGAACAGCTCCTTAGCGTCGAATTTATGCTTTCCCGATAGCCTAGAGCGTACTCTATCGTTCGATAATACTGTCCCCGAGGCAATCTTCAACCGTTCATCTTCTCTCTCTCGTTTAGTGTCACCCTCCCACCAAGCAATCAATCCTCTGTGTCTCGCGTGCGCCCGTGACCGCATTACGTAAGGCGCAATTAAAATTATTATTCGCGTGTAAAATTTCGGGCCGCTAAACTAAAATATTAATTATTAAATTAGTTAATCATCAGGTGAAGCCAGTCACTAATAATAAAATGTCTAATGTATATAAGTGCCTCAAGACAAGCCAACAAGAACTTTCTTGAAAATGATGATATTACAAAGAAAAACATCAGTGTCAACAAAGCATTTAATTTATAGTGTAGGTTGTTCTGTAAGGAATAAAACAACCCATATACATATACATTATGTATTATATGAGATTTTATCTCATTGTTCTGGTGTTATATTAAAATATATAACATGATGCATATTAATGTACACATACATGCATTTCTGTAGGTGGTTCCCTATTGGATTGCCCAATTGTTGGGTGCATTTTTGGGTTCAGCTGTAGTGTATGGAGCTTATGTAGGTAAGTGATGTTTTCTCCAGTCCTGGACAAAATAATGACTCAATCAAATTACAGATTTGATCAACAAATTTGATGGACGTCTCCCAAATGGATTTTTCAATCCATACTGTTTGACTAACGGAAGTGTAACACCAAAAATGCCTCAGTGTACCGGTGGAATTTTTGCCACTTACCCTAATTCAGATTTGCAGACTGGGTCTGGATTTTTTAACGAGGTAAAATAACCTTTAAACTCAATGATTCTGGTATGATATGCCATGGTGTTTGAAGTTTACAACAAACCAAATGCATCAGAAAAATAAGGTTCTTTCTACAAACCCCTTTTATAGTATATATACTTCTGAATTATACCATAATATTCACTATAGCTTACTTAACAAACCAATTAGTTGAAAGTTAATGTGTAGACCAAATGGCATTAAAAGATTCCTGATGAAAATCAAGCATTTTACAAGTGATTATATTTAGTTAGCTTTTGTACTTGCTTTCAAAATTAAATTCATCTTTCTTTCTTTGCCATTCTACTTTTAGATGTGTAATAAAAAGGCACATTTTTTTTCTGTTACGGTTCTATTGACGTTTGTTTAAAAAAAAACACACTTGACCAGTTACTAGGCAAACAAAGAATTGTGAAAAGTCAAAAGTACGCATCATTATTTACGTTTTGTGCAGTTTATATCAATGATCACTTGTATATCTGGAATTTGGCTAAATCTATATTTTTTGCAGGTAGCTAGCTAGCTATAAAGAGCATTCAAAGCAATTTTATATAATTGTGCCACAAAGTTGAGTTATGATTGATATATTTCCTAGTTACTTGGCACTTTCTTACTCACAATTGGAATCTTCGGGATCATTGATACGGGAAATTCTGAAGTGAAGTCAGGTCTCAAGCCATTTATGATAGGTCTTACCTTTTGGGGAGTTGGAGCATCTTTTGGTATTACTACTGGTTATGCCCTAAATCCTGCCAGAGACTTGGCACCAAGGATATTTTCTGCAATAGCTGGATGGGGAAAGGATGTCTTTGTGTAAGTAGTTATAGTACATGATTGTTTCCATTGTAGATAAGAGCATAAAGTTCAAGAATTGTGTGTATAGCTATTTACCTTCAAAATGATTTACTTTAAATCCAGTTAACCACTAGATATCTAGATTTAAGTAATTGACGAAGATTAGCTAATTGAAAGGTGAATACAATACATTCATAAAAGCCTTGGGTTTAAATTGTAACCTGTAAAGCATGAACAAAATCGACAGCATAATGCAACGGTGGCATTACAATCATTGCTATAGCTATTTTAGTAGCTTATAGTAGTATTTATGATGTTATAAAATAATGCAGACAATTATTTAACTTTACTTTATTCTAAAGATCTTTTGTAAAATAATAAACATATATTCCTTCTTGTATTCTTTAGTTGCTCCCAATGTTCCATTACTCACTATTGGTGGATACCAGTAACAGCTCCAATGTTTGGGGCTGCCATTGCAGCTGCATTTTACTGGCTCATGATTGAAGCCAATCACCCTGGAAAGACATATGATGTTAGTAATAAAGATAATGACACTGAGGAACTAACTGAGGCTGCAGCTTGAGATATAGCTAGAAGTTTGTTAATGTTGTGTTTCAAATAATAATTTTAACATAAGTCAGTGTGATACAGATAGCGAGATATTTCATAAGCCGGCTAGTTATTTCATTAGAGTGAAATATCTGGCCATATCACTCACTGATGATGAGTGTAACTAGTCAGTGGCTTATCAAATATATTAGCTACAAGTTTTAAACTGCTGTATTTCCTCTTCATCAAGGTCTACTAGTTTTAGTACCTCAGCCATCTGGATAGTTGATATTAACAACTACTAGTGTAGCTAGCTATAGCTATGTGATTAACGAGTGTGTACTAGCTAACGGGAGTTTGAGTGTACTAGCTAACGGGAGCTCAAGTGGAGTTTGTGTGTCCTAGCTAACGTGCTATAAGTGGAATTTCCTGAAGTGAGGAGAGGGCAAGCTATTTTGCAGTTGCCCTTCACTTTTCCTGAAATTTCAGTGTCATATGATGTAATAGTTAAATAAATAAATGAGCTACAATTAAATCTGGTGCCATGGTAAACCAATTGCAATTAAAAATGTATTTTGCCCATAAGTGGTTCTTCTGCTATAATACTGTACTAGGTTTACTGTAGCTAATAATGAGTGTATATCCTTCATGCATTGTTTTTGAGCTAATGGATTATAGAGTAACTAAAAATAAAAAAACACAGAATTTGTAACTTCAAACCCTTCTCGATCATAAGCTTTCACATGCTCTAAGTAAATTGATGTGGAATGATAGCTATTAGGTTGGGAAGCCACTATTATAGATCTTTAAAGTAGTGGTACAGTAGCTAGTGTACTCTCTACTCTAACTCTATTAGTAAATAATCGTTAATATCGAAGTGGAACTTAAAATTTGTGACCACACCTCTCTCAATCATCATCATTATTTAGTCCCGCAAGCTGAACCGTTTACAGTTGGGTAAAGGGTCTGGCCCACGAGACCGCATCATCACTACCTACACTTAGTTTGCCAATTCAAATAAGCATTTCCATGAAATAATTGGTAGCTACAGTGTCATCCCAAGAAATCAAACTGAATTTATTCAAATCAAAATTTCATTCATCCATGACTTCAAAGAGAGAAAAGAAAAACAACGATGAGAAATACAGAGAAAGAAAATGTACAGTTAAAAAAACATTGGCAGAAGAAATAAACAATAGCTAGGCATTCTGTTAGAAAGGGATTCTACACATATGTAGCAGTAGTAATTCCTAATAACATTTAGATATTTCACATAGAAAGAATTGAAGCTTAGAAATCCGTTCCTTCTTCCGGTGAATATGCTACTTTCTCACCCTCCACATCAACTTCTATTTGAACATCAGCCTTGGGTGTTGGTGAGGTGGATCCTTCTTTGCCTTCTTCTCCATTGACTATAATATGAAACAAAAATTTAAGACCAGTAGCTTATAATGTTTTGTTTTCTTTATAGTTCTTTATTTCCTTTTCCTAGCATTAAGTCACTTTAACTTACTCCTCACCACTCCCCCTTCTTAGTCATTGTGCATCCTTTTATCCACTAACAACTAAATTAGAATGTCGGTCATCCAACCCTCAATTCTCTAATTAACCGAACCCTCTAAATCAAATAGTAGCACGTGCACACACAAAGAACTACTTGACCACGCCTCTTCATTAGTGTTTATTTTTCAATACATTTTCTATTGTTTTCATTTATCTGAACATATTAATTATCCAAACACCTCTCTCTCCCAAATGTTTGGATAACTGACATTTTAATGTACACATTCATCTGAACTCGACCCTTTGCTCATTTTTATTTTCTTTACCTAAATTCTCGGCAGCTACTTGCTTCTCTCTCCTCTCACGTTCTGCTTTTCTCTTGTGATACCGTTTGCGAAGCTTGTACGCCTTCCCCACATAGCTGCAATGAGAGAGACAAGTATCAAGTGTTACACACACACACACACACATGGCAGTCTCTGCTGGACTTACATGTAAGCCAATACTCCAAGCACAATTAGGACTACCATGAGCAGAATGTAGATTATTACTATCGGAACTACTATGGCAACCACATTAGTTCCACCCCCAGTACCTATAAAAGGAGGGGAAAAAAATCACTTTATGTACATTAAAAGTAAAGCAAAATCAACACATCCACTAGCAACTCAGTTTAGTTGTGGGATTGTGTGTATGTATGGTGTGAGTGTGTGAGTGTGTGAGTGTGTATGTGTGTGTGTGCATGTGTGTGCATGTGTATGTGGGTGTGTGCATGTATATGTGTGTGTGTGCGTGCATAATTACTTACGGAAAGTGATGGGAGAGCTGTCACTGTACAACTAAATACACAAACAAAATTGTTACTTTAATCCGTAATATAACAGAACACAGTATAAACGCAAAGAAGCACACAAAGAAGAGAAATATTCAGTAGTGATAGGTCGAAGAACAAGCCACAGAGTAACTTTATTCCCTCTATCTCACACTTTCCACATGCACCAATAATTGCAGGTATGTACAGTAGAATACAAAATAAAGTTTCGAATTCCGTTCTGTAGAATGGCCGTTGCACGATTAAAAAACGGGAGAAAAACGGTACGCCGTTTGGTAAAAAAAGGTTATTCCGTTTGACCACGTCACCGTTTTAATCTTTCTCGTCCACCAAATTGTTTATCCAATAAAACGTTCCGATATTTTGTTTACAGGCTCCTGAGGCAAAGCTTTTCGAGTTAAAAACATTGAAGCCATCCTATTCGAAGTTGTCTCGCAGCAGAGAATTCTTAGTTCGACTACCGCACAATATCGACGTTTTCTTGATGTTAGTGCCTTCTCGGGCTTAGATTTTTCCATCCTTCTCGGGCTTAGATTTTTCCATCAGTAGCTAACAGAAGACCTACGAAGTGCGGACCTTGTCATAGCTCTGTACCCATTGGAACTTTGGTCTTCAGCTTCATTGAAACAAGTTAAATTTTTGTACGAGCTTTTTCTGCACTATCCCCGTAGCGTTTAATGGTTGATACAAGGTCTTAGCTTGCTGATATACACTATGGAAGAGTTTCTTCTGTGAATCGACGGAAAAGCTTAACTGTTTTTTTACAGTTTTAGTAAACGGTGTTGGCCGTTTAGTCAAAATGGTACGGAACACAACGATAAAAACTACGGTAAAAAAACTACCGTTTTTTGAAACTTTATTTTGTCTCTTACTGCATGTATGAATAAGTAAACCCTCCAATCAAAATTAACTTTTGTGCGTTTGATATACCCAGCCAAGGTACAAGTCGGTTGCACCACTCCCCGTTTGGTCGGTATGGGGTTTACACTATCCTCCGGCTCTCGGTTGTGTCAATCCCGTACTTACCCCCACGTCGTGGTGCAACCTATACTATCATAGCCTCATTAATTTGTTTCCAAAGTCTAATACTCCGGAATAAGCTGGTATAATCCATGAACAGTGTAAGTTACAAGCAAGTTAGCTAAGCTGCACTACAAATTATAAGACTTGATCAAGTTACTAATTGAATTTCATTAACATTTTCGTACACGCTTAATACAATCCTCATTTTATCTTTAAACGATAAAAAAGAGCATATTAAATTGTAATATGGAAATATTGCAAGTATTCTTAACACATTTTATTACAATTATTTCACACCTTTAGTATGTTATGTAATTTAAAGCCACCAGTGTATCATTTAGTAGCACACTAAAGTCACAACAAATTTGTTTTTGTTAGCTAGCAAAGGTCAAATTATATTTACCCCTCAATAGCAAACTGAGTAAGAACAGTGTTTGGCTTGTTTTTAGCTACTCTCTAATATATTTATAGTCCAGTAATTGGATGCATTACATTCATTTGTAAATACGCAACATTCCATCTGTCCCTAGCCTACCAACCAGGGACATAATCCATACCTGACCCAAACTTCACCTGCACCACTAATCAAATATACCACTTGTACACATCCAATATACTGCATGTAGCAAGTACTCCCGCCACACAGTGACACTTGATGTAATACAGTAACTTTTACAAATTAGGAATGCAGTTATTGTTACTACCCTCTTACCACCTGGTTCAGTTAGCATCAGCTCGCTTGTTCACATCACCATTGTCGTTACTAACAATGCTTTACCAACCCAGTTTAGATTACTCCACGAATGCATGTACCACTGTCACCGTCGTCATAACTGATGATGCTGCTTTACCAACCCAGTGCAGCTAGTGAAATATTCATGAACACACATATACAGTCGTCACCACCTAGACATGCTTAACCCATGTAAACTTAGAAATATGCACAACTGTTGCCAGTAACTGACAACACTTTACCAACTAAATTCAGCTTTGCCCAAGAACACAGTATATGTACACCACCATCACCATCATTAGTGGCAATGCTTTTCCAACCCAGCTCAGCTCACAACACACACACTGTCATTGACACACAAGCGTATTATATAGATACTGCATAATAACAGCAATATAGCAGTATATCATTATAGGTACTGTATATACATCCTTACCATTGTCTCATATTTATACACTCCTAAGCCTATCTTGGCTAGCTCACCTAAATATACTTTGAAATACATACCAAGTATGTTAGGAAAAAAATGTTAGAAAAGAATTTAAGCGTAAAACCTTTCCAAAACTTAGCTACACCACAGCCACTTGTTCCGCAAATGCTGAGATTTGAAAGACTGCATTTACAAGCCCAAACTTACGGTTGGATTCAGGCTAGAGTAAGCCCTGATGAAAATGTAGAAATCAGTACTGGAAGCTGGACTCCTGTCTGTGTAGTCAACTCCGCCTCCTCTGGTTATCATACCGCTACCAATAGTCACTGTCATAACACCAGCACCACTCACGCTACCCGCCCTGGTGCCATAGAAACTATAACCACGACAACAACAACAGTGATATAATAATTATATTTTTAAAGTGTCTATCAAAAATAAAGTCTTAAATCAAAATCTAAACAATATTTTTGTATTAGCTAATAGCTCATAGGGATTAATACAAATAGTTAGCTTCAAGGGGGGAAGAAACATACAAACATGATCACAACTATGATGGATGTCCATATACAATGTATGTAGGTCAAGTTCCCCTCCCCCCCCCCCCCCCCCCCCCCTCGCCAATACATGTAATTTAGATCTGGCCTATCTTCTATCTTCTCCGCTCTGCCAAGAGAGTTGAGTGAAACTTAAATATAGATTCACAGTATAATTGATGACGCCCACGATGATGCAGCTAATTGCTAATTGGATTTCTGAGAGTTCTTTCAAATGAGTACTTTACACCATTAGCACTTGCAATACTACAGATAAAACCAGTAGGAGTAATAAGTGGAATGAAACTGAACTCCATTTGGCACAGAATTAGCTCTAGCTCAAATATGTAACTCAAAGCTTCCTACAGGATTCTTCTCTGGTGCCCAGAGACACTGCAAATACAGAATATACCAACCACAACTACTTTGATGCACATGCCTATATGAAATATACTTCACAGGATCAGTGTTTGGTCACATCTATGCTCATTGAGTTAGTATTACATACACTTACGACTAGGCAGAACCCCACAACGTGCATGCAACAATACACGGATTGAAAATCCCAGCTATGTAGAACACTGTGTGAATATACCACTCAATACTAAAGGAGTTAGTCTGACTACACACAAGCTCCAGACACTTTCACCAGTCTTGTCAACTCACTCAGCGTCAGCGGAGCTATAGGGAGGGATGGAGGACCTGCTGGACGTGTTGCCAGGTGCCGCCGTGGACAGCACAATGAGGTAGCGGCTAATTGCTGCACTCAGCGTGAACGTGACATCCAGATTTTCCACTGACACGGATGAAGGAGGAAAGACTGAATACACATCAGAAGAAAAACATCAATTAGTGAAAACTTGAAATGATGAGCACAGGTAAGGAGTGATATTGTTATCTTTCTAATGTTGAGAACTCATCTCTTATAAAATATGACAAGAACAAAACGAATGAAAAGAAAAGGAAAGAAAAAAATCTCATTAAAAAAATGACAAGAACTGGAAAGAAAAAAAAAATTAAAAAATTAAAATAAAAAAAAAAAAGAGGAAGAAAAAAAAAGAAAAAGAAAAAAAAAGAGAGAGCAAAAGAGAAAAAAACATTACTCTACCTTTACCCTATCCTCAGTGACCTGTTTTTTTAGAAATTAAATTTTTAATCATGCCATACTAAGCACTTTCCACCTTACCTCCATTGCCAGTGATCACCATTTGTGGACTAGACTGACTTCCTTCTCCTCCAGCTGTCTCTCCCAAGATGACCACAGAATGCAGCTTGTTGGGGGCAAGGTTGGTGATAGTGTAGGTGGTGGCTGCACTGCCCACTCCATCTCTACGAGTAGTCCCTCCATCAGGAGTGACTAACACCTGCAATACAAGAACGTGCATGACATTATAATTAGCAGTCGAGTCCGTTCAACATGTCATTATCATTACTTCAAAAACAGGGATTCTAACAATTTCGCCAGTTTAATGGTCCAATTTGCTATTGCTTGATGAAGAACAATTACCCAATTAGAGTGTTAATTAATATAAAATAAACAAACAATACTTGCAGGAGGACTTTAGGAAGAAGTTGAAACACGAAGGTTAACTTTAACTATAGTGTACAGTAATATTAATTACAAAAAAAACATTATTTCAGCCAAGAATGACCGAATCAAAAAAATAAATATTTGGTGAACAGAAATCACATGTAAAATTAATTAGCACACTGATAGAGACAGCACTGGTGATTTCATAGCCCCTTGATTAATCCAACGAGGGGAGACATTAAACAGAACCGACCAATAGACAACAACAATACTCAGTGAATTCAGTTATTGCCAATCCACCCAGTGCCCACCCTTGTCTCAGAATGAAGGACCATTATCATTGGGTAAAGTATCTCTCGGGTACAAACAATATCTCAAATTGTTTAAAAATAAATAAAATAAAAAGGTTGGGTGTTTGTGAACTGTAGTGCAAAAAATAAAGGAACAGCTTCAATCTAACTCTGATTGGGTAAAGGGAGTCATACCCCTTAGGTACACTGTAAATGATCATACACAATTTAAACAGTATATTATGTATGTAGTCCTACTATGTAGTTAGAGATGACTCCATTAGGTGAACTAGGAGTGTCCCATGTGCACAGCAAGTCTTTGGCACCGGACCTCACCACTGCAACATTCAGTGGGGCAGATGGGGCTAAAGAAACAAACAAACAAACACACAAACAACAACAACCACTTAAAATGATTAAAATATAGACTGTTATGTACAGCAACAACAGCCATCCCTCCGTCCTCTACTGAATTCTTATGTAGCAATGTATTATACCTGTGTCGTATGCCGTTATGTTACTTGACACACCCCCATCACTTACTAGTGACCACACCCACCACTTATTAGTGACCGCACCCACCACTTACTAATGACCGCACCTACCACTTACTAATGACCACACCCACCACTTACTAGTAATCACACCCACCACATCCCAATGACCACACCCATCACATACTAGTGACCACACCCACCATGTATTAGCTACCACAACCATCATATACTTATGACCACACCCACACTATACTTGTGACCATCCCCACTCCTTGCTTGTGACAAAACCCAACGTACGAGTTTGCCCTGTGGTGAAACGGCTAGTTTGAAGAAGTGGAGCCCTATTATTCGAGCTATAGTTAGCAACAACATCCACCACCACCTCACAGTACGGGCAGGTAGTGATAGAAAGACTACGCATAGTCACAGGATCGGTTTCAGAGGTCACCAAGGCTCCAGACACGAGGTTAGTCACGTTGTACGTCACAAAATAGCCCTCAAGGAACATGGTGGTGGTAGGAAGCGGCCACGTCACTGTGACATTCTGCGCTACTTCACTGAAGGAACTCATGCTGTTTTTCAAAATAGGTTCCACTGCAAGATAAGTTTACACAAGTCATTATAGCATTCTAGGCTGAGTGCTTACAACACAATCTCACTTCTTGAACTGATGATACTTACCATTGTCAGGTGAAGGGATAGTTACAAGTAATACGGCAGCTGCATTAGACTCCAAAAAAACGGGCTTGGTATAATTAGGCTGTATAAGTACATTTATGGTGCCAGTAATTGGTATAACTCCAGAGTCTACCACAAAAGGTGTGGGTGTCGTAACCAAACCTCCACCATTAATATTAACACAGTAAGTGGGCGTTGATATTCCATTGCCTGTGGCAGTTGGTGGGGCTGTCCACTCCAGTATGAAGAAGGAAGATGTGAGCACTGTGATCATGATGGTAGGGCGGGCGTCATCTACAATTACATAAACAAGCAAGAAAGAAGCCCGGTCACCCATGGCAGAGCAAGTTCTCTGTCAATATAAATGTAATGGCTGTGCAGCTGTCGAAAACAAATAGTGTTCAAAGTACAAAACTTTTAAAGAACTAATGTTCGTCAGGTGTAATCTATTATTCCATGTAACACTTCATTGTCTGTAATTGTGATGCAATTCAAAAGTATTTGTATTTGTAATTTAAATACTACATTTAAGAAAGTATTTGTAATTGTATTTGTATTTGAGTTCTTCAAAGTATTTGTATTTGTATTTAATACTAATCAAGTATTGACCCCAACCCTGGTCTGCATGTAGAGCGGGAAACCTGTGGTTTTTCCTATTCCCATGGGCTATTGTATTGAGCTTTGGAATAGCACTTTCTCTCAGGTTTTGGAGTATGCTGAGGAAATATTGTTAATCGCTTCGGCTCGAGCTTTCTAATGGTGCAAACCCAGGAAGCGTAGCTGCTTTTGTTCAAAAATTATTCAAGTTTTTTTTTCTTCTGGACAACTCAACTTGGACATACACTCTAGTCTCAGTAGTGATAGTCACATTGTAACCCAGTAGTGCGTGAGTATGCTGAGAATACTTGAGTGTCATGTACCCAGTGATAGCTGTAGTCTGCTAGATGGTGGACATATGTAGTCCTATCTCTACTGACTTCACCCGCTTTCTTATCTTCTTTCCTTTTTTTACTTGCTTTCTTGTCGCCGTTACCAATAATTCAATTCAATGATTCAGTCATTCTCGGCTGAAATAATGGTAAATTTTTCTCGTTCTAACAGTCAATGTTGTTAATTAAAACTTAACCCTGATTTTGAATTAATAATATTGGCTGAGAAAAATTTGCTATTATAATAATTCAATAATAGCAGCTGAAGTAATGGACATTTACTGACTAGGCATAGCACACATATTCTTCATGATACATACAAACAGACACTATCATTACTGTCAGGCAACCATATCATTTAAACACTCAAAGACTGCAATCAACCCTTAAAATAATTGAGTCAATGTTCCGAGTAGAAAAATGCAACAAGGAAAAAATAATACCATCATACACACACACACACACACACACACATACACACACACACACATGTATTACTGTACATACAGTATTATAATATAAACACTAGAAAACTTTGTGTGATAAAACGATACTCACACTCGTTCTGCAAAAAGGCGGTGCTCATAATTCTGTGGATAAAAACTCCTAATGGCAAAACATTTGCATGTTGTACAATCTGGATCTGTCATTATTAATTTTATGGAACTAATTTATTATATTATTTATACATTTATACACTGCCAGTAGTAAATATTTATTATGTATGTATATACAGTAGAAGACAAAATAAAGTTCCTAATTCCGTTCCGTAGAACGGCCGTCGCACCAATTAAAAAACGGGGGGGGGGGGGAAGGTACGCCGTTTGGTAAAAACGGCCATTCCATTCGACCACGTTACCGTTTTAATCTTTCTCGTTCACCGTATGTCTCGCTCAAAGAATTATAAAAAATCGCTTATTCAATAAAACGTTCCGATTTTTTGTTTACAGGCTCCTAAGGCGGAGCTTTTCGGGTTAAAAAAAATTGAAGCCGTCCTATTCGAAGTTGTCTCGCAGAGAATGGTTTGTTCGACCACCGCACAGTATCGATGTTTTCTCGATGTTAGGGCCTTCTCGGGCTTAGATTTTTTACTACTGAAGGTCCATCAGTAGCTAACAGAAGACCTACGAAGTGCGGACGTTTGAGCTCTGTGCCCGTCGGAACTTCAGTCTGCAGCTCTATTGAAGAAAGTTAAAAAAAATTTGTACGATCTTTTTTGCACTATCCCCGTAGCGTTTAATGGTCGATACAAGGCCTTAGTTTGCTGATATATGTAGCTATGGAAGAGTTTCTAGCTAGAAAATAACCTGTGAATCGACAGAAACGCTTAACCGTTTTATACCGTTTTAGTAGTCGGCCGTTTAGTCAAAACGGTACGGAACACAACGATAAAAACTACGGTAAAAAAACTACCGTTTTACGGCCGTACCACAGAACGGAATCCGGAACTTTATTTTGTCTCCTACTGTAAGTTTAGACATAGTATTCATATGCTTATTTATCAATAGTAAATGTATGGGAAAAATCGCTGTTCAATTGAAATCGCACGGGGAAAGTGAAATAGCGCGTAACTAATTGAAATACCTCGGTAACTAAGTGGAAACTAAGTGAAATACCTCGGTAGTTAAGTGAAATAGTACGGGTAAGTGCGCACGCGTGCAGTGTTAACCTTGGAAACGTACAGTTCCAGTAGTTTCTAGTTGGGGACAATGTCCTTCTTTACCACAGAACCTCTACCCGTATTAGATGGAATGTTTTACAACAGATTAGGAGGAGTCGTACGATGAAAAGAAAGTTCCAGCGGAAGCTAATCCTGAAATAAGGAGATAGTGACTGAACGATACAGTATAGCTACAATTGCAAAAGACTTTTTTAAAAGCTGGCCTACTATTAGCGAGTGATAGCACGGGTAACCTGTGCTATTAGGGGTCAATATCACTCGTAAAGCAATTGAAATAACACTCGGCTTCACGTGCTATTTCAATCTCGTTACTCGTGCTATTAATCCCCGAATAGCACGATTACCCATGTTATTACTCATACAAGTATAAGTGTATTCAATGTAATCAATTATAACAATAGCAAATTTTCTCGTTCTACACTAACAGCCAATGTTGTTAATTAAAACTTAACCCGACATTTTGACTTCATAATTAATAATATTGGCTTTAGAGCGAGAAAATTTGCTATTATTATAATTATTTCATTCGAGAATGACTGAATCATTATAATCAATTAATTTATAGTATTTTTAATGTATTTATTATTTCCTGTGCCCATTGTTCTCACTAAGAATAGTAACAAGACAAACCTACATATTCAATACAACACTCACTCACCATATGTAGCCACTGGAATAGTAGTACCGGCTCCAGAACCTGCTAAGTCCATGCCGTTAACACCTCGAATGAACACATCTAACGTTGTATTAAGGGCGGCTGTGTACTGAAGGGTGGCACTGACTCGACTGCTGTTGTCCGGTGTATGGGCGGCAAGGACCGAGTCGCACCTGTCCAGGCCACATGTTAAGTTGTACCCGGTAATGGTTCCCATGGGAACAGCCCATGTGAGCCTCACTGTCACCAAGTTCACCACCTCACTGGTCACACTGGTATAATCAACAACCCCTGGAGCTGTAAGTACACACAGAAAAAGCAAGGAACATAAATTTCCATATTGTAAAAAATTGCTTAGAATGTAGCCAGTACACTTGATGACACCTTACCCAAATGATACAGTCCTTTTGCCCTTTCCCTTGTGGGACACATTCATACTCACACACATGCGCTCACATACACACACACTCACAAAAAATAATAAAAAACAAACAAAAATATGCTATGTATGTAACACACACACACACACACACACACACAATGTGACTTTCTCATACTACACTGCAAAACTAGAGCTTGGAATAAATTATAGAGACTCCCATGCTATACCAATTTTGAATTAAACAATAGTTGACAACTGCAGTTTGTCTCATAGTTCAGTGAAGCTTGGTCACTATTGATTGACACTAGAAAACTCCAACTTATAAAATATTTTTAAAGAATCTGCAAGTTTAACATTCCAAGTGCACTATAATTAGAGTAGAAAGAGCACGTCACGAATTTGTGACCACTACTGTATGTCAGAAAACAATAGTTTCCATCACAAACTGAATTCACCTGGAGTGTTTCTATTGTCCCAATTCATGACAACAATCCCAAACTAAAGTGTCTGTCTCCCAATAACTCAGCATGAACTGTAGCCTACAGTCTGAGTTGCTACTACCATTAACACATGCATACAGGAAGTGAATTCATTCTTCAGGACACCCAAGTTTTGATTCTTCCTAAAACCATGTGAACTGCTATTCTTTCATAGGTTTCACTTGTTCCTTTCTGCCCACTGTCTTTACTAACTAGGTAACCATGACACCACAATCACCCTAGGTAAGGTAAGCTCACACGTATACTAGTATGATAATTGCAGTTCTTTCCTCTGGAGCTTGGCACCTGTCTGCTTAGTACCTCAATTGAAATTTGGCATAGTGTAGGGAGTTACAGTGCTTCCAGTTGAAAGAGCAAACTTTTTGGAAAAGTTATGAATTGATCAGTGTTGTCTCACAAAACTGCAAGTATAAAATACTTGTCACTAACCATATGTATGTATAGGTTAATGCAAGCAAAACACCACAAAGTTCCTCGGAAACTGTAATGGATATAGGGCCCTGGGAAGGTGGGGGGGAGGGGGGGGGGGGGGGGGCTGAGGTATTAGGAATGAAAATAAGCATAGATAACATTTATTGAACATTAGGTGCGAAAGTACTCGTACTCGTGTGCCTTTGCAAGTGGTAAATGCATGAATGTGGATCAGTGATTAGTGACCAGCTATGCAATCAGTGCTACCAGTATTTGCTAGACTTTTGGGTATAAATAGTTTCAGTGAGGGTCTCCAGGATGATGATCACATGCTACATATGTCCCCACTGAGCCAGATTCCCTAGCCTGCACTGTACCTGTTCCTCCTCCAGTGAAACCTTACAAGGTTGGGTGTGTCAGTAATTACTGGTTGGAAAGAAGGAATGCTCTAATTGAATATTGGAAATGCCCAGATGGATAAGGTTTCAGTGAGAGATTACAATGATACATATGTAGTTTACAAGAGCAAGAAGACCTGAGGAGCTATAACCCATCATTGGGACTAGCTGGAACTTGTAATACATATACATACAAGATGCAAGATCTTTACAAGACAATATTATCCAACCAAGGTTCTTCAAAAGAAGTTAACTCATGCAAATGTGAATGATAATAAAAAAAGTTGCCAGATATACATACATACATTGCTGACATACAGAAGATTTTATAACAATATCTAGACAGCTATCCAAATATATTTGCTTCAAGATCCTCCATCTTGGCAATTATTGGCTTGAATCCTAAGCACAAGCTATTCTTCTCTCCTGCAGATAAATGTCTTTCCTGTACCAAGTCTCCCCATATGTTATGTATGTATGTATGTATGTATGTATGTATGTGTCAGCAAGTGTCACTCTAGAGCATGCAGTGTCATCCTGTTCATTACCATATGTGATCAAAAACAAAACCCCACTAAGCAATTAGGAAGCAGGTGCTACTCCGTGGCAACAGTTACCATGGCAATGACACACATAGTGCATAGTCAGCAAGAAGCTTTCCCATGAAGTTGGCTACATAGATGACTGGCAATCTGGCAACAATTGAACTTGTGTACATCCAAATATGTATACATGTTAGACACATCTGGTCTTGTACTACACACAACAAATGATGACCTTGACCAGACCATCTTACTCAAAACCACATACATTACCCCAGCATTTTTTTGTCCTCCCTCCCTCACCTCCCCCCACTCCCTCTCTCTCTCCTCAAAGCTACCCCAGTTTGGGTAACACATAACAAGTATGTACAATAATAAATAGAGGTGCCAAGTAAAAGCAGCTTACTACACTAAAGGAGTTCTCAATTCTAAGAGCTGCAGCTAATTTATTGGCTCCTTGCTGAACCTGCCCCCAAGTCTACAGGCATATCCAAAGCAAGGTTTTCCCCATCAGCTGTTGAAGGAGGAAATTGATAAACGAAGTTGAATGTTGAGAAGAAAACGGAAAATAGTCTCAAGACAGAAGACCCAATTTATCACACACTTTTGAAGGTTTTCCTCACCTGTTATGATAAAACTAATGCAAGAATGGCTCCTTTGATGTGCCAGTCAACAGGGGAAGTGAGTGATGAGTGACTATGGAAACACATTCACAGACTGCGACTGCTTGACTCCCCACATGAATACACTAGGACTGTGTGAGTCAAAGCCAGAGTAGTGCTGAATCAGCACATTAATAGGAGTATTGCGTACTATATTATACAGTCTGTAATGTTTTGAAAATTTCAAAGCAAATTTTAAAAATTGAGAATTCGTTGAGAGGGCAAATTGAGATAAGGATCTCAAGAGATCACCGAGGAAGGGAATGGCAGGTGTGTGAGTGGAAGGGGGGAGGGGAAGAGAGAGGGAGGGCATATTGCCTTGAGAACTCATTCGTGTGCTTTTGTGTGGTCCATAGGAGTGCTATGTATATGTATCTGAACAATGTCCCATCCAGAATAGTACCACCATAGGACCCACCAGGAAAGGGCAAACCAGTACCACAAGGTCAAATACCAGGGCAACAGTTCCATAGGACCAGATACACGGATATACATACTTGCAGTGTATCACCAGGACCCATTGTACAGAGAGAGAGAGAGTAGTGTTTTCATGAAGTCCCAATGATAGTCACTCTGTGTATCTAAAGCCACTCTAAAGTAAACAGACTTCATAACCACACATCCTCTAACTTTCTGAATGCCAAATAGCTCTACTCCAAAGAAAGTCCCTTCAAAAGTTCAAGGAAACTGATAAAATAAAGGAACACCTTTACACCTTTGAAGAAACAACTACACAGGTATGCCTGGTGAGTGTGGGTGGGGACATACCTGGTGAGTGTGGATGGGGACAGGTATACCTGGTGAGTGTGGGTGGGGACAGGTATACCTGGTGAGTGTGGGTGGAGACAGGTATACCTGGTGAGTGTGGGTGGAGACAGGTATACCTGGTGAGTGTGGGTGGAGACAGGTATACCTGGTGAGTGTGGGTGGGGACAGGTATACCTGGTGAGTGTGGGTGGAGACAGGTATACCTGGTGAGTGTGGGTGGAGACAGGTATACCTGGTGAGTGTGGGTGGAGACAGGTATACCTGGTGAGTGTGGGTGGGGACAGGTATACCTGGTGAGTGTGGGTGGGGACAGGTATACCTGGTGAGTGTGGGTGGGGACAGGTATGCCTGGTGAGTGTGGGTGGGGACAGGTATACCTGGTGAGTGTGGGTGGGGACAGGTATACCTGGTGAGTGTGGGTGGAGACAGGTATACCTGGTGAGTGTGGGTGGAGACAGGTATACCTGGTGAGTGTGGGTGGGGACAGGTATACCTGGTGAGTGTGGGTGGGGACAGAGGGGGAGGGCATACAGTCACAAACATCACACAGTAAGTCAGATCTAGATTGATCAGTAACTAACCATACAATCCCTATCAATCACAACAACCAAGCTCATGCATGCCAGCGCTAGGCAACATGAATAGCATGCCACACACACATGGAATCCTCAGGAAGGTGGCTGGTACACCGCCACAAGGCAAGCTATCTCAGAGAGACTAACTTTCTTTCAAAGACATTCTTACTGAGGAAGTGTTGAGAATATAGTCACGCCACAAAACCAATCATATCTGGAATGATAAAAATATGAAGTAATCATGCTTCCACTATTAAATGTATTCCCTCTCATTCACAGGCTTCTAATGAGTAAAAGAAGGCTGAGAAAGAAATTGTGGAGCTTCCATTGTTACAATTTTGAAACTGCTTCTTCATTTTATTTTTAGTTGTTGTTTTTTTGTTTTGTTTTTGTTTTGTTTGTTTTTACTCCTAACTTCTCATCTCACGTGAATGTGAATGATTCGTGTTCAGAAAAGATAAGACACAAAATATTATGTTATCTCTGGAGTAATGGAATTGGGGGGGGGGGGGGGGGGAAACATGGCGTGCCTAAACGCAAGCACACATGTTTACACTTATGTATGTGGGTATATGACACATTGCCTAGCAAGTGTATGCTACATTGTAAATACATGTTCCTATACCTCCTGCTATACACTCTGTTTCTTTTGTTCACTGAAGATAGAGATACTGGCAACCAAGGAAGTATGGTACGCACACACACTCCAAAGAAGGTAGTCATGCCCATCTATCAACAGAGACCACTCACTAAATCACATATCCACACACACACACACACACACTCTCTCTCTCTCTGTGTGTGTGTGTGTGTGTGTGTGTGTGTCTAACACACACACACAGTGGGAAATGTTTGATGTAATATGACTATATGATGAACATGAGTCAACTTAACCACTACTATTGGTCTCCAATCCTTCTTACTATCACAAACACTTGCAGGTCCATTTAAGGAAAAGTTCAAGAGACGTATATACAAGATGGTTATCTCCCAAGATTCCAGAACTCCCAAAGAGAATGTCGATAAGGACATGTAACAAACAAACCAATATCTCCGGACACGTACAAAAATAAACACTTCAAAGTATTTTATGTCATAATTCACTACACAAACTTTATACACTAACTAACCAAGTGGTGATGATGTGACAAAAAATAAATAAATAAATAAATAAATAAAAACAAAGACAATACAAAATTATTTAATTTTCCTCATATTCAGTATAAAAATTCAGGTTTATGGCAATTGGTTTTTTGTTGTTTTTGTTTTATTTTTCATAACTGACTAGCCTTGAATCATCCATTGATAACACTAACTCCACTAAACCTGCAATGACTGCTGACTAAGATGTGGTGAGTCTGTGACCAGCTGTGGGAATTAGTGAGTAAGTGAGTGAGTGGATGAACATGTTTCATACATGTGAGAAAGATAGGGGAAGAGGGAATCAAAGCAATTAGTGCAATTTGTTACAGTCTACACCTCGGCCTAATTAACATGCACCAGAGGTAAGGAAGGGACAGCGGATCATGAAACCACACCCCCATAGATTCAATAACCAAGATTTCATTATAGAGTATAGGCTCATTACTACGTTGAGGAAAGGACTTCTAGTCCGAAGCGTTCTCCTATTGTTTCAAAAGTAAACTACATTAAATAATTGCACAATAATAGGATTCTATATCATATATATAAAGATTTCATTTTCTTGTTGGTTAGAGCAGCTGCTAAAATATCAGCTGAGGGACATGGGGAGCCCCTACAACCAACTTTACCAGTGAGTTACTTAGGGTAGTGAACATATCTAGGATAGAATAAACCACTTATTACACTCTGGCAGAGTGATGTGGCTAGATATTTCACTCACAGGCTTTATTTTCACTCCCTCTGGCTCCTCTGGCTCCGTGAAAATAAATTAGCCTGCTCTTGAAATACTTCTGCCATATCACACTCTGACTCATGTGTAATAAGTACTATATAGATATATAGATGTAGATAGATAAGGCACTGGCAATTAGGACTTCTACCCATGCTTCCTTGGTGCAGCTGACAGTGCTCCTAAGAAGCTGCACACCATGGACTGCTATACTGCACACTTTCCTCCCACTACTGTAAATGCATCCAATGATGCTGATTTCAACTTGACAGTGTACCTAATTAGCGAAATGTTTATTTGAGGTCCAATGAGGGGAAGTGTGTATATAAGCTAGTTACAGTTTCAATCCCATAGCAAATGATGTACTATATTATATCAACCATGCCCCATGCCCAGCATTGAAGACGGGAAGAGCGGGAGCTCACTAGGCAGTATCATCTCAACGGCGACACAACTTGTTGACTCGTCTGTTCGTGAGAAGTGGGCATGTGCAATGCCAAATCTTAGGACGTTCTGTCGCCCACGCTAATTAGTACACAGCTTGCTGCCATCCCAACGGATCAACAGCCACGCCCACCTTAAACCACACCCAGTCTGCCTCCGTTCCACAATACCACATTCCGCCCGCCACTGACCGAGTCTGCTGATGATCTTTACCTAAACTGTACAAAACCGCAATATGTAGATGTAGACTCGTATATATGTATGTATATATGTAGGTGTATGTGTGTATGTGTGTATGTATGTAAGTGTGTATGTATGTAAACATTTATACCCACTCTCCTATTACATGTGTACTAGTGCAGTCACTGTAGACTGCTTATGGGGTGTGAGCTTTAAGTGTATAGAACTTCAAACATCACAACTCTTTCAACTGACTGTCATCTCCACACCAAACAATGTGCTGGAAAAGAACTGACCACAAGAACTGGACCAGACAAGTATATCACCTGACACTGAAATATGTAAGGCATGTGCTCACAAAGGCACACTTGACACACACACACATACACAAACTCTCTCTCTCACACACACACACACACACACACACACATGCATGCACACCTCTACATGTAAAAGTGAATTCAAATAACTGACCACTAAACACACATACACACATTGTTATAATCAAGCCCACGTCTTCGCCATCACTTAGTAGAAGCTTTAAAAAAACTAAGCTCCTTCATCTCCACAATAACATTACTACACTCTGTGAGTATAATTAAAGCCTTAATTCATTACTGTAAACAACCAAAAAAATAAATAAATAAAATGAAAGCTCTAAACTGTGTGTACTAGCCATAATTACAAGTCTTCCTCTAGTCTGGTTAAAAAAAATCGCAAGGTTTATGATAAAAATCATCCTCAAAATATTACCTATTTTTGAAAGGGAAAAATTGTCTAGTCAACAACAATAACAACAACAACAACAACTTTTAGTGTAACATTTTGTTGAATTGCTGAGACAAATTCATAACTTAGGAGATAAAATGCTCACACATGCACAAACTACAACAAACAGCCTCCATAGTTTTGAAACAACAGTAGGACGTACTTGCAAGGAATCATACCTCAAATAGTCCAAATGTCACAGCAACAACCTCTGTACTCTACTACCAGTAGAAAGCAACACAAGATATGTCCAGCGAATCTGCAGAACAGCTGCAAGCTATGTACATGTATGTAAGTCATGGAATGGGACTAGATAAGCGAAAACAAGTGCATAGGTAAGGGTCATCACTAGGAATTATGAGTTAGCTAAACAGGTCGGGTGGTATCAATAGAGGAAGACTGTATGGATACACACAATGTGACAGTTCATGGGGGGAACAAAAAGCAGTATTATGCTGAGAAAAACACATAGGACAGTTGGAGCAAAAGCTAGAGAAGCACTGCACAACAATAATCACACATTCTGTGAACAAGATGAAATAAATATGATTAGAAGTAGATCAATTATTGCCATTGCCACCCTAAAAGAACCCAATGTGGGTTGATTCGGCCACGCCCAGTGCATTACACCTACAGATACGTGTAGTAAACGTAGATCTGCATAGGTACCTAGTGTGTCACTAAGACCTTGCACCGGGAATAGTGTGGGTGTGGTCATGATGTAGGTGTGGCTACACGTTTTTCACTGCTGCAAAATCATTCACCCCCTCCATTCCTAGCAACCCTTCAGTACAGCATCACTACTTCACCATTTGAATTAGCACAGATAGTTGTGCACATTGTTACGCATTTGCTGTCTCCTAATTACAACAGAATGTCTGTATTAGCCCCTCGTAAAGTCTGAGAAAGTTTTTCTGCCCCATCCAGATTCGTTTTCTGTATGCAGCCTCACGCTGCCAATAGGGTGGTGGACTCCGACAGGAAATAAATCAATAGCAATATTACTGGAACTGAACTGAAATAGGTAAACCACACCCACTACTACCCATATCCTTTCCAAAAGGTTGGCACATGGACTAAGTTTTCCAGTATCCAAGTTACCGTGTGCTATCTATTTCAGAGTACGGACTATTCAAAAACAAAGTCTAGTTCTCTTACATCAGTTTAGGAACTTCCAGTAGGGATGGCAATGTAAAGAATGCAGTAGTGCATCTTATGTATCCATAAGACTACAAATTGTAGAAAACTTTGTTTACACAGAAAGTCAAAGAAACGAAGAATTACTACACTACTAGCTAAGTTATTTCATACTACTACTGGCTTAGAGAGGATAAACGATAACAATTCATCATATTGGGTACCTGTTGTCAAGAACTTTAGATAGATCGTGAATGCACTACAAAGTGCATACTGTTGCTCCACAAGATTAATCATGTGTGGTCTTGAGGTCAAAGTCTAATTGAGGGCACAAAGTAATCAAGGAAATACAATATATGTTGTTGGAATGATGAGACTAACCTTGAGATACCCACACACACACACACACACACACACACACACACACACACACACACACACACACACACACACACACACAATGAAGGCTAACATGCTAACACATGCACACACCACCTCGTGGTTTAAAGCAGTGTGTCATCCCCAGCCAGATATGTACCTCACCCAGGAAGTTGGTGACCTCAACCTCTTATATTTACACCTCCACAATATTTCCTGCAAGTTGACAGACCAAATTTAATTAGGACTTCAGCAGTAGCTTAAAATCTACTGCTGAAGTCCTAATTGCTGGAGAGCAGGACATGTAAATGGAAAGTTTGTATTGTCTACAGCTCTGGCAAAGGTATTCTTATAAATATGCAATTCGAGAGAGAACTTTGAAGTTTGGCCAGAACTTTGCCTCAAGCACTTCCAATGCATTCCAATCCTAGAGTGGCAGGTAGTTATAAATAAAAGTGCATAAGTGTCTAATTATAGAACACTTGGGCAAGTATCCCAGCTCCATCCAATGCTATCCAAGTTTTAATTGAGGTGTTAGTGAAGACTTACTGGATTATGTAAACACTTCAGGACTGCTAATTTACAACCCACTCCGACACACTATCAAAACATACTCTCAACAACCTTTCTGAAAAGTCTACCTACCCATAAAAAAGAATGTTTTCAGCACAGTTTAAGAATATACAAACTATTAGTGGATTATGCAGACATAGGATTCTTTCGAACACCACCAGCAATCAAATTCTCTTAACTAAGCGCCCAGTAGAAGTAAATAAACTCTGCATGCTTAAAAAGTTTAACTGGATGAGCTGGATTTTAACATATATACATGCACAAATGATAAGAATGTCTTTTTACATAATATGTTTAAACTGCCTCTCTACAAATAAATGGTAAGTACTTAGTACTATGGCTATTTTGGTCTTAGTAATAAAGTGGTTCCTCCAGAAATAATAACTGAAGTTGCTATGCGCCACGCCCTGCACACATTCTCTATCGTTTGGCAACTCTGCCATAAATAGTAGCTCATTACTCATTCACCCACTTGTCCACATTGATGTCAAAGGTCACCTGACATAACCCATAGGCAAGAAGAAGAGTAATAGGAATCTCTACCTCACTGAGCTGAAATATGACTGCTACACTTACAATGATAAATACTACCCATAGGAAAGTCCAGTAAACTTTTTTGTTTCACTCAAAGTAGCACCAGCATATAGGAACAGGTGCAGACATTGCAAGAAGCCAGCACTAATGTCCCTGCTGCACCCAGTGCAGAACAAGAAAGCTCTACAGCCAGACTAACAAGCCTGTACCTATCAATTCTCACTGCTAAAGAAGTACCAGGCAATGCCTGTGTTGCAGTTAAACCAAGTAACTCTACCAGACCTTCATATAGCTATTGTACCCAAATACACATATTTCAACGCACACACACACACACGCTCACCTTGAGCTGAGCTGGGAGCCGGCAGCGCTGAAATGGCGCCCAGCAATAGAAGCGCCAGCTGAAAGTTCATTGCTAAAATACAGTCAATGAAGTTAAGTAAACAAATCAATGGAGTGAAGCTGCAGTAAAGTTATCAGCTAATAGTATATACATACAGCAACCGCCTTCCGAAACTAGTGTCTTTGACCAGATCGGGTGGGTGGGGTCTAAAAATGCTAAGGGTGGGGCGATGGGATTTTAACAAATTTCCGCGCAAAAAAATCTTGCGCTGACTTTGAACTTCATCCATGCTTTGTAGGGTTTTCGGACAGAATGCATAGTTTATTATTATTGTTTTTGTTGTTGTCATCATCATCATTTATTACTGTTATTTTTATTGTTATCAATTATTATTGTTATTGTTGTCATCATAATCATTATTAATTATTATCATTTTATTATAATATTATTATTATCATTATTATTATTATCATTATTATTATTATAATTATTATTATTATATTATTGTTTATTGCTGTTGTTTTTTATTGTTGTTATTATTTATCACAGTTAATAGATGTTTATTCCCTTTATCATTCTATAGTTCAAGGTACAGAAGAACACTTGTAAAAATGAGTACAATAGGAAGCAGTTATGATGAGGATACAATAAGAAAAGTGGCTAAATTTTTGCTGTTTTTGCGTACTTGTTAATTTTGGAAATTTGATTGCAGAATAATAGAGCAGTATTCTCTGCTAAAACAGCCAATAAATTCATAACTAAATTTTGAACCTAATGTTGTGACCCAATGCCTACATCAAAAAGTCAGAATATGAATTCATAGGCAGTATAAATAGAGAATAGTGCCATAGAGCAGGAAATTGGAGAGGCTCTGATACAACACATGCCTACATTCCTTGCTTGATGAATTCATCCGAGATGTAGGCTCTTGGCATGTTAACTATATCCACACTAGACTAGACTAAACACATCAACAGTCAGCATAGCGCTATCTGCATGACAGTCCTGTATTTACATTCAATTTCAGTCCAATCTGCAGTCCTATCTCCTAGCTTCCCCAGACTGTACAATTGTTTTGTCTCTGCAGGTGAAGCAGTGAGGGATCTTTAATGGAATGTGATGTGGTATGCTTTGTTGTGTGTTCCTCTACTTGTGGGCAGGCTTGTTGTGCATTCTGATGCATCGTTGCTGGGAGTTAGTTGTGTTCGACATGCTCTTAGAGATTGGGTATGAAGAATTGCTGCACTTTATTAAGTAGTAGTCAGGCCCCATTGGGTGATACTTGATAATTGAATGAAGGCTTTAAAAAGTCCCTTGTGTTAATGACTGATCTGTGGTCCACTGCAGGCTCTAATGACCAGAGGGAATCATTCAGGATGGTTGTCTATAGTAAAGAGTAAGCACTTGCACTCCAATAATTATACTTGACGTGGCCTCGTACTAAAGGTGGGTTGCGGTGAGGGGTGCAGCAGCCTGACCACTATTTCTTTACAACCAATACTAGAGCCTACTGTAGTAATAGCTACACACAGGATTAGAATGTTTAGTTATAGCCTTAAGGAAAAAACTCATAGCTATTAACTGTACCATTCATTAGTATTTAACTAATCATTAATATTCTGAAGGGGCCTTTGGCAAGAAGTCGAAACGTTGGGTTAAGTTTCAATTATATTGGCTGTAAAAACGAGAAAATTTGCTATTATTATTAATATTCTTGCTATATCTTTTGTGTGTGTGTGTGTGTTTTTATGTTGCACTTAAATTCTGCCCTGCAGCTAATAGCTATAAAGCTGCTTCCTCAACAACTGCACTAGATTTTTTTAAGCCAATGGTTGAGGAAGTCATTTGACTATGAATAGGATATATAGCAGTGTGGACTCCTTTGGTCATTTCCTCTGCGCTATTACATAGTTACACATTTAGTATAATTTATGCTTATGTATCTTGTTTGCCACATGAAAGCTTGAAATAAAATAAAACTATTGAAATAGCCCATGAAGTTTACACCCAATGCTGACTTGACTTCAAAAAGACTAGCATGGAGAATTTGTAATGGCCAACAATATGCAGTGATTTATTTTTCTCTTAAGTAGAGAGTAGGAAGAATGACTGCAAGACTTGCATGCAATCAGGAGATGCTTATCTTTTGATTGTCGGTCAAGAGGGCTGTTCAGTGTGTTACTACCAGCAACACTGTCCTAGTTGGTGACGACACTAACCTCTGTCTTGCTCTGCTATCATGCAAAGCTCGAGTCGAATGACCTCTTCTTTCATCTTGAGCCTAAGAAGAACTCTAAAAAGCTTCACATCTGGAATATCAAGGCCACCAAAGAAAGGCTTGATCAAGACATTTACAGTAACATCCTCTTCATACATACGTTTCTTGATCATTTCTATGTGAGATTAAAGCAAGCAGTATATGTTCCATGAGCCAGATGTTATGCGAAGTGATGATACAGCAGAAAAAGCAATAGCAATAGTGTACGATGGAAATGTCATAGACATATTGGATTCCCTCCAACATAATCAATTCTGTAAAATGGTGGCTTCTAAAACATCTAATGTAAAACCACAATCTTTGCCACCAAGTCGGTAGCAGCAAAGGATCGTGGCCTCCGTGTTTACCTTCAAGTTAGGGAATAAAAACAATCTGCTGATTGGACTTCATCCAGCTGACTGGGGATGGCAAGAGTGTGAAAAGGTGTTCATGCTACTTCAAACATCTCCTACTTCTCAACACTTGTTGAAGATGTAATTGCCAGATTGAATGCACTACTCTGAGATGTTCATGAAAGAAGTGCAAAATCAAATGCATGATCTGTTTGTGGCAACTGCAAGGAAACTGGTTGCATGAACATGTCTCATGATGATGATGACACTGACAATGATGACACTGAAGATGAAGAAACGTGATAGTCAAGTGGATTATATTATCCTCACAGATAATTGAAAAGTAATGTAACTCATTCATATTTATTGTTTCTGGGTACTAATTTTAGTATCAAAATGTTGGCCTGTTAGAGCTATTTGATGCTATTTTATTTTTGATATGAGAGGTGTGAGAACAAAGATATGACCAAACATTAAGTGGTTTACACACTTTACTGATTTTCACCATGTTCCCCCGGGAGGATTCCTTAAGACTTTTTTGCTGTTAATAATAAGGAAATATAATCAGTTGAGTTTGCTTTTGTTGTAATTTGTTCAAGGTTGACTCAATATTTTTGACAAAATGATTGTAAAATGCAAAATTAGATTAATTTTCTTTCTTCGCTGAAGTGTCACTGGACAAACTTCCCGTAATGTGGATTGCACAAGTATGAAGGTTGTCTAATTAAAATGATCAGGTTCTAACTCTCAAGCAGAATTCCATACAGCCCTTTTTAGGATGACGACAGAAGTCCAGGCTCTTCATGTAACATCTTACAGCATTCAAAGTATATTGGAAGTTAACAAATTCCTGATGAAAGTTATATTTTACACAAATTAGTATCAAAATGAGAAGCAAAAACTAAAGTAATAAATAGACTATGACATTTTTGTTAAGTCATAACAGTTCAAGCTTTGTTTCTCCTGTTTAGCTATAGAACATGCAAAGGGGGTGAATATTTTAGAATTTGAAAGGTTTCAACTGATTAGTAAATATTGTTTTTCGGCCCTCTGGGTTACTCGTGTTTATTAAATACATCCAAAGACAGCATTGATCAATTTTGCTGATGGACTTCATCCAGCTGACTGGGGATGGCAAGAGTGTGAAAAGGTGTTCATGCTACTTCAAACATCTCCTACTTCTCAACACTTGTTGAAGATGTAATTGCCAGATTGAATGCACTACTCTGAGATGTTCATGAAAGAAGTGCAAAATCAAATGCATGATCTGTTTGTGGCAACTGCAAGGAAACTGGTTGCATGAATGATGATGATGACACTGACAATGATGACACTCAAGATGAAGAAACGTGATAGTCAAGTGGATTATATTATTATCCTCACAGATAATTGAAAAGTAAATGTAACTCATTCATATTTTTTGTTTCAAGATATGACCAAGCATTAAGTGGTTTACACACTTTACTGATTTTCACCATGTTCCCTCGGGAGGATTCCTTAAGACTTTTTTGCTGTTAATAATAAGGAAATATAATCAGTTGAGTTTGCTTTTGTTGTAATTTGTTCAAGGTTGACTCAATATTTTTGACAAAATGATTGTAAAATGCAAAATTAGATTAATTTTCTTTCTTCACTGAAGTGCCACTGGACAAACTTCCCGTAATGTGGATTGCACAAGTATGAAGAAAAATGATCAGGTTCTAACTCTCAAGCAGAAATTCATACAGCCCTTTTTAGGATGACGACAGAAGTCCAGGTTCTTCATGTAACATCTTACAGCATTCAAAGTATGTTGGAAGTTAACAACTTCCTGATGAAAGTTATATTTTACACAAATTAGTATCAATGAGAAGCAAAAACTAAAGTAATAAATAGACTATGACATTTTTGTTAAGTCATAACAGTTCAAGCTTTGTTTCTCCTGTTTAGCTATAGAACATGCAAAGGGGGTGAATATTTTAGATTTTGAAAGGTTTCAACTGATTAGTAAATATTGTTTTTCGGCCCTCTGGGTTACTCGTGTTTATTAAATACATCCAAACAGCATTTCCATTTTGCTGACAAAACGTTTTCGCTCGCAATTTTTCTCCTTTACCGAATAGGAACCGCTGAGTCAATGGCAGTGTTCCAGCTGGTAAAGGGTGACAAAGGGTCCGGATATGCGACAAGATTATGTAATGGTAAGATATTAACTTTTGTGGGTTAGGTAATTTGATACTTGATTTGAAAAAACAAAACAAAAAATTTCCACTCAATGAGGTCCAGCTTACTGCACCTTGTACTATAAATCCACCTTGATGAATGCATTTTTTGCCAAGAACTGAGTTTCTCCCTAGTGATGAAAGTAGCAGGTGCTGTATTGTTTCACTTGCCAAACAAGCAAGGGGTTTATGAGCTATGACATCATTCAGGCAAGAGTCCTCCCAATAACAGTACAAACTGTCAAAATACTACGCCTAGTCATCTTTCAGAGAAATATGGCAAAAGAGTCTTTCAATGGCAAAGCATGTTAGCAAAAGTCAACCAGAGCAGTGCCACCTGAGGAGGCCCAGAATCCCATAAATGATTAACAGCAGCAATGTGTGTGAAGTTAATGATGTTTTTGCAACCCATGTTATTTTTACCATGAGGTGTTATTCAAAATATACTCCTTGACATTATAATGAAACTTAACCCCACATAACGAGACAAACTCTGAAAATAAAACATACACAGCTGATGCAATGATATCACGTTTGACACACTTTTCAAAACAAATGTTATGGGATTGAAAATGTTTTGTGTGGGAAACCATTTCAATATCTGTGGGCAACCATTAATTTTCATTATGATCTGTGGGCACAAGAGATTTCCTATCAACACAAAACACTGGCTGCATTTCTTAAACAGAATTCCAAGTTTCCAATCACGAACACAAAGCAGCACTGGTAATCTTTAGCCTATGTGTGTTTGGCTCACATTTGTGCATGCAGTCTTTAAGTAAGGGACTGTTACATTAAACAAAAGTCGCTTATCACTTTTCCTATCAAGTCACATATATACTATCCTACTACCAAATATTGATTGTTAATAGTACATTTTCAACTAATATATAAACATAAATTAATATTACAAAAGTGCATTTCAAAATGTCATTGACACAATAAAAATATATAAATAGCTACTGACTGAATAAAGTTATAGTCTTTCTATTCCACTCCTTTATTTGAATGTTTCATTTTGGCACTCTTGTCCACGACAGAATACATTTCAGATATATCTTGGCTACAATTATTTGTAGCCTTCTTATCAACTACAGCATACATTTCAGATATGTTCGGAGTATCAACTGATTCGATTGACCCTTTTCCATTTGTTTTAGCAGTTTTATCCACTACAGCGTACATTTCAGATACATCTGGACAATTATGGGATTCCATCGATTTTTTTGCATCAGTTATATCCACTACAGCGTACATTTCAGATACGTTGGGAGTGTTAAGGGATTCCATCGATTTTTTTGCATCAGTTTTATCAACTACAGCATACATTTCAGATATACTTGGACTGCTGGAATCACCATTGCCTTTTTTTGCTGTTTTATCCACTACTGCATACATTTCAGATAAATTAGGACCATCAGGTGTTTCATACATGCTATTTGCTTTCTGTTGTTCGTTGTGATTTCCTACAGTAGATGCACTAGGAGCATCAGGAGCTTCATATATTCCAGCTGAATCCCTTTTTGCACTGTCATCTACTACAGCATACATATCTGATACATACTGACCCTCACTTGTTTCATCTTCTGAGTTCTTCTTCACACTTTTATCAAGTACAGAATACATTTCAGATGAATTGGAACTACCCTGTGTTCCATTGGTTGCCACTGGTTTCTTCTTTGGGCTTCTATGTAGTGCATCATAAGTATGGCCAGAAGAATCGCTAGGGAACTTTCCATTACTCTGTACTGAGTGTTGATTTAATTTGGACCAATCGGATTGATGTCGAGATTTTGATGGTAGTATCCATTTACAAAGACTTCTACGGAATAGCACTATTAGTATCACAACTGCTATTATGACAAGTATGACTATTAATATGATTACAGTACAAATAATAATAGCTGTTGGAGTTGAAGCACTGCCTTGTGTTGATGAACTGCCTTGTGTTGATGAAAGTGCAGTTGATGCTCCAGTTGATGCTCCAGAGCTGAAACTGTTTACTTCTTGCATTGTAGTTCTTTCATTGGTGCCTGATGAGAAGGTGTCAGTTGTCATGGCAGTAGATGTACTGGAACCTGCCAAAAAGTTAAACAGTTCTATAATAAATTGACTTGCATGGCTTTCAGCAAAAGGAAATTTATTTATTTTTTGGGTGGGTGGATGAACACTTCTTTTGAATAAACATACCAACCTGGAATAAACCTTTTAAATGACATTACTGTCATTAACATCTTTAATTGTCGAACTGATTACAAAATGAAATTAGGATGTCCCCATAAATTAAAGTTAGGACTTATTAATACTTTATTCATTTTATTTAATTCATCAGCTATCCATGAGCAAGTCTAGAGCCAAAAGTACACTATTTACATGATGTTACAATATTAAAATTATAGAAATGATGCATCTTCAAGAAATAGTTCGTTCAAGTTATTGACACATAGTTAACTTACCAGACATAATGTAAATGCTGGCACTGACATTTTCATCTCTTGAAGGAACTCTACATGTATATAGTCCCAGTGGTCCAGTTGGACTGCCTAGCATCACTAATCTTACTTCTCTTTCATATACAATTCGAACAAATATGTTGGTATAAGAAGTTGCGTCACCATTATGAAGTACTTGAGAATTGTTTGGATAGAACCAGTCACCAATAGGACCATTACCATTAATGTTGTCACTATCTCTACAGCATTCAGTGTTTACATTATCAGTATGACATACCAGAGCAGCTCCACGATCACTGCGATTGGCCACATTAGGACCTATGTCCTGTATAAAAACTGTTTCATTGTGAAGATATACAGTGCCCTTCAAAGTAAAGTACAAGCCATCTTCTGGTACACCTGATGAACATAAAATATCTACATTTATCACCATGCATTTCCATAAGTGCACAAAATCAATTGCATGACGTTGCCCAGAATATACATTGACAACATGCATGAGATTAAATCATGATCCCCAAGGCACTGTTATATTTTATTCAACTTGTAATGTATTGTATGTGTATGTGATTGTTCTTTACAGCTTTAACTACAGGCAGGGGTAGTAATCTAACACAACCATTATTTTACCCTGTAAAATATTACTCAGAAAGAAAATGAATTATAGAAAAATAACTTAGATATATTCACAATGAATATGCAGAAAAATAATATAATAATATTGCAGGAAATTTTGTTGCTGTAAATATAAACATGAGCTAGTTAATGTTTATACTTACAGAATAGGTATAATGAACAAAAATAAACTCAAGACAAACTATCATAAGCTAAATAAATGCTTGATAGCTAAATAGCTAATAAAATCTAGACACAATTAATTACAATTTTCTGCTTCAGCGAACTTGGCTTGGCACACAAGCCAACCTATCTCTTTTATTAACTCCTTTATAATATTAATATGCTGAAGTTGAAGTGAATTCATTTTTGTGTCTTCTTTAGTAGCTCACAATAAAGTTTACAATCTGCTATGATGAATCATATTCAGTGGTTGAAAGGGCAAAAATTTAGGCATTTAGAGATTTGACTTCTAGTCTGCCTTGTATATATATATATACATATTTATTCCACGCTAGATATCTTCACAATGATATTTTTAGGTACGTGACCCCGTGAGATGTCTCACGATATCACAAAGTGTTATCTCATGGCTATATTGCGCAAACTCTTTACCAGAGTAGTTATAGCAACCAGGCCTGACCGGGCCTGGCATACATGCTTTCTGGGTTTGGGGTTGTGGGGAGCCCCTAGTGAGTTTTCGCTAACTTTACACCATGAGTTACCAAAAAAAAACTACTTCAGTGAAGATATCTAGTGTGGAATAAACCACTTATTACACTCGTCAGAGTGATATGGCTAGATATGGCTAGATATTTCACTCTCAGGCTTTATTTTCACTCCCCTTTGGCTCGTGAAAATAAATTAGCCTGCTCATGAAATATTTCACCATATCCAAACTGATGACTACCAGGTGCACGTTGTATATAAAGGCGTACAGTCACCCACATTTCTGAAGGTGATCCTTTCGCTAAGAACATGTTGCTTTTCAACTTCTAATCCTTCCAATATAGATAGACTCCTCACCAAGCATAGTTTTACTGATGTTTACTGCACATATACTAGAAGTGCATTGCACTTTTGGAACAAAATTGTCACCTTTTGGGTTATGTTTTAGTACAATGATGACATTTTTTGTTCCATTTTGTCACGGACTAACCCTCCCCCCTCCCCCCATCCTCTCCGAATTATTGAAAAATTATGATGAACAAGGGTTCCAATATAGGAAAATATGTTTATAAGACAACTGGAATTAGTAAATAAAATAATGACCAAATCATTACATATTATATTAAATTTCATAAATTTTGACCCAAACAATAATTATATTTGGCCCCTCCCCGTCATTGGCACTGGATCTGCCCCAGACTATTGTAAACTTCACTACAACATGGCCGGTGGAGTAGTGGTCACTCCTTTGCATTCCTACTGCTCATCCTCACATACCATAAGCGACATTGTTAGTGCTATCCCATTAGATGTTCTTCCATTTAAGTTCACATCATCACTAGGAATGGACAATGATGTAATCATATTAAAATCAGAAGCCTGAACAATACTTACCATCCCCCAAAAAAGTAATCATTATTAGCTATTAGCTATCTTTAATATCTTATCCCTAAGCATGAGTACTTGACTATTTACACCTACTCTCCAAGCACTAAACAGGGGTGACCCTGGACTTTAAACGTTGTAAGCCACACCCGCCCTAGATCTCGCCCTAGATCATCTTAGAAATTACCTTAGACTGCTGGGCAACAATATAAGAATGTAATTACGCTTACCTTCGGCGAAGACAGCAGAATATGTGACGAATGACAAGACTAGAACAGACAGCATTACCTGACCGTATATAGCTATATATATAAAAACTTAGAAGTAAAACCGCAACAGCTTTCTTAGCTCAGCTAAGCAACGTCACTGTGTAACGATCCCAGTGATTTCCTTCTGCGGTGCAATTTTATTTTTCCGGGCAATAGAAAATGCTTACTTTAGTCTTGGCGGTTCGGTAAAGGATTCGGCTCGCTAGACAAAAATGCTCACTGGGTGTGGTTCTCGGAGCTCCCCTCCCCAGTATCACTTATCAAGAGTCCATTTTAGCTGCTATTGCTGAGTTTACTTTCAGTATAAGCACTGTGTGTTCTGCGTTGGAGCAAGCTAGCAACATCGGCGTAATGAAGGAAAGGAACAAGCAAGCAAGGGACATATATAGGCCAGATGGCACAAACAGTAAACAGTTTCACACATGACTGAACATGTTGGCAATATTGTACTTCCTATAAGACTATATTCTAATATTCATTCACACAATAATTAGCATCATATTGTGACTGTCCAGAACTGAAATGAATAAACTGCTGAAAATCAGGAAGGAAATTTTTAAAACTAAGAGCAATAATTTACACAGGTATTTATGTCTAGAATAAAGAAAGGGAGTAAATAGAGGGTTGGCAAATTTTGCACAATTTTTTATGCTATGCTAGCAATACCATTTTAGCAATTAATCTATTGGAAACATGCTCCTAGTCAGAGTTCCAAAATCACCTCCACCACATTCACAACTATAAGAATCCCTGTACACATGACTAATCTGAATCCTGATATAGCCACTAATGTGTGTTGTTGATCTGCATCCTGATGGGTAACATTGCTGAGTCTGAAAGTTGTAGTTTATTTCTTACAGAAAGTGATATTAGAATCTTCAAGTAGAAGTAGCTAGCTACCAACATAGAGGGTATTTACTAAACACAAAGATTCATTTAAAATGTACGCAAAGCCAGTCTCTGGGAGACTACATCATGTTGCTATTGTAACAGTACAATAAAAACTAATTATATTTTTTTCCAAAAACTAGGCTTGCATATGCTAGTATTATGAAATCACTTATTACCCTAAAAATTATGCCAGCATAATTTGCCAACCCTGTGAATAGGTACACTTAATGAAACTAATTCATGAGAAAAAATGAAAGTACAAAGACATTCTAGCTAGTGATGAAAGTAGTTTTATATAATTGTCAAGTTCAACCATGAAGAAAAATAATTGAATAAGCAACCACTTTCTGTCCAGAATTAATGAATGCTGGACTTGTTCTGCTTTAAATTTGGTATACTACGAACTTGGTCTGCCATTGTATGAATCTTCATGAATACTATTCAACTTTCTATTCACGTACTCATCATTGTATTATCATCCTACTTCGATTCAATATAATTTCAAAACCTATCTACTTGTGTCCTAACTTCACTATAATAGGCTAGCATACAGCGGAACATTTGCGCAGGAAGCAACATTCTCAGTGCAGTATTAGGTTCATTCAAGGGCGACTTGTGTTGCTTATACTGAGTAACCAGCCGCTACGCTTAATTGCGCGCACTAGACCATTCATTCTGAAATATTGCATTTTTTATAGATTGCTTTTGAAAGTAAATTAGCTAATGAAAGGCTTACTGCATAATGAAAAGATATACAAATATTTTTATTCCTTTACCATGTGCTGTGAAGGATGACAAATACATGTAGCTAATATAGCTAACTTGGTACATGTCATGTCCACCGCAATAAATGTTAAAAGATTAAGTGGCTTCACTGCTTAATTAGCTATCAACAAAACACATGAATTACGGATAAATCAGTATTATATGTTTGTGGGCATCATAATCTAATGGTTAGTGTCTGAGATTGGTATCTGGTTTCACTGGTATTCCACAGGAGTTGTAGTTGATTAGTGCTTGGATTTCCACTCTTAGATAAGATTGGAAGTAGCATCTATCTTAGACTTATATCAATATTTACTTTGGGATAAACTTTGATAGCAATTGAATCCCTGATACCTAATTTCTCTTGAGATCACAGTTAACTATACCAATAACTCTTGGCAAACCATAACTCATGCTGCTGATACTTTCAGAAGGGCGCATCAATTACAAATGTGACAATTGTCCTTTGCTGATTAGCTGTTAGTAAAATGATACTCAATCCTAACCTAAGCTCATTTATTTTTTGTTTCAAAGATTTGTATGGTCCAGTAGCACTTAGCTAGCTCTACAACTAGGCCAATTTGCAAAAAAAATCAGTAGGGTTAGGGCTGCTCCAAATAGGCACTTTATATTAATATCTTCTCAAGTGGTCTAACCTGTACTATTAATTGAGCAAATACTGTACGCCTACTGTCATCAATTAGCTATTTGGATAGAACCAAGTATTTTATAATATTTCCAATAAGACCATTATTATTGTTTTGTTGCTCTACAGTATACAATGTTATCAAGTTCTGACCCTTCATAAACTTTCCCACCTAAAGGAGTCTGAAAAAAAGCAAAGGAAAATAATTAAAAATCTTGGTTGTCGCCGGAATCGAACCCATGGGTCAGATAAAGCCTTTTCAATCCACAAATTATGGCTCCTCTTCGGAGGGGGAGGTGTTTCCGGTCGACACCGAAAAGGTGTTCTGATGGCACATAATTGGTGGTCTGTTGAGTACGAGACTGCAGCAAGCAGTCAACAGAATAAAGGAAAAATGTGAAGGTCTTGGAAGTCAAGGGTTGTCGTAGCTCAGTAGTTAGAGCACTGGTGGCTAAATCCAGTGGCCCTGGGTTCGATTCCCTGGCAACAACCAAGATTTTTCATTTTTTTCTTAGGTGAGAAAGTTTCAATATAGTATAAAATGTTGTTATATATATATATCTCTATTATATATATATATATATATATATATATATATAATTATAGAATTAATAGGTGACATATCTGAGCAGCTGTACTTGTTATGATTCATCACATTCAGGACCTATAATCTTTTATAATCCAATTAAAGTTTGTTCCATTAAATCCAAACCACAACAGATGGGATAATGGCTGTGAAGCAATTAATACTATTTGAAGGAAGCCAAAACAAAATTCTTACCACCATCAATGTCCTGTGCTGTCCAAGTTGTCTGGGCACCTGCTGGATTTTTTACTTGGACACGATGGATATTTTTCTGAGACTAGATAAATTTGCTGGGGCATTGCTGAATATCTTGCAGGGACATACTAAATATTTTGTTAAGATGTCAAGACATGGTGGATATTTAATTTAGTGATGATGCTAAAGTTAAATGCTTTGTTTTAGTAAGTGCTGGAAACTGTATATGTAACAACCACTTAAGCCCTACACATGCCTCCACACATTACCAATAATAGCTATCAATTAAGCCTTGAAAATTTCAATTGATGGGTTAACTAGTATTATCCAACATTTTTAATTAATGATTCAGTATGTCCCAGCAAAATATCCAGCAAATCTCTAAAATATGAAAAGTATGTCACAGCTACATAGCTATTTGGAGTGCCAGACAGTCAGTGCATGTGCCACTATGCCAAGATATATTTGAATAATCATAGCTAACAGTACTATTTGTCATTAATCAGTTTGTTACAGCAATATTGTTGCCTTACATATTGGGTAGCAATTTATAGCCTAGACTAGAAAAGCTAGGTATTTTTTGTCATATAATTGCAGAACTACAGTACACCATTGGCAGCATCACTATAATAATTATCTCCGTGCATTTAGAAGCATAAGTGATGGTTGGGGGCATTACCCACAAAAGCTAGTACCTACGCGAAGCTAACAACTTCCTGTTTTCAAAATAAAACTCAGCCCAAAAATAAAAAAGGAACACAATAAAAGGTCTTACATCAATTAATTGTCACTAGCTAATTTCCAAAAACTGAGCATGATGGATATGCAGACTGACCAACAGACAGACTGACAGAGAGGCAAACTGACAAACATACAGGACGACTACTTTAATCCTCTCACACATTTGTGGGAGACCCTGCCAAGTAGGCCACAAGAGGATCACTCACATAAACAAACTGTACTGAATATTGTCTCTAAGTCACCCTTTACCGTATATTTTGTTTACTTCCTTTATCACCACCTAATCATTATTGTATTTTATCATTTCTGTGTGCGTGCCTGGTTTTGTATTCATTGATTATAAGGTTGCTGTGGGGATATTCTAGGGTTTTATTCCTATAGCCTCAGGAAGAAGAGTCCTGGCTATTATTGTCTCAGACTCGCCCTTAATGTTCGATTCAATTAGTCATTGCCACCGTAAACTGTGGCTTTAGCTGCGCCTGCCTGCAGAGTCGAATGTAGTTACTTTATTAAAAATAATACACAAGACAAAGACAAGACACAACAGATAGATCAAAAGTGTTCTTACGCACAGTTGAGCTCACGCACAGACTAACTGGACACGAGGCAAAACCTCAGTTCTTATGCCCACACACCGGAAACACAAATCTGATGTAATCACAAAAACACTGAGTTCTATTCTTCCTCTCATCTTCCTTCTTCTCTCTTTTCCTTGTCTTCTGCTTCCAAAGTTGCTAAGGCCCAGATCTTGTCATCAAATGTAAATTATAAAAATGTATTTGAAGCATATGTTACTGATTCGCCTCATGTCCTTCGAAAGTTCAATCATTTTAGGTACAATAACTTTAAGAGATCCAAAAAGCCAAATTATAATTCTGACCACAAACAATTTACTAAACATAAGCTGCAATTTCTTAATGAGCAATCAGTAGACAAAGATAAAGCTAATTCGGACAAACAGGATGTGAGCACCCTTACAAAAATAGATATGTGCTGCATGTATGCCACATTTATAATGCATTCATTGCAACACATGTGCATATTGCATTTGTGCGTAAAATGTAAGCAAAATGCACTTAACTGCAGCATGTGCCCTGCATGTTTGCACAAGGAGAGTAGCATGCACACATGTAGTTTACACATGTGTCACATATATTTGCCTTGCATGTGTGCACGGTTTTACATGCCACATGCATGTTAGGTGCACATGTGCATGTCACTACTATGCCACATGAATGTCAAGTAGATGTGTGCATGTTGCTACTCTGCCACACGATGGCGCATTTCAATTTTTGTGTATGTGGCACACAAGCACTATGGTATATTTCTGCATGTCTGCCTGGTAGATGTGGTATATTTCTGCATGTCTGCCTGGTAGACGTGGTACATGTGCTGCATTTCTGCCTGGTAGATGTGTTACATGTGCTGCATCTCTGCCTGGTAGATGTGTTACATGTGCTGCATGTCTGCCTGGTAGATGTGGTATATGTGCTGTATCTCTGCCTGGTAGATGTCTGGTAGAGGTGGTACATGTGCTGCATGTCTGCCTGGTAGATGTCTGGTAGATGTGGTACATGTGCTGCATGTCTGCCTGGTAGATGTTGGTACTCTGCCATCGTTGTAGAGCTGGAATGAGTCAGGAAGTGGGAGCGCACACAACTCAAGCGAATACTATTGCCTTTATGAAAAGTTATAAGTAAGGAATCAAGTACAGTACTTATGTATGACACACGATGATACATGCATTGGGTTTGAGTGGGTATGAATAACATTAATGTAAATGAGATTTGGTAAGGGTCGATAACATCGTGGTATCGTGGGTAAATTAACATGCACATGGCACAATAGCAGCATGCACATAAGTGTTTGATATGCATGTGGCATAGTAGCAATATCCACATGTGTATTTGACATGCATGCAACAAGCACCAGAATGCACGTGCGTATTTGACATGCATGTGGCATAGTAGCCACATGCACATACGTACTTGACATGCATGTGGCATAGTAGCGACATGAACATGTGTATTTGACATGCATGTGACAAAGTAGCAACATGCACATGTGTACTTGACATGTAGGCATGCAGCATGCAAGTAGAAGGGTGCACAAATGAGTGGCATACATGCCACTGTGCATGTATAGCATACAAGAGAATGCACACATGTGGCATGCTTTTTTGTGCACACATGCATCCCTCATGTGCACATATGTGGCACATGTGAGGCGCTGTTTCAATTTTTCTGTATGCAGCATACATGCTTGATAGCAGCATTACGCCTGCAGCACATGTGCTGCATATGTACATGATGAGTGCAGTAAGGCAGCATGAATGTGTGCAGCATGCATACAGCATTTTGATTAGGGCACTGACAAAAAGGTACTTCTGGTGGTACGTATAATGGGTATAAAAGAACCTTCACTCCTACTTGCTACAACTGTGGTAAACAGGGGCATAAATCCCCAGAGAAGAGGAGAGATTGGCCAGTCAGACGAATAATGTGGAGAGATTTCACCGAACACTCAAATCCACGTATAATACAAAAGACTATTGACCACATGTTGACATAGCCGAATCAAATTGATTTTTATAATTGAGTATTTGGAGGAGTCCCACACTCCATCACTGAATGTGTGTCTGATTATTTGGCTTTACACCAAGAAAGATTGAAAGATTGAATATTTTATGGGATATGGCTAGAGAGGATGTGCAGCAGGTCAAGATCAGAAAGAGGGCTAAGGAAGAACCAAATCTGTGAGACAGTTTCGGGTTGGCGAGTTAGTGTGGTTTAAACAACCTGGCCTAAATACTAAGTTGAGTGAGGCATGTTCACAGTGACAAGTCGTCACAGTAATGTAACATGAAATGCCTGGGATCAGGAAGGATAGCAAAACAAGAAAATTGTTCATGTAACAACTTGGAGGTGTCAGATGACTTTACAATGGCACAGAGAGTGGTCATTGTGTTTGAAGAGATCGAGGAGAAGAAGAGTCAGTCTAGCCCTGTGTTAACTGCTGAACAGCAGCAGTCACTGCATGCTCTTCAGGGTAGCTAGATACTTTGGCAACTAGTGGAGACATGACAGTAAGGGAAAGGGAAGCGCTATCCTGGTCCAGCTTTTATCTGACAACTCCTGGTGGCAGCGGATACTACCAAACTAGGGCGAGAACTTTGAACATAGGGAAGGCCATACCCGCAAACCCCCACATTGACGATACTCTTATTTTTAGCAATACCTGGGATGATCATTTAGTTCATGTTGCTAAGGGTTTGAAGGCTATTGACAGTAATGGTTTAACTGTTATATTGGAGTAGTGTACTTGGGGTGCTGATAAGACTGAGTTTCTTGGGTTCAGAGTTGGGAGGAATTGCATTAGCATACCTGAGGCTCGTGTAGCTAAGTCTAAACACTGTAAGAAACCAAAGTGTGAAACAACTTCATTCATTATTGGGCATATTATTTATCATCATTTAATCTATCTTTTCATATCAAATTATTGACAACAAACTTAAAGAAGCGTCACTAGAACATTGTACAGTTGGTAAACGCCAACAGGATGCTTCAGTTTGTCGATTGAGCATGCGTGGATTCCACAATTAGGGTCCATGCATTGCTCGTGTCCTTCAGTCTGTAAAACAATTACATCTTAGTTTGTCTAAGTCTTGGAACTGGCATTAGCATGAGAGTTCTACCACGAGGGGCTCTTAGGAAAGGCGTACCCGCAAGGTTGGATAACGCAGACTCTCATGGTAGACTACCCGTGATGGCTGGCTGCATCACGACCAGAGGCTTCTTCCATTATCATGACCAAACCCCCACATCTACATTTGATCATGCTTTAACACTAGTCACAATTAATATGAAAGCAGGTGTAAATTTTTTTTGTACAAACAATACAATGTACATAATCAGTAGGTTGAAAATCTACAAAAGAAGCATGCTTATGTAACTAAATCAACTGTGAGTCCAAAACATTACACTGTTTCATAAACTGCTGGCAATTCATTTGGTATGTTATTTGATATTTCACCATATGCTGCACAGTTGGTTAATTTTATGTCTCCGTATGCAGCACAGGTAGTCATTGCCATTTCTTCAGGTTCGGAATTACTGCTTTGATGTATTTCAATCTCTTCTAAATTCTTGGCAGCTACTTGCTTCTCTCTCCTTTCACGTTCTGCTTTCCTCTTGTGATACAGTTTGCGAAGCTTGTACGCCTTCCCCACATAGCTGCAACAAGAGAGACAAGTATCAGCTGTTCACACACACATGGCAGTCTCTGCTGGACTTACATGTAAGCTAATACTCCCAGCACAATTAGGACTACCATGAGCAGAATGTAGACCACTACTATCGGAACTACTATGGCAACCACATTAGTTCTGCCTCCAGTACCTATAAAAAAAGAAAAAAATCACTATGTACATTAAAAGTAAAGCGAAATCAACACATCCACTAGCAACACAGTTTAGTTGTGGGAGTGTGTGTATGTATGGTGTGAGTGTGTGCATGTGTATGTGTGTGTGTATGTGTGTGTGTCCATGTGTATGTGTGTGTGCATGTGTATAATTATGTGTGCGTAATTATTTACGGAAAGTGATGGGAGAGCTGTCACTGTACACCTAAATAAACAAAAAATAGTTACTTTAATCCATAATATAACAGAACACAGTATAAATGCATAGAAGCACACCAAGAAGAGAAATATTCAGTAGTGATAGGTCGATGAACAAGCCACAGAGTAACTTTATTCACCCTATCTCACACTTTCCACATGCACCAATAATTGCAAGTATGTATAGTAGAAAACAAAATAAAGTTTCGAATTCCGTTCTAGCCATCGCACAATAAAAAAATGGGAGAAAAAATGGTATAAAACGGCTATTTCGTTCGACCAAGTTTACCGTTTTAATCTTTCTCGTCCACCGCACACCTCGCTCAAAGAAATATAAAAAATTGTTTATCCAAACATTACGATATTTTGTTTACAGGCTCCAGAGGCTGAGCTTTTTGAGTTAAAAAAAATGAAGCCATCCTATTCGAAGTTGTCTCACAGAGAATTCTTAGTTTGACTACCGCACAATATCGACGTTTTCTTGATGTTAGTGCCTTTTCGGGCTTAGATTTTTTACTACTGGAGGTTCATCGATAGCTAACAGAAGACCTATGAAGTGCAGACCTCGTTATAGCTCTGTGCCCATTTGAACTTTGGTCTGCAACTTTATTTGAAACAAGTTAAATTTTTGTATGAGCTTTTTTGTACTATCCTCGTAGCGTTTAATGGTCGATACAAGGCCTTAGCTTGCTGATATAGCTATGGAAGAGTTTTCTAACTAGAAAATATCTGTGAATCGACAGAAAAGCTTAATTGTTTTTTACGGTTTTAGTAAATGGTGTCGGCCGTTTAGTCTAAATGGTACGGAACACAACGATAAAAACTACGGTTAAAAAAAAACTACCATTTTTCGAAACTTTATTTTGTCTCCTGCTGTATATACATACCATGGTACGTTTAAACTGTCCAATCAGATTGCTCAATTCAAGGCGAACATATTTCATACCCACTTCCTAGCAGGTGAATAAGTAAACTGTCCAATCAGAATTAACTTTTGTGCGTTTCTTATACACTATAGCCAAGATACAAGTCGGTTGCACCACTCCCCGTTCGGTTGGTATGGGATTTACACTATCCTCCGGCCTTGGGCTCTCGGTTTTGTCAATCCCATACTGATCCCCATGTCGTGGTGTAACCTATACATATCATAGCCTCATCAATTTGTTTCCAAGTTCTAATACTCTGGAATAAGCTATAATACATGAACAGTGTAAGTTACAAGCAAGTTAGCCTAGCTGCTATAAGACTTAATCAAGTTACTAATTGAACTTCATTAATACTTTCATACACAAGCTTAATACAATCCTCATTTTATCTTTAAACAAAAAAAAGAGCATTTTAATTGTAATATGGAAATATTGCAAGTAGTCTTTTTAACACATTTTATTACAATTATTTCACACCTTTACTATGTTATGTAATTTATAGCCACCAGTGTATCATTTAGTAGCACACTAAAGTCACAACAGATTCGTTTTTGTCAGCTAGCAAAGGTCAAATTATTTACACCTCAATAGCAAACTGAGTAAGATCAGTGTTTGGCTTGTTTTTAGCTACTTCTAATATATTGATAATCCAGTAAGATGCATTACATTCATTTATAAATACGCAACATTCAATCTGCTAGCCTACCAACCAGGGACAAAATCCATACCTGACCCAAACTTCACCTGCACTACTAATCAAATATACTACTTGTACACATCCAATATACTGCATGTAGCAAGTATTCCCGCCACACAGTGACACTTGATGTAATACAGTAACTTTTACAAATTAGGAATACCCTCTTACCACCTGGTTTAGTTAACATCAGCTCGCTTTTTTTACACTTCACAACACCGTTGTCATTACTAACAATGCTTTACCAACCCGATTTAGATTGCTCCATGAATGCACGCACAACTGATACCGTCGTCATAACTGATGATGATTTACCAACCAAATTCAGCTTTATTCATGGATACAGTATATGTACATACACCGCAATCACCATCATTAGTGACAATGCTTTTCAACTCAGTTCAGCTCACAACACACACACTGTCATTGACACTCAAGCGTATTATATAGATACTGCCTAATAATAGAAATATAGCAGTATCTATATATATATATTATACTGTATATACATCCATACATTGTCTCAAATTTATGCACTCCAAAGTCTAGCTTTGGTAGCTAAATATACTACTCGCTAAAAGTAGGCCAGTTTTTAAAGCCATTTGCAATTGTCGCTATACTGCATCATTCACTCACTATCTCCTTATTTCAGGATTAGCTTCCGCTGAAACTTCGTTTTCAACATATGGCTCCTCCTAATCTGTTGAAAAACATGCCGTTTAATACTGGTAGAGCTTCTGTGGTAAAGAATGACATTGTCTACAAATAGAAACTACTTGAACAGTACGTTTTCAAGGTTAATGTTACACGCGTGCACACTTACCCGCACTATTTCACTTAGCTACTGTGGTATTTCACTTAGTTTTCACTTAGTTACCGTGCTATTTCAATTTGTGACGCATTATTTCACTTTCCTTGTGCGATTTCAATTGAACAGCGACTTTTCATATACATTTTTGAATGGGCAATTTACATGCTGTACTATTAGGAAAAATGTTTAAAAAGAATTTAAGCATAAAACCTTCCAAAACTCAGCTTCACCACGGCCACTTGTTCTGCAAATGCTGGGATTAACAGACTGCATTTACACACCCAAACTTACGGTTGAATCCAGGCTAGAGTAAGCCCTAATGAAAATGTAGAAATCAGTACTGGAAGCTGGACTCCTGTCTGTGTAATCAACTCCGCCTCCTCTGGTTATCATATCACTACCAATAGTCACTGTCATAGTACCAGTGCCACTCACGCTACCCGCCCTGGTGCCATAGAAACTATAACCACGACAACAACAAATTTTTGTAAAGTGTTTATCAAAAATAAAGTCTTAAATCAAAATCTAAACAATATTTGCGTATTAGCTAATAGCTTAGCTTGAAGGGGGGAAGAAACATACAAACATGACTACAATCATGATGGATGTCCATATACCATGTATGTAGGTCAAGTTCCCCTCCCCCCTTGCCAATACGGGTAATTTAGATCTTGCCTATCTTCTAGCTTCTCCGCTCTGCCAAGAGAGTTGAGTGTAACGTAAATATAAATTTACGGTATAATTGATGACACCCACGATGATGCAGCTAATTGCAAATTGGATTTCTGTGAGTTCTTTCAAATGAGTACTTTACACCATTAGCACTTGCAATACCACAGAGATGAAACCAGTATGAGTGATCAGTGGAATGAAACTGAACTCTATCTAGTACAGAATTAGCTCTAGCCCAAATATGTAATGCAAAGCTTTATACAGGAATTTTCTCTGGTGCCCAGAAACACTGCACAGAATATACCAACCACAACTACTTTGATACACATGTCTATATGTAATTCGATACTTCACACAGATCAATATTTCATCACCTATATGCCCATACAGTTAGTACTACATTAACCTAAAGTACACCACCATTAAAAAAATACAGCTGTGTAAACATCTACAGGTGTATCTGAGAAACCACATCACCCCCAGGCTAACATCAGGTGTCATCTTTTTTTTTTCATACTTACAATACATTATGCACCACTTGGTTTATTGTTGTTGCAGTTGTTCTTTTGTTTTGTTTTTTGTTGTTGTTTTCCCTTTTCAATAACATACTCACCATCATACATTTACGCCTAGGCATAATCCCACAACGTGCATGCAACAATGTACACAGATTTCAAATTCCAGCTAGAACACTGTGGGTATATACCACCACTCAATACTTAAGGAGTTAGTCTGACTGCATATAAACCCCAGACACTTTCCCCCGTCTTGTCCACTCACTCAGCATCAGCAGAGCTGTAGGGAGGGATGGAGGACCTGCTGGACGTGTTGCCAGGCACCGCCGTGGACAACACGATGAGGAAGCGACTAATTGGACTGTACTCTGCACTCAGCGTGAATGTGACATCAAGATTATCCACTGACACGGATGAAGGAGGAGTGACTGAATACACATCAGAAGACAAACATTAATTAGTGAAAACTTGATATGATGAGCACAGGTAAAGTGTGATTGTTCTCTTTCTAATGTTGAGAACTGATCTCATCTATAAAGAAAAATGTGAAGGTCTTAGAAGTTGAGGGTTGTTGTAGCTCAGTGGTTAGAGCACTGGTGGCAAAAGCCAGTGGTCCTGGGTTCGATTCCCCGGCAACAACTAAAAAATTTTTTCATATTTTTCCTTTGTTATTTTCCAGACTCCTTTAGGTGAGAAAGTTTCAATCTAACTCATCTCTTATAAACCAAAAATATGACAAGAACAAAAACAAATGAAAAGAAGAGAATAAAGGAATTTAAAAAAAGGAAAGAAAAATAATCACTACTTTACCAATAATCCCGACCTTTGCCCCATCCTCAATGACCTGTTATAAGAAACTTAATATTTAATCATGCCATACTAAGCACTTTCCTTTAGACTCCACCTTACCTCCAAAGCCAGTGGTCTCCATTTGTGGACTAGACTGAGTTCCTTCTCCTCCAGCTGTCTCTCCCAAGATGACCACAGAATGCAGCTTGTTGGGGGCAAGGTTCGTGATAGTGTAGGTGGTGGCTGCACTGCCCACTCCATCTCTACGAGTAGTCCCTCCATCAGGAGTGACTAACACCTGCAATACAAGAACGTGCATGACATTATGATTAGCAGTTGAGTCCGTTCATCAAAATATACAATATCACAAAAACATGTCATTATCATTACTTCAAAAACAGGGATTCTAACAATTTTGCCAGTTTAGTGGTCCAATTTGCTATTGCTTGATGAAGAATAATTACCCAATTAGAGTGTTAATTAATAAAATAATAAACAAACAATAATAATGATTTCTTGCAGGAGGACTTTAGGAAGAAGTTGAAACACATGAAGGTTAACTTTAACTATAGCGTACAGTAACATTAATTACAAAAAAAAACTGCTATATTTCAGCCGAGAATGACCAAATCAAAAAAATAAAATATTCGGTGAACACAAAGTCACATGTAAAATTAATTAGCACACTAATAGAGACAGCACTGGTGATTTCATAGCCCCTTGATTAGTCCATAATGAGGGGAGACATTAAACAGAACCGACCAATAGACAACAACAATACTCAGTGAAATCAGTTATTGCCAATCCACCCAGTGTCCACCCTTGTCTCAGAATGAAGGACCGTTATCATTGGGTAAAGTATCTCTCGGTAAAGACAATATTTCAAATTGTTAAAATAAAAAAAATAAAAAAAAAAAGGTTGGGTGTTTGTGAACTGTAGTGCAAAGCATAAAGGAACACCTTCAATCTAACTCTGATTGGGTAAAGGGAGTCATACCCCTTAGGCACACTGTAAATGATCATACACAATTTGAACAGTATATGTAGTCCTACTATGTAGTTAGAGATGACTCCATTAGGTGAACTAGGAGTGTCCCATGTACACAGCAAGTCTTTGACACCGGACCTCACCACTGCAACATTCAGTGGGGCAGACGGGGCTAAAGAAACAAACAAACAAACACACAAACAACAACAACCACTTAAAATGATTAAAATATAGACAGACAGCAATGGCTGAAACGGCAAGAACATGTGATATTTATTCAAAGTCGTTTTGTAACCACAACTGTCTAACTCTAAACCAGTCACGATAAATATTGTAGCACCTGAGTGTGCCTTCCTTGATAATGAAATACTGTACGCTCTAACTGAAACACAACCATCTTACCATGCAATTGCATCTCAACTAGAGCACAGGCTTTATCTGCCAAAGCACTACAATCACATCACTAAAGAGTTGTACTAAGAGTGACTGATCTTAGTTCAACGATCAACAGCCATCCCTCCCTCCTCTACGAAATTCTTATGCAGCAATGTATTATACCTGTGCCGTATGCCGTTATGTTACTTGACACACCCCCATCACTTACTAGTGACCACACCCACCACTTACTAATGACCACACCCATCACTTACTAGTGATCACACCCACCACATCCCAATGACCACACCCATCACATACTAGTGACCACACCCACCATGTATTAGCTACCACAACCATCATTTACTTATGACCACACCCACACTATACTTTACCATCCCCACTCCTTGCTTGTCACAAAACGCCAACGTACGAGTTTGCCCTGTGGTGAAACGGCTAGTTTGAAGAAGTGGAGCCCTTTTATTCGAGCCATAGTTAGCAACAACATCCACCAACACCTCACAGTAAGGGCAGGTATTGATAGAAAGACTACGCATAGTCACAAAATCATCGGTTTCAGAGGTCACCAAGGCTCCAGACACGAGGTTAGTCACGTTGTACATCACAAAATAGCCCTCAAGGAACATGGTGGTGGTAGGAAGCGGCCATGTCACTGTGACATTCTGTGCTACTTCACTGAAGGAACTCATGCTGTTTTTCAAAATAGGTTCAACTGCAAGATAAGTTTACACAAGTCATTATAGCATTCTAGGCTGAGTACTTACAACACAATCTCACTTCTTGGACTGATGATACTTACCATTGTCAGGTGAAGGGATAGTTACAGGTAATACCGCAGCTGCATTAGACCCCATAAAAATGGGCATGGTATAATTAGGCTGTATAAGTACATTTATGGTGCCAGTAATTGTTATAGTTCCAGCGTCTACCACAAAAGGTGTGGTTCTCATATCCAAACTTCCACCATTAAAACTAAGAAGGTAACGGGGCATTGATATTCCATTGCCTGTGGCAGTTGGTGGGGCTGTCCACTCCAGTATGAAGAAGGAAGATGTGAGCACTGTGGTCATGATGGTAGGGCGGGCGTCATCTACAATTACATAAACAAGCAAGAAAGAAGCCCGGTCACCCATGGCAGAGCAAGTTCTCTGTCAATATAAATGTAATAGCTGTGCATCTGTCAAAACTACTAAAATTGAACTACAGCAATCTACTGTGCCAGTATAAATAATAGTATTACATACCTAATTGAAGTTGTATGGTCAATAGCAGCACATGCTATATTAGCTCTTTAATTTTTTCCCCTGGGGGCAATTGAAGCCTGGACAAGCACATATGCGCCTCAGTTACTGTGCATGCTCACGAGTCAGTCTCAGCTGAGATTGTATGTCTATTGTTTGCAGGACAAACTGAGCATCTGCGCAATTGGCATCGTTTAGGTTGAGAATGACTGCTGGTATTGTTTTTCTTACGAGTTCTGTTTTCAAGCAGCTGTACTCACCATCTCCACAAACAATCAAACAATGTTGCTTGTTTATTATAACTCATTAGACGATCTGTCAAGGTGTAAATATGTTTGCGTGTAGAGCGGGAAACCTGTGATTTTTCCTATTCCCATGGGCTTTTGTATAGAGTTTTGGAATAGCACTTTCTGTCAGGTTTTGGAGTATGCTGAGGAAATATTGTTAATCGCTTCGGCTCGAGCTTTCTAATGGTGCAAACCCAGGAAGCGTAACTGCTTCCATTCAAAAGTTATTCAAGTTTTTTTTTTTGGACAACTCAACTTGGACATACACTCTAGTCTCAGTAGTGATAGTCACAGATAGTCACATTGTAACCCAGTAGTGAGTGAGTATGCTGAGAATACTTGAGTGTCATGTACCCAGTGATAGCTGTTGTCTGCTAGATGGTGGACATATGTAGTCCTATCTTTACTGACTTCACCTGCTTTCTTATCTTCTTTCCTTTTTTTACTTACTTTCTTGTCGTCGTTACCAATAATTCAATTCAAAGATTCAGTCATTCTCGGCTGAAATAATGGTAAATTTTTCTCGTTCTAACAGTCAATATTGTTAATTAAAACTTAACCCTAAGTTTGAATTAACAATATTGGCTGTTAGAATGAGAAAAAATTTGCTATTATAATAATTCAATAATAGTAGCTGAAGTAATGGACATTTACTGACTAGGCTTAGCACACATATTCTTCATGATACACACAAACAGACACCATCATTACTGTCAGGCAACCATATTATTTAAACACTCAAAGACTGTAATCAACCCCTTTTGTAGAAAAGTGCAATAAGGAAAAAATAATAACATCATATACACACACACACACACACACACACATGTATTACTGTACATACAGTATTATAATATAAACACTAGAAAACTTTGTGCGATAAAACGATATTCACACTCGTTCTGCAAAAAGGCGGTGCTCACAATTCTGTGGATAAAAACTCCTAATGGCAAAACATTTGCATGTTGTACAATCTGGATCTGTCATTATTAATTTTATGGAATTAATTTATTATATTATTTATACCTTTATACACTGCCAGTAGTAAATATTTACTATGTATGTATATACAGTAGAAGATAAAATAAAGTTCCTAATTCCGTTCCGTAGAGCGGCCGTTGCACCAATTAAAAAATGGGGGGGAAACGGTATGCCGTTTGGTTAAAAAAAACGGCCATTCCGTTCGACCACGTTACCATTTTAATCTTTCTCGTTCACCGTATGTCTCTCTCAAAGAATTATAAAAAATCATTTATTTTATAAAACGTTTTGATTTTTTTGTTTACAGGCTCCTGAGGCGGAGCTTTTCGGGTTTAAAAAAATTGAAGCCGTCCTATTCGAAGTTGTCTCGCAGAGAATGGTTAGTTCGACCACCGCACAGTATCAATGTTTTCTCGATGTTAGGGCCTTCTCGGGCATAGATTTTTTACTACTGGAGGTCCATCAGTAGCTAACAGAATACCTAATGCCCGTCGGAACTTCAGTCTGCAGCTCTACTGAAGCAAGTTAAAAAAATTTGTACGATCTATTTTGCACTATCCCCATAGCGTTTAATGGTCGATACAAGGCCTTAGCTTGCTGATATAGCTATGGAAGAGTTTGTAGCTAGAAAATAACCTGTGAATCGACAGAAACGCTTAACCGTTTTTTACCGTTTTAGTAAACGGTGTCTGCCATTTAGTCAAAATGGTACGGAACACAACGATAAAAACTACGGTAAAAAACTACCGTTTTACGGCCGTACCCACAGAACGGAATCTGGAACTTTATTTTGTCTCCTACTGTAAGTTTAGACATTATTTATTAATAGTACGGCGCATAAGTTGCCCATTCAAAAATGTATGGGAAAAATCGCTGTTCAATTGAAATCGCACGGGGAAAGTGAAATAGCGTGTAGCTAATTGAAATACCTCGGTAACTAAGTGGAAACTAAGGAAATACCTCGGTAGTTAAGTAAAATAGTACGGGTAAGTGCGCACGCATAAAGCGTTAACTTTGGAAACGTACAGTTCCAGTAGTTTCTAGTTGGAGGCAATGTCCTTCTTTACCATAGAACCTCTACCTGTATTAGACAGAATGTTTTACAACAGACTATGAGGAGTCGTACGATGAAAAGAAAGTTCCAGCGGAAGCTAATCCTGAAATAGGAGATAGTGACTGAACGATACAGTGTAGCTATTACAATTGCAAAAGACTTTTTAAACAGCTGGCCTACTATTAGCGAGTGATAGCACGGGTAACTGTGCTATTCGGGAATTAATAGCACGAGTAACGAGATTGAAATAGCACGAGGCGAAGCCGAGTGTTATTTCAATTTTCTCGTTCTACACTAACAGCCAATGTTGTTAATTAAAACTTAACCCGACATTTTGACTTCATAATTAATAATATTGGCTGTTAGAGCGAGAAAATTTGCTATTATTATAATTATTTCTGCCGAGAATGACTGAATCATTATAATCAATTAATTTATAGTTTTTTTTAATGTATTTATTATTTCCTGTACCCACTGTTCTCACTAAGAATAGTAACAAGACAAACCTACATATTCAATACAACACTCACTCACCAAATGTAGCTACTGGAATAGTAGTACCGGCTCCAAAACTAGCTAAGTCCATGCCGTTAACACCTCGAATGAACACCACTAAAGTTGTATTAAGGTTGGCTGTGTGCTGAAGGGTGGCACTGACTCGACCGCTGCTGTCCGGTGCATGGGCGGCAAGGACTGAGTCGCACCTGTCCTGACCACATGTTATGTTGTACCCGGTAATGGTTCCTGTAGGAACAGCCCATGTGAGCCTCACTGTCACCAAGTTCACCACCTCACTAGTAACACTGGCATAATCAACAACCCCTGGAGCTGTAAGTACACACAGAAAAAGCAAGGAACATATATTTCCATATTGTAAAAAATTGCTTTGAATGTAGCCAGTACACTTGATGACACCTTACCCAAATGATACAGTCCTTTCGTCCTTTCCCTTGTGGCACACATTCATACTCACACACTCATACTCACAAATAAAAAACAAGCAATGTACATAACACACACCCACAATGTGACTTTCTCATACTACACTGCAAAACTAGAGCTTGGAATAAATTATAGGGACTCCCGTGCTATACCAATTTTGAATAAAAAAATAGTTGACAACTGCAGTTTGTCTCATAGTTCAGAGAAGCTATTGGTCACTATTGTGATGTAATTAAGGATCAACAATAGAGAACTCCAACTTATATAATATCTTTAAAGGAATCTGCGAGTTAAACATTCCAAGAGCACTATAATTAGAGTAGAAAGAGCATGTCACGAATTTGTGACCACTGTTTGGGTTTCACACAAACAAACGCAAACATATTAGCTAATTCATTATTCATGCAGTTAAATTATTATTTCTAACATCACAAATTGTTATTATTATTATTATTTCTGTGTCACTGACACTCATAAACATTTATTTTTGGTTCTAATACATGCACACTGGTGTGCGTTAATTAGAAAATTGTAGTTAGTCACATGTTATGAAACTCTTAAAAAAAAAGCTTATACATCCAAGACTGTTCTAGTGCTGTACAATTGGTTGCTTACTAGAAGCTGGTCCTGGCAAATCCATAACAAGCCACCACACTTGTTCAACCACTACTGTATGTCAGAAAACAATAGCTTCCATCACAAACTCAATTCACCTTGAGTGTTTCTGTTGTCTTAATTCATGACAACAATCCCAAACTAAAGTGTCTGTCTCCCTAAGCATGAACTGTAGCCTACAGTCTGAGTTGCTACTACCATCAATACATGCATACAGGTAGTGAATTCATTTTTCACAGGATATCTGCAACTTTTCTTCTTCCTAAAACCATGTAAACTGCTTCATTCTTTAATAGGTTTCACTTGTTCCTTTCTGCCCACTGTCTTTACTAACTAGGTAACCATGACACCACAATCAATTTCAGAATGGCACTGACTATGCAATGGTTGCATGCTATTCTGAATTATATGAAGAAGTGATGTCGAGCACATCAATGGTGTTTGGCCTAGTTTCCTAGCTATTTTGTAGAGCATACGGAGGCACTCATGTGACCTTTATCGCCACGTGGTTGCCGAAAGTGGACATTCCTTTCTGCTAGTATTTAAGCCCTCCACGCATTGCCTTAGTTTGCCTTTTTTATAGTAATGCAATAGTGTGTCAGGCTATACTGGCCAGGGAAGTGGTAGGTGGGACCATTGATGTGCTCGACATCAATTCTTCATATAATTGAGAATAGTATAACCATTGCATGGTCTGTGCCATTCTGAAATTATATTTCAGAAGCTCTGTCTCACACATCAATGGTGTGTTTTGTAGTTTATTTGCTGTGTGAGAGTACTGCTTTTCCATAAGCATCGTTATGAATTAGTTTGTAATAAAAATTGCAAAATACTGATTCCAAATTCCAGTCTGCCGCCTGTAGTATGTCATTGGTGGAAGCACCTCATGTGGAGTGTGCTTTAAATATGGAAGTGTCAATTCCTGCTAATTCTAGTACCATTTTGAGCCATCTAGCTATTGTGGCTGATGACTCTGGATTGTGAGGTTTGATAAATGAAATCAGCAGTTGAGATATGTCTGATCCTTCCTTAAGAGCTTTCGTCATGGCCAGATAAGCGTTCAAGGTTCAAGCTGGGCAGAAAAACTGGTTCTCTTCGTACTTAGGAAAGAAAAATTTGTGGCCAATCTTGGCTGCCTTTTTTTGCTTAGGTTGTTTAGAGGGTTTGAAGCTAACACCTTCTGGGTTCAAGTGAATTAGCTGAGTATCCAGACTGTGGAGGTCAGCAGACTTGGAGAGTCTAGTTAGAGCCAGTAGCATGGCTGTCTTGAGTGTGAGGTTTTTCAGTGATAATGCTAGGCTGTCACCTAGCTTTTCCAGATATCTGAGGACAATGCTGATGTCCCACATGGCTGTGTATCTAGACTGTGGTGGCCTGGAGTTTGCAATTCCAGCCATCAGGCGGGTAATGACTGGGTCTTGCCCAATGCTCATACCCTCAACTCTGTCATGAGCAGATGCAATAGACAATCTGTATGAGTTTATGGACCTGTATTGATAACCTTGGTCATAGAGGTCTGCAAGGAAGTTAGATACTTCACTCACAGTCCCAAAATGGGATCTGTGTTCCGTTCTGCGCACCAGCGAATCCATTTTTGGGACATGGAATCGTAAGATTTTCATGATTTCGTCCTCCATGATGCATGCAAAAATGATGAAGCTTCTGCTGAAAGGTTTTCTGAGCAATATTTCTGCTTGAGATAGGCCACACGGCTAGGTGGGTGCACCATGTCCGGGAGAGATCCTTTCACTGTTTCCAGCATTAGGTTCTCCTGCGGTGGTATCAACCGAGGATAGTCTATCAACAGGTCCAGTAGAATGGGGTACCATGCTTGAGTGGGCCAGACTGGAACCACCAGAAGAATCTTCTGGCATACTCCCTCTGAATCTTGGCAAGAACTCTGCCTATCAAGACCCACGGGGGGTTGACAAATGCCTTCAACCCTGTCCAGTCTTGCATCATCGCATCTGTTGCCAATGCTTGTGGATCTGGTCTCCAACTGAAAAAGTCCGCCAACTGCGTGGTAAGGCGGGACGCAAACAGGTCTACCGACACCGGGCCCAGTTTGCACTGGATCCTTTAGAAGACTGAGGCGTTCAGCATTCAGTCTGACCTGTCTCTCATCACCCTGGACTCCAGATCTGCTCTGACATTGTCCACGCCTGGGAGGTGCTGGGCTTTTACTGAGATGTTTCTCTCTAAGCACCACATCCACAAGTTTTTTGTGGCCTCTGGATACCGTGCTGGCAGTAACCTTCCCCTTATTTAGCAGACTCTGTGCTTCTTGTCGGATCTTTTTCAACTTCTCCCCTGGCACTTGTAGAGTCATATTGACTGTGTTTACAACCATGCCCAGAAATTCTAAGTCCTGGGTGGGACGTACTTCCGATTTGTCTGGGTGGACTATGAACCCGAGGTTCTCCAACAGGTAAGTGGTCGCTATAAGTGGTTGCTGCAGTGTTGTCCACGGCGGTGCCTGGCAACACGTCCAGCAGGTCCTCCATCCCTCCCTACAGCTCCGCTGATGCTGAGTGAGCTCCAACGCTTGGTTCTTTGATCGCGACATTATCAGAATGTTGTCTATGTATTGAATCATCCTGACCCCATGCTCTTTGAGCGCCCAAGGTCTGAGGGTCTTGGTAAAGGCCCAGGGTGCACTCGACAGACCAAATGGCAGGCATGTGAACAGATATATTTAGTTTTCTATCGAAAACCTCAGGACTTTTTGGTGTTTTTGAGCCACTGGGATGTTGAAATATGCATCCTTTAGATCTATTTTTGTCAGCCAGTCCCTAGGCTTTAGAGTGTCTCAGAGAGTGTGCATACCCTCCATCTTGAAGTGGTGTGATGCAACGTTTTGGTTCAGGCTCTTTAGGTTTATTACTGGTCTCATATGACGATCCTTAAAAACAGATTTGAAAAGAAACTGTCCCATGCCTCTGCCGGGTGTACTGGTATTATGGCTCCTTTTTGCAGGAGACCTGATACTTCCTCCTTTAGTATGCAAATGTTGCTCTGCGACATGTGATAGGGGTGTGGTCTTTTTTATTGTACTGGATATCTGGAGAATTCTATCTCCTGACCCTGATCTGTGTTTAGGACCCATGAATCCTGTGTGATTGCTTGCCAGTTGTCTATGAAGTGAACAGTTCTTCCTGCTGGCAAGGAGCAAGTGGTTAGAATGCTTAATGCTATATCCCTTACCCCTAGTGTAATTAATTGCCCCTTCACTGTTGTCTCTGACACCACTGGTGTCTTTTTGCACCCAGGTTTTTGACTTGACATATTTTTTTATCAAACAATTTGTGGCACTGTGTGCATATTGTGGAGTCTCTGTCCTCAATTTTGTCTCTGGGTGGGTTTCTTGGGGGGATGGTCCCTCTGAGCCTGAAGGTGTTGCCAGGAATGGTGCTCTGCCTCCCCAGTAGGGTTGGCCGCCTCCTCTCTGGAGTGGCCGCCTCGAAAAACCGCTTGGGAGTACCACCCTGAGTGTTCTGGCTCCTTTTTAGGAGCTTCACACTCTCTGCCCTCTCTTTCATTTTGGGGGCCAAAGGGATTGGGTGAGGCCTCAGTGAACAACTCTTCGTTGTCAGCCAGGTCATGCACATCTGGGTTGCAGGCCTTCAGTATCCTCCTTCTCCTAATCTTGGAGAATTGGCCCACTATGTTGCCTAGAAGCCTCACAGCATCCTCCATAGCCTCCCTCGGGAGGCAGGGAGGGTCTTCAGTACCTGGTTCCATCGCAGCGAGAAGTTCAAGGAGCAGGGCAGAGACGTCCAATACCAGGGCCTGGATCTTCTGTAGGTCCACGTCCACTTGCTTTCCTTCTGAGCTCCCCGCGAATCGAAACTCCGTCGTCTTGAATAGGGGGTCAACTCTAGGGTATCGGGTAAAGGGGTCTCCCGATTCTAGCTCCCTGGTATGAATCTCCCTCCGCTCGGCGTTCGACAGTGTGGTAGTAAATGCCTTCTTGACAAGTTTCCTCGACTCCTCCGAGAGTGGTTCTGATCTTGCCTTCTTCGAAGGAGGATGGTGAGCATCAATCTCGCTCATTTTGTCGTCGCTCATCTGGTATGCCAATGAGCTGGGCTGTCATTACAGGCGAGCTCTGTCCGCCCAGGACCTATTGTCCTCGGGTGGCGTACGTTGGTCAACCCCAATCTCTGGAGGGCAGCGTTGGGCTCCGCTTTCTTGTCGGCTCTGGACATTCAACAGCTCTCTGTCCATCCCTCAGCCATCCTGGAGCGAAGTCTCTCATCAACACTCTGGTTGATTCGTGAGACTGTATTGTCCACCTTTTTCTCCATTGCATTTTGAGAGATACTCCGGAGCTCTGTCCGGAGTTACCATTAACAGAAGTAGACTCGTCTAACGACATGGTTTTCGCACAATATCAGCTAGAAAAAAGGCCGACTAAGGCAATGCGGGTGGGTTTAAATACTAGCGGAAAGGAATACCCACTTCCGGCAACCATGTGGCGATAGGGGTCATGTGAGTGCCTCCGTATACTCTACAAAATAGCTAGGAAACTAGGCCAAACAACATTGATGTATGAGACAGAGCTTCTGAAATATAATTGCAGTTCTTTCCTCTGGAGCTTGGCACCTGCTTAGTACTTCAATTGAAATTTGGCGCTTCCAGCTGAAAGAGCAAACTTTTTGGAAAAACTATGAACTTATCTATTTGGTCTCACAAAACTGTAAGTTCAAATTATTTGTCACTTACGATAATTATGTATAGGTTAATGCATGCAAAACACCACAAAGTTCCTCAGAAACTGTAATGAATATAGGGCCCTTGGGGGGGGGGGGGGTTGAAGTATTAGGACATAAAATAAAGCATAGATTACATTTATTGAACAATAGGTGCAAAAGTACTCATACTCGTGTGCCTTTGCAAATGGTAGATGCATGAATATGGCTGAGTGAGACTATAGCTATGCAATCAGTGCTACCAGTATAGCTAGACTTTTGGGTATAAATAGTTTCAGTGAGGGTCTCCAGGATGATGATCGCATGCGTATGCAGAGATCTCAAAATGCACTCAAAAATTTTCCTTTTAAAATTTATCTATTTTCAATGGCCAAAAACTCCCCGTGGGAATGTATCATAGTGACAAAAAAAAATTTCATGAAAGTTTATACTTTCAACTATTTTGTGTAATGATTTTCAAGTTTGGTTCTTATATCCTTCACCATGAAAACATTTTTTGATTGTAGCTATTATTTCATTCAATTCTATGAATAATCCTTGAACTTTGACCTCTATCACTATAGAAAATATCAAGATTACAGTTTTGTTTCATATCCCCAACAGAGTCTGATGGCTCTAATGAACAATGAAACATGGAAAGTGCTACATAATTCCATATAACTTATTTACTGTATTATTTAGCTGATATTATGTTGATATGACTTCACCCACAATCCTGTTGCTGGTCATTACATAGACAATTGTGACTTGCATGCACAAAATACGAACATATAATGCAAATAATACATACTTGTTATACTAAGTGCATTCTTCTTTGTGAGGTAACATATAATGCAAATAATGCATACGTGTTATACTAAGTGCCTTCTTCTTTGTGAGGTTTCGAAGAAACCCAAGAAAAAATATCATCATGATTCAATTGCAGAGTGTGACTCTTAATTCTCTTCCAGATATGTGAATTGACTCACATAGTAAAAGAGGTCAAAGTTCAAGGATTGTTCATAGAAATATGAAATATTGGTTACAATCAAAAAATGTTTTCATGGTGAAGGAGATAAGAACCAAACTTGAAAATCACGACACAAACAGTTGAAAGTGTAAACTTTCATGAAATTTTTTTTTGGTCACTATGATGCATTCTCACGGGGAGTTTTCGGCCCTCGAAAATAGATAAATTTTAAAGGAAAATTTCGAGTGCACTTTGAGATCTCCATCAGCCCTGCATAATACTTATTTAGGGTGTAGACTCAGCTAGGATCTTCTACATGATGTTAGGACAACAGTCACACCAAATTTTATGGACGAAGTCCAAACCGTTTGAGATTTACACCCCTCAAAATTAGTGAGCGGCTCCTTCGGCAGGTACTTTGTCCTTGTGTAGTAGTGGAGAAGCCCCTGTAAGTATATAATAGTAGTAATCGTGCATAGCAACCATCAACAAAAAATTGCGTAGGCGGTGTGCAACCACCCTTAATGTGTAGCAACTAGCTCAAACTGATTCCATATCTTGAAAGTTGGGCTCAAGATTAGCCCAGAAACCTAGTTTGTACAAGTTTTGCAATAAAAGCTCTTAAAGTTGAGGCTCTTGACAAGGTAAGTGAAAAGTGGGCATGGCCCTTGTGGGGGTCAGGTAGATAGGCTGCCACCAGAGAATCAGCAGCGCACCGGCAAGGTTGGAGAGAGGTTAATCGCTCGCCTCACAGTGGCCCAAATTACACACGTTAGTTAGGCTACGTTTATGTAATTGAGAAAACTGAAATCTGACAAAACCGGAAGTGCGGCTAGACTTTATAGTCCTTGGTCCAGCCACACCCACATCATGACATGACACAAAATAAGTTACACACACGAATTGCACACGGCACTATACCTATTCACGGCTCACAAAACTCAATGATTAAATGACACACACACACATAAATGTTCTGAGTTCATTTCTCGTCTTTCTCTTCTCTCTTCTTCTTTTCCTTCTTCTTTGGCTTCACTTCCGTCTCTGGGCTGGCTGGCCCCACAGCCCTCAAATTTAAAATTTTAAACAATTATATCTCTTTAACGAACATGATTTATTGCATATAATTTGGATATGTTTCTATTGGCATTAAAAGCAACATATTAAATTTTTTTGAGCAAAATCTGAGGTGGTCAATATGGGAGGGTGGCTGAAAACGGCTGATTTTCAATGGAATGACCCAGTTAAGTTATTTCATACTACTGGTTTTGAGAGAATAAACGATAACAATTCATCATATTGGGTACCTGTTGTCAAGAACTTCAGATAGATCATGAATACATTAGAAAGTGCATACTGTTGAACTCCACAAGATTAATCATGTGTGGTCTTGAGGTTAAAGTCTAATTGAGGGCACAAAGTAATCAAGGAAATACAATAGATGTTGTTGGAGTGATCAGCTTAACCATGAGATACACATACACACACATGCGCGCGCACACATACACATGCACACTGAAGACTAACATGCAAACACACACATGCACACTGAAGACTAACATGCAAACACATGCGCACACCACCTCATGGTTTAAAGCAATGTATCCCAGCCAGATGGACCGCACCCAAGAAGTTGGTGACCTCAACCTCTTCTATTTACACCTCCACACTATTTCCTGCAAGTTGACATCAAAAATTTAATTAGCTCAGGAGCTTATTAACTGATGGAGAGCAGGACATGTAAATGTGTACAGCTCGTCAGCTCGTCAAAGGTATTCTTATAAAAATGCAATACAAGAGAGAACTTTGAAGTTAAGCCAGAACTTTGCCTCAAGCACTTCAAATGCATTCCAATCTTAGAGTGGCAGGTAGTTATAAAAGTGCACAAGTGTCTAATTATAGAACACTTGGGCAGGTATCCCAGCTCCATCCAATGCTATCCAAGTTTTAATTGAAGTGTTAGTGAAGTGAAGACTTAACCGATTAACGCCGGAAATTAAATTCGCGATTACGTGCGCGTACTCCGAAATTGTTTACAAGAAATCGTGACCGTCACCTCGAGGCTTGAACCGCCTGAGCTTTTTCTTGTCTAGAGGCAATACGCTTCGAAGTAACCGACGGCGATGTATTAACTGATTGAAGCTAAAGCCTTCCTCTACTCGCGGGCTAAGTTTTGTTTAGTTTCTAGGCGTTTGAAGTGTATGAAGTGCGCACTCATTGGAAACTACAAGCTTCAAGGTAAGTATACCATTGTTAGCATCAGTATTGTAAAAGTTTAGGCTAAGACCTCATGTTTCATAGCTATATATTGTTGTTTTAAATGTTCACCAGCTGCTTGCTTTGAAATAATTCAGCAACTATGGATTTTGGCTGTTTATTTTTTTTGTGTGTGAGCCATATACTAGAATAATATAATATAATAACATAACAAGCAATTATATAGACTACTGTGTTTGCAATTCTAGGATTTTTTTCTGATAATACTATGAAGCAGTCTGATTGAACTCCCATGGTGACAAAGCCACACCCCATAATCACCACTGTACCGTACCATGATGTGTCTGTTGTTACTGTTCTTGACATAGAATGCACATCCTTCTCTTCATACCTGAGAAACTTTCTCCTAAGAAATCCATTTTATGGGCACCTTCAAGTAGGGGAGAACTGGGAGGAAGAAAGTCTGTATCCTCATGCAATAATAACTTGACCTTTTTGTGGTTAGTGTTGTTCAAAATTTATATAACCCTCTGTGTGTGAACAAACGAAGCTAAAATAGCTTGCCTTTTTCAACCTTTATTTCTTCCAGATCATCAAATTCTTCATTGCTGCCCTCCATGAAGACTTCTTGGCCACGGACCTCTACACCTGAGAAGTCTTCTGCCTTATTCTATCTCTATTTCTTTGAGATCATAAAATTCTTCATCACTGCCCTCTATGAAGACTTCTTGGCAGTCTTTAAATTTTATTGACAACTTTATATCATATTAATAATTGATAAATATTTTTGTCTATTAGTTATAGATATACATATTTTTTTTTTGTAACTTTGATTTTCTTTATAGACAAACAGTGCTACAATTTCAATCTACAAATAATAAAAAATTTTCTATGGTAAGGGTCATTAAAACCTTGTCTCCCTTACACTAACCTCACAGGATAATCGCTACGGCGTTGTGGGAGCTCTTGAAACACTTGCGATTGCTGCTGGTAGCTAATTGAAGCGGGTACTATGGCGGTTACGCAAAAATGCGTAACCCGCGCTGTGAAGCACTCTCGTACTTGACGCGGAAACGCGTAATTCGGCGATAATCGGTTAACTGGATTATGTAAACACTTCAGGACTGCTAACTTACAACCCACTTGACACATTATCAAAATATACTCTGACAACCTTTATGAAAATATTACCTACCTATAAAAAAGAATGTTTTCATCACCAGCAATCAAATTATCTTAACTAAGCTCCCAGTAGAAGTAAATAAACTCTGCATGCTTAAAAAGTTGAACTGGATTAGCTAGATTTTAACATAATATGTTTAAACTGTCTCTCTACAAATAAATGATAAGCTTTCAAGAAAGGTTGGTCTTAGTAATAAAGCAGTTCCCCCAGAGATAATAACTGAAGTTGCTATGTGCCACGCCCTGCCTTCTTTACACAGTCTCTATCGTTTGGCAACTCTGAGATAATAACTGAAGTTGCTATGTGCCACGCCCTGCCTTCTTTACACATTCTCTATCGTTTGGCAACTCTGCCATAAATAGTAGCTCATTACTCATTCACCCACTTGTCCACATTGATGTCAAAGGTCACCTGACATAACCCATAGGCAACAAGAAGAAGAGTAAATGGAATCTCTACCTCACCGAGCTGAAATATGACTGCTACACTTACAATGATAAATACTACCCATAGGAAAGAACAGATATAATTCTGTTCCAGTAAACTTTTTTGTTTCACTCAAAGTAGCACCAGCATATAGGAACAGGTGCAGACATTGGAAGAAGCCAGCACTAATGTCCCTGCTGCACCCAGTGCAGAACAAGAAAGCTCTACAGCCAGACTAACAAGCCTGTATCTAGCAATTCCCACTACTAAAGAAGTACCAGGCAATGCCTGTGTTGCAGTTAAACCAAGTAACTCTACCAGACCTTCATATAGCTATTGTACCCTAACCCTACCTATTACACATATTTCAACGCACACACACACACACGCTCACCTTGAGCTGAGCTGGGAGCCGGCAGCGATGAAATGGCGCCCAGCAATAGAAGCGCCAGCTGAAAGTTCATTGCTAAAAGACAATGAAGTTAAGTAAACAAATCAATGGAGTGAAGCTGCAGTAAAGTAACACAACAGCTAAGTATGTACGGCAACCCCGCCTTCTCCGAAACTGTCTTTAACCACATCTAGTGGGCGGGGCCTAAATAACAGTTCTGCTTCAGAGGGAACTACTGTATTAGGGTCCCTGAAGGCCCTTGATTGTAGCGTTCCAAGCACTTAGGGCCTGAGGGACCCCAAAAACAGTAGTTAACGACTGCGTGCAGCGCCTAACTAATTTAGAACCTAGCAACCGTATCTAAAACAACACAATTGGAGGGACTCTACATATAGACCCTTTGCAAAAGGCGGGGCTTAAATTGGCTCCACCCATGTTCCGCCATATTGGTGCACCGTAGTCTTTCGCGTGCACAATGGCTTTGGCGAGAAGCATTCCAGAAAGGAAGAAAAGCGGGTTTCTGCTGGAAGACTATTCCTCAGGCTTGAAGGGGGATGCCGAGAGTAGAAGGTACACTGAGAAATTGTGCTATATTGGTGGACTGGACCCGTACAAAACGAAGGATTGGGTAGATGAAGTCGATTTGTGGCCAACGATTTCTCATATAGACATTGGTATGTATCTGCTGCTTACTCCTAGCCCGTATAGTGGGGATGAGTTAAAGAACTATAAAAGCATGGACTGCTATAGGAACTTTATAGCTGGCTGGGTCCGGGATATACGTAAAGTCTGTTACAGTTGGAAGCACTGACACAAGAGTAGTAATTTCTAAGGTAACTTTTTGACACTTATACTCTGGTAATGTATGTATAATATATTTTACACTTATTATAGGTGAATCATTCACAGAGACTCAGTAGTAAGCCACTCATCCCTTGGATAATAGCTGAACCAAGTGGAAAAATTGTAACTGCTCACTGTAACTGTGTGGCTGGGCTGGGGGAAACCTGTTCTCATGTAGCATCTCTCTTGTGGGCCATTGAAGCTGGTGTTCGTATCAGAGATTCAATGACAGTTACGCAGAAGACGGCGTACTGGGTTACCCCTAATGGTATTAAAGATGTTCCCTATGCTCCTGTAAAAGATGTAGATTTCATTGGTAAAAAGAGAAGTGAGAGTATGATTACAAAATTAGACATCGCAACACCTTCTTCAGTTAATGCCAGTGCCCACCTAAGCAGGAAGTCTAGATCGCCCACTCCAGCTTTTATTGATTCCACCCAGGAGGAGAAAGAAAATTTTTTATCTATGCTTAGTACATGTAAAAGCAAGCCAGTAATTCTATCATTAGTCGAGCCTTATTCCTCTGATTTTGTGCCATTGGCAATTAAGGAAGACTTTACAGTTTGCCTTTCAACTCTCTTTAAGCCAGAGTATCTAAGGTTAAATTACAGAGAGCTCGTAAAGCTTGCTGAAGAGTGTGTTGTTACTGTCAGCGACGCTGAAGCTGAAGCTGTTGAACTGAACACAAAGGAGCAAGCCAAATCATCCTTGTGGATAAGTATGAGAGCTGGCCGAGTTACAGCATCACATTTTAAAGCTGCATGTCATACAAACTTGGCATCTCCATCTGTCAGTTTAATTTCAAATATCTGTTATCCTGAACTGCATAGATTCAGAACTCCTGCGACTACATGGGGATGTAAGCATGAAGAAAGTACTAGGGATAAGTATCTCCAGTTAGCATTGCATTCTCACACCAATGTGAAGGTGGAAGATTCTGGATTGTTTTTGAGTGTTGAGTACCCATTCATTGGTGCATCTCCAGATGGCCTAGTTACTTGTGACTGTTGTGGTGATGGAATATTGGAAATTAAGGTTGGCTAGGCTTATGTTTGTTATAGCTAAAATGTGTAATAATTGTGTTTGTTGTTCACAGTGTCCATTTAGCCACAAGGATCATACCATTGTGCAAGCAGTTCAAGATAAATAGTTCTGTTTGGAAAGTAGTGAGCAGGGATTTTTGTTAAAATCTGAACATTCATACTTTTATCAGGTTAGAATAATGCATCTACTAATGGAGGTTAAATTTCTATGTAACTTTTATTCCTGTAGGTGCAATGTCAATTGTTCTGTACACAGCGTTCATACTGCGATTTTGTTGTTTGGACAAATGAGGATATGCACATAGAAAGAATTTATACTGACAGCTCATTTTGGTCTAGTAAAATTGTGCAAGTGCAACAATTCTTCATGTTAGGAATTCTCCCTGAACTTCTTGGAAAATATTTTTCACGGCCTGTTTCTTTGACATCAGAGAATCGTTCACTACCCTCCACCTCTTCAGGTTCTTTCACTCTGCCAACTACATCAGCAGAAGAGCAAAGCAATCAGTCAATACGGTATTGCTATTGTCAGGAAGAGGAAGAAGGAGAAATGATTGGATGCGATAATCCACATTGTACATATCAATGGTTTCACTTCAAGTGTTTGAAATTGACTTCTACACCAAAATCAAAGTTCTGGTATTGTCCTGACTGTAGAGTGCTCCCTCAGTTTAAAAACAAACTTAAAAAGAAATCATCAAACTAATAAAACTATTTGAATATCTTTTTTTGTTCTGGTAATCTTACAATGCATTACATTTTTTTTAAATTATATTTAATGTATAATATCAGTTATTAATACTGACAAAAAAAATTGAAGTCAATCAAATGGAACAACAGAACTGCAAATGTTATTGAGGGCACAACAAACACACACTATTTTATCTAGAAGTGAATTGGAGTCATTAGGTGAAAGTAAAAAATCAATAGGTTGGGTGTCACTCAAGATTGAGTACTTCTTTCTGATATTTCCTATTACCCTTTCCACATGGATACGCACATTAGCAATTTTTCTAGTTTGTTCCACTTCAATTCCAGTCAAGTGAGCTTTTCCTCTTGTAAATGCTGGCATTTTGATAGTGGAACAATACGAACCCACCGAGTCGCTGATATCAAATCCTCTATCAGCCAGAATTAAATCTCCAGGCACGAGGTTGGAAAGAAAACTGCAATGCTCCGTTATGTACTTATCACTAGTCCTGCCACCCCATCCATCAGAGATATAACTCACACTACCTTGGGGCGTGATCCCGATTAAATACTTAACAGTATTATGGTGCTTGTACTGCGAATAGGTTTGTGCTCTTGCGAGAAGTGCAGTTGGACGTTGAATGAAAATTTCGAAGCAGTCAATGATAACAGTGCAGTTAGGGTAATGCTTTCGAAAAACTAGTGGCATTGTTTTTTGTAATGCATCTCTGTCAGGCCACATGATCAGAAACTTAAGCTTGGAATGGAGCACTCCAACAACAAACTCAAACTTTCTGCTCACAGTTGATGGATGTACACCAAATCGATATGCAAGGTCTTGGCCACTAAGTCCAAGCCGCAATCGCATCAATGTCAGTAAAAGCTGCTTGAATGGTGTTAGTGCTTCAGGACGTCCAGAACTTTGCGTTAGATAAGGCTTAACATATATGAGGAGTTTGGACAGTAAACTCCAGGATGAAAGACCTGTATAATGTAATACTTTGCCATCATCATTTTCAAAAGAGATTTCACCTAGTGAGAACTCCTCCAGCTCTTTTTTAAGACTAGCATTTAAAGTGGTCAAATGCTGTACTTCATCACTTAAATTTTCAATGTCTTCACAGGTCATATGTGTTTGTGTTTCCACACCAGATATATCTAGAACTGGTTGCTGTTCATTGCAAACGGTGGCTTCTTCTGATAGGTCTTCAAATTCCTCCAACCTTTCTTTTCTTCTAGCAGATTCTTCTACCACACTTTCCCTTTTTCTTGAGGTTCGTTCAGCAGCTCTGACAAATCTTGCATTACTCTGCTCTGATTGACCTTCACTTCCATGACCAAGATGTACTGAAGGGACCCAGTCAGGATTTACATTGTCAAAAAGACTGGCAGGAGAACCAGAAAGAAAGTGTTTTGAGCATACCCTGATGTGGCAGTACCTGTCAGGAGTGATGTCTTGTCTCCTAATTTTTGCTAGCCATTCCCGTTGTCTTGCAGTGCTGAGCTCGAGCGCTTGAGAACCCTGGCGGTGAAGGATACTAGGAAGCCTATAAAAACTAACTCCAATGTTTCTGGATCTGTCGCTACGATTATGGCAGTTGACAGGCCCGTAGCCAGAGGTTCGCATTGGGGGGGTTCGGATTTTAAGTCGCAATAAGCCACACCTACTTTTGTTTCCTCGTTAATTCTTCTACAATACTAAAAAATGAAAGATAAGTGCACTAAAGCTTATAATTTGTTCTAGGTATTCTACTTCAAAACTATAATTCATTAAACACTGTTGATTCGAGAGAAAAGCGGTATTATTCTCGTGTAACCAGGCTTCTAACCATTACGGTGAGCTGTATATAAACAGTGCAACATTAATTCGCCTTATTCGTACTACAAGTTATTAAATAGTACGGCGTGTGAACTGCCCGTTCAAAATGTATTGGATAAATTGCTATAAATGAGTGAAATAGCACTGGACAAAGTGAAATGTCACGGTAGCAGCTTAAGTAAGAGTAAGTGCGCAAACATGCAACTCTAGCCTTGGAAATGTACAGTTGTAGTTTCTTGTTGGAGACAACGTCATTCTTTAGTGCAGAATCTATACCCCTATTAGACAGAGTTTTTTTTCAAAAGATTAGGAGGAGCCATCGATTAAAGCAAAGTTCAAGAGAAAGTTTATCCTGAAGTACAGAGATAGTGACTGCACTATACATAGTAGCCACACTGTAAATGATCTTTAGCTTACTGTAGTCTCGTGCAGCTTTTATAAAGCTGGCCTACTATTAGTGTGTGAACCGTGCCATTCGTTGCACGAACAACGCGATTAAAATAACACGAGGCAAATCCGAGTCCTATTTCAATAGCTTTGCGAGCCTACTGTCCCTTAATAGAACAGGTTACCCGTGTTATCACTCGCTAGTAGTAGGCCAGTGTGTTTTTTAAATCATTTACAGTGCATGTAGCTACACTAGATAGTGCACTATCTGTATATTTGAGGTTTAACTTTCTCAGACACTTCCGACGGCTCCCTTTCTAATCTGTTGGGAAAAAATCCGTTGCTTGTGCTATTAATATCGAATCGCACGCCTGCCGGTGCTATTACTCTTACTAAAGTGCATTACCTTACACTTTATAAAGAATAGATGTAACGTAGCAAGCTTTACTGATGCCGATATGAGAGCGAAATTTTGTATCGAAGGAGCTGAATGTTTATTAGGTCACTTGGACTCAGACTAGGCCAGAAACAGCAAATAATTCAAGCTCAGGTTCAGCACGATTGAACAGATGACTATAATTCCAGAAGTTATATGTGGGGTGTGGCTAAAATATTTACTTCCGGTCACTCTAAAGGGGGGTTCGACCGAACCCCTCGAACCCCCCCTGGCTACGGGTATGGTTGAGTATAGCACAAATCACCATTGCTACGAACTCCGGGTGGTGCACCAAAATGGCCGCTAGTGGGTGTGGCTACAATTTGCTCCGCCTTTTGCAAAGGGTCTATAGAAGCCCTGCCCTGAAGGCGGGGGCACTACTCCCTGAAGGACCTAAGAGAATTAAAGTCCCTCTGTCACAATACAAAAACACACTCGCGCAAAAGAATCTTGCGTTGACATTGAACTTGATCCATGCTCTGTAGGGTTTCGGACAGAATACAGCTATGTATTGTTGTCGTTATTGTCATCATCATCATTTTATTCAGTGTTGTTTTGGTTTAGAGATTCCAGACTTTCTTAGTTTTAGTTATTCATAATATACTAAAAACATATCTTGAATGCTTAGTTTAGTTTTTTCCCAAAGTCTCCTAGAAGATTTAGTTAGTTTCTAGTTTTTCTTCAATATCATATAGTAGTTATGCATCAATTGACTTAGTTTTGGTTAATTTGTGTTGTCTCCCTAATTCTTCGATTAATGAGTCTCCTATATTTCTATGATATTGTAAGTACTATAAACAAAGTATGATATTTTTTATATAGCTAGTTTAGAGAATATTACTTGATGACAATTCACCTTCATTTAATAATGCCATAATTCAAGGTGAATTATTCACAATAAAAATTGCTTAGTTTTAGTTTTTATCATCCACTCTACTGGTAGTTTTAGTTATTATTGAATTTACTGTCATCTAAAATATTAAGTTTTAGTTTTTTTTTGTTCTCTACAGCTTAGTTTTAGTTATTCTTACCAAAAGTAAAATATCCCAAGACTAAGGTTTTAGTTAACTAAAACAACGCTATATTTATTATTGTTATTGTTATCATCATCAATTATTGTTGTTATTGTTGTCATCATCATTATTAATTATTATTATTGTTATATATTATTATTATTATTATTATTATTATTATTATTATTATTATATTGCTGTTGTTGTTATTGTTGTTATTATTTATCACAAATAATAGGTATTTATTTCCTTATTTCCAGGTTTAGTCCAGAATAATAGAAGAACCATTGCAAATGAGCACAATAGGAAACAGTTAAGGTCAGGATACAATAAGAAAAGTTGTCACAGTTTTGCTGTTTTTGTGTGCTTGTTAATTTTTGAAACTAACAAGCAAATTCTTTGCTACTACAGTCAATAAATTCATAACTAAATTTTGAACCTAATGTTGTGACGACACAATGTCAACATCAAAAAGTCAGAATATGAATTCATAGGCAGTATAAATAGAGAATACTGCCGTGTAGGTTAGTATAAAAAGCAGGAAGTTGGAGAGGCTCTGATACAACACATGCCTACATTCCTTGCTTGATGAATTCATCCGAGATATAGGCTCTTGGCATGTTAACTATATCCACACTAGACTAGACTAAAAATATCAACAGTCAGCATAGCACTATCTGCATACAGTCCTGTACTTACATTCATTTTCAGTCCACCAGACTGTTTGTCTCTGCAGGTGAAGCAGTGAGGGATCTTTAATGGAATGTGATGTGGTATGCTTTGTTGTGTGTTCCTCTACTTGTGGGCAGGCTTGTCATTCATTTAGATGCCTGGTTGCTGGGAGTTCAAGAATTGCTGCACTTTATTAAGTAGTAATCAGGCCCCATTGGGTGATACATGATAATTGAGATGAAGGCTTTAAGCAAGTGTTAAAAGAGTGTAAAACATTTTGCTCACTGGTTGTGAGAAAGTCCCTAGTGTTAATGACTGATCTGTGGTCCACTGCAGGCCCTAATGATGAGAGGGAATCTTTCCAGGATGATTGTCTATAGTAAAAAGTAAGTACTTGCACTCCAACAATTGTACTTGTTCTTTATTGTGGAGCCATTACAGGTGGATTGCGGTGAGGGGTGTAGCAGCCAGACCACTATTTCTTTACAACCAATACTAGTGCCTACTGTAGTAATAGCTACACACAGGATTAGAATGTTTGGTAGCTTAAGAAAAAACGACAACAACTCATGACTGATAACTGTATCATTCATTAGTATTAATTATTAATATTTTTGCAAGCATTTTTTTTGTGTGTTTTTATGTTGCACTTAAATTCTGCCCAGCTAATATCTAAAAAGCAGCTTGCTCAACCACTGCACTAGATTTCTCTAAAGCCAGCAATGGCCCTTCTGATACCAACCTGAAGCTTTATCTGATGATAAAAAAGAGGGAGGGAAAAACAGAGGTGAAAGTGCATTGTAGGTAGTCTGAACCATACCTGTCCAGAATGTGCATTTCAAATGATGCTTTTCATGATGTTTGTGCCCACACTATCATTATCATGTGTGGCTGATTTTTTCATTGGTTGAGGAAGTCTTGTGACTATGAATAGGATATATAGCTGGACTCCTTTGGTCAGTTCCTCTGAGCTTATTACATAGTTTTATGTAGCTAGTATAGTTATGCTTATGATCTTGTTGGTACATGAAAGCTTGAAATAAAATAAAACTATTGAAATAGCCCATGAAGTTTACACCCACTGTGGACCTGACTTCAAAAGACTAGCATGGAGTACTTGTAATGGCCAACAATATGCAGTAATTCATTTTCCTTTTAAGTATAGAGAGTAAGAAGAATGACTTGCATGCAATCAGGAGATGCTTATCTTTTGATTGTTGGTCAAGAGGGCTGTTCAGTGTGTTACTACCAGCAACATGGTGATGACACTAACTTCTGTCTTTCTCTGCTATCATGCAAAGCTCGAGTCTCATGCTGAGCCTAAGAAGAACTCTATAAAGCTTCGCATCTGGAATATCAAGGCCACCAAAGAAAGGCTTGGTCAAGACATTTATGGCAACATCCTCTTCATACATTATTTCTTGATCATTTCAAAATGGGATTAAACCAAGCAGTATGCTCCATGAACCAGCAAAGGCCTTGTTATGCAATGTGATGATACAGCAGAAAAAGCAATAGCAACAGTGTACGATGGAAAGGTCATGGACACATTGGATTCCCTCCAACATAATTAATTCTGTAAAAGGTTGGTGGCTTCTGAAATATCTCATGTAAAACCACAGTCCGTGCCACCAGCTCGGTAGCAGCAAAGGATCACGGCCTTCATGTGTACCTTCAAGTTAAGGAATGGAAATAATCTGCTGGTGGACTTCATCCAGCTGACTGGGGGATAGCAGAAGTGTGAAAAAGGTGTTTGTGCTACTTTAATGCTTCTCAACACTTGCTGCGGATGTGATTGGATGTAATACTTGAGATACTCGTGCAAGAAGTGCGACATCGAATGCATTTCTGTTTGTGGCAACAGCAAGGAAACTGGTTGCATAAACAAGTCTCATTGGTTTAAAATGTAGCTAGGCAACAGAGCTAGCCAGGTGTTGTTCTTTGACAAGATTTTAGGTCATAAATTTTCGGCTCTGTGGCATTCTTAAAAAATCAAAGGACCTGGCAGCTTAAATACTGCCTTGAGACAGGCAAAGGATGATTGTGTGTGTGTGTGTGTGTGTGTGACTATTCTCAGGGTAATAATAGGATGTTGCAACAACCATGCTTGTCATGACAACTAAAACACGTTAACATGAATACATAGTGACACAGGCTTTCCTTTCATTCATGTTAACGTGTTTTAGTTGTCATGACAAGCATGGTTGTTGCAACATCCTATCATCACCCTGAGCATAGTCACTCACACACACACACACAATCATCCTTTGCTTGTCTCAAGGCAGCATCTGCCAGGTCTTTTGATTTTTATAGTCACTAGAAGGCCCACAGAGCCGAAAATTTATGACCTAAAATCTTGTCAAAGAACAATACCTGGCTAACTCTGTAGCCTAGCTACATTTTAAAACATGATGACACTGAAGATGAAGAAACGTGATAGTCAAGTGAATTATATTATCATCAGATAATTGAAAATAATGTAACTCATTCACTAATTTTGGTATCAAAATGTTGGCTTATTTAAGATCTATCTGATGGTATTTTATTTTTTATATAAGAGGTACCAAAACTAAGAAATGACCAAAAATACCAAAACCACCTTGCTGTTATAGAGAACATAATAAAGAAACATAATCAGTTGAGTTTGATTTGTTGCAATTTGTTCAAGGTTTGACTCAATATATTTAGTTATATATATAGTTGAGTTTGATTTGTTGCAATTTGTTCAAGGTTTGACTCAATATATTTGACAAAATGATGGTACTAAACTGCAAAATTAGATTAATTTTCTTTTTTTCACTACAAGTCATAACAGTTCAGGCTTTGTTTTATTATTGTTATTGTTATCATCAATTATTATTTTTATTGTTGTCATCATCATTATTAATTATTATCATTATAATATTATTAATACATTATTATTATTATTATTATTATTATTATTATATTGCTGTTGTTGTTATTGTTGTTATTTATCACAAATTGTAGGTATTTATTCTCTTTATCGCTATATATCTCCAGGTTTAGTCCAGAATAAGAGAAGAACCATTGCAAATGAGCACAATAGGAAACAGTTAAGGTCAGGATACAATAAGAAAAGTTGTCACAGTTTTGCTGTTTTTGTGTGCTTGTTAATTTTTGAAACTAACAAGCACATTCTCTGCTACTACAGTCAATAAGTTCATAACTAAATTTTGAACCAAATGTTTTGACTCCTGCCAATAGACAGTATAAATAGAGAATACTGCCGTGTAAGTTAGTACAAAGAGCTGGAAGTTGGAGAGGCTCTGATACAACACATGAATTCATCCGAGATATAGGCTCTTGGCATGTTAACTATATCCGCAATAGACTAGACTAAAGATATCAACAAGTAATAGCTACACACAGGATTAGAATGTTTGGTAGCTTAAGAAAAAAAAAACAACTCATGACTGATAACTGTACCATTCATTAGTTTTTAACTAATATTATTAATATTCTTGCAAGTATTTTTTTTGTGTGCGCTTTTATGTTGCACTTAAATTCTGCCCAGCTAATAGCTAAAAAGCAGCTCTCTGATGATGATGACACTGACAATGATGACACTCAAGATGAAGAAACGTGATAGTCAAGTGTATTATTATCCTCACAGATAATTGAAAAGTAATGTAACTCATTCATATTTTTTGTTTCTGTGTACTAATTTTAGTATCAAAATGTTGGCCTGTTAAAGCGCTATCTGATGCTATTTTATTTTTGATACAAGAGGTGCCAAAACAAAGATATGACCAAGCATTAAGTGGTTTACACCCGTGTTGTTTTGGTTTAGCAATTCCAGACTTTCTTAGTTTTAGTTATTCATACTAAAAAAATACCTTGAATGCTTAGTTTTAGTTTTTTCCCCAAATTCTCCCTGAAGATTTAGTTAGTTTTTAGTTTTTCTTCATTACCATGTAGAAGATTTAGTTAGTTATACTATCAATTGTCTTAGTTTTAGTTAATTTATGTTGCCTCTCAAATTCTGCCATAATGAGACTCCTTAAAGAAAGTTGTTCATGTAGTTTTTCCGAAGAACTTAAAAAATGGCATATTTCTGTGAAAACTTGGGTATTATTAATAAAGTTTTAGAGAATAATTACTTGATAGGAATTTATATTTTCATTTAATAGTGACGTAATTCAAAGTGAATTGTTTACGATAAAATTGCTTAGTTTTTGTTTTTGTCATCCACTCCACTTGTAGTTTTAGTTATTATTGAATTTACTGTCTTCTAAAATAATTAGTTTTAGTTTTTTCATATTCTCTACAGCTTAGTTTTAGTTATTCTTACCAAAAGTAAAATACCCCATAACTAAGGGGTTTTGGTTTTAGTTTAGTTAACTAAAACAACACTAGTTTACACACTTTACTGATTTTCACCATGTTCCCCCGGGAGGATTCCTTAAGACTTTTTTGCTGTTATCGAGAACATAATAAGGAAACATAATCAGTTGAGTTGCTTTTGTTGTAATTTGTTCAAAGTTGACTCAATATTTTTGACAAAATGATTGTAAAATGCTAAATTAGATTAATTTTCTTTCTTCACTGAAGTGCCACTGGACAAAATTCCCGTAATGTGGATTGCACAAGTATGAAGGTTGTCTAATTAAAACGATCAGGTTCTAACTCTCAAGCAGAAATTCATACAGCCCTTTTAGGATGACGACAGAAGTCCAGGCTCTTCATGTAACATCTTACAGTAAAAAATTGCATTCAAAGTATGTTGGAAATTAATAACTTCCTGATGAAAGTTATATTTTACACAAATTGGTATCAATGAGAAGCAAAAACTAAAGTAATTAAATAGACTATGGCATTTTTGTTAAGTTCAAGCTTTATTTCTCCTGTTTAGCTATAGAACATGCAAAGGGGATGAATTTTTTAGATTTTGAAAGGTTTCAACTGATTAGTAAATATTGTTTTTCGGCCCTCTGGGTTACTCGTGTCTAATAAATACATTTGGACTCCAAAGATAGTATTGATCAATTTTGCTGAAAAAAAGTTTTCTCTCGCAGTTTTCTCTCGCAATTTTCTCCTTTACAGAATTTGGTCACTTAATGTTCTTCATAGTGCTAGAGCCAAGAAGAACCGCTGAGTCAATGGCAGTGTTCCAGCTGGTAAAGGGTGGCAAAGGGTCCAGCTATGCGACAAGATTATGTAATGGTAAGATATTAACTTTTGTGGGTTAGGTAATTTGACTTGATTTAAAAAAACAAAACAAAAAATTTCCACTCAATGAGGTACAGCTTACTGCACCTTGTACTATAATCCACCTTGATGAATGCATTTTTTGCCAAGAACTGAGTATCTCTCTAGTGATGAAAGTAGCAGGTACTGAATTGTTTCACTTACCAAACAAGCAAGGGGTTTATGAGCTATGACATCATTCAGGCAAGATTCCTCCCAATAACAGTACAGAGCAAAGTGTCAAAATACCACACCTAGTCATCTTTCAGAGAAATATGGCAAGGAGTCTTTCAGAGGAATATGGCAAAGTATGTTTGCAAACTCAACCAGAGCAATCAGAGCCACCTGAGGAGGCTCAGAATCCCATAAATGACTAACAGCAGCAGTGTGTGTGAAGTAAATGATGTTTTTGCAACCCATATGTCATTTTTACCATGTGGGTTATTCAAAATATACTCCTTGACATTATAGTGAAACTTAATCCCACATAACGAGACAGAGACTCTGAAAATAAAACATACACAGCTGATGTAATGATGTCACGTTTGACACACTTTTCACAACAAATGTTGTGGGATTGAAAATGTTTTGTGTGGGAAACCATTTCAATATGATCTGTGGGCAACCATTAATTTTCATTATGATCTGTGGGCATAAGAGATTTCCTATCAACACAAAACACTGGCTGCATTTCTTAAACAGAATTCAAGTTTCCAATCATGAGCACAAAGCAGCACTGGTAATCTTTATACAGCCTATGTGTGTTTGGCTCACATTTGTGCATGCAGTCTTCGTAAGTAAGGGACTGTTACATTAAACAAAAGTCGCTTATCACTTTTCCTATCAAGTCACATATATACTATCCTATCTACCAAATATTGATTGTTAATAGTACATTTTCAACTAATATATAAATATAAATTATTACAAAAGTGCATTTCAAAATGTCATTGACACAATAAAAATATATAAATAGCTACTGACTGAATAAAGTTATAGTCTTTCTATTCCATTCCTTTATTTGAATGTTTCGTTTTGGCGCTCTTGTCCACGACAGCATACATTTCAGATATATCTTGGCTACAATTATTTGTAGCCTTCTTATCAACTACAGCATACATTTCAGATATGTTCGGAGTATCAAGTGACTCGATTGACCCTTTTCCATTTGTTTTAGCAGTTTTATCCACTACAGCGTACATTTCAGAAACATCTGGACAATTATGGGATTCCATCGAATTTTTTGCATCAGTTAAATCCACTACAGCGTACATTTCAGATACATTGGGAGTATTAAGGGATTCCATCGATTTTTTTGCATCAGTTTTATCAACTGCAGTATACATTTCAGATATATTTAGACTGCTGGAATCACCATAAGATTTATTGGTGCCTTTTTTTTGCTGTTTTATCCACTACTGCATACATTTCAGCTATGTTTGGACTATTCAGTGACTCAATTGACCCCTCTCCATTATTTTTAGCAGTTTTATTTACTAGTGCATACATTTCAGATAAATTAGGACCATCAGGTGCTTCATACATGTTATTTGCTTTCTGCTGTTCGTTTTGATTTCCTACAGTAGGTGCACTAGGAGCATCAGGAGCTTCATATATTCCAGCTGAATCCATTTTTGCAATTTCATCTACTGCAGCATACATATCTGATATATAGCGACCTTCACTTGTTCCATCTTCTGAGTTCTTCTTCACACTTTTGTCAAGTACAGAATACATTTCAGATGAATTGGAATTACCCTGTATTCCATTGGTGGCCACTGGTTTCTTCTTTGGGCTTCTATGTAGTGCATCATAAGTATGGCAAGAAGTGTTGTTGGGTAACCTTTCATTACTTTCTTCTGAATGTTTGTTTGATCTGGACCAATCAGATTGATGTTGAGACTTTGATTGTAATAACCTTATACAAAGGCTTCGGCGGAATAGCACCATTAATATGACCAACAGTATAATCATAAGTATGACTATTATGATGATTACACTAGCAATGATAGCTGTTGTAGCACTTTCTTGTGTTGATGGCATCCTAGTTGTTGTTTCAGATTGCAGAGAAGAGTTATAACTGATAACTACTTGCATTGTAGTTGTTTCATCATTTCCTGATGAGAAGGTGTCTGTTGGCATGGTAGTAGCAGTAGAAGTAGGTAGAGTGGAATCTGTCACAGAATTAAGAGAACATTTTAATCTATGCAAGGTTACTAGCAGAATGATGAGAAAATACAGTTGTATTTTTTATTTATTGGGGGAATGAAAACCCTTCTTAGAATGGGATAGAACTGAAATTTCACTGTCAGTGGTATCATAATACCATGAAGCCCCAATGATTTGTATATCTGACTTACAGAATGACATATAAACTCGTTATACCTAAATTAAATTCATTATTTTAGGATATCCTCATAATTTTGGTCTATAAATTTTACAATTATTCGTCTTATTGTACTTAGTTAGCTTACCTTTTAAAGTTATGTATATGCTAGCAGTACTGACACCGTTATCTCTGTCGGAAACTTCACATCTATATAGTCCCAGTGGTCCAGTTGGACTGCCTATTTTAACCAATCTGACTTCTTTTGTAAATCCAATTCGAACAAATGTATCGTTGATATTATTATTCTGATTTGAAATGACTTGAGAATTATTCGGATAGAACCAGTCACCAATAGGACCATTACCATTGTTGTCAATACTTCTACAGCATGCAGTGTTGATATTATCAGTATTACATATCAGAGCAGCTCCCTGATCACTACGATCAACCACAAGGTAAAATACAAGCCATGAGCTGGTGGACCTAGTGAATATATAAAGTACATAATATTAACCATGCTTTAGTATGTCCATAAATGAGTTTATCTATTGTGTGCCATAAAGTATAACATTATCAAAATGGGATATAAACATACTTTTTAAATTAATTTAGGGTACTGCAGAAATGAACTTGATTTCAGTGTTGCAGAAATATACGTAAATTTGTAAGATAGAGTGGTTTTAAGAGGTTCATATTTATACTTGCAGCACAGTTATACCTAGCATTCACAACAACAAAGAAAATGGCTAGCTTATTATCTTAAAATGTCAGGGCAGAGAAACTAGTATGACAACTACCAGCCATAGCCCCACCAATATTTTGTCGAGTGGGTGTGGCAATATTCTTGTCGACAATATCAATTCATTCATATTTTCTATTTATTTTATATTTTAATATAATTCAAAAGCATAAAATGTGAATGCCTTATTTTGGTACGTCTTTTGTAGGTGTGATCACAAATTCCTGACTGATGCTAAAAGTTTCCTCCTCCTCTGATTGGTACATTGAATTATCTATCTACCCTGTGATGGGCCGGAGTACATGGTCAGGCGATGGACTGACTACTTTTTTTAGATGACTTTTAATATTCATAGGGGGAAAAAACTGACTTTTTAAACATGTTTTAAACACTTCCATTGCAATGATAGTTATTTGTCATTGTGGTCACTTGCATTGTGATTCATTATAATAATGAGTAAAGCACTGTCTACTTAGAAGTGGCACATTTAATTACATATCTTTGTTTACTGGCCACACCCATGACCACACCTTTTCCTGGCCTGACCACTAAAATAAAAGCTTCTTTAGGCCCTGATATTTAAAATTGGAGAGCTCTGCATGTAATATAAATTGGATAGAAGCTCATTATAACTTATATTGTATTGAAGACAAAATGACTTTAAAAAGTATTATTATTAAAACGTCTATGATAATTTGTAATTTAGAACCAATTATTTTACCCTATGACTTTTTATCCCGTTTTTTTGTCTTAACATTGTGTCAATTTTAAAATTTGCTTGGGTTCTAACACTAGTCTCGCGTAGCCAGACCCTTTACCTACTGCTACGTTGGGAAAAGCTCTGGTGGCATTAGTACATAGTTCCACTTCAAATTAGTCCTTCACCGGTTGCTCCACGGTTCCCTTATGTAAATGTAAAAATACTGCACACGAAAACTTCAATGCCTAGCTAAGTGCCATAACTGCCTTATGGTATGCTATAAGGTACAACATCTTATTCTCCTAACTTATAACAGTGGTATAGCTACTAACTGTCACAAAATCGCCTGTTTTTTTGTCAATATCAAAGAGCATAGCTTTCTTATATCTCCTATTTTACGTGCCCTAAAATTACTCGTCCTGCAGCACTTTCATGAATCCTAGTGTTTGTCTTATTTGCAGCAAGTTCCACTGCCCCATTCCTCTAGTACGTAGATTGGGATCACGAAAAAGAGCTGATTGAGTGGCTGCGGTAACCCTAAATTACTGACAACCACGACCAGAACCGCAACTTCCCCCTGAGATTTGAAGGTTACTGAACTAGTACTATGTACTAATGCCACCAGACCATTTCCTAGCGTAGCGGTAGGTAAAGGGTCTGGTTACGTGAGATTATCCTAACACCTCAGGCAATCTCCGGTGTGGTCACTTATCTAATAGTCCATCATTTTAACTGATAAAGGCACCTTTTAAATTGTTGATTATCATGTGTTTATCACAATCAATATGTCACAAACAACTAAGTCCATATATGTATTTCACTACAGTTAGAATTTGTACACCCACTTGTATTGTCTCGATTCACTACCTTCATTCACCAATTAGCTACTATTGGAACTAATTAATTCATCCTATAATTATATCTAATAAAGAATGAGTAAACAACACTGAAAATTGAAATGGTAAACAGAAAAGAAACAGGAGACGAAGTGAAAGGCGTATAAAAGTAATGATGACTATGTAAGAAGTAGCTAATGCATACAATCACTCACATGATTTCTGATTGTAATGTAATATTCTTGCTATCCTTTACATTCCTTGACTACTCATTCTCACATTCCATAATAGGGCTATCCCATTGAGATTTCTTCCATTTAAGTTCAACCACACAGTGCCTATGAATGGGCAATGATGAAGCTAACACAGGAAAGGCAGCGCCTGAAAAGCACTAAGATATAAGCTTATTTCTACTGATATTAAAGTGCATATTTGTTGATCTATCTACTCCTAATACCGCGAGACTGTAAGCTCTGTAAGTAACTCTAAACAAAGGCACACAATATGTATCACCAGATACACGCGGTGGTCCTACGGTTTAGCTATTTACCTCGGGCGAAGACAGCAGTATATACCAACGAGAATACTATCAACGGCACCATTGTTGTCCGAGCAGATGCAAAACGCAAAAAACCGTTTAACTCCCCGGCTGCCTAGTTCTGCGACACCAACGTCTCCTCGGAAGGTCAGATTCCAGAGTGAGGCACCCCGGAAATTGTTGGGGTTTTATTTACTGAGTGTGCGTTTGAACCCGCCGCCCATTGCTCACACTTGCGCTCGCGTCCAGCAATGCTAGGTGTACTATTATATGAGCAAATAATGTGTGCCTGCTCTCGTCAGTTAGCCATTATTATTGTCTTGTTGCTCTACAATATACAGTGTAGTATATATTATAATATTTATACATATATTTATATATGTTTATATATTTATAACTATATTATTTTAATAGTAGATATGACATTTCTGAGCAGCTCTATTGGTTATGATTCATCACATCATCAGAACCTATATATTATCTCTAAAAAAATTAATTGCACTAAGTGCCACTAAAACAATTACAATATAAATGATTCACCATGACAAGTATTGATTACAATTTGTCTTTATTATAATTGGTATCTCCATGGTGATAATATTAATTGAAATATAATTATATTATAATTAAATTTCAATTAAGGAGATTAATATTATAGTATCTACTATCCAATTGTTACTGGTAGCAACTCTAAATTTTATGACAACCCATTTTCATATACTTATATTTATACTATCCAATTAACGTTTCTTCCATTTAAGTCCAAAACCACAACAGATGGGTTTGGCTGTGAAGGAATTAACACTATTTGGAGGAAGTCAAAACAAAAAGCTTGCCACAACCAATGTCTGTGCTGTCCAAATTGTCTGGGCATCAGCTGGATTATTTACTTGGACATGATGGATATTTTGCTGAGACTAGATAAATTAGCTGGGACATTGCTGAACATCTTGTAGGGACATAAATATTTTGTTACGATGTCATGGAAATTTTCTATATAAGACATGGTGGATATTTAATTTAGTGATGATGCTAAAGTTAAATGCTTTGTTTTAGTAAGTGCTGGAAACTGTATATGTAACAACCACATTTGGAGCAAGCAAGACCTACACATGCCTCCACAAATTACCACATATAGTTATCAATTGAACCTTGACAATCTTCAATTGATATGGGTTAACTTGTATTATCCAGCATTTTAAATTAATTATTCAGCATGTCCCTGCAAAATATTCTGCAAATTTCAAAAAATATGAAGTGTTGGAGCGAGCGAGCAAGATCAGCATGATGGAGAACAAGCAAGCAAGGGACAAACATAGGCCAGATGGCACCATGAGGACAAACATGCATTCACACTTCATTCACACACACACATTATTTCATGTAAGCACCCCCCTTAGACACCCCCCCCCTCCCCCTTGGACTCAGCTACAGTATAATAGTGGACTGACCCAGCTCAGTTCAGTTGTGGTTGTTGTTCAGTTGTTGTTACTGCAGTTGTGGTTTGAGTTCCTCTTCTACTATAATTCTTCTAGCCACTAGCCTGAAACACTCTAGAAAAGCTAGTTTATTAGTCCTAAAATTGCAGAATTTCAGTACATCATCAGCAGCATGCATCATTATAATAATTATCTCCATGCATTTAGAAACGTAAGTGATGATAGGGGACATTATTCACATAAACTAGTGCTTACGCTGAGCTAACAACACCTGTTTTCAAAATAAAATTAGCCCAAAATTAAAAAAGGAGCACAATAAAATGTCTTAAATCAATGGTTTATTGTCACAAATCTCACAAAAACTGAGCATGACGGACAGGCAGACTGACCAACAGACAGACTGACAGAGAGGCAAACTCACAAACATACAGGATGACTACTATAGGGAGACACTGCCAAGTAAGCCACAAGAGGATCACTCACATAAACAAACTGTACTGAATATTCTCTCTACGTTACCTTTAACATACATTTTGTTTATTTCCTTTACCACACCTCACCTAATCATTTTTTTGCATTATATCATTTCTGTGTACGTGTCTGGTTTTGTGTTCATTGACTATAAGGTGGCGAAGGCCCAGATCTTGTTATCATATGGGTATGGGCGGCAGAACAATTTGGTTCACTTTGCCCCATTAGCTCCTCAATCTAATTAGCTAATCTCATGGTATACAGACATTTCATTTAGACTTGCAGATAGTGCTGTTAATCATCCAGCAGCTAAAGCTATGGACCATAGTGTGATTACTTCTGTGTGTGAAATGATAGTGAGTCCATTATTAGTGTCAGGTTTGCCATTTGAGGTCATGGACAAAATTTTAACTACAACGAATAACATCCCCAATGATGTTACAGATGCATCTGAAAGTCACTGATTAGCCTCATGTACTACGAAGGTTCAATTGTTTTCGGTACAATACTTTAAGAGATCCGAAAAGCTAAATTACAGGCACTCTAACTCTGACCACAAACAATTCGCTAAACATGAGCTGAGATCTCCTAATGAGCAATCAGTAGACAAAGATGAAACTAATTTGGACAAACAGGATGCAAGCACTGACAAAACAGGACCTTCACTCCTACTTGCTACAACTGTGGTAAACAGTGGCATAAATCCCCAGAGAAGAGGAGAGATTGGCCATCCAGACGAGAAATGTGGAGAGACGTTACTGAACACTCAATGCCACGTACAATACATACGATTATGGACCACATGTTGACATGGCTGAATCAAATTGATTTATATATTATTTCACCTCGATGGGTATTTCCCCATGGGAATTTGTCAATGGTAAACGATGCCACACCTGTTAGACACTTTAAATGAGTAATAGCAGGAGTCCCACAGTCCATCACTGAATGTATCTGATTATTTGGCTTTACACCAAGAAAGATTGAATATTTCACGGGATGTGGTTAGTGAGAATGTACATCAGGCCAAGGTCAGAGAAAGGGCTAATGAAGAAACCAAATCTTTGAGACAGTTTTGGGTTGGCGAGTCAGTGTGGTTATAACAACCTGGCCTGAATACTAAGTTGAGTTAGACATGGTTAGGTCCCTTCACGTTGACAAATCTTCACAGTAAGGTATTATATGAAACAGCTGTGATCAGGAAGAGAAGAAAAAGGAGAGAATTGTTCACGTTAACAACTTGAAACCACATATTTATGATGAAGAGTCAGATGAATTCGCTATGGTACAGAGAGTGGTCGTTGTATCTGAAGAGATTGAGGAGGAGAAGAGTCAGTCTAGCCCTGTGTTAACTGCTGAACAGCAGCAGTCCTTGGATGCAGTTATGGGTAATTTAGCTCATGTTTTTCTACACCCAGTCCCAGTGGTGAAGAAGGACGGGTCTATCAGAATCTGTGTGGACTACAGGCGGCTTAACTTTGTGACTATGCAGGAGCCATTTCATATGCCCCTGATTGACGAGGTCTTGGTTAAATTAGGTAATGTTTAGTTTTTTGCAGATCTAGATCTGACAAAAAGATTCCATCAGATACCAGTTGCTCAAGATTGAGTTTCTTGGGTTCAGTGTTGGGAGGCATGACATTAGCATACCTGAGGTTCTTGTGGTCAAGATGAAACAGTTTAAGAAACAAAAAAGTGTGAAACAACTTTATTGTATCTCTAATTTATGTTTTCATACCAAATCATTGACAACAAACTTAAAGAAGGGTCACTCGAACATTGTACAGTGGACGACTGACATGATTCATGATTTTGATACTACTATTACCCTAATTTGTTTTTTAAGGAGGCCCTGCGCATCCTTCCTTTATTCTTTTGTCCCTTTGTTTTGTGAAGAGGCCCGGTGCTGCTTTTCTTTATAAGTACTGTATCATTCAGTTATTGTTCCTGTCAGATTGAGATTCAGACCGTTATTATCTTGTCGCTATTATAATTATGTCAAACAGCTTAATCGCTAGTGTTTGTGTTAGCTAGTGTAGCTCTACTGTGTACAACTACTCATGCCAACAGGAATTGGAGTGCCTGGCTGTGGTTGACATTATCAAACATTTTGAAGTTTACCTGTATGGATGGCATTTTCATGTGTACACTTGATAATGTTGCACTTAAAGACCTAAGTACCTCAGACTGCCTTAACAAACGTTTATGGCATTGGTGTTTGTACTTACTGAACTTTACTTTCTGTGTGCATTACAGGAGTGGATGGGACAATGTGGTTGTGGATTCCTTCTCTTGTCAGGGATGGACTGATGGAGGTGATGCTGGTGAGGGAGAGAATGACAGTGAGTCCCAAGTATCTCAGACATCTATGAACGACAGGAAATCCATACAAGCTTATGAGGAATCTCTTTTCTCAAGATGCCACCTTCCGAGTTGACGGGGTGGGGTGATGTGGGAGACCCTGCCACACAAGCCACAAGAGGATCCCACATACAGATACTGTACTGGATATTCTCTCTATGCCACCCTTTACTGTATAATTTTGTACTTCCTTTACCACACCTTACCTAATCATTTTTGTTTTGTATCATTTCTGTGTACATGCCTGGTTTTGTATGCATTTGGCTTGGAGCATGAGCACAGCAGATTCTCTGATTGTCATGATTCTGAAAATGAGTGAAATCCTGTGAAGAAGGCACCAGCGTGAAACCTGGGTCCCCGTGACGGAGTATATACCTGGTAGCATTAAACCCCACACATTCACGCTGAGGGTTATTTTGGTGTGTAAAGCATGCCTTTCACTAAATGAGTCTCAATTTAACATGAATCAGGGTGTAATATGATGAGATATTTCACTTGCTGGCTACTTCATTTTCATGAGCCGAGGCGAGTAAAAATAAAGCCTTGAAAGCCAAATATACAAGTATTATAAATGATTTATTCTATCTTCACTGCAGTAGTTTGTACTAGGATTAGCAATTCTGCTATTCCATGCCACCAGATGATATTTTAGGGGTGAAGGGGTGGGAAACTCTGTAAGTTGGGGGTTGCTGTACTCATTAGGATATTAGAGGACAACGATGTATGAAGCTTTCTTTCTCGAGCAGTTACTCCATCCCTGTATAACTGGCATGGAGAATTATTTATTTGAGTATGAAGTATTGCATGTTGAATGTCACCGGACATTGTTGTTCAATTATCACTTCTTTTTTTTTACTCACTAATAATTCTTGTTGTATGTGAAAAGTAGCAGTTGCATCAGCTACTAATATGCTAGTTTAGATGCATCACTTTCATTTTAGGTAGCCTCTACAAAGCTTGGCTCATTAGAGACTAAAAGAAAACTTAGTGCAGCATTCTTCTCTGACTAATTGTGTTTCTTCTGATTAGAAAGTAAACGACTCCAAACTAAATACATAGTTTGTATCTGCATTTGGTCACACTTTACCAAGTCAAAACACTAGTTACAGTGAATATGGAAGCAGATGTACAAGTGATTAACAATTCAATTTACTAATGTATATAAACAGTTGGTTGAAAGTCTACAAATGAAGCATGCTAATATAGCTAAGTCAACTGTGAGTCCCAAACATTACACAGTTTCATAAACTTCTAGTGATTCATTTGGTATGTTATTTGATATTTCACCATACGCTGCACAGCTGGTTAACTTTATGTCTCCGTATGCGGCACAGGTAGTCATGGCCATATCTTCAGGTTTGGAACTACTGCTTTGATTTATTTCAATCTCTTCATATTTATCGTCATTTTGCATACTATTCTTTACATGGTTATCTGACCTGGAGCTAATGGATGCTACCCTATTAACACAACATATATATGTATATATTCATATGACATGGTGGTATTATTTATTATCTTTAACTGTGCCCAAATGGCACACTCCACGAAATAATAGAATTCATATAGATATATTAGCTGTCTCATAAACTTACTTGAATGCTTTAAGTTTTATGCAGGTTATGACTAGAGACATAATCATAATAGCTACTACTACAGCAGATGTCAATACTGCACCAATCATTACACTAGAATTTCCTGGTGAACATACATATATGTTATAAATACGAGAAATTAATTTTTGCTATAATTATACGATTATAAAGATAAATTAAAATACTTCTTATAAATGAATCTTCCATTAATAGTTCATAAATTATGACATGTTTTTAAGCCAATGTACAATTAAGTTGGTAAAATACTCATTAATAAATTGATAGATGTAATTTTGCAATCAAGGGTAGCTTTTAGATAATTGAAAATATTTCAATTTTTATTAATCTTGTATTGATACCTGTATGGAAGATTTCTTCATTGTATTGTGTCATCAACATTGTATGTGATGATAATGTTAATGAATTGTTATTTCCATTTACTTACTGATATTCGTTGAATACATGAACGTCATTGGAGTAAAATCTAATTCTACAAAAAGGGTATACATTTTTGTAGTTATGTGTGTCACATTATATCTTTAGAGTACTATAATAATTGATAAATCTTGTCTTGGTCTAAAAAAGTATGTTTGTGTATTTAGTCCACACTAGATATTTTCACAATGCTGTGTGACCTATGAAATAATGTTTGTTTTCTCATAGTGTTATTTCACTTATATTTAGCAAGCTCACAACCCTAGTAGTTATAGCAGCTGGCCTTATAGCTTGCCAGCTCCAGTATTCCAGGTTTTTACAGCTACATTCCTATGGTGTAGCCTACCCTACAGGGTTAGAGCAGCTGCTAAAATATCAGCTGGGTCTTAGGGAGCCCCTATAGCCAACTAATAAATTAACTACTGTGAGTGTAATAGCTATAGCTAATATAAATGAAAGGCTACACCAAGAAAAAACAAAGCATTAAAATGTTGTATTCTTTTATCATGTGTTATGACCAATAAGTATATACTGAAGAAAAGGATCACAAGTAACTAACTTGATCCCAAATAATAACTTGTGATACATTCTGGACCTGACAATATTATTATCTTGATGGCTTAGTTTTAGTTGTTGTTTTTCATTTAATTCTCCATGATAATTTAGTTAGTTGCTAGTATTTCTTCAATATTATGCAGAAAATTTAGTTAATTTTACTAGCTACCACTAATTGTCTTAGTTTTGGTAAATTGATGTTGACTCTCAAAGTAATTCATGTACTTTTCTCGAAGAATTTGAAATACTTCTATGAAATCTTAAAGATATAAATAAAGTATGATATATTTATATAGTTTAGAGAATGTTTCCTTGACGGTAATTAACATCTCCATTTAATAATGACCTGATTTAAGGTGAGATAGTTACAATAAAAATTGCTTATTTTTTAGTTTTTGTCATCCACTCTACTGGTAGTTTTAGTTTTAATCGAATTTACTGTCTTCTAAAATGTTTAGTTTTTTCACGTACAGTACTCTACAGCTTAGTTTTAGTTTTTCTTACCAAAGTAAAATAGCTAACCCATGACTAAGCGGTTTTAGTTTTAGTTTTAATTAACTACACAAAACAACATTAAAGCTGACTTGCTCAATTAAGGACCAAGAATCTAGCCTAAAATAATTTATCTTTGCTACTAAACAGAGTTAACATTATAGAATTTTTGGCTTGCCCAGATGATTTGCTCATACTGCTGCTACATAATAAAATGAGGGCATCAATTTCAAACATGACAACTTTTCATTGCTGACATTAGCTGCTAATAAAAATGATACTGAACCCAGCCTGAGTTATTTTAATGTTTTTTTTGTTTGAAAGTTTTATATAGTCCATTAGCACTTAGATTTATATAGCTAGACCAGTCAGCTAATAAATATATATATAGTTGAGTGGTAGGGCTGCTTCAAATATTAATGTTATTTTCCCAAGTGGTCTAGTTGTATGTAGTTACCTGGTATCATCAGTTAGCTACATAGCTATTTGGATAGAACCAAGTCTTCAAAATTTAAAATGACCATTATTACTGTTGTTATTATTTCTAAGATATAGCTACAGTAGTGTACCTATTATATCTATAAAAAATGATTTATCACACAAAGTGCCACTAAAAGTAAAGAATAAGGTACTTATCAATAGAACAATGAAATAAACAAGTACAATATAAATGCATCTCCATGACAATGTATTTTGTTTTTCAGTTATAGGATATGTAGTTTTGGCACCTACAACATGACTAATATGACATTTAAGTACATCAATAATAAAAATTTAGCAGAACAAGTTTTATGGTTATTTTCAGGTCTGGTTTAGCTAAAATATACAGACTTCCTGTTCTCTAAAAAATGGTATGCTACATCATGATAAAACTGTATTTCCATTAGCTAGTCAGACTTTCATGACCACCCAATTTTCACACTATATTATAATTACACTATCCCATTAAGTCCAAATACACAACAGAGGTAATGACTGTGAAGCAATTAATATTACTTAGAGGAAGCCAAAACAAAAAGCTTGCCACAACCAATTATTTACTTGGACATGATGGATATTTTCTGGGACTACATTATTTTCCTGGGACATTGCTGAACATTTTGCAGGGACGGACATGCTAAATATTTTTAAGATGTTATGGTAAACGACATTGTGGATATTTTTTGCATGCTAAAGTTAAATGCTTTGTTTAATAAGTGCTGAAAAATGTAAATATAACAAGGCCATTTCGAGTCATCTTAAGCCCTACACATGCTTCTGCACATTACCACATATTATAGCTATCAATTAACTCATGAAATTGTTTAATTAATGGGATAACTAGTATTCTGACCTTAGCTCCAACAAGGAGACTATAGCCAAAGCACTTATCCATGTCATAATCATGTGAGCAAATAATTTAATTTCTTTAGGTATTAATTAACCACATCACATGCGAAATATAATAGAGCACAATAATTATTAGAGCGAGAAGTTCTGATGAAAAGGAAAGAATGCCAAAAAGTATATTTGGGATTGGAGTCCCTGGCAGCAGCAGCTGGGTTGAACTGATCTGGGGCAACTCAACACCATAAAGCATCCTCACATTTGTACAATAATAATATCAGAAAACTGACCAAGGATAAAAATGGCAGTGTGATACTGCTGAGGTGTTTCATGTGCAGAATAGTACTGTAATAATATATTAATGGGCCAGATGCAGGATGAGTAGCTATTGAAACATTGAGTTTTGTAATAAGTGGTTTTCCATGTCAGGTATCTTCACTGCAGTAGTTTGTACAAAGCAATTGTGAGTATTACTTTCATATGGGCTCCCCCACACTCTCACCTCATATAACAGCTATTCTGACCTGAATGGATAGCTTGTTTGTTTAGTGTTTTTTTATTGTTTTTTTTTTGTTTGTTTTGTTTTTTTGTAGACAATGTAGCTCCAAAAAATTCTGAAAGTGTAGCACGTTTGTTTATTAGCTACTAATTGTACTTGGGTTTTAGCAGATATTTCACGGGGAGAGGAGGGAAGCTTTCCAATTATGTGCTGGTAACATGCCACAACATGTCTAAGCTATCTCATTATCAGTGGATAATGCATACTGCTAGCATAGAAGAATTAATTATACTACTTCTAGAGTAGAAGAACACAACACATTATATTTGATGCTTGCCAAACATATTTCGGAAGATACAATCAAATATACATGTTGTAGCTAGACTATAGTTCCATCTGTATATCCAGTTAGTACACCATGACTACAGAAGAAAGTAGTGCATAGTATACTCACTAGACATAATGTAAATGCTGGCACTGACAGTTTCACCTCTAGAATTGGGAACTTCACATCTATATAGTCCCAGTGGTCCAGTTGGACCGCCTCTTCTGACTAATCTGACTTGTCTGTAAAATCCAATTCGTACAAATGTATTATCAGTGGTGTCCTGACTGTTTGGAATGACTTGAGAGTTGTCTGGATAGAGCCAGTCACCAATAGGACCATTACCATTGTTGTCACTACTTCTACAGCATGCAGTGTTTACATTATCAGTATGACATACCAGAGCAGCTCCATGATCATTACGATCAACAATCATATCAGGACCTACATCCTGTATAAAAACTGTTTCATTTGGATAATATAAAGTTCCATTCAAAGTAAAGTACAAGCCATCTGCTGGTGGACCTGGTGAATATAAAGTAGCTATATCATATTATCATGACTACTTTATTTATGAATGTACCTAATATTCACTCCCTGCTGCTCATACTTACATTACCTTGTGTACATCTGTGACAGTAATCTTTGTAAAATTACAGATCTGAACAAAGCTTATGTGAAAACTAGCAATTTATAATAATTTATTTTAAGTAGCCTCTACAAAGCTTGGCTTATTTAGAAAACTTAGTGGAGCAGTCTCTCTAACTAATTGTTATCCTTCTGTTTAGAAAGCAGTGACTCTAAACTAATTACATAGGTACACTTTGACCTCAGTGGCAACATCATAATATAGTATACTTTATACAAACAATCTAAATAAATTCCTAAATTCAGAGGGAGGGGGGGGACATAACCAGTTTCAGGTGGGGGGATAAAATGCAGCCTAACAATACGCTCCTAACATCACCCCCCCCCCCTCCCCCCCACCCCAAATATTTTTCATCTTCCTACTCTACTGTTTTATATTATAAAGCATGTAGTCACTCATATATTCCAGAAGGTACCACTTTTATTAATTACAAATACAATTGCTTTTAAACTGTTAATCTTTCAAAAATACATGTGGAAAAGTTACCACTCCTTTGCATTCATTAACTATTTCATCCTCACATAGCATACCATAAGTGACATTGTTAGTGCTATCCCATTAGGTATTTCTTTCCTTTTAAGTTCAAATAGTTGCTATGAATGGGCAGATGTAATGCATAATAAGATCAAAAGAGTGAACAATGCTTACTATCAAAAAAAATTAATAAGTATCTCTGTTGTGTTAGCTCCAAACTAAATAGCTGTGAGTTGTTAGCTGCTATAAATATCTTATCCAAGTTTACTTAATTACACCTAACCTCTCACTCTCCATTGATTTCAGCTCCCTCAATGGTGGAGCAGCTAAATAAGAATGTAATTAAGATTACCTTTGGCGAAGACCACTGAGTATACAGCGAATGAGAAAACTAGAACAGACAGCATTATCTGACAGTACAAAAAAAAAGGTAAACTGCACAGCTTCTTAGCTTAGCTTAAAACGCCAACGCAAAGTCCAGGGTGATTCCCTCTCCTGCGGGGAGATTTTTTTTCATGCAATTAACCAGTGGTTGGGTAAAGGGTATTACTAGGCTAGACTCACAGTTAGTTTGTCTGGCGGAGCCTGTAACGCCAAATCGGGTCCTCGCCAAATCGGGTCCTACCCAAAATCGGTCCCCCGGACTGAAATTGGCTGCTAAAAACTGTCCGGGACCACAATTGGCTGCCGAATTCAGTCCGGACTAAATATGGCTGCCAGATGCGGTCCGCTTTGCCAAATTTAGTCCCACCTAGCCCCGGAGGAAAAAAATCAATTGTGTGATTATTAAGTGGAGGTGGTGGGTTATATCAGTATAGTTATATGTTAAGACTGCTCTTTAGTACTTCTTGTTGATGAGTTTACCTTTCAAATTCCCATTCTCATAGCTAAATACCTATAATAGTATATTCAATAAATTATAAGCTTCAAGACTTCATCACAGTGCATAGTTTGACTACCTTGAACAATGCAGCAGCTACATTTTCAAAATATTTACAGTTTCATAGGAATTTCCTCAACAAAATTTGTGAAATAATCAGTTATAGTCAAGATGTATCTGTTTCCTTGATGTGATGCAGGAGAGATGGGGCCAATGAAGTCAATACCAATGTGGTGCGCCATGGTGACACAACTGGTACTGGATGGAGCTCTGGAGTAGATTGGCTTAATTTGCCATGGCACAGATCACAATTACTAACCTGGATATATCACAATAAAAAATAACAACACTCTTTGTCATCAGTTGACCACACTCACTTCTGTATGAGTTTATTTATTTGCTTACCAATTTATTAACATCATTGACCATTCCCTGCCACATAAACCGCTCACTAACTCTTGATAAAGTCTTTTTCGTGCCTAAATGTCCAGAGGTGGGATCGCTGTGGCATGATGCTAGAATTCAGATCTCTCATCCAAATCAGTAATGTAAGGTCATTTTATTAATTCAAAACACGTGTTATAATGAATATGGAAGCAGGTGTACAAGTGATTACCAATTCAATTTACTAATGTATATAAACAGTTGGTTGAAAGTCTACCAAAGAAGTATGCTAATATAGCTAAGTCAACTGTGAGTCCCAAACATTACACTGTTTCATAAACTGCTAGTGATTCATTTGGTATGTTATTTGATATTTCACCATACGCTACACAGTTGGTTAACTTTATGTCTCCGTATGTGGCACAGGTAGTCATTGCCATATCTTCAGGTTTGGAACTACTGCTTTGATTCATTTCCATTCCTCATATTTATCGTTATTTTGCATATTCTTCTTTACATGATTATCTGACTGGGAGTCATTTGATGCTAATCTAGTAGCATAACAACATTATATATAATACTGATATGACATGGTGGTAGATATGCATAACTTTTCTGAATTGATTCCATTCTTTTACTTTTAGAAGAGATGAAACAAATAATGTGTACATAATTTCCTATGACTCAACTTATTCAGGAATTATTAATTTTACAGATTACAGTAGAATGTCAGTTATCCAGACACAATGGGACTGGAGGGTGTCCAGATAAGTGAATATTCCAGATAACTGAACTCTGTCGGAGAGGTTGACCTAAGTCAGTGTTGGGGGTCAGCCAATGTACATGTTTTACTAATACAGCTGCTGCTATGGTTAAAAGCAGCCTCCAACTAACTTTTTTTTGATAAGCAGCATACTTCCAGCTTGTCCTTAATGCTTAGCACCACTCTTTTCCTCTTGCCTGTAGTAGCCATTCTCTATGTCAGGTTGACCTATGTTTCCGATAACTAAAGTCCCCGATAACTGACATTCTACTGTATATCTACTTTTTTATGATGCTTTAGAAAGTAACATTGAATAATTTGATTTGCAGAATCTAAATAATTAAGAGTTATTATAACACCAGTTTTCAATTCTTTAAACTAAAAAGTTTGCAAAGAAACTTTATGCTAAGTAATTTAATATTACAATTATCATTATTATATTTAACTTTGCCAAAATGGCACACTCCAAGAATAATAGATACTTTGGTAGTATTTGTCAATAAGCTCATTGAGATCCTTAACTTCACTTTGTTTCACATTTACCTGAAATTACTGATACCATCAAATTTCTTAGCCTATTTAATACATGTAAATGCACAAAGCAATACAGAATCCTCCAGTAAAAATCAATTTAGGCATTCATAAATCTGTCAGTCTGTTGTACATGTATGCATTATTGAAATTTTTGCAGCTAACAGTGACCACAGACAATTACAGTGAGGGTAAATGAGACATCATTGGAAATAGTTATTGTATTCATTTCCAATATGTGACGTCCCTGTCACCTTCCTGTTTAATCCAGACTATCAATGGCTGTCCTGTTTGATCAAACAGGATAGCCATTGCATTCTTCCTGAGGCTATCAATGGTAGCTCCTGAATGAATAAACGCCTTTCAACATATGGTAATGTTCAATCATTTTTGACAAGAATTTGGAATGTTTCCTTCTTACACACTCAACACCAAAAATTTTTAAGGTTGTATCACAACCTGTGACAGTTGCAAACATGAATCATCAGTTGATATCGTACACTTTGTACCTTTCCCTCAGTGTCTGAGTGAAACTAAATACAGTCTGCATTGGTATGGTGCTAAGTAGCCAGTAATAATATTGTCAACATTGCCAGCTGCAAATGGTAATATTGTCTCTTTAACATTGATATCTTCTAGCACTTTTGAAGCAACAAATCTGCAGCCTTCTCTGTATGAGTAACAAAAACACATTGCACTAGGAGTATCTGAACTCTGAGCAATACTAATGCTGTGTCTGCAAAGTATGACCAATAATTACTTTAGAGCAGGGACACAAAATGGCCTAGTTGCTTGAAATATGGCTTGCCCAATACTAGCAACTTTCCTCTTTTCTCATGAACAGAAAAATAATTTTAAGAAAGCACAATGTCGCAAGAATATTGTCTTGAGCAGAATCAAGCCTTTGAAATCAATGCTAAGATATTCTTTGGTGTCATATGAAACAATTCTGTTAATGTCACATGGTGCATCAACAAAAACTAATTATGTATATGTTATAATATATTTATATATACATATTTATAGTGGTTATAGCAAGAATGAAATGTGAATTCTGGCAGAAAGTGCGAAATATTAAGTTTCAGAAGTTTTATCATTGCACATTAAGTTATAAAAACACTGGGATAAAAGGAATAATTTTTAAAATAATTGAGAAAAAACTTACATTTCTAAAGGAAATTAAGCACTCTCCTTCATTTTAATAATGTGTTGCCTAACACTTGAGCCTTTTAGATGTACATCAATAAATTGAACAATGCAAGTACGTAAAGTCAAATTTGAAATGGAGCGGCAAACAATTCTTGGCATTTTAACGGAGAAGAATAGGCATGCTAAATATGTACCATGTAAACTATCTAGTTTTTCATCAACAGTGAAGCCGTCACAGTAATGTAACATATGAGATAGGCTGTGATCACGAAAAAAAAAAAAGAGAATTGTTCACATTAACAACTTGAAACCACATATTAGGGATGAGGTGTCAGATGACTTTGCTATGGTACAGAGAATGGTTGTTGTGTCTGAAGAGATTGAGGAGAAGAAGAGTCAGTCTAGCCCTGTGTTAACTACTGAACAGCAGCAGTCCTTGGATGCAGTTCTGTGTAATTTAGCTCATGTTTTTCCACACAGCCAGTCCCAGTGGTGAAGAAGGACGGATCTATCAGAATCTGTGTGGACTACAGGAGGCTTAACTCTGTGACTATCCAGGAGCCATTTCATATGCCCCTGATTGACGAGGTCTTGGTTAAATTAGGTAATGTTTAGTTTTTCGCAGAGCTAGATCTGGCAAAAAGATTCCATCAGATACCAGTTGCTACAGAAGACAGAGTGAAGACCAATTTCATTATACCCTTATCTTAAAATGATGTTTGGCTTAAAAAATGCCCCGGCATCATTTCAGGGTATGATGGTCAAGTTTTGAGTGGTCTTGAGGACTTTAGTTCACCTTATATTAACGATAGGTTATTTTTAGTAATATTTGGGATGATCATTAAAATTTTAATACATGTTGCTAAGGTTTTGGAGGCTATTGACAATAACAGTTTAACTGTTATATTAGAGAAGTGTACTTGGAGTGCTGCCAAGATTGAGTTTCTTTAGTTCAGAGTTGGGAGGCATGGCATTAGCATACCTGAGGTTTGTGTGGCTATGTTTAAACAGTTTAAGAAACAACAAAAAGTGTGAAACAACTTCATTCATTTTTTGGCATAATTAATTATTACCATCATTTTATTTCTAATTTATGTTTTTATACCAAATCATTGACAACAAACTTAAAGAAGGGTCACTCGAACATCATGCAGTGGACGACTGGCATGACTCATGATTTTGATACTACTATTACCCTAATTTGTAACTCTGTGAGTCTCGTTGTACTGAGTTCCAGTGATGTGTTTTCTGTAGTGACGGATGCTTCAGTCAAGGGAATAGGCGGAGTCTCAGGAAGGAAGTGCCGGTCAAGTTCAGACGCAACCTCATGAGGAGAAGTTTGCTGCCACGGAGTTGGACTGCCTGGCTGTGGTCGACACCATCAAACATTTTTAAGCTTACCTATATGGATGGCATTTTCATGTGTACACAGACAATGTTGCACTTAAAGGCCTACTTACCTCAGACTGCCTTAACAAATGTTTATGGCAGCATTGGTGTTTGTACTTACTGAACTTTACTTTCTGTGTACATTACAGGAGTAGATGGGACAATGTGGTTGTGGATTCCCTTACTTGTCAGGGATGGACTGACAGAGATGATGCAGGTTAGGGAGAGGATGACAGTGAGTCCCAAGTATTTCAGACATCTATGAACAACAGGAAATCCAGACAAGCTTATGAGGAATCTCTTTTATCAAGATGCCACCTTCCGAGGGGAGGGGGTGGGGTGATGTGGGAGACCCTGCCACACAAGCCGCAAGAGGATCACCCACATAAAGATACTGTACTGGATATTCTCTCTATGCCACCCTTTACTGTATAATTTGTGTACTTCCTTTACCACACCTTACCTAATCATTTATGTTTTGTATCATTTCTGTGTGCGTACCTGGTTTTGTATACATTTGGCCAGGAGCATGAGCACAGCAGATTCTCTGATTGTCATGATTCTGAAATGAGTGAAATCCTGAGAAGAAGGCACCAGCGTGAAACCTGGGTTACCGTGACGGAGTATAACTGCTAGCAGCAAACCCCACACATTCACGCTGATGGTAATTTTGGTGTGTAAAACAAGCCTTTCACTAAATGAGTCTCAATTTTACATGAATCAGGGTGTAATATGATGACATATTTCACTTGCTGGCTACTTCATTTTCATGAGCCAAGGCGAGTAAAAATAAGCCCTGAAAGCCAAATATTCAAATGTTATAAACAATTTATTCTTATCTTCACTGCAGTAGTTTGTAGCTACTAGGATTAGTAATTCTGCTATTCCATGCCACCAGATGATATTTTAGGGTGAAGGGGTGGGGGAAACTCTGTAAGTTGGGGGTTGCTGCACTCATTAGAATATCAGAGGACAATGCTGTAAGAAGCTTTCTTTCTCAAGCGGTTACTCCATCCCTGTACAACTGGCATGGAGAATTATTTATTTGAGTATGAAGTATTGCATGTTGAATGTCACCAGACATTGTTGTTCAATTATCACTGTTTTTTTTTTGTACTCACTATTAATTCTTGTTGTACAATGTATGTGAAAAGTAGCAGTTGCATCAGCTACTAATATGCTAGTTTAGATGCATCACTTTCATTTTAGGTAGCCTCTACAAAGCTTGGCTCATTATAGACTAAAAGAAAACTTAGTGCAGCATTCTTCTCTGACTAATTGTGTTTCTTCTGATTAGAAAGTAAACGACTCCAAACTAAATACATAGTTTGTATCTGCATTTGGTCACACTTTACTAAGTCAAAACATTAGTTACAGTGAATATGGAAGCAGGTGTACAAGTGATTACCAATTCAATTTACTAATGTATATAAACAGTTGGTTGATAGTCCACAAATGAAGCATGCTAATATAGCTAAGTCAACTGTGAGTCCCAAACATTACACTGTTTCATAAACTGCTAGTGATTCATTTGGTATGTTATTTGATATTTCACCATACACTGCACAGTTGGTTAACTTCATGTCTCCGTATGCGGCACAGGTAGTCATGGCCATATCTTCAGGTTTGGAACAACTGCTTTGATTTGATTTATTTCAATCTCTTCATATTTATCGTCATTTTGCATACTATTCTTTACATGATTATCTGACCTGGAGCTAATGGATGCTACCCTATTAACACAACATAATATATGTATATATTCATATCACATGGTGGTATTATTTATTATCTTTAACTGTGCCCAAATGGCACACTCCACGAAATAATAGAATTCATATAGATATATTAGCTGTCTCGTAAACTTACTTGAATGCTTTAATTTTAATGCAGGTTATGAGAGACATAATCATAATAGCTACTACTACAGCAGATGTCACTACTGCACCAAACATTACACTTGAATTTCCTGGAACTAAAACTACCAGTAGAGTGGATGACAAAAACTAAACCTAAGCAATTTTATTGTAAACAATTCACCTTGAATTATGTCATTATTAAATGAAAATATAAATTCCTATCAAGTAATTATTCTGTAAACTACATAACAAATACTATACTTTATTAATAATACCCAAGTTTTCACAGAAATATACCATTTTTTAAGTTCTTTGGAAAAACAACATGAACAACTTTCTTTAAAGAGTCTCATTATTGCAGAATTTGAGAGACAACATAAATTAACTAAAACTAAGACAATTGATAGTATAACTAACTAAATCTTCTACATGGTATTGAAGAAAAACTAAAAACTAACTAAATCTTCAGGGAGAATTTGGGGAAAAAAACTAAAACTATGCATTCAAGATATTTTTTTAGTATGAATAACTAAAACTAAGAAAGTCTGAATTGCTAAACCAAAACAACACTGGTTTTTAAGCCAATGTACAATTAAGTTGGTAAAATACTCATTAATAAATTGATAGATGTAATGTTGCAATCAAGGGTAGCTTTTAGATAATTGAAAATATTTCAATTTTTATTAATCTTGTATTGATATATACCTGTATGGAAGATTTCTTCATTGTATTGTGTCATCAACATTGTATGTGATGATAATGTTAATGAATTGTTATCTCCATTTACATTACTGATATTCGTTGAATACATGAGCGTGATTGGTGTAGAATCTAATTCTATAAAAAGGATATAATTTTTTGTAGTTATGTGTGTCACATTATATCTTATCCCAACAGTCATTAGAGTATAATAATTGATAAATCTTGTCTTGGTCTAACAAAGTATGTTTGTGAATTTAGTCCACACTAGATATTTTCACAATGCTGTGTGACCTTTAGCAAGCTCACAACCCTAGTAGTTATAGCAGCTGGCCTTATAGCTTGCCAGCTCCAGTATTCCAGGTTTTTACAGCTACCTTCCTATGGTGTAGCCTACCCTACAGGGTTAGAGCAGCTGCTAAAATATCAGCTGGGTCTTTGGGAGCCCCTATAGCCAACTAATAAATTAACTACTGTGAGTGTAATAGCTATAGCTAATATAAATGAAAGGCTACACCAAGAAAAAACAAAGCATTAAAATGTTGTATTCTTTTATCATGTGTTATGACCAATAAGTATATACTGAAGAAAAGGATCACAAGTAACTAACTTGATCCCAAATAATAACTAGTGATACATTCTGGACCTGACAATATATTATCTTGATGGCTTAGTTTTAGTTGTTGTTGTTTTATTTAATTCTCCATGATGATTTAGTTAGTTATTAGCATTTCTTCAATATCATGTAGAAAATTTAATTAATTTTACTAGCTACCACTAATTGTCTTAGTTTTGGTAAATTGATGTTGACTCTCAAAGTAATTCATGTACTTTTCTCGAAGAATTTGAAATACTTCTATGAAATCTTAAAGATATAAATAAAGTATGATATATTTATATAGTTTAGAGAATGTTTCCTTGATGGTAATTAACATCTCCATTAATAATAATGACCTGATTTAAGGTGAGATAGCTACAATAAAAATTGCTTATTTTTTAGTTTTTGTTATCAACTCTACTGGTAGTTTTAGTTTTAATCGAATTTACTGTCTTCTAAAATGTTTAGTTTTTCATGTACAGTAATCTACAGCTTAGTTTTAGTTTTTCTTACCAAAGTAAAATTGCTACCCCACGACTAAGCGGTTTTGGTTTTAGTTTTAGTTAGCTATACAAAACAACATTAAAGTTGACTTGCTCAATTAAGGACCAAGAATGTAGCCTTGAACTATTCCTCTTTGCTGTTAAATAGAGTCAACATTATAGAATTTTTGGCCTGCCCAGATGATTTGCTCATACTGCTGCTACATAATAAAATGAGGGCATCAATTACAAGCATGACAACTTTTCATTGCTGACTTCAGCTGCTAATAAAAATGATATTGAATCAAGCCTGAGTTATTTTAATGTTGTTTTTTTTTTGTTTGAAAGTTTTGTATAGTCCATTAGCACTTAGATTTATATAGCTAGACCAGTCAGCTAAAAATATATATATATATATAGTTGAGTGGTAGGGCTACTTCAAATATGAATGTTATCTTCCCAAGTGGTCTAGTTGTATGTAGTTACTTGCTATCATCGGTTAGCTACATAGCTATTTGGATTGAACCAAGTCTTCAAAATTTAATATGACCATTATTACTGTTGATATTATTTCTAAGATATAGCTACAGTAGTGTGTCTATTATATCTATAAGAAATGATTTATCACACAAAGTGCCACTAAAAGTAAAGAATGAGGTACTTATCAATAGAACAATGAAATAAACAAGTACAATATAAATGCATCTCCATGACAATGTATATTTTATTTCAGTTACAAGGTATGTAGTTTTGGCACCTAAGCAGAACAATTTTTATGGTTATTTTCAAGTCTGGTTTAGCCAAAATATACAGACTTCCTGTTCTCTAAAAAAATGGTATACTACATCACGATAAAACTGTATTTCCATTAATCAAATTGTCTGGTAGCAACTCGGAATTGACCACCCTTTTTCACACTATGTTATATTTACACTACCCCATTAAATTTTCTTCCTTTTAAGTCCACACTATCTACCACAGTAACACTATCAACCACAGTGACACCATCTGTCGAAGTTTCTACTTTCAAATTGAAAAATGTGTCACACCTCCTCCTAGCAAGTACGGAGTGAATACGAATGTTTTGGCTCATTAGGACCTCAAGTAACATAGACGGTGTCAGATATAATATAGTGTGTGTATTCATGACAGAAGAGAAGGTAAAAGGCGATTAATTAGAAAAAGCAGTTGGAATCGGCAGTGTAAGTTAGAGAGGATGGAAAAGAAGACATTAGGAGAGCGATTAGCTAATTGTAGCTAGAAAGCGGGTGGAATTGACTGTAAAGGCGGTGGCAGTTTAAAAAACTAAGGCAAAAGAACGAAAAAGAAGGCCAAAGTTTCACAAAGCGTAAATCCAAAATTATGATACACGTAGTAAGACAGACAGATTGAGAAGCAGGAGAGGTAAAACGAGCTGAAGAAAGGAAAGATGGGGGATAAGAAAAGCTCAGATAGTTCAGATAAAAGAGAGCAGGAGAGGGAAACTTATGTAACCTTAACCAATGGTAGAGAATGATAACTGAGCAGCACAACCTATGTTACTGGCATTCTTACTTGGCAATAATCAAGTGCCACTGTGTGGCAGGGTACTTGCTAGTTATTATTACTGTGCTGAGTCAGAAATTTCCCGTAAGTCATTCATTATTTTGTTTTCTTTTGTTGTTGCTTCTATTTTTATAATCAATTTTATTTTTCCTTATCCACTCATTTAAAAAAATTGTAAATTATTATATTATTTGTAAATTAATGTTTTTCATCATGATTTTAACTGTTCATTATTTTAAGTTCTAGACCGTCCATTTAGCGATTGTATAATTTATAACAAATTTAGGTCTTTTTTCAAAAAAGTAGCCATATTTTTTCACTCATTTTTAAAAGAGCATCTCTTTCATAAACCGTAGATCCTGCCACTGGGTAGATGGTGTCACAATATGCACATATTCGCACACACAATTTGTGATAATGATGCTCATATAGAACTTGCTTTTAATTGCATTATCCGTCCATAAAACAATTGCATAAGAAAATATCTAAATTTAGAAGCTGCTCATTTGCAAACCTTGTGGTTTATTAAATGAAACACATTTGAATTTGTTAATTGAAACTAAATCTCATAAGGTTTATTAGTAAGAAAACTTGAATCACGTGCGAAGTGAACAACACTTGAGGCTCTCACTTGGTAACATCACAACAGATAGTCTATTGAAGAAAAGAAATTCCATTTGTTAAAGCATTTTAACAAGATTCTAGAATGGAGGAGGCCAGGCAGTGAAGTTCTAGTATCTGAGCTAACTTTCCCCATGACCAATTTAAGTTTATATGTCAAGAAATCCAGTTCTTGCTTCACACAATTTAAATTGAGTCATAAAATATACACATGTGGGGACACACCCACCAGGATAGACATCATGCAACTTATTAAATAGATTGAATTGTTGTATATTACTGTGGTGTGTGAGAGAAACATGTGTTGTGCAGTATGAATGACATGTGAATCAGTATGGTTGTGTTCAGTGTATTCAGTGTGAGTGTGTGTATGTGTGTGCTGGCTGTGTGGTGTAGTGGTGGTGTACTTGGCTAAGGGCCTGAGGTCCCCGGGTTCAAGCCCCACTCAGGCAATTTTCCATCTAGATTTCCATCTGCCTCCCACCAGCCCCACCACACCACCCTGCTGTGATCGAGTACTGGCATTTGCTGGGGTGTTGATTCTAGGCCTTTTCTCATGAAACGGCATCATGTTGAAGACATGTAGAGCAATTAGAACATTGTTATAGTTACCTGGCAGTATCTATGCTAATTGTGAATAAAGTTTAGTTATGTTGCATTCATAGTTAGCTATTTCGTGCAATTTTTTTTATTCCTTTGTGGTCATACATTATCTATAAAAGTTTCAGTTACTTTCAAGATGAGCAGAACACAATCTGATGGCAGCGTGTTCTGACTACCTGTGCGCCCACACAGCTGGTGTGACTAATAAGCACTCAAAAAGATAGTGACTGGGTATATGTCATGTTGACCGAAAAAATGTTACTAAGATTTTAATGATAGATAACCAATAACCTCCCTCTCCATCGGGCTTCACTCTCAGTTTCGGAACAGTTTAGGTAGTGACCCATGGCTGTATTGGCAAGCGCATTACCCCCCGAGATGCTACAGTACTTATAGTTAAAAGTTTTTACAGCTACCTTCCTCTCCTGAAGCCTACCCAGGCCAGAGCCGCTCTAAGCAACGTCTGGATGTGAGGGAAGCCCTTAGAGAGTTTTACAGCTAGCTTTACACTTTACCAAACCTAGTACACACTACTGCAATTAAGATATCTAGTATAGGATAAACCACTTATAAAATTTTTTCAGAGTGATATAGCAAGATATCTCGGGCTATATTATTATCACTGCGACTAATGTAATAAGCCTGTAAAATCCTATGTGATCAGGTATTGTAGACATATTAATATATTTAGAGAGAATCACTGACCAAAAAACAAAAAAGTTAAAACACCAAACGTTTCAGCTACGGACTGTAGCCTTCATCAGTGGTAATGATTCAAAAATAAAAAATAAATAGTTACTATGACAGGTGAAAGCCTAAGGGTGATACATGTTAAAGCACATGGTTGGTAACCATGAGTCCTGAGGGTTAGCTATTTTGTTTTTTTGTTTATATGTTTCACTAGGCTACCATAAACTTGAGGCAACAATCCTTCATCTCTGTTGATTTTGCTCCCTTTAGTTTTAATGTACCATGACTCCAAATAACAACGAGGTATAATTGATGGCAGATGTCAATCACTTTACCACTCTTCCAATCAATAACATGACTCTCTTTCATTGCATGTTCTGCAACAGCTGAAAAATGATAAGGTGAAGTTAGAGCTTGCTTATGTTCTTTTAGTCTATGTGTTATTGTTCGTCCAGTTTGCCCGATATAAGAAATGTGACAAGTTCCACATGATACCTGGTATATCACTCCTGTTTGTGACTCAACTGGAATGGGATCTTTTGGATGAACTAGAAGCTGCCTGAGGGTAGTGTGTGTCTTGAAGCAAGTTCTTATATCCAATGGTAACAGAATTCTCTTTATGCATTCTGACACATTCTTTATGTAAGGTAAGACTACTGTTGCCTTGGGTTTCATCATCACCTTGCTACTAGATGCTGGTCTCGCTCGCATGGCATTTGAGATGACACGTGAAGGGTAGCCGTTCATCTTCAAAGCAGATCGGATATGTGCTCTTTCTATATTTCTGTCCTGATCAGAGCCACAGATGGAGTTTGCTCGACAAAAAAGAGTCTTGATGACAGCTATTTTATGAGCTATGGGATGGTGGGATGCAAAAGACAAGTATTTATCTGTGTGCGTCTTCTTACGAAAAACGGTAGTGGATAATGTTCCATTGGAATTATGCTTCACTGTTGTATCCAGAAAAGAGAGTTCTCCATTGGATTCCAACTCAACGGTGAAGTTGATGGTCTCCTCTATAGAATTTAGATGGTTTAAAAATGGTTGCACTGAAACTTTTGGTAAGGCTGTAATGATATCATCCACAAACCTCTTCCAAAAAAGATGGTGGGGAGGGATAAGTAGAAATGCCTTAGTCCTCAATGTCCTCCATTAAAAGGTTAGCCACAGTTACATGTAATAAGCATCATATATATATATTATACATTTCGCACTAGATATCTTCAAAATAGTATTTTTAGTATGACCCTGAAAAATACTTCAGGATATCGGCTTTATCCACAAAAACTCTAGCAGTTAATAGCAAGGGGTATAGCTTACCAGTTTTTTTTGTTATGTTTTGTTTTTATCGCTACTTTACTCTACCAAATAAGGCCAGAGAAGCTACTAAAATATTACCTAGATGTGTGGGGACCTAATGAATTCAATACAGCATAGTACAATACAGCACGAGAATTATTAGTGCAAGAAGTTCTGATGAAAGGGATAGAATTCCAACAAGTATATTTTGGATTGGAGTCACTGGCAGCTGCAGCTGGGTTGAACTGATCTGGGGCAACTCAACACCACAAAGCAATCCCACATTTGTACAATTATATCAGAAAAGTTGGAGTAACCAAGAATAAAAATGGTAAGTTTAATTTCAACTTGAAATTCAAGGAGATAAGTAGAAAGTCTATGACCATAGATGTCTTGTTAAGAACTTATCATGCTAAAAAAGGATGTAGCACACACTGATTTTCTGGTGAGAAAAAGTGATCTGAGACAAAAATGAAATCATAGCTAACTCTTGTGCGAAAAAATATTTTTTTCCCAATATTCTAGAATGTTAAATTATAGTTTCCCTTTCAGTACTGATGAATTGAAATGGAAATAATAATACATGACAAAATAACAAGGGCAGGGTTTATTAGATTTGCAGCATGAGAAGCAACAATTATATTTAAATTTGAGCGTAAAGTCATTGGCAACTTCTTTTATAATATGCTTGAAATACATTTAAGTTAGTAAATAATATTTCATTATAGTAATGAATAAAAAGATAATTTTTACTAAGTCAAAACACATGCTACAATCAATAAGGAAGCAGCTGTAAAAGTGTTAAAAAAATTGTACAAACAATAATAATGTACATAATCAGTAGGTAGAAAGTCTACAGCAGAACCATGCTATGCAGCTAATCAACCGTGAGTCCCAAACATTACACTGTTTCATAAACTGCTAGGGATCCATTTGGTATGATATTTGATATTTCACCATATGCTGCACAGTTGGTTAACTTTATGTCTCCGTATGCAGCACAGGTAGTCATTGCCATATCTTCAGGTTTGGAATTACTGCTTTGTATCATTTCAATCTCATTGTTATTTTGCATACTCTTCTTTACATGATTATCTGACTGGGAGCTATTTGATGCTACCCTGTTAACACAACAACATGTGTAATACTGATATGACATGGTGGTACTATATGCAAACATTTCTGAATTGATTCCCACTTCTTACACCAGAGAAAAGATGAAACAAAAATATATTAATATTGAGTATGTAATTTTTCAAGGACTCGACTTGCTCAGAAATAAGTTTTACTGATTATATATACTCTTGATAATGCTTTAGAACGTAGCATTGATTATCACATGTTCATTCTCTGAACAATTTGGTTTGCAGAATCAAAAGAATTATAGGCAATTGTAACATTAATATGCAACTCTTTAAAGTGAAGCTTGCAAAGAAATTACAATTATTATTATAGTAAACTTTTCCCAGATGGCACACTCCAAATAATAATAAACTCATCAACATTCAGCAAGCATGTCTTATGAACTTACTTGAATACTTTATATTTTAAGCAGGTCACCAATATGACTAGAGTTATAATCATAATAGCTACAACTATAGCAGATGTCACTACAGCACCAATGATTACACTAGAACTTCCTGGTGAACATACATATGTAATAAATAAAAGAAATTCATTGTATTCTAAATTATGAGATTATAAATGCAAAATTAAAATACCTCATATAGCTAAATGAATCTTCCAATAATATTTCCTAAATTATGATCAGTTTTTATGCCAAAGTACAATAACGTTGGTAAAACACTCATGAATTAATTGATACAAACAATGTTTCAATCAAGGGTAGTTTTTTACAATTTTCTGGTCCCTTGGAAATATTTCAATTTTTATTAATCTTGTATTGATACCTGTATGGAAGATTTCTTCATTGTATTGTGTTGTCAACATTGTATGTGATGATATTGTTAATGAGCTGTTATCTCCATTTACATTATTAATATTCGTGCTTTGCGTTGAAAATATGAACATCATTGGAGTAGAACCTAAGACTACAAAAAGTTTATAAATGTTTATAGTTATGTGTGTAACATTTTATCTTGTCCCAACTGTCTACAGTGTATAAAAATTGATAAAATCGTGTCTTAGTCTAAAAACGTATGTATGTATATTTAGTCCATACTAGATATCTTCACAATGTTATTTTTAGGTATGTGACCTGTGAAATAACTCATGTTATCTCATGGGGTTATTTCACCTACATTGAGCAAGCTCATTACCCTAGTAGTTATAGCAACAGCCTAGCTTACCAGTTTTCCTGATTTTCCAGCTACCTTCCTCTGGTGTAGCCTACCCCCTGGCTAGTTATGTATATTTAGCTAATTTTGCCCTAGTTAGCTTACCATTAGAAGTTATGTATATGCTAGCAGCAATGACACCTTCATTTCTTGAATTAGGAACTTCACATCTATATAATCCCAGTGGTCCAGTTGGACTGCCTAGTGTTACTAATCTGACTTCTCTTTCAAATCCAATTCGAACAAATATATTGTTAGTACTGGCATCCTGACTATTATGAATGACTTGAGAATTGTCTGGATAGAACCAGTCACCAATAGGACCATTATCATTGTTGTCACTACTTCTACAGCATGCTGTGTTTACATTACATATCAGAGCAGCTCCACGATCATTACTGCGATCAATCACATCAGGACCTATGTCCTGTATAAAAACTGTTTCATTTGGATAATAAACAGTGGCGTTCAAAGTGAAGTACAAGCCATCCGCTGGTGGATCTGGTGAATATAAAGTTTATTATATTATTCATTATCTTATGTGATGTGTAGGATATTATTCATTCTCATTTTGTGATTTAGTAGCTATATCGTCCTAATATTATATATTTTATATACATTGTATATAACTATAGCAAATTTTTATTGTGTACAATAAAATTGTATCTATGTTATATATTATAACATAAAACATTTTTATTACACCATGTGATAGCAAAATCATTTTATGGAAATATCACTACGATCATCCATATTAGGACCGATGTCCTCTATAAAAACTGTTTCATTGTGAAGATATACAGAATTACTCAAGGTAAAATACAAGCCAACAGCTGGTGGATCTAATGAATATATATAAAGTACATAATATTAACCATGCTTTAGTATGTCCATAAAGTGTATACATAGATGAGGTTATCTATTGTGAGCCATAAAGTATAACACTACCAAATGGGACATAAACACACTTACACACACTTAAGATAAATTTAGGCTATTGCAGAAATGAACTTGATTTAATTCAGTATTGCAGATATGTACGTAAATTTGCAAGATACAGTAGTCTTTAGTGAGATTCATGGCTATACTTGCAGCTCTTCACAACAAAATTTCCTGACTGATGCTAAATGTTTTCTCCTCCTCTGATTTGTACATTGAATTATCTATCTACCCTATGATGGGACGGAGTACATGGTCAGGCTGGTCAGGCTATGGACTCACCACTTATTTGACATAATTCTAAATATTTATAGGGGAAAAAACAGACCATTTATGTTTTTTAAATGTTTTAACACTTCCATTGCAATGATGATTATTTGTCATTGTGGTCACTTGAGTTGTGATTCACTATAACAATGATTAAAGCACTGTCTACTTAGAAGTGGCACATCTAATTACATATCTCTGTGTACTGGCCACACCCATGACCACACCTTTTCCTGGCCTGACCACTAAATAAAAAGCTTATTTCGGCCCTAATATTTACAATTGCAGAACTCTGCATGTAATAGAAATTGAATAGCTCATATTACTTACATTGTATTGATGGCGAAGAATTAATGAAGTATTAAAATTTTATTAAAATCTTTTAAGATAATTTGTGATCTAGACCCAATTATTTTACCCTTTGACTTTTTATCCCATTTTTTTGTCTTAACATTGCGTTAATTTTTAATTTGCTAGGGCCCTAACACTAGTCTCGCGTAGCCACCTTTACCTACTGCAACACTGGGAAAAGGTCTGGTAGCATTAGTACATAGTACCAGTTCAAAAGGAATGTAATTAGTCCTTCACTGAATGCTCCACGGTTAAACCCTTATGTAAATGTAAACATACTGCACACGAAAACCTCAACACCTAGCTTAGTGCCATAACTGCCTTATGGTACTTGTTGGTACGCTATAAGGTACAACATACTAGCTAATTCTCCTAACTTATATAACAGTGGTATCATAACTGTCTCAAAATCGCGTTTTTTTTTGTCAATATCAAAGAGCAAAGCTTTCTTATAATATCTCCCATTTTACGTGCCCTAAAATTACTTGTCCTGCAGCACTTTCATGAATCTTAGTGTTTGTCTCATTTGCAGCAAGTTCCACTGCCCCATTCCTCTAGTACGTAGATTGGGATCATGAAAAAGAGCTGATTGAGTGGCTGCGGTAACCCTAAATTACTGACAACCACGACCAGAACCGCAACTTCCCCCTGAGATTTGGAGGCTATTGAACTAGTACTATGTACTAATGCCACCAGACCATTTCCTAGTGTAGCAGTAGGTAAAGGGTCTGGCTATGCGAGATTATCCTAACACCTCAGGCAATCTCCGGTGTGGTCAACTTATCTAATAGTCCATCATTTTAACTGATAAAGGCACCTTTTAAATTGTTGATTATCATGTGTTTATCACAATCAATATGCCACAAATAACTAAGTCCATATAATGTATTTCACTACAGTTAGAATTTGTATACCCACTTGTTAGTGTCTCGATTAACTACCTTCACTCACCAATTAGCTACTACTGGAACTTATTAATTCATCCTATAATTATCTAATAAAGAATGAGTAAACAGCACTGTTAATTGAAATGGTAAACAGAAATGAAACAGGTGACGAAGTGAAAGGCGTATAAATGTAATGATGACTACGTAAGAAGTAGCTAATGCATACAATCACTCACATGATTTCTTACCCCCGCTCAATGACTACTTTATTTATGACTGAACAAAAAAAATTAGTTCACGTGACAAAGTTAAGTTGAAGACATGTAGCTAACTAAAGAGAGAGATAGAGGAAAGCCCAAGTAATTCAAACTGTAATAGAAGTTGGACAGATGCCCATATAATTTATATTGTATTGATGGCAAAAAGACTTTAAGAAGTATAAGCAGTCCATCATTTCAACTAATAAAGGATCTAGGCGCCTTCTACATTGTTGATTATCATGTGTTTATCACAATCAATATGCCACAAATAACTAAGTGCATATATATATAATATATTTCACTACAACTGGAATTAGTATACCCACTTATACATTGGGCTATTTTCCATTTAAGTTCAAACAACCACACACAGTGTCTATGAATGGGCAATAATGTAGCTAACATACAGAAAGGCAGAAGCCTAAACAACACTTAGCCCAAGATATAAGCTTATTCCTACCGATATAAAGTGCATATTTGTCTATCTATCTACTCCTAATAATACACTCCGCGAGACTGTAAGCGCTGTAAGAAACTCAAAACAAAAAGCACTCAATATGTATCACCTGATACAGGCGGTGGTCCTACAAATTATCTATTTACCTCGGGCGAAGACAGCAGTGTATACCAACGAGAAAACTATCAAAGGTACCATTACTGTCCGAGCAGATGCAAAACGTCAACGTCGAAACCGTTTAACTCGGGTAGCCCAATTGTGACACACCAATCTCGCTCAGAAAATCAAGATTCCAGAGGGCGAGGACCCCGGAAATTGTTAGTATGTGAGCAGTCCGGTGTCACAGGACGCGGCCTCCGCCCCGACGGGAGCTCCGGGGGCTTTGTCGTCCTACTGCGCCTCCTCACCGGAACCTGCGTACTAGAATGGATACTCCCCGGTTAGGACGTTAACTCCCCACCCTGCTTAAACTCAAACGTGACAAAGTTACTATTTATTTCTTGCTACTAGATAGTTAGATTAGCTAATTATAGTTTGATGAACTTTTAGTGTCAATGTATTTCTTTTTTTTCTTTTTTACTTGAAAGTGTCTTCAATCAGTTCAAAATAGCGCAAGCTCCAATCCAACATTCTCAGGAGACATAACTCCTGACTATAATTCTTATAGCTAACTGCTTCAAGTGAGTCACTTACACAAGATAATGAAATTCTTATAGGACATTTGCACCGAAGCAGACGATATATAGCTATATCTAGCTGTTACCAAATAATTGTCAATGTATAAAAAAAAACAGCTTAAATTATTGATTATTCGTAGTCTAATGGCCACTAGACTTGGAGTTCAATATAACATGAACTCAGTGAGTTCCACTTCACCATGAACTATAGTACTGAAATCAAGATATTGAATAACTTCTAGCTAGCTATTTCCAGGAATTGACAATAATAATAGCTATTTTATAATTAAAAAAACACTATGCAGCCAATGAGAATTGGCTATAACTATTCTGAATAATTAACAAAAATGCTTGAGTAATAGTGCAAGTTTGAGAATAAGTAGAGAAAAATACATAATACAGTTGGCCCCAAGAATCATTCTAGTATTATTTTATGAACATTAAAGCATGATTGGTTTGCTAAACTGTTTTATAAAAATATATTGGTATTCCATTTTAGTACAAGAGTTGGGTTTTAGTTAGTTAACGATTATGTTAGCTAGTTTGTACTAAAACTATTATAGGTATCCACAAGAAGTCATTGCTAGCTATTATTTTATTAAAGTAATAGCTGACTAAGTGGTTAGAATAGTTTGGAAAAAAAGACATTCTGATTATTAAGTTTCAATTTTATAACAAATAGTTGAGTTTTTTTTATAGCTATGAATTATTTTTGCTATATGGCTAGTAGACATTTACCTATAAAGTTAAGATACTTTTCACTTAAAATGACTGGAAAATTTAACTTTTAGAATAAACCATGAAGAAAGTTGGACCAAGTAACTATGAGGTGGATATGGACTCATACAGCTGATCCATCATGATGTTTAGTTTGTATGTGGGTGTGAGTCAGCAAGTTTCACAGCAAACCTCTGCAAATAGCTAGCTAGCTACTTTAGTTATGCTCCAATACAATCATAGATGCAAGTGATAAAATATACTTTATTTATACTTCAAATAATTATATAAGTATTAGTTATGTAGTCTGCAGTTTTCGCCTCGTGAGAATGGAGTCCAAAATATTTTGATTAATGAAATAAATTGGTACTAAAAAGTTTATCAAACTCAAGTTAATCGACCATGAGTAAAGCAAACAATCTACCATACTTCTAAGGTAAATAAAAACTGTAAGTTTGTCCAAGTTTGAGTCAAGCAGGGTGGGGAGTTAATGTCCTAACCGAGGAGTGTTCATCCTAGTGCACAAGTTCCGGTGGGGAGGTTCCATCCTAGGACGACAATGCCCCCAAAGCAAACCTCTGCAAATAGCTATTTCAGTTCTGCTCCAATATAATTATTAATTCAAGTAATGACATAAAATGTGATAGCCAATTGCAATAAGTTCGTTGTAAGCTATACACAGTATAAGCTTGTTATAAGATTTAGAATAGGATAGAGTATAGCTATTCAGCTTATTTTCAAATCAAAATATAGGCAGGTTTCTTATAACGGTGCTTATATCATGGATTATTACGAAATTCAGAGACAATTATAATTTCATTGATTATTATTGTTGTCATTATATTGAATGCATTATATCAAGACTGTAAACAAAAATTGATTTAATTGTTTGAAATAGCTAAGACTTAATTGTTTTAAAAGTTAAGTTTCACCACAGTCTCTGCAAGCCAACAGCCATATTCCTGAAAGTGTTTCATACCTAAATATTCAAAGTAAATATTCTGCATGGCAATAAACATAGCATGTGTGAAAGTATACAAAATACCTTACTACGTATAAACAGATTTAAAACCCATACTCCACGTGATACATAAGACACGTAAACACTTTGTGCAAACACACACACATGATGAGTATAAATCTAAAAACGAACACACACATGATATGTAGAAGTCTAACTCTCAGTATTACTTCACACTAGCTAGTGATTACAAATACCAAAAAAAATTATTATGCTAGTACCAATGTGAATATAATCTCAGTTGACCCCTGAAGAGGAAGTCGAAACGTCGGGTTAAGTTAACTAACTATAATAATAGGAAATTTTTCTGTTTTTAACAGTCATTATAACTTAACCCGACGTTTCGACTTCTTGCCGAAGTCCTCTTCAGGGGTCAACTGTTTTTTTGTTTTGTTTTTCAGAAAAAACTAGTGATTATTATTTTTTTTTTTTTTGCTGTAACTATGATCATAAGCTTTTATTATAACGCCCCCTGTTGTCACACTGTATGTTTGCTTTATACTATATTCTCATGCAGTAGTTTACTGGAGTGCTAGGTGTTACCCATTAAAACTACTGTTGAGGCATGTATCTCTTGTACTTCAGCTTGCACGAGTTACTTATCGACTTGCGCGAGCTACATATCAACATAGGGTGAACTCTCCATGATGATATAATAACACAAAGTAAACAGCAAGATTTCTGGAGGGCACGCTTACTGTTTATCCTGGAGGGTAATTTGCATGCAGCATGGACAGCCAGCATCCTGGAATCTCTAAACCTATGCCTCTGTTAAACTTGTTGTTGTCAGGTGTCATCTATATGTGTAGAGCTTCCTTGATCTTCAACTCACGATTCATACTGGCTCTGTCTACTACTCTTACCTCTTCCCATTTAATGGGGTGATGCAGCTGCCAAGCATGTTCAGCAATGGCTGAAACCTTCTCACCACCTCTCTCTTACAAGCATCCTGATGCTCTTTACTCTCTGATCAAGCCTTCTAATTGTTTCACCTATGTATACTTTACCACAACTGCAGGGTAAACTGTACACTATGGATGACTCTGTGGTAATAGGTATAGTATCATTGACTTTAGAAAGATGTGATCTTAGTGTCTTACCAACTTAAATGCTGTTTTGGTGTCAAATTCTCTACACGCACTCTGAATGCTCTCACTCCATCATGCTATGTATGGAATAGTAAAAATCAAACCTTTCTTTTGCTCAGTATCTGTGTGATTTTTAGAAGGTAACCCTTTAGAGCCTAACAGAGACATTGGTTTAGAGCTTCCAGGATGCTGGCTGTCCATGCTGTGTGCAAATCACCCTCCATAATAAATAAATAATAAAAAAAAAGCCTGTCCTCCAGAAATGTATTGTTACATTATTATTAAGAACTCCTGAACATCAGATTACCTTGATGCTATTCCTCAAACTTATTTTGAGCCATAAAAAAAACTGTACAAGCATCTTCCTCCAAATCATCCTAGCCAATTTTTTCGGGAGGCTTTTAAGTGTACTATAACAAATGTCTACCTCCAATATTTCTCGTCAACCACCTCCACACAACCGCCCCTTGTGTTTCAGCTCGCTTGAATATTTGTAATCTCCATCTAGCCCAAGTTCGCAAAAAAATCTAAGTCAGGAGCACCCAAAACTCCTAGTGCAGCCATTAGGAATAGTTGTCTTCGTTAGTAAAGGGGTAGGCCCAGTTCAACAACTTCGGTGGAAGCCTACTACCAATTAATGTGATATTAATATTTTTAAAAACTTTATTCTAGTACAATTAGAGGCACTTAGACCGCACAGTTCCTCATATGATATTAATGATAACAACAACAGCAATAATAATAAATAAGTCTATTATATAGGATGAACTTTTAATTCATCTTCTAGCTAAATTCAGAGATTTTATTGTAGTTTGTATTATTATTCCTTAAAACATTAATCTTTCAGTTTTTTTGCTGGCCAATAGCTATTTTAAAACATTTCCTTTACGAGGAGAATCAGGTAAATGGTTTATCACGTGAAATGCGCACAAAGTACAGCACATGCGGTGTACTGCCTGGAAAGTGTGGGCCCGTGGGAGTTGGGGCTTGGTGAAGTTTAACTAGTGGACGATTTTTTGTGTGTGTTTCGGGCACCGTCATTTAGAGAAGCGTGCCCTCAGTACAATGTTGTTTGTTGTGAATTGGGCACATGTAGAATCAATTATCGTTAATTGACTGTTGCCAAGGATCGTAACTTCAAGGTCGTACGTTACAGAGCCCTACTGACGAGGGATCTGGGAAGAGATGGTAACAGGAAGCTTACCAAAAATGGTGGAGAATATCATCAAAACCTAGGAGTTATGAAGCTACGAAGTTCCTTACTTTAGCGGTTAGTGGAAAAATGTTTTAAAAATGAAAATTTATCTGCCCTTTCTGAACCTTATTTTTAATGATTCTGTCAGATTAGTATTGTTAATTTTTATCTCCAAGTCTATTTATTCATATTTTTATGCGATATTTTATTGTTGTGTCACAATTAGAACATATTTGAAAAACTAATCTGACAGTTTTTCTTTGTTATTTTATGCCGCTCCACAAAAAATGAAATGATAATTGTCACCTTTCCTCCAGTAATAAAGCAAACTAGATCAAACTGGTCTCGCAGAGTTTACAAGCTTCACTGCTACAATGTCACACCCTAGAGCAGCGGTGGTAAGTTTAACGCATGGGTAAAATGCGGTGCGCACCACTTAGAAAGTGTAATCTTGAAAAGACAATAATAGTAGTTAATTTTGTTTTTCAGCGGACTTGCAGGTTATCTGGAATAGAAAATAGCTGCTTACCCCACGTTCGTTTAACGCTATAAACCTTCCAGCATTTCCCCCAATATCTGCTTCTATAAAGGAGAGGAGTTACTGCAAACCTGTAAGTGAAGTCTTCGATTTAGCTAAATAGTTAGCTAAATCACGAATTACAGAAAACTAGTAGTGCAGTTAGCAATAGTTATAGGTTCAGTTTTCTATCTTGTCAAACCCTCATCCCCCTTTTTTACTGTGTCCAGATCTGCCTCCTAGAAGGAGTTCTTGCTGGAGAAGTCATATCCCTCTTCACTTGCAGAATTGGATGTAAGCCTGTCTCAGACATCAACATAATATACTGCTTGCTTATATTATCAATATTAAATTTACATTGCATTTATTTGATAGTAGCTAGCAATGTATTTAGCTCAATTTTATGTTCATGAATGCTATGTTGACAGCTATTCTTAGACTGGCCACGTTTATACTATTATGATCCAGCAATTGTCTTGCAATCTTGTCTTGACTGGATCCTTACAACTCACATACAGACCATGAATTTACAACGGTTGCTAGTCACCCAAATTTACCTGGGTTTGACTTACTAACCTTATCTGTATGCTGGTGTCAGACGACCCCCCCGGGTCATCGGACACTAGTGTATGTTGACCTCGGGTCAACTGGCGCTAGAGTGGAATGACCCCTCTAGTGTTGTATTAACCCTCTCCCCCCTCTCCATGCTCTCCATGTGTACAGTTTTGAGTATTTAATGGTTGCAGAAGAGGAGTACGAAGAAGTTTACGAGTACCTTCTTGCGCAGCAATACCCTGCCGATTACTCCAAGGACCTGAAGAGAAATTTGAGAAGAAAATGTAAGGAAAATTACAAAATTAGCCGGGGAGTTTTGTTCTCTACCATTCTAAGAGAAATGACAATAAGAAGCAAGTACAACGTTACAGAGTGATTGAGTCTTGCCATTCTCTTCCAGAAAGTAATATAGAGTGTTAGCTATCATACAGCTAAAAGTATCTGTGAGTTTTTTTAAATATATTTCTATGCAAATAGCAAAATAATTGCCAACTAGCTACCCACAAAACGAATAATGAAAGCACAAACAAATATAAGTGAGTTAAACTTGTAGAGAGTGCTTTAGATGCCTCTTGAAAGCCAGGTGAGAAGAAAGGCCCACCAAGCTCTCAGGGAGAGAATTCCAGAGTGAGATGGACCTGGCAAAAGGAGAAACAGTGATAGTGGAAACAAACAGGGGTGATGAAAAGAAGACAAGAATTGGGGTGACGAACAGAAGAATAAGGAATTGGGGACATTTCCTGAAGAGCAAAGCTACAAATTGGTGCATTGCTTTGTACTGAAGCTAAAGCAATAACATTATAATTTCCTGATGTCCAAATTCAACATGTGGTATCTGACTGTGGATTTTTTCTATTGCATTTGCAATAACATTATACTGGATTTGACCCAGCAGAAATCAAGATAATCAAAGAAAATTTAGGAATCATCTCGTGCAGTGTATTCAAAACCGATTTTTAACTTTTTCCCTTGCATTCTGATTAAGAAGTAACCTCAATCAGGACACTGTCAAGTTAGTCATGCCAGCCTCGGACAGCATGTCACAGAGTTGGGTTCTCAGATGGTCTGCTTCTTGGACAGAATCAGCTCCCACCAGAAAATCATCAACATAAAGTCTGACAGGATAGCCTTCGATGCTACAGCGTGGGAAAGAACATGTGAGTTAGCCAATATATGGAGAACTTGCGTGGCTGCAAACGGCAACGATGTGATCCCAAATGTGAGGCGGATTATCCGGCAGTAGACTAGGCAGCCAGCTTCGTCTCTCAGAATGAACCTGTGAAGATCCCTATCACCTGGGTGAAGGAGAACCTCATGGAACATCTTTGAGATGTCCGCCGATAGCCCAATCTTAGGATGTCCTGGTAGAAATTGGGACCTGGAAGCAGGGTATCATTGAGCGAAGTCCCCGTGGTGGATTCGCAGAGGCATCAAAAACAGCCCTCAGTTTAGTAGTTGTGGAGGAATCCTTAAACACGGCATGCACCGGGAGAAAAAAATTGGGTCGTCGGTGTAGCTCTGATTCAGGTATGACCTCCGCGTGCCCCAGGGTGATGTATTCCCTGAGCACTGTGTCAGTGGCGGATCCAGGGGGTATCGTTAGGTTTCGGACGAAACCCCCTTTTTCAGCTCAATACTTACCTAATTTACAACTACTACTGAACTCCCAAACTGGCACAATGGAACTCCACAGAGAAACAATATCGCGACTTCTCCGCGATCAATTAAACCAAAATTGGGGCGGTCCGTCTATAGTCTATAGCTGAACACGCCCAGTATTTAGCTGTGTTTTTTCGGTTGTCAGAGTGTTTGAGTGTGGTTTGGTTAGTGGAAGTATCAGGGGCTGTATCTGTTGGCCATGTCTCAGAGAAAGTTGACCTCCTTCTTTCACAAGTTATTGTCAGTTATATAGTTCTCTGTGTTATTTGTTAATCATTAACTGATTGTAAACCAATAAATAACAATAATAATAATGATAATAGCTAGCTAACAATAATAAGATTGCAACTAACCATTATTAGGTGCTTAAATTAGATAGCCTCGTTGCAATGTATTAAGTAGTCATGCCAATTTATTTTAGGAAGAGTTCTGGAGCTGGAATTTCTGCAGACTCTTCTCCTGATAATGCTTTATCTACAAAGAGACCTAGAATAGAAGAAGGAGAATTCATTGATCTCCCTGATTCTACACCTACTTCTCCATGCTTGAGTCATCATGCCCCTGCCGATACACCAATTTCACCCCCCTCCTGCTTCTCCTACCTCTTTTTGTGGTGTTCTTTCTCCTCAAACTGCTCCTGTCCCAGGTACTCTTGCGCTAGCACCTGCGGTTTCTAGTACTTCGTTATGTAGTAGCATGAGTGAGCAACTATGTGACGATATTGAGTTGCTTCTACAGTCAACCCCTCAAACCTCTATAAGATGTTTTTCCTCAACATTAAAGTACTCTATCTTAACTAAACACTTTAAGCCTAATAGCGATTTTAAGTTTCCTAGTAGATACTTAGATGGGTGTCAGGAGTCTTGTCAATTGTCATATTTAGAGAAGAATCCTTGGTTTGTATATAGCAAAGTTGAAGATGGTATATTTTGTCTACCTTGTGTGCTTTTTGCCAATAAGGATAATTTAGGTCAGTTGGTATGCAAGAAATTTAATTCTTGGACAGCAAAAACAAGTAAATTTTCCAAGCATATTTCTACCAATTATCACCAGCTGGCAGTCACCCAGGCAGAAGCTTTAAAAAATTCACAGTTCAGACCACAATTAGCTGTTGATAATCTGCTTGTAAATAGTAGATTAAAAGAAATAACTAAAAATCATTCTATAATTAAACATATTGCAGATGCCATTCATTTGTGTGGTACACAAAGTATAGCACTTCGTGGGCATAGAGACGATAGCACAGCTGATCCAAGCAGTAACAAAGGCACCTTTTTGGCCTTACTTCAGTATGCTATACGATCAGGAGACACTGTTCTTGAAAAGCATTTCAAAGAATCTGGACGGAATGCCATTTACACCAGTAAAACTATTCAAAATCATCTAATTGAAATATTAGGAGATTATTTTAGAGACAATATAATTAGTGAAATAAAAGAAGCCAAGTTTTATTCTGTATTATGTGACGAAGTACGTGACATATCTAATAAAGAGCAAGTTTCCATCGTTTTGAGATTTGTAGATAGTAAAGATTGCATAAGAGAAGAGTTTTTAGACTTTGTAACTACTGAGAGAGTAACTGGTGAAGCTTTGGCTGCTAAGATCAAAGAAACTTTATTGAAGTATGGTCTGGATTTTCAAGATTGTAGAGGACAAGGGTATGATGGAGCCTCTAATATGGCAGCTCAACGTGGTGTGCAAGGCTTGCTATTAGCAGAAAACAGTAAGGCTACCTACATACACTGTAGTTCACATGTTTTGAACTTGTGCATTGTACAGGCTTGTAGTTTACAACCTATTCGAAATATCACAGAATCTTTAAGGGTGGCCGCACACAGCAACGCGCACTGCCTGTAGATCCGGACATTAATTTATTCCCCGCCAATACCCCACCATTTGATAATACGCGAGCAGAAACTATCGCGCAGTAGTAGCAGAAGTATACTTTGCGAAGTTGTAGTGTTTTAGTTTAGCTTCTTGTTGTCTCATATCCGTTTACAGCAACTCTCCATACGTCGTCTGAGCTCACGCAGCAAGGTGCACCAGGCTGCCTCTCCTCCTGTAGCCGTTCTCTGGACTCTGCGCACCTGAACTCAAGCGGATGGATATACCAGGCTCGATTTCTGCGGAGCGAAGACTTCCCAAGCTGCGCAGATCTAATACCTTCACCTATGGCTATCTCCAATAAACTGCTCTCTCTTCTGACTCTCTTATTATTGTTGTATTGATGTTTGTTTACTCTTGATATAGGCGGGCTCTTTTTAGAACCAATACAAACTAATTGAAAAAAAAATTGCTCGCGTACTCGTAAGTACGAGATATGGGGGTGGGGCTATTTCTTAAGAATTGCGAGTGGAATTAAAGTTCCAAATTTTGTAACAGTTTTTCTTGGAATCTAATAATGAGAACGGCACAAAAATTTTATACACGGGTAAACCAAAAAAAAATGAACTGCACCACGTTGAGAATTTTTCAATATCTTATAAATAGAAAAAAATGCGAATATATCATAAAGTAATATTGAAATGGATAAGAACTCTTTGTCTTGCAGTAGAGTATCGGCTCGGCTAGTAGTGCACCAAATTGCGGAGCTCCAACTTACCGCACCGCTCCAAAAAATTGCTACAAAGTTTTATAACCAGGCCCCGATATTTCCTCCAGATTAGCTCTAAAATTAGTGAGCGGCTCCTTCGGCAGGTACTGTGTCCTTGTGTTATAGTAGAGAAGCCCCTGTAATATACAATAGTAGTAATCGTGCATAGCAACCATCAACAAAAAATTGCGTAGGCGGTGTGCGGCCACCCTTAAAATAGTGCAAAAAGGCAAATGTTTCTTGAACGTGTAATTGATAAACGTACGAAGTTAGTTAGAGTAAAAAATTTGTGTAGAACTCGCTGGATATACCGTCATGAAGCATATGAGAGTTTTTTTGACTTGTTTAAATATCTTCATGCTGTAATGGAAGCTATAACCACTCGTGATACTACATATGGTAGTATGGACTGGGATGCTAGCACTATAGTGACTGCAACCGGTTTGCTGAAAATCTATAATAGCTTTGGTTTTATTTATGCTTTCATAGTTACTATGCATTGCATGTCAGTAATTAAACCAATTAGTATAAAACTTCAATACAAAACCAATGATCTTGCATATGCTTATATGAAAGTTCAGCATGTTATATCTGACTTGAAAGCCATGCGCTCAAATGATCAGCTCCTTCGTGACTGGTATGAACAAGCAGAAGTTTTGGCTAATGACATTGGTGTTTCACCAGAAGTTCCTAGAACTGTTGATCGTCAGCAAGGCCGAGAAAATGTGGAGTATGATTCTGCTGAAACATATTATAGAAGAATGACTGCACTGCCTTTGCTAGATCATCTGATCCAACAAATGCAGGAACGATTTGGAGAGCATCAAATATTTGGATCTGAGCTTCTTACCTTAGTTCCTTCACTATTATGTGAACAATCAGCAACTTCATTATATTTTGATAGACTAGTTGATAGATATAGAGGTGATCTACCTCAACCTGCACTTGTAGGTACAGAGATTTTTCGATGGAGAAGGAAATATGAACAGCAAAGCTCTGAAAATCGTCCATCCACTTTAAAGTTAGCCTTAGCCATGTGTGATAAGGAATTTTTCCCAAACATGTATGTGTTGTTAAGAATAGCATGCACTCTACCTGTGACATCTTGCGAGAATGAGCGCGCTAATAGCACATTAGCAAATATAAAAACTGCACTGAGGAGTACCATGGGACAGGAGCGGTTGTCATCCTTGGTCATGATGAGTATTCATAATGACATGACAATCGATTTTGATGTGATTGTTGATAGATTTAAGTTGGTGTGTAATAGAAGAATTGTTTTGTAACTAGCTAAATCATAACCTTGAAATATACTTTAAAAGTCATCAATTCTTCATTTAACTTCATTACTTATATCACTTTAATACATAGCTAATGTAAACTTCACTTATATTTAAAATTGATTTCACATCATAGACTTCAACAATCATGATATCATAATAATAGTTCTTCATTATAATAATATAAACATATTTTAATTCATCAATGTATCATAGCAACTCATCACTTTTCACTACCAGCATATCTCAAAGCACTTAACAATAGTAACAGTCATCAGTTCTTTCTTCATGATTCTTTCAAGAAACTGTAAAATTTTCTACTATTACTTATTTAGGCATAAAAATCTCTGAGTGTGTATGATTTAACTGATTAGCAAAAAAAAAAAAAAACCCTTTTAAAATTGCCGCCAGAATGGTGACAATAATACACTAGCAAAAAAAAAGAAACCCCTTTTCAAAATTTTTAGATCCGCCCCTGTGTGTGGAACTCCTCAAACCTGTCTTTAGCTTTCAGGGACCTCTCATTGGAGCAAACGTCTGAGGGCTTGAGATCTGGTGCTACCAAACTTGGGAACACCTTGCCTTCGTGGTAGCTGGATCATAAACCGACCATCCACTCGTCTGTGTGAGGAGTTGAAGTTTTGGATGACTTCGACATTCTCCAGTGGGAGCTCGGTAGATTCCATCATTTGGTCCAGTTCCCAAAGCTTTGCCAGATCATTCTGCATGTCGTCGGAAGCTGTTGTGGCTGTGAGAGTGCGGACGGTTGGGTTTCCTGTGAGTGGACCAGCAATACTCCAACCAAACGGAATTTTCAGTAGCTTGAGTCGGTTGACTTTGAGCGTTCCTTCAAACACGCAGTCATCAAAGTCTAGGTTGCCGATGAGAATGTCGACGGCTCCCCCGAAGTGTGGATCAGAAAGGGTGAGTGTTTTTATCTGTTAGAGTTCTAGGATGTCCTTTACATTGGTGGGAGGCTGGACGGCTTTCAACTTGGACACCACAGTGAAGGTGATGGGTTTGGAGGTGAATTCCTTGGTGTTGGTGACGACAGAAAACTTGCTGTGCTCCTGTCCCCGAAGTCCATTGATCTCCATAGGTTCGGGAAATCTTTGAAGCTTTAGGGTGGAGGCCAGATCATGGAGATTCCAGATCCAGAGTCTAGGATAGTTCTGGCTTGGGCAGTACGACCATTGGTCTGGAATTGTCGTGGAGGAGGTGGATGCTTTTTCCATTTACAGCCTAAAGTTGGTGAGGGCTTCACACATGAGCTGGCTAATGGCTTCATCATCCATGTAACTGGAGGATTTGCGGTTCAGTCTGGACAATTCTTTTTTAAACTTTTGGACACCTTCCCGGAATGAAGGCTTGGACGGATCTGTGAGAGCAGATAGTGAGTTCATTTCGGCACGGAGATCTGAACCAGCTTCCCAGATGTTCAACTTGTCCCTCAGTCGGTCTATCTGAAAGCTCATCATCTCGTGTGTCCCTCTCGGTTTGCTCAAGTGCTAGAGCTATGGTCACCATCAAGGGCTTCTTCTATTTGATCATGGAGGCGGTCATGTTGCTCGATCTCGCCGGCTAGGACAAGCTTCATCTGATCAAGTTCAGACTTGGGGACCTCCTTGAGAGGCTTATCAAGGCAGACAGTCAGCTTTTTCTGAATGTGCGTGATAAGCCCTCGGCGGCGAGCCCTCTTCCTCTTAAGTGACTCAACGTCGATGGGAAGTACAGAGTGAAATAACCACCAAATATCTTGAAATATTTAGAGTTATTTCGCAAGGTCATGTACATAAATGCATCATTGTGAAGATATCTAGGGTGGAATAATTCTATAATAGTTGTTTCATTTACATAATTTACTACTGTAAGGAACTTTGCTTGCATGGCTTAAATTGCCATTACATTGGTCAGTGCCTGAGATCATATCTGAGAATAGAGGTCAGCTTCCTAACTGTAGATTTTGAGTAATAATAGTTATAGTGTTTGGGTCCAGTGCTCACCTGAGCTTTAGTTAAATAATGGAAAGCTATACATTATGTAGAAATGGAATGTCTTCTAGGATTTTAAGTATTATAAAAATATATAGTATTGAACTTTTTATAATAACTCGGATTATTTATATCAGACAATTTAGCCTGTTGAACTCATTTTAATTATCATTGTGTCCATTTCATTCTCTATACAGATTTGTTTGGGCCCTGTACACCTCAAGAAATGTTTAGTGTAGACACTTCCATGACCATAAATTGTGAGTATGTTAACTGATAAATGATTTTAGGCCAATCATTTTGGTTACATAGTGTGCTTGGCAAGCAAGAGCAGCTAGGTCATATCTATACACCTTATTATTGAAAATTCATAAGTTGCAGAAGCGGTTTGAAGTTAAAGGGGCTCACTATAAAATCAACCACACAAGTCGATTCCCCCCCCCCCCCCAATTCCACCCCAGAGTGACACTATCAACCACAGTGACACCATCTGCCGAAGTTTCTACTTTCAAATTGAAAAAAATGTGACACATCTCTTCCTAACAAGCACAGAGTAAATACGAATGTTTTAACTCATTAGATCCTCAAGTAACTAAGATGGTGACCGAAAGTGTGTATATTCATGACAGAAGAGAAGGCCAAAGGCGATTAATTGGAAAAAGCGGTTGGAATCGGCACTGTAAGGCAGCTTAAGTAAGAGAGGATGGAAAAGAAGACATAAAGGCGAGTGATTAGCTAATTGTAACTAGAAAGCAGGTGGAATCGACAGTAAAGGGCGGTGGCGGTTTAAAAAACAAAGGCGAAAGTATGAAAACGAATGCAAACGTTTCACAAAGCTTAAATCCACAATTATGATAGTAGGACAGAGAGATTGAGAAGCAGGAGAGGTAGAATGAGCTGAAGAAAGGAATGGTGGGGGATAAGAAAAGCTGAAGAGAGCAGGAGAGGGAAACTTATGTAACCTTAACCCTTTCGTTCCGGATCCCGCTTTAAAGCGGGTTAAGACCGATTGACTTCTCCGAATTTTTAAAAATAGTTACTTTATAGCTAGAACCTTCAGATTGCATACACAGGTGCCCAATGCATTGGAGAAGCATCTAAAATAGCTTTCAGCCTGGACTGCTTCGACAGTACCTCACAGCAGTTGCGTTTATTTCTTCCTCGGCAAAAAAAAAAAACATCGGTTCTCCGTCGAATTTTAAAAAAAGTTACCGTCTTCACAGCATCTTCATTTATGGATCCAGTCATCTCCAGAGCTTTGTAGAAGCAGCAAAAAATTGCTTGAGCTCAGTAGCCTTCCATAACACATTGAAACAACCGCTTCTTTGCCGACCAAGACTTTGCGGTTTGACTTACTGTCTTCTCCATTTTTTATAAAATCGCCAGTTCAACTGGGGACCTCCCTATTACGTACAGTCTTAGGTAATGCTTATTACATCATAGGAAAAAAGTGAGCGTGTCGTGTGACCTCGGTAACTATGCAAAAAAAAATTTTTTTCAAAGTCATTTTTTGGAAGATGGCGTCTAGAAGTTACAATGCGGTGCAAGTTTTAGACTTGCTTGATGTTGACTCTAGCGACTCAGGATCAAGCGGAGAGAAGGGAGACTACATCTAGGGCTATAGGAGGCCCTGTATCAGGGTTGGTGGACCAGACCCCGTCAACTCTGATACTGAAAATGGGAGTCAAGAAGATGATGAGGTAAGCTTGTCTTTCTCTTGTCTTTCTCTTGAAAAATAGCAAGCTTCTGTTGTGGAAAGGACTTATTTATAGCTATATTGAGATAGAGTAAGCTGTTTAGCTATAATATTATATATATTTCATTGAGTTTTGAGATTTGAAAGTTGCTTGTGGTTTTTTGAACAAATTCAAATTTTCAAAAAAATTAAAAAAAGTTTTTACCACATATACTACTAGGACTAGATGTGAATGCAGTCACCGACCCAGATTACGCAGATGAGGGGACAGGAGCAGAGTCTTCCAGTGATGAAGGAGAGGATACGGGACCTGAGTCTTCCAATGATGAAACACGAATAGGCAGCAGGTTCCAGTGATGAAGAAGAGGAAGTGGCTCCTCCTGCTCCGAGTTCTGGACGTCCTCGCGGTCGGAGAAGGCGGGAATTGAAAAACAAGAGTCTGGTGGATGAGGTAGGGGGAGAGTGGAAGAAAGATGACAACACACCCATTGATATTCCATAATCTTTTGTGTAAAGGACCACAAACTTTGATATTTATGGCTGCTCTCCCCCCTCCCCCTCCCTGAACATCCCAAAAGTAATATGTATTGTTATTGTCGTTGTCGTTGTCTGTGTTTTTGTGTTGTTGTAGTGGAGGTGGAGCTGCACACTCGATGTATATGTGTGTGCGTGGAGTTGAAATGTTATTCTGGCGCTTCCAGATCTAACCGGGGAGGGAACGAACTCGGGGTGGGGGGGGGGGGTCTTTTCCAATCGGGGCTACTATGCCCATGTAAGTTGAATTTCATGTATGTGTGTGTGTGTGTACACCAGTCAATTTATATTATACATTTATTTTTATGATCTGTATTCACCTGTATCTTCTTTTTTCTAGTGTGTGTGTGTATGTGTGTGTGTGTGTGCATTTGTGGAATGAGAGAGAGCATCCGTGGACAAACAGTATGTGGCGCTTCCGTATACAACCTGGGAGGGAACTCTGGATCTTTTTGGATCGTGACTACTATGCCCATGTAAGTTGAATTTCATGTGTGTGTGTGTGTGTGTGGTGTGTACACCAGTCAATTTATGTATAATAAAATATACATTTATTTTTATGATCTGTATTCACCTGTAGCTTCTTTTTTCTTGTGTGTGTGTGTGTGTGTGTATGTGTGTGCATGCATTTGTGGAAAGAGAGAGAGAGCAACCATGAACAAACAGTATGTGGCGTTTCCGGATCCAACCTGAGAGAGAACGAACTCGGTGGTCTTTTTCGGTCTGTGACATCATCCATGCCTGGTAAGTTGAATTTCATTTTTTCAACTTACTGATATTTGGGTGTCCAGCTAGGGCTGGGAGAGGGGGGGGGTTATGGTACAAGAATGTCAGTGAAAAGTAATGACGGGGGAGGGGGGGGGTTATGGTACAAGAATGTCAGTGAAAAGTAATGACGGGGGGAGGGGGGGTTATGGTACAAGAATGTCAGTGAAAAGTAATGACGGGGGAGGGGGGGCTCAATTCAGCGAGGCCAGCTGTTATGTTACAAATGTCATTGTTGTCTTGTGTTTTTTTGGTATTGTATGGAGGTTCCGGATCCTATGGGAGGGATCGTTCAGTCTGTGACACCATCCATGCCGGGTAAGTTGAATTCCACGTGTGTGCTTGTACTGCTTTTCATTTTCAAAGTACACTTTATCAATACATGTTTCTCTCATGTACAGTGTAGAGTATACATACCAGGGTTCATACAGTGGGAGGCATGGCTGTGTTCCCCCCTAGAATTTTGGGAGTTGAATAGAAATGAACATTTAGGAAGCATTTATTTTTAGTCTGATATTGTATTCCATTATGTTCCTATCATGACTGAGCCATTTAGTGCATAGGACCGAACACTGATTATCAGTGTGAAGTATAGACTCGTATGCAAAGATGTGCATCAAAGTAGTGTAGGTTCCAAAAAATGGGTGTGGCGAAGTACACTCGGAGCCCCACCCCAAACAAAAATCCTGTATGAAACCGCATACAATACATCATAAAGTTGCAATTATATAGAATCATGAATAATTTGTTGTTTGTATTACAAATATCTTTGTTGTTTGTGTTTTTTGTGTATATGAAATTGTTTTGTAGTGGAGCTCGACGTCCGATGGCATACGTTCCTTGTGGACACTCATAGATGTCTCCTACATGATCACAATCAGCACCACACACAACAAACAACATATTTTATTGTTGAACTAATATAATATTGGTATATAATGCATCAAACAATATTATTTCTATTTTATTTTATTTTTTTATTGATGGGAAAAGTGGATTTTTTGGGGGGGGGGAAAATTTTTTTTTGAAGTATTAGTAGATGGCTTAAATATTATTCAATTTTCTCAATCAAAAAATGAGGGGAAATCCAAACTCTTGCTCTATTTAGTGATATATGGTTGCTATGGGGTTTTCCCAGCCAGCATCGAGTTAAAAAAATAAAACGGCAATGCTCTATTCCGCGGTAGAAAATTAGATTTTTCCGCGCGCGTCAAAACAATTCAGGAACGAGAGGGTTTTAACCAATGGTAGAGAATGATAACTGAGCAACATAACTTATGCTACTGGCATTCTTACTTGGTAATAAATCAAGTGCCACTGAGTGGTAGGGTACTTGCTGGTTATTATTACTGTGCTGAGTCAGAAATTCCCCTTAGTCATATATTATTTTGTTGTTGCTTCTATTTTTTTATAATCAATTTTATTTTTCCATATTCACTCAATAAAAAAAATTTTTTGTAAATTATTATATAATAAGAAACAAATTTAGGTCATTTTTTTCAAAAAAGTAGCCATATTTCACTCATTTTAAAAAGAGCACTGCTTTTGTAAATCGTAGATCCTCCCCTATCACTGGGTAGATGATGTCACAATATGCACATAATTCGCACACACAATTTGTGATAATGATGCTCATAAGAACTTGCTTTTAGTTTCATTATCCTTCCATAAAATAATTGCATAAGAAAATATCTAACTTTAGAAGCTGCTCATTTCCATACCTCATGGTTTATTAAATGAAACACATTTGAATTTGTAAATTGAAACTAAATCTCATAAGGTGTATCAGTAAGAAACAACACTTAACACTTGAGGCTCTCACTTGGTAACATCACAACAGATAGTCTATTGAAGAAAAGAAATTACATTTGTTAAAGCATTTTAACAAGATTCAAGAATGGAGGAGGCCAGGCAGTGAAGTTCTGGTATCTGAGCTAACTTTCCCTGTGACCAATTAGGTTTTTATGTCAAGTAATCCAGTTCTTGCCTTCACACAATTTAAATTGAGTCTTAAAATATACACATGTGGAGAGACACCCACCAGTATAAACATCATGCAACTTATTAAATAAATTGAATTGTTGCATATAACTGTGTGTGAGAGAGGGAAACATGTGTTGTGCAGTGTGGATGACATGTGAATTAGTATGGTTTAATTCAGTGTATTCAATGTGAGTGTGTGTATGTGTTTGTGCTGGCTATGTGGTGTAGTGGTCGTGTCCTTTGGTTCAGGGCTACCTCCCACCTGCCCCACCAGTGATTGGATACCTGGCATTTGCTGGGGGTGCTAAATCAAGGCCTTTTCTCATGAAACAGCATCATGTTGTAGACATGTAGAGCAATTAGAACATTGTTGTAGTTACATGGCTGTATCTATGCTAATTGTGAATAAAGTTTAGTCATGTTGCATTCATAGTTATAGAGTGCATTTTTTTGTTTTGGTCCTTTGTGGTCATGCATTTTCTATAAAAGTTTCAGCTATTTTCATGTTGAGCATTTTTGTATTCCCTGTTTTGTCACTGTCCATGAGTGTATGCTGCAACTTCTTCTATTAAAGTTTAATTCTACTAAGTGAATTAGGAAAGAATCTTGCTCAGGGGCTAGAGAAGAACAGCACACAATCTGATGGCAGCTTGTTCTGACTACCTGTGCGCCCACACAACTGGTGTAACTAATAAGCACTAAAGAGGATTACATATCTAATAGTGACTGGGTATGTCATGTTGACCGCAATAATTTTACTAAGATTTTAATGATAGATAACTAATAACCTCCCTCTCCATCGGGCTTCACTCTCAGTTTCGGGACGGTTATCAGCGACAATTCCTCAAATCCATGGTTTAACTCTTACATATATAATATATATATATTCGAGCTAGATATTTATTTTCAATGTTATTTTTAGGTAGTGACCCATGGCTTTGATCATACACTGTATGTATTGGCAAACACATTATCTCCTGTGATGCTAAAGTACTTATAGCAACTAGCACAGCTAAACTGCTTTTTAAGTTTTTACACCTACCTTCCCCTCCCGAAGCCTACCCAGGTCAGAGCAGCTCTAAAGTAACACCTGGATGTGTGGGGAGCCCTTAGAGAGTTTTACAGCCAACTATACACTTTACCAAACCTAGTACACACTACTGCAATTAAGATATCTAGCATAGAATAAACCACTTATAAAATTTTGTCAGAGTGATATAGCAAGATATCTCAGGCTATATTATCACTGCATCAGGCTCTTTTGAAGATAAATTAGCCTGCTCTTGATATTTTTGCCATGTCGCACTCTGACTCATGTAATATGCATCATATATATATAATTATTATACATTTCGCACTAGTTATCTTCAAAATAGTATTTTTAGTGTGACCCTGAGAAATACTTTAGGATATCAGTTTTACCCACAAAAACTCTAGCAGTTAATAGCAAGAGGTCTAGCATATCAGCGTTTTTTGTTATGTTTTGTTTTATCGCTACCTTACTCTATGGAAGCCCTCCAAACAAGGCCAGAGAAGCTGCTAAAATATTACCTGGAGGTGTGGGGGCCCAATGAATTTTTTTTACAGCTTACTTTGAGCCATGAGTTACCACCTAGTACAAACTACAGCATTCACGATTAGGTCCTGCCAGATTATGCAAGCATTTGTTTTAACACAACAGGAATGAACAGAATAGTGGAATAGAATAAAGGTGAATTTAAGAGAATAATAAGAGCAAACTTGCTGATCACAATAATGCTGGAGGTGTGGCATCTCTTACTAATCAACATACAAATCATGATGAAAAAAAGTAGCAGCTTCGGCTTTATCTTAACTAACTGCTCTTTAAGTATTAATTAACCACATCACATGCATAGTATAATACAGCACGAGAATTATTAGTGCAAGAAGTTCTGACGAAAAGGACAGAATGCCACAACACATTTGTAAATATTAATTCTAATAATATAATGTACATAAACAGTTGGTTGATAGTCTACAAAGGAAGCACACTTGTGTAACTAAATCAACTGTGAGTCCCAAACATTACACTGTTTCATAAACTGCTAGTGATTCACTTGGTATGTTATTTGATATTTCACCATATGCTGCACAGTTGCTTAACTTTATGTCTCCGTATGTGGCACAGGTAGTCATTGCCATATCTTCTGGTTTGGAACTACTGCTTTGATTCATTTCAATATCCTCATATTTATCACTATTTTGCATGCTCTTCTTTACATGATTATCTGATGAGCCATTTGATGCTAATCTAGTAACACAACAACATATATATAATACTGATATGACATGGTGGTAGTATATGCATAACATTTCTGAATTGATTCCATTCTTATTTGTAGAAAAGATGAAACAAATGTGTACATAATTTCCTATGACTCAACTTATTCAGGAATTATTAATTTTACAAATTATATCTACTTTTTTATGATGCTTTAGAAAGTAACATTGATTATCACATGTTAATGATCTGAATAATATGATTTGCAGAATCTAAAGAATTATGAGTTATTACAACACTAATTTTCAATTCTTTAAACTACAAAAGTTTGGAAAGAAACTTTATGCTAAGTAATTTAATATTACAATCATTATTATTATATTTAACTTTGCCAAAATGGCACACTCGTTATTATTACATTTAACTTTGCCAAAATAATATTAGTATCTACTATAAACTTACTTAACTGCTTTATATTTTATGCAGATCAGCAATATGACTAGAGTCATAATCATAATAGCTACTACTACAGCAGATGTCACTACAGCACCAATGATTACACTAGAATTTCCTGGAAAACATACATATATGACATAAATACGAGAAATTCATTTTTTTTACAATAATAAACTTACAAATGGAAACTTAAAATACTTCATATAAATGAATCTTCTATTAGTGTTTCATAAATTAATACAAGTTATTATGCTGTGTACAATTAAGATTGTAAAATATTCATGAATTAATTGATTGATGCAATCGAGAGTTGCTATTTGATAATTTTCTGGTCCCCTGAAAATATTTCAATTTTTATTAATTAATCTTGTATTGATACCTGTATGGAAGATTCCTTCATTGTATTGTGTCGACAATATTGCTATCGAGCTGTCATCTCCATTTGCATTACTGATATTTGTGCTGTGTGTTGAATACATGAACGTCATTGGAGTAGAATCAAATCCTACAAAAAGTTTACATTTTTTTGTAGATATGTGTGTAACGTTGTATACACTATTAGTATTATTTTCATGTTGGTGGCCCCGCAGCCCCAGCAGAATTTTAGCTGCTGTTTTGACCTGGATGGATAGTTTTTTTTTCTTTTTTTTTTCTTGAGAAAGCGGTATCTATAAAAAAAACTGGAAGTGGTAAGCTTGTGTGTTACTACCTACTATAATGGTATTTGAAACTTTAGCTATTCAGGTATTTGAAGGGAATGAGCTAACCAATTCAGTGCTGGTAGCACCATAAACATCATTAGTTACCTCAATGTCAGTGAAGATATCTAGCACTATGCCACTATTACTTCCATAATAAAATAACACAACACATAATATTTCATGCATGCCATACATTTTTGCTTAAGATACATAAAATATTATTCACTTAATACAGAAGAATATCACAAGTCTGTTAGCTTAGTATTTACACGACTGCCGCAGGCACAAACATAGATATATCTAATCAGTTGGGTGATTTTCTTCAGAATCCAATGAATAATAAATTTATTATGTACTACTCATGTGAGTATGCCAGAGTAAAGAGTTTCTAGTGCAATAAATACTTGTATAGCCTGGTGGAGGATGTTATAATAACCCAATGGGAGAACTCTGAACACAGATGATATGGGAAAACATTGCCTTAAGCCACATCCTGTTTACTTTAATGCATATTTTAAGTGGCAGCAGGTATCAGGCCCTTACATAAAAAAATATCATTATACATGTAGACTAAGTTCTATCTGTATACTTGTCCAGTAATTTTATGACAAGAAAAATATTTAAACCCTAAAATAATTACTATACTGGTTTTCTGATGGATTGTGGTACAGTTCCACATCATCATGTTCTACATACTAAAAAATTATTAAATCAAGCCACTAGAAAGGTGCTACTTTGGTAGTATTTGTCAATAAGCTCATTAAAAATTCATGAGATGTCATTTACTAGTAATTTCAGGCAATAGTGAAACAAAGTGAAGTTATGGCCGATACCATCAAATTTCTTAGCCTATTTAATACATGTAAATGCACAAAGCAATACAGTGAAAATCAATTTATGCATTCATAAATCTGTCAGTCTATTGTACATGTATGCATTATTGAAATTCTTGCTGTTAACAGTGACCACAGACAATTACAGGGAGAGTAAAAGAGGCATCATTGGATAGCTATAGTTATTTATTCATCCCCAATATGTGACGTCCCTGCCACCTTTCTGCTCAATCCAGACTATCAATGGCTGTCCTGTTTGATCAAACTGGACAGCCATTGCTTTCTTTCCGAGGCTATTAATGGTAGCTCCTGAATGATGTAGTGTAATAAATCATGACAGAATGTTTGATCTTTTTTGACAAGAATATGGAATGTTTCCTTCATAACCACTCAATACCAAAAATTCTTAAGATTATGTCACAAAACACAAATTATCCATTGATATTGTACACTTTGTACCTTTCCCTCGGTGTCTGAGTGAAACTAAAGACTCTTGTAGTCTGCATTGGTATGGTGCTAAGTAGCCAGTAATTATATTGTCAACATTGCCAGCTGCAAACAGTAATATTGTATCTTTAACATTGATATCTTCTAGCACTTTTGAAGCAACAAATCTGCAGCCTTCTCTGTATGAGTAACAAAGACACATTGCACTAGGAGTCTCGACATGAACTTTGAACAATACAAATGCTGTGTCTGCAAAATATGACCAATTACTTTAGAGCAGGGACACAACATGGCGAAGTTGCTTGAAATATGGCTTGCCCAATACTAGCAAATTTACACTTTTCACATAAACATAAAAATAATTAAAAAAACACAATGTTGCAAGAATATAGTCTAGAGCAGAATAAAGTCTTAGAAATCAAAGCCAAGATATTCTTTGGTGTCGTATGGAACACTTCGGTTAATGTCACTTGGTGCATCAATAAAAACTAATTATGTATATAATTATATCTTTATAGTGGTTATAGCAAGAATGAAAATGTGAAATCTGGTAGAAAGTGCAAATATTAAATTTCAGAAATTTTATCATTGCACATTAAGTTACAAAAACAGATTGGTATAAAAGGATTAATTTTTTATATAAATGAGAAAAAAATAGCATATATTTTTAAAGAACATGAAGCACTCTTCTTCATTTTAATAATGTATTGCCTAACACTTGAGAATTTTAGATGTACATTAATAAATTGAACAATGCAAGTACGTAAAGTAGAATTTGAAATGGAGCGGCAAACAATTCTTGGCATTTTAACGGAGAAAAATAGGCATGCTAAATACCATGTAAACTATCTAGTTTTTCATCAACAGTAAGAAAATTGGAATAATATAACCTTTTCACAGTTTGTTTTATGAGTATCATGTTAATTTAATTCCTTATTTTGATATTTTATTGATATTTTAACAATCACTTCTAAAATTCTTGGATAGGAGTGTGGGTGTTTAACAATAACATCTTCTAAAATTCTTGCGGAGGGGTGGGGTGTTCAGATTGTTTCTCAGTATCAAATAAAAGTATCCACACAGTAGTAGCAGGTGCCAGTTATCTGATAGTATAATGTGATAAAAAAAATAAATGTGAAATATAACTTATTGACTTGTAAGCTGCCAAGCCACCTAAAACATCTATACTTTTCATAAAGGCAGTATTTATAATCATTTAAAGCTTAAGAATCAAAGTTTCCAGTGGTTTCAATTGTCTCTCTAAATTGAATAAAAAATATTAGCCTAGCAAATTATACCTCACAAACATTAATGAGCTTATGGACAAATACTACCTAATAATAAACACATTTGAATTGTTTAGATTATGGTAGATTTTTTGTATGTTGAAGGTGATGTGGAACAGTACCATAAATCCATCAAAAAAACTTTCGTAACCATTATTTTAGGGTCAATCCTTAAAATGATTGTAATAATACCTTCTTAGTGTTAATATATCATGAATACTGAAGAAAGTAATGCATGCTAAGTAATGTAATATACTCACTAGACATAATGTAAATGCTGGCACTGACAGTATCCCCTCTAAAATTTGGAACTTCACATTTATATAATCCCAGTGGTTCCACTGGGTTGCCTCTTTTCACTAGTCTGACTTCTCTTTGAAATACAGTTCGAACAAATGTATTGTTAGTACTGGCATCCTGACTATTATGAATGACTTGAGAATTGTCTGGATAGAACCAGTCACCAATAGGACCATTACCATTGTTGTCACTACTTCTACAGCATTCAGTGTTAATATTATCAGTATTACATATCAGAGCAGCTCCACGATCATTACGATCAATCACGTGAGGACCTATGTCCTCTATGTACACTGTTTCGTTGGGACAATATACGGTGCCATTCAAAGTAAAGTACAAGTCATCTTCTGGTGGACCTGATGAATATAAAGTTATATTATATTATTATGATTGCCTTATTTATAAAATACTAAAAATGAGTTCACATTGACAAAGCTTAGTTTAAGGCATATAGCTAGTTAGCAATAAAGAAGTGGAGGGGGAAACTCCCAATTCAAGTAATTTAAACTAATTTTAATTTAGATATTCTAAACATGAGCATATTGTACATAAGGGATGCAGGTACCCACATATTCCAGAAAGCCATTCTATTTTCTTTAATAACATATTGCTTTCAAAATATTAATGGAAAATTAACCACTCTTTTGCGTTCCTTGACTACTCATCCTTAATGCAGTAAATGACATTGTTTGAACTATCCCATTAGGAGTTCTTCCGTCCTGATAAAGATTAGTCATTAATTAGCCATTTCCAATATCTTATCCTACTTGCAAGTTCGTTTATCTACACCTTATTATGGAACTCTCACTCTCCACGTACTACACAGAGTCCCCAGGACTTGAAACATAGTAAGCAACGCTGTCCTTGATCATCTTAGAAATTATCTTAGAAGGTGGGCAGCTAAATAAAATTGCAATTAAGCTTACCTTGGGAGGAGACAACAGAGTTCATAATAAAAAAGAAAACCAGAACAGACAGCAATATCTGGCCATAAAAAAAGAAGAAGAAATTTTAGAAGTAAACTGCAACAGCTTCCTTAACTCAGCCAGAGATATATTACAGTAAACGGTAATATATCCCTGACTCAGCACAGCAATACCAATGTAATGTCCCGTGATTCTATCCAGTGGAGCTATTTTTGGGGGGAATTATTAGAGAATGCTCACTAATGTACTCTGCCGTAGCCAGCGGTTTGGTAGAAAGTCTGGTTACGCAGGACTATTGGTCACTGGGCTTGAACTTTTCTGATCTCCGTGTAATTTCACTGAATGCGAGAGGGTGCTGGTTATAAAGTCCTCTTTATTTCCTACTATTGCTGAGGTAATGGTGTAATGATGTAAGTTAATAATATTAACCACAAAAGAACTTTCAGTATAAGCAAAGTATGCTTTGCTGTCTTCTTTCATTCTGGAATGTAATGAGGAAAACTTAACAAAATGAAATACTGCATTTTGTATGTTGAAGGTAATGTGGAACGGTACTATAAATCAATCAAAAGCCTTTAGTAGCAATTATTTAAGGGTCAATCGTTAAAATGACTGGAATATACCTTCTTAGTGTTACTGTATCATGAATACTGAAGAAAGTAGTGCATGGTAAGTAATGTAGTATACTCACCAGACACAATGTAAATGCTGGCACTGACAGCTTCACCTCTAGAATTTGGAACTTCACATCTATACAATCCCCGTGGTCCAGTTGGACTGCCTCTTTTGACTAATCTGACTTCTGTTTTAAATCCAATTCGAACAAATGTATTGTTAGTACTGGCATCCTGACTATTATGAATGACTTGAGAATTGTTCGGATAGAACCAGTCACCAATAGGACCACTACCATTAATGTTGTCACTACTTCTACAGCATTCAGTGTTAATATTATCAGTATTACATATCAGAGCAGCTCCACGATCATTACGATCACCCACATGAGGACCTATGTCCTGTATAAAAACTGTTTCATTTGGATAATAAACACTGCCATTCAAAGTAAAGTACAAGCCATCGCTGGTGGACCTGGTGAATATAAAGTTTTATTATATTATTATGATTGCCTTATTTATGAATGTACTAAAAAATGAGTTCACATTGACAAAGCTTAGTTTAAGGCATATAGCTAGTTAGCAATAAAGAAATGAAGGGGAAAACTCCCAATTCAAGTAATTTAAACTAATTTTAATTTAGATATTCTAAACATGAGCATATTGTACATAAGGGATGCAGGCACCCACATATTCCAGAAAGCCATACTACTTTCCTTAATAACATGTTGCTTTCAAAATAATAATGGAAAATTAACCACTCCTTTGCATTCCTTGACTACTCATCCTTAATACCGTAAATGACATTATTTGAACTATCCCATTAGGAGTTCTTCCGTCCTGATAAAGATTAGTCATTACCCCTTTCACCGGTAGATTTTTAAAAAGAAAATATGTAAATAGATTTAAAAAATCATAACAAATTAAACATTGAAAAAAGTACCTAGCAACCATATATATTCATGTAGCACACTAGTTAGGAACTTTGAAAAACCGCATGTATGTCGCCTAGCAACAAACCACAAATTTTTTATTAATGTTTCATAATATTTACTGAATTATTTTAATATAAAAGTGATAATATGTTGATTATACAATTAGATTTACATCTAGATGATTGGATTATATTTATAATGAAAAATCAAAAGTTTTACAAAAATGTTGCCTATAATGAAAAATCTGTAAGAGTATATTAAAAAAAACAGTTACATTCAGGTGCAACACGTAACTAGACCTTGCAAAAGGAGCATTGAATACGAGATTACTATGCTCTATTAGCTAAACCTAGAACTAACTATCCTTGCATTGCTAAGCACAGCTATCTAAGGCATGCCCAGTGTTTATGACACCTTCAGCATCTGAAGATTCAGACCCATTGCAAGTACTATCATCAGAAGAATGCACAGCATCTTCTAAAGCTTCCACTTCCCTAACAGTAACTGTTGGAGATCCAATGAAAGCAAAAATATCTGTACTGCTCTCTTGCAAGTCCCTTTCATCGCTCTCCGCTTCAGATAATCCAAACTTGTCGTCGAGCAACAAACTAACAACACCGTCTGCACTCAGGCACGAAGCCATACTACTGCTGAGTAGGCTAATAAAATTGGACCAAATAGTACGTCACGGTTTCCTTAGTTACCGTGTACCTGCGCGTTAATAAAAATTATATGCAACAAGACTAAGCTTAAGCTCTATTTTGGTGTTTAAAACAAGTCGATAGCGTGAGCGGTTCATTTTTTATACTTTATTTTTGTGTCGATGGGTACCTCGACCGCCATATGGCGGTTATACTGGTGAAAGGGTTAATTAGCCTTCTCCAATATCTTATCCCTATGTGCAAGTTCGCTTATCCACGCCTTATTATGGAACTCTTACTCTCCACGTACTACACAGAGTCCCCAGGACTTGAAACTTAGTAAGCAACGCTGTCCTTGATCATCTTAGAAATTATCTTAGAAGGTGGGCAGCTAAATAAAATTGCAATTAAGCTTACCTTGGGAGGAGACCAGAGTTCATAATAAAAAAGAAAACCAGAACAGACAGCAATATCTGGCCGTAAAAAAAGAAGAAGAAATTTTAGAAGTAAAGTGCAACAGCTTTCTTAACTCAGCCAGAGATATATTACAGTAAACGGTAATATATCCCTGACACTCAGCACAGCAATACCAATGTAATGTCCCGTAATTCTATCCAGTGGAGCTATTTTTGGGGGGAATTATTAGAGAATGCTCACTAATATACTCTGCCGTAGCCAGCAGTTTGGTAGAATGTCTGGTTACGCAGCACTATTGGTCACTGGGCTTGAACTCCGTGTAATAATATATTTCACTGAATGCGAGAGGGTGCTGGTTATAAAGTCTCTTTATTTGCTACGATTGCTGAGGTAATGGTGTAATGATGTAAGTTAATATTATAATATTAACCACAAAAGAACTTTCAGTATAAGCAAAGTGTACTTTGCTGCCTTCTTTTATTCTGGAATGTAATGAGGAAAACTTAACAAAATGAAATACTGCATTTTGTATGTTGAAGGTAATGTGGAACGGTACCACCATGAATCAATCAAAAACCTTTGTAGCAATTATTTTAGGGTCAATCGTTAAAATGACTGGAATATACATTCTTAATGTTAATGTATCATGAATACTGAAGAAAGTAGTGCATGGTAAGTAATGTAGTATACTCACCAGACACAATGTAAATGCTGGCACTGACAGTTTCACTTCTAGAATTTGGAACTTCACATCTATACAGTCCCCGTGGTCTAGTTGGACTGCCTCTTCTGACTAATCTGACTTCTCTTTGAAATAAAATTCGTACAAATGTATTGTTAGTACTGGCATCCTGACTATTATGAATGACTTGAGAATTGTTCGGATAGAACCAGTCACCAATAGGACCATTACCATTGTTGTCACTACTTCTACAGCATTCAGTGTTAATATTATCAGTATTACATATCAGAGCAGCTCCACGATCATTACGATCAACCACATGAGGACCTATGTCCTGTATTAAAACTGTTTCATTTGGATAATAAACACTGCCATTCAAAGTAAAGTACAAGCCATTCGCTGGTGGACCTGGTGAATATAAAGTTTTATTATATTATTATGATTGCCTTATTTATGAATGTACTAAAAAATGAGTTCACATTGACAAAGCTTAGTTTAAGGCATATAACTAGTTAGCAATAAAGAAATGAAGGGGAAAACTCCCAATTCAAGTAATTTAAACTAATTTTAATTTAGATATTCTAAGCATGAGCATATTGTACATAAGGGATGCAGTCACCCACATATTCCAGAAAGCCATACTACTTTCTTTAATAACATGTTGCTTTCAAAATAATAATGGAAAATTAACCACTCCTTTGCATCCTTGACTAGTCATCCTTAACCAATTACTGGCCAAATACGTAATTTTGCGTACTTCCGTATTTTGTCCCCGAAAGGCCAAATACGCAATTCTGCGTACAAGAAAAAGGGTAATAACTATCTGCCTACAACTACATACCTGAATCTACCAGTTATCTATCATTGCATCTCAGGTTTGTATAGTAGTATAGCTATCTGTACAGCATATCTACAAGTGTGGTTACAATATAAAATTTATCAGATAAACCTTGCTACAAAACACTTCAAGTTTATCAAATATTCTCATATAAAATTGTATAACAAGAACTATAATTCATGATTATTTTGATACTTTAAGTTATGCTGCAATGATAGCTTAAGTCTTCTGGAGAAGTTTATTGATTCTACTGTGGATTCAGGACTCCAAAGATGCAGGAAACACAAGAGTACCTCCAATTTCCAAGCTGATCCATAACTTTGGAATATTAGTAGTATTGTAAAGTTCATAATTACCTGGAATATATAAAAAGAACACAAGAATGTCACAGAGTGACTTATTAATGAATTAAAGTCGATATCATTGGCTAGATTTGGATGTTTTTATTCTTACTAATATAAATCTGAAAATGGCGTGTGTTTTGTTTCCTAACAATTCACCTTTATAAGTTGCTGTTAGTGTCAATTCTTGCGTCATTCATAACCATTACTCAAATCTCTAAACTTGTCTTCTATTGTAAGCTCATAACTAGGTAGTGAAACTAAGCAACTCGAAGTGGCACCCCAAGGATGCTACGAGATACAAAAAATTTTCGTAACCTTAGGCGTCCTCCCATCCACTGTCAAAAACTGGAGCGCGCAGGACTTTCAATCCATTGAGCAATAGCGAGAGCCCAGCGGCTGATCAATAGAAACTTTATGTCCAGGACGGATTGTTTCTCCGCTACAAAGTCAGAAAGTTGCTTCTCCAGTAAGGGTTACTTCCGGCGGAAAAAAAAACGGCGGCTCGCGGCACCGCGGTTAAGTAATAATTCGGCCGGTAATCGGTTAATACCATAAATGACATTGTTTGAACTATCCCATTAGGAGATCTTCCATCCTGATAAAGATTAGTCATTAATTAGCCTTCTCCAATATCTTATCCCTACGTGCAAGTTCGCTTATCCACGCCTTATTATGGAACTCTTACTCTCCACGTACTACACAGAGTCCCCAGGACTTGAAACATAGTAAGCAACGCTGTCCTTGATCATCTTAGAAATTATCTTAGAAGGTGGGCAGCTAAATAAAATTGCAATTAAGCTTACCTTGGGAGGAGACCAGAGTTCATAATAAAAAAGAAAACCAGAACAGACAGCAATATCTGGCCGTAAAAAAAGAAGAAGAAATTTTAGAAGTAAACTGCAACAGCTTTCTTAACTCAGCCAGAGATATATTACAGTAAACGGTAATATATCCCTGACACTCAGCACAGCAATACCAATGTAATGTCCCGTGATTCTATCCAGTGGAGCTATTTTTGGGGGGAATTATTAGAGAATGCTCACTAATGTACTCTGCCGTAGCCAGCGGTTTGGTAGAAAGTCCGGTAACGCAGGACTATTGGTCACTGGGCTTGAACTTTTCTGATCTCCGTGTAATTTCACTGAATGTGAGAGGGTGCTGGTTATAAAGTCCTCTTTATTTCCTACTATTGCTGAGGTAATGGTGTAATGATGTAAGTTAATAATATTAACCACAAAAGAACTTTCAGTATAAGCAAAGTATGCTTTGCTGTCTTCTTTTATTCTGGAATGTAATGAGGAAAACTTAACAAAATGAAATACTGCATTTTGTATGTTGCAGGTAATGTGGAACGGTACTATGAATCAATCAAAAACCTTTAGTAGCAATTATTTTAGGGTCAATCGTTAAAATGACTGGAATATACCTTCTTAGTGTTACTGTATCATGAATACTGAAGAAAGTAGTGCATGGTAAGTAATGTAGTATACTCACCAGACACAATGTAAATGGTGGCACTGACAGCTTCACCTCTAGAATTTGGAACTTCACATCTATACAATCCCCGTGGTCCAGTTGGACTGCCTCTTTTGACTAATCTGACTTCTGTTTTAAATCCAATTCGAACAAATGTATTGTCAGTACTGGCATCCTGACTATTATGAATGACTTGAGAATTGTTCGGATAGAACCAGTCACCAATAGGACCATTACCATTGTTGTCACTACTTCTACAGCATTCAGTGTTAATATTATCAGTATTACATATCAGAGCAGCTCCACGATCATTACGATCATACATATGAGGACCTATGTCCTGTATAAAAACTGTTTCATTTGGATAATAAACAGTGCCATTCAAAGTAAAGTACAAGCCATCCGCTGGTGGACCTGGTGAATATAAAGTTTATTATATTCTTATGATTGCCTTATTTATGAATGTACTAAAAATGAGTTCACATTGACAAAGCTTTATAGTTTGAGGCATATAGCTAGTTAGCAATAAAGAAATGGAGGGGAAAACTCCCAATTCAAGTAATTTAAACTAATTTTAATTTAGATATTCTAAACATGAGCATATTGTACATAAGGGATGCAGGCACCCACATATTCCAGAAAGCCATACTACTTTCCTTAATAACATGTTGCTTTCAAAATAATAATGGAAATTTAACCACTCCTTTGCATTCCTTGACTACTCATCCTTAATACCGTAAATGACATTATTTGAACTATCCCATTAGGAATTCTTCCGTCCTGATAAAGATTAGTCATCAATTAGCCATCTCCAATATCTTATCCCTACTTGCAAGTTCGCTTATCCACACCTTATTATGGAATTCTCACTCTCCACGTACTCCACGTCAGCTCGCCTCAATGGTGGAGCAGCTAAATAAGAATGTAATTAAGATTACCTTTGGCGAAGACCACTGAGTATACAGCGAATGAGAAAACTAGAACAGACAGCATTATCTGACAGTACAAAAAAAAGTAAACAGCACAGCTTCTTAGCTTAGCTTAAAACGCCAACGCAAAGTCCAGGGTGATTCCCTCTCCTGCGGGGATTTTTTTTTCCACGCAATTAGCCAGTGGTTCGGTAAGGGTATTACTAGGCTAAACTCACGGTTTGTCTGGCGGAGCCCAACACACGGAGCTATTAGTCTGGCATAGCCCGACACATGGAGCTATTAGTCTGGAGTAGCCAGACCCTTTACCGAACCGCTAAGCTGGGAATGGTCTGGGGACGACATGGCCAAACCAGGAATAGCCCTCCTCAACCACAAATAGAAATTCCTGTACTTGTTCACCCTTTCTGGCCCTGATCATTATTGTATAAGTTAGGGTACTGTAAGTGAATAGTTATAGCTATTATAACAAAATAAAGACTAGCTACACCAAGAGCAAATATAACATGTTTGTATACCTTTATCATGTGCTGTAACTAATGAGTTCTCAGTACTCAAAGAATCACAAGTAGCTAATAGTAACTAGGTACATGTCATGTTGACTGCAAAATAAGTTACAATAGGACAGTGAGTACAGTAACCTACATCTAACTAGTTATAGGTTACCTTTTGTCATGACATCAAACCTTGACACATGAATAAACAACGGATTATCAGTATTGTATTTGTATGGGCATCATATATCTATAGTTAAAGTTTGAGGTTGATGTATGTGGGTTTAGTTCACTTGTTTTCCACAGGAATTGTAGTTGGTCAGTGCTAATTGTCGCATTCCATTTGGGATGTAATTTCGACGGTAATTGATCTCTAATACCCAACTTCATGTGCTGAGTTTATAGTTTGTTGTTGTTGCTTTTGTTTTGTTGTTGTTTTGTAGCAAAACGGTTACTATGACAATTAATTCTAAACAGGTCTTCTCAAGTGGTCTAGTTGTACTATTGTACTGGAGCAAATACATGTGTGCTTGCTATCTTCAGTGTTTGGATATAACCAGGTCTTCAATATCTAATAAGACCATTAGCTACTATTAAAGTAATAGCTATAGTATCTACTATTAAATTTCTACTGGTAGCTAGCAACTCTGAATTTCATGACCACCAATTTTCAAACTATATTATTTTTATACTGTCCCATTGAATTTTCTTCCATTTAAGTCACAGTACAGAACAGATAGGTAATGGTTCTGAAGTAATTAATACTATTTAGAGGAAGCCAAAACAAAAAGCTTGCAACCACTAATGTCTGTGCTGTCCAAAATTTTCAAGCACCTGCTTGATTATTTACTTTGGACATAATAGGTATTTTGCTGGGACTAGATAACTTTGCTGGAACATGCTAAATGTTTTGTTATGATGTGATGGTCCTTGTAGTGACAATGGACATTGAACTATGTTGTGTTTGTCATCTTCGTCTAGTCAGCCTGCTGACCTCAAGATTGTAATTGTATGGAGCGTTGCCACCACGCGGTGATTTTTGTATCTTTGTGTGTTTCATGACTTTAGTCTATAAAGCGTTTTATAAATAAAGGTTTTTGTATAGCTATGAATCAGATACATGTGGCAATGAGAATTATGGCTACTCATGGCATGCTAGGACCTTTCAACTTAGATTCTGGAGACTGGGCGTCTTACATTGAAAGTACGGAGTTGTACTTCACAGCAAACGACATCTATCAGCGATAATTCCTCGGAATCCATGGTTTAACTATTACATATTAATATGTATAAATTCCAGTTAGATATCTTTTCAATTTTATTTTTAGGTAGTGACCCATGACTGTGCTCACACACTGTAAAGGCAAGCTCATTACCCCTAGCCCAGCTTATCTGCTTTTTGAGTTTTTTTACAGCAGACTTCCTCTACTGAAGCCTACCCAGGTCAGAGCAGCTCTAAAGTATCATCTGGATATGAGGGGGTGCCAGCTAGAGAGTATTACAGCCAACTTTACACTTTACCAAACCTAGTACACACTACTGCAGAATATCTAGCATAGAATAACCACTCATTACATTTTGTCAGAGTGATATAGCAAGATATTTCATTCTCACACTTTATTCTCACTTCATCTGGCTCTTAAAAATTAATTAGCCTGCTCTTGAAATATTATTTCACCTTATCACACTCTGACTCATGTAATAAGCATCATATACAATATATATTTATATATTTCATGCTAGATATATACCTTCAAAATAGTATTTTTAAGTTGTGACCCTGAGAAATAGTTCCGGATATCACAAGGCTTTACTCTCAAATACTCTAGTAATTAATATCAACAGGACTTGCTTACCAGTTTTTTGTTCCGTTTTGTTTTTACCGCTACCTTCTGCTAGGCAAGCCTACCCAGCCAGGCCAGAGAATCTGCTAAAGTATTACCTTAAGGTGTGGGGGGCCCCAATGAAAACTTTTAAAGCTTATACATATACAGCATTCAAGATTAGGTCCTGCCAGATTATGCAAGCATTTTTTTTTAATAAAGTAGGCATGAATAAAATAGTGGAATAGAATGACAGGTAAATTTAAGCAGAGCAAAAGTTGCTGATCACAATAATGCTGGATGTGTGTCATCCCTTACTAATCCACATACAAATCATGCCAAGGCAAGATGAAGACATGAAGGTAGCAGTTTCAGCTTTAAAGTTGGCACAGTTAGTAGTGGAACAGCAGCCACAGTTATTATCTTAACTTACTGCTCTTTAAGTATTAATTAACCATATCACATACGTAGTATAATACTGCACAAGAATTATTAGTGTGAGAAGTTCTTATTAAAAGGACAGAATGCCAACAAGTATATTTTGGTTTGGAGTTATTGACAGCTGCAGCTGGGTTGAACTGATCTGGGATAACTCAATACCACAGAGTATCCTCACATTTGTACAATCATATCAGCAAACTTAGAGTGACCAAAGGATTAAAATGGCAAGTTTAGTTTCAACTGGAATATAATGAGACGAAGTAGAAAGATTAAAACCATTATATAGATTTCTTGTCAAAAGAGTAGTCATGCAAAGAAAGGATTTAGCACACAAAGATTCTCTGGTGAGAAGAAAGTGATTTGAGACTACAAAATTTAAAACATCTTTTAACTTGCATGAAAAAATATTTTTTCCCATATTCTAGCATTTTCAATTAAAGCTTCTCATTCAATACTTATGAATTGATATTGAAATAAAAATATATGACAAAATAACAAGGCCAGGGTTTATTAGAATTGCAGCATTAGAAGCAACAATGATATATAAATTTGAGTGTAAGGTCATTTGCAACTGTTTTCATTATAAGATGCTTCACTTACATTTAAGTTAGTAAATACTGTAATATTCATTTTAATAATAATTAAAAAGATATAATTTTATTAATTCAAAACACGTTACAATGAATATAGCAGCAGGTGTACAAGTGATAAAATATTTATACTAATAATATAATGTACATAATTATTTTATTATTTTATTATAATTACATTCACTTTCTTTATTTATTTATTATTTACTTGTTTTGTTTGACTATTTTATTATTATTATTATTATTATTATTGTTGTTGTTGTTGTTGTTACTGATGTTGTTATTTATTTATTTAATTATTTATTTTTGTAATTGCATGATCTTTTGCCTTGCCAGCACTTTATTTTTGCATTGTTCAAAATAATATGTACATAATCAGTAGGTTGAAAGTCTACCAAAGAAGTATGCTATGTAGCTAAATAAACTGTGAGTCCCAAACATTACACTGTTTCATAAACTGCTAGTGATTCATTTGGTATGTTATTTGATATTTCACCATATGCTGCACAGTTGGTTAACTTTATGTATCCGTATGCAGTACAGGTAGTCATTGCCATATCTTCAGGTTTGGAACTACTGCTTTGATTCATTTCCATATCCTCATATTTATCGTTATTTTGCATATTCTTATTTACATGATTATCTGACTGGGAGCCATTTGATGCTAAACATATATATAATACTGATATGATATGGTTGGTAGTATACAGTATGCATACCATTTCTGAATTGATTCCATTCTTATGTTTGTAGAAAAGATGAAACAAATGTGTACATAATTTCCTATGACTCAACTTATTCAGGAATTATTAATTTTACAGATTATATCTATTTTTTTATGATGCTTTATAAAGAAAGTAACATTGATTATCACATGTTAATGCTCTGAATAATATGGCTTGCAGAATCTAAAGAATTATGAGTTATTATAACACCAGTTTTTCAATTCCTTAAACTAAAAAGTTTGCAAAGAAACTTTATGCTAAGTAATTTAATATTACAATTATTATTATTATATTTAACTTTGCCAAAATGGCACACTCCAAGAATAATAGATACTTTGGTAGTATTTGTCAATAAGCTCATTAAAAATTCATGAGATGTCATTTGCTGGCCATAACTTCACTTTGTTTCACTTTTACCTGAAATTACTGATACCATCAACTTTCTTAGCCTATTTAATACATGTAAATGCACAAAGCAATACAGAATCCTCCTTTAGGCATTCATAAATCTGTCAGTCTGTTGTACATGTATGCACTATTAAAAATTTTGCATCTAACAGTGACCACAGACAATTACAGGGAGGGTAAATGAGGCATCATTGGAAATAGTTATTTTATTCATTTCCAATATGCGACGTCCCTGTCACCTTCCTGTTTAATCCAGACTATCAATGGCTGTTCTGTTTGATCAAACAAAAAAGCCATTGCTTTCTTCCTGAGGCTATCAATCATAGCTCCTGAATGAATAAACGCCTTTCAACATATGGTAATGTTCAATCATTTTTGACAAGAATTTGGAATGTTTCCTTCTTACCCACTCAACACCAAAATTTTTAAGGTTGTGTCACAACCTGTGACAGTTGCAAACATGAATCATCAGTTGATATCGTACACTTTGTACCTTTCCCTCAGTGTCTGAGTGAAACTAAATGCAGTCTGTATTGGTATGGTGCTAAGTAGCCAGTAATAATATTGTCAGCATTGCCAGCTGCAAACGGTAATAATTATTGTTTCTTTAACATTGATATCTTCTAGCACTTTTGAAGCAACAAATCTGAAGCCTTCTCTGTATGAGTAACAAAAACACATTGCACTAAGAGTATCTACATAAACACTGAACAATGCTAATGTTGTGTCTGAAAAGTATGACCAATTACTACAGAGCAGGGACAGAACATGGCCTAGTTGCTTGAAATATGGCTTGCCCAATACTAGCAACTTTCTTCTTTTCTAATGAACAGAAAAATAATTTTAAGAAAGCACAATGTCGCAAGAATATTGTCTAGAGCAGAATCAAGCTTTTGAAATCAAAGCTAAGATATTCTTTGGTGTCAGATGAAACACCTCTGTTAATGTCACTTGGTGCATCAACAAAAACTAATTATATTATTATAATATATATATATATTTATATATACATATTTATAGTGGCCTTAACAAACGTTTATGGCATTGGTGTTTGTACTTACTAAACCTTACTTTCTGCGTACATTACAGGGTGGATGGGACAATGTGGTTGTGGATTCCCTTACTTGTCAGGGATGGACTGATGGAGGTGATGCTGGTGAGGGAGAGGATGACAGTGAGTCCCAAGTATCTCAGACATCTATGAACAACAGGAAATCCAGACAAGATTACGCGGGAATTTCTTTTCTCAAGATGCCACCTTCCGAGGGGACGGGGGTGGGGTGATGTGGGAAACCATGCCATGCAAGCCACAAGAGGATCACCCACATAAAGGTACTGTACTGGATATTCTCTTTATGCCACCCTTTACTGTATAATTTGTGTACTTCCTTTACCACACCTTACCTAATCATTTTTGTTTTGTATCATTTCTGTGTACGTGCCTGGTTTTGTATGCATTTGGCTCAGCATGAGCACAGCAGATTCTCTGATTGTCATGATTCTGAAAATGAGTGAAATCCTGTGAAGAAGGCACCAGCGTGAAACCTGGGTCCCCGTGACGGAGTATACCTGGTTGCGGCAAACCCCACACGTTCTCGCTTAGGGTTATTTTGGTGTGTAAAGCATGCCTTTCACTAAATGAGTCTCAATTTTACATGAATCAGGGTGTAATATGATGAGATATTTCACTTGCTGGCTACTTCATTTTCATGAGCCGAGGCGAGTAAAAATAAAGCCCTGAAAGCCAAATATACAAGTATTATAAACGATTTATTCTGTGCTAGATATCTTCACTGCAGTAGTTTGTACTAGGATTAGCAATTCTGCTATTCCACTCCACCAGATGATATTTTAGGGTGAAGGGGTGGGGGAAACTCTGTAAGTTGAGGGTTGCTGCACTCATTAGGATATCAGAGGACAATGCTGTATGAAGATTTCTTTCTCGAGCAGTTACTCCATCCTTGTAAAACTGGCATGGAGAATTATTTATTTGAGCATGAAGTATTGCATGTTGAATGTCACCGGACATTGTTGTTCAATTATCACTTTTTTTTTGTACTCACTAATAATTCTTGTTGGTAGTGAAAAGTAGCAGTTGCATCAGCTATTAATATGCTAGTTTAGATGCATCACTTTCATTTTAGGTAGCCTCTACAAAGTTTGGCTCATTATAGACTAAAAGAAAACTCAGTGCAGCATTCTTCTCTGACTAATTGTGTTTCTTCTGATTAGAAAGTAAACGACTCCAAACTAAATACATAGTTTGTATCTACATTTGGTCACACTTTACCAAGTCAAAACATTAGTTACAGTGAATATGGAAGCAGATGTACAAGTGATTAACAATTCAATTTACTAAGGTACATAAAAAGTTTGTTGGTAGTCTACAAATGAAGCATGCTAATATAGCTAAGTCAACTGTAAGTCCAAAACATTACACAGTTTCATAAACTGCTAGTGATTCATTTGGTATGTTATTTGATATTTCACCATACGCTGCACAGTTGGTTAACTTTATGTCTCCTTATGCGGCACAGGTAAGTCATTGCCATATCTTCAGGTATGGAACTACTGCTTTGATTTAATTCAATCTCTTCATATTTATCGTTATTTTGCATACTCTTCTTTACATGATTATCTGACCTGGAGCTATTGGATGCTACCCTATTAACACAATAATTATAACATGTATATATTTATATGACATGGTGGTATTATTTATTATCTTTAACTGTGCCCAAATGGCACACTCCACGAAATAATAGAATTCATCTAGATTAGCTGTCTCGTAAACTTACTTGAATGCTTTAATTTTAATGCAGGTTATGACTAGAGACATAATCATAATAGCTACTACTACAGCAGATGTCACTACTGCACCAATCATTACACTAGAATTTCCTGGTGAACATACATATTATGTTATAAATACGAGAAATTAATTTTTGCTACAATTATAAGATTATAAAGATAAAATTAAAATACTTCTTATAAATGAATCTTCCATTAATAGTTCATAAATTATGACATGTTCTTAAGCCAATGTACAATTAAGTTGGTAAAATACTCATTAATAAATTGATAGATGTAATGTTGCAATCAAGGGTAGCTTTTAGATAATTGAAAATATTTCAATTCTTATTAATCTTGTATTGATACCTGTATGGAAGATTTCTTCATTGTATTGTGTTGTCAACATTGTATGTGATGATAATGTTAATGAGTTGTTATCTCCATTTACATTACTGATATTTGTGCTTTGCGTTGAACACATGAACGTCATTGGAGTAGAATCTAAGTCTACAAAAATGTTATAAATTGTTGTAGTTATGTGTGTCACATTATATCTTATCCCAACAGTCATTAGAGTTGATAAAGTCTAGTCTTGTCTGGGTCTAAAAAAGTAAGTATGTATATTTAGTCCACACTAGATATCTTCACAATGCTGTGTGAAGTATGAAATAATGCTTGTTTTCTCATAGTGTGTTATTTCATTTATATTTAGCAAGCTCACAACCCTGGTAGTTATAGCAACTGGCCTTATAGCTTGCCAGCTCCAGTACACCAGGTTTTTACAGCTACCTTCCTATGGTGTAGCCTACCCTACAGGGTTAGAGCAGCTTTAGAGCAGCTGCTGAAATATCAGCTGGGTTAGGGAGCCCCTATAGCCAACTAATAAATTAACTACTGTGAGTGTAATAAATGAAAGGCTTCACCAAGAAAAAAGAAAGCATTAACATGTTGTATTCTTTTATCATGTGTTATGACCAATAAGTACTGAAGAAAAGGATCACAAGTAACTAACTTGATCCCAAATAATAACTAGTGATACATTCTGGACCTGACAATATTATCATCTTGGTGGCTTAGTTTTAGTTGTTGTTTTTTATTTAATTCTCCATGATGATTTAGTTAGTTATTAGTATTTCTTCAATATCATGCAGAAAATTTAATTAATTTTACAAGCTACTGCACTAATTGTCTTAGTTTTGGTGAATTGATGTTGACTCTCAAAGTAGTTCATGTACTTTTCTCGAAGAATTTGAAATACTTCTTTAAGATACAAATACAGTATGATATTTATATAGTTTAGAGAATGTTTCCTTGACGATAATTAACATCTCCATTTAATAATGACCTGATTCAAGGTGAGATAGTTACAATAAAAATTGCTTATTTTTAGTTTTTGTCATCCACTCTACTGGTAGTTTTAGTTTTAATCGAATTTACTGTCTTCTAAAATGTTTAGTTTTTTCATGTACAGTACTCTACAGTTTAGTTTTAGTTTTTCTTACCAAAGTAAAATAGCTACCCCATGACTAAGCGGTTTTGGTTTTAGGTTTAGTTAGCTATACAAAACAACATTAAAGCTGACTTGCTCAATTAAGGACCAAGAATGTAGCCTTGAACAATTCATCTTTGCTGCTAAATAGAGTCAACATTATAGGATTTTTGGCCTACCCAGATGATTTGCTCATACTGCTGCTACATAATAAAATAAGGACATCAATTACAAGCATGACAACTTGCTAATAAAAATGATATTGAATCCAGCCTGAGTTATTTTAATGTTGTTTTTTTGGTTTGAAAGTTTTGTATAGTCCATTAGCACTTAGCTTTATTCAGCTAAAATATACATAGTTGAGTGGTAGGGCTGCTTCAAATATGAATGTTATCTTCCCAAGTGGTCTAGTTGTCGGTAGTTACCTGCTATCATGACCATTATTACTGTTGTTATTATTTCTATGATATAGCTACAGTAGTGTATCTATTATATCTATAAAAAATGATTTATCACACAAAGTGCCACTAAAAGTAAAGAAGGAGGTACTTATCAATAGAGCAATGAAATAAACAAGTACAATATAAATGCATCTCCATGACAATGTATTTTTTAATTCAGTTATAGGGTATGTAGTTTTAGCACCTACAACATGACTAATATGACATTTAAGTACATCAATAAAAAAAAATAGCAGAACAATTTTTATGATTATTTTCAGGTCTGGTTTAGCTAAAATATACAGACTTCCTGTTCTCTAAAAAATGGTATGCTACATCATGATAAAACTGTTTTTCCATTAATCAAATTGTTTGGCAGCAACTTGGAATTTAATAACCATCCTTTTTCACACTATATTATATTTACACTATCCCATTAAATTTTCTTCCTTTTAAGTCCACACTATCGACCACAGTAACACTATCAACCACAGTGACACCATCTGTTGAAGTTTCTACTTTCAAATTGAAAAAAGTGTCACACCTCTTCCTAGCGAGTACGGAGCGAATACGAATGTTTTGGCTCTTTAGAACCTCAAGTAACATAGACGGTGTCAGATAGTGTGTGTATTCATGACAGAAGAGAAGTTAAAAGGCAATTAATTGGAAAAAGCGGTTGGAATCGGCAGTGTAAGTTAGAGAGGATAAAAGAGAAGACATTAAGGAGAGCGATTAGCTAATTGTAGCTAGAAAGCGGGTGGAATTGACTGTAAAGGCGGTGGCGATTTCAAAAACTAAGGCGAAAGAACAAAAAAGAAGGCAAAAGTTTCACAAAGCGTAAATCCACAATTATGATACATGTAGTAAAACTGAGAGATTGAGAATCAGGAGAGGTAGAACGAGCTGAAGAAAGGAAAAGTGGGGGATAAGAAAAGCTCAAATATTTCAGAAAAAAGAGAACAGGAGAGGGAAACTTATGTAACCTTAACCAATGGTAGAGAATGATAACTGAGCAAGATAACTTGTGCTACTGGCATACTTACTTGGCAACAATCAAGTGCCCCTTTGTGGCAGGGTACTTGCTAGTTATTATTACTGTGCTGAGTCAGAAATTTCCCGTAAGTCATTCATTATTTTGTTTTCTTTTGTTGTTGCTTCTATTTTTATAATCACTTTTATTTTTCCTTATCCACTCATTAAAAAAAATTGTAAATTATTATATTATTTGTAAATTAATGTTTTTCATCATGATTTTAACTGTTCATTATTTTAAGTTCTAGACAGTCCATTTAGCGATTGTATAATTTATTAAGAAACAAATTTAAGTTTGTTTGTTTTTCAAAAAAGTAGCCATATTTTTTCACTCATTTTTAAAAGAGCACTGCTTTCATAAACCGTAGATCCTGTCACTGGGTATATGGTATCACAATATGCACATATTCGCGCACACAATTTGTGGTAATGATGCTCATAGAACTTGCTATTAATTTCGTTATCCTTCCATAAAATAATTGCAAATATCTAACTTTAGAAGCTGCTCATTTGTATACCTTGTGGTTTATTAAATGAAACACATTTATAAGGTTTATCAGGTTTTGAATTTGTTAATTGAAAGTAAATCTCATAAGGTTTATCAGGTTTTGAATTTGTTAATTGAAACTAAATCTCATAAGGTTTATCAGTAAGAAAATATGAATCACGTGCAAAGTGAACAACACTCATAGGTTCCAAGTGCCACGAAAGCTCCGTGGCAGTCACGGAATTTTACTCTATCAATCTGCCACGCACGGAAGTTCTGATTGCCTATTGTCTGCCACGGAAATCCCCCTATCAGAAACCACAGTTTACTTAATACCTAGCTTTAATAGAAAACCATACTCTATCAGCAAAACCATACTCTCTATCAGCAAAACCATACTCTCTATCAGCAAAACCATGCAGCGTATCCATGTAGGCCCTCATGATGCAATTCCACACAACACTTATACATATCAAATTTTGATTTCTGATCTTGAATACTTCTTTCTTGGTAGTACTGGCAATGGCAGAGTGTTTCCCAACCACCTGCTCCTAAGAAAGCAAAAAAAAAAAAGGAAAGACAAGGCTAACTCATTTTTGATAATAAGTGGATAGAACATATATTATAGTTGATGTCTGGACTTTTGAATATTCCTTGCTCAAATGCAGAGGCAGAAAGGGGCTTCTCAGTGCTGAGGAAAGTCCATACTGACAGAGGGCCAGTCTTAGCCACTCTACTATTATTAGCTTGCTGAGAGTTATGATGAACAATAGTGATTGCTGCTTTGACACTATAATTATCAGATGAATTGATTACAAAATGCAAAAAAGCTACAATCATTCTCCAAAATGAATCAATATAACAATAGTCATTGTCATTAATTATATTCATAACATTAATTACATGAAGGATGTGGTCAATTGAGTTGATTTAATTAATGGGTGTGGTTTGTCACTGATTTCCATTTCTCAAACTTGGAACCTATGAACACTTGAAGCTCTAACTTGGTAACATCACAACAGATAGTCTGTTAAAGCATGATTCTAGAATGGAGGATGCCAGGCAGTGAAGTTCTAGTATCTGAGCTAACTTTCCACATGACCAATTTAGGTTTATATGTCAAGAAATCCAGTTCTTGCTTCACACAATTTTAATTGAGTCATAAAAAATACACATGTGGGGACACACCCACCAGGATAGACATCATGCAACTTATTAAATAGATTGAATTGTTGTATATTTCTGTGGTGTGTGAGAGAAACGTGTTGTGCAGTATAAATGACATGTGAATCAGTATGGTTGTGTTCAGTGTATTCAGTGTGAGTGTGTGTATGTGTGTGCTGGCTGTGTGGTGTAGTAGTCGTGTCCTAGGCTCAGGGCCTGAAACCCCACTTGGGCAATTTTCCATCTAGATTTCCATCTGCCTCCCACCAGCCCCACCACACCACCTTGCTGTGATCGAGTACTGGCATTTGCTGGGTGTTGATTCTAGGCCTTTTCTCATGAAACAGCATCATGTTAAAGACATGTAGAGCAATTAGAACATTGTTGTAGTTACCTGGCAGTATCTATGCTAATTTTGAATAAAGTTGAGTTATGTTGCATTCATAGTTAGCTATTTCGTGCAATTTTTTTTATTCCTTTGTGGTCATACATTATCAATAGAAGTTTCAGTTTTTTTCAAGATGGGCATTTTTGTATTCCCTGTTTTGTCACTGTCCATAAGTGTATGCTGCAACTTCTATTAAAGTTTAACTCTACTAAGTGAATTAGAAAAGAATCTTGCTCAGGGACTAGAGAAGAGCAGAACACAATCTGATGGCAGCGTGTTCTGACTACCTGTGCGCCCACACAACTGGTGTGACTAATAAGCACTCAAAAAGATAGTGACTGGGTATATGTCATGTTGACCGAAAAAATGTTACTAATATTTTAATGATAGATAACCAATAGCTTCATTCTCCATCGGGCTTCTCTCTCAGTTTTGGGATAGTTTATGTAGTGACCCACGGCTGTGATCATACACTGTATTGGCAAGCACATTACCCCCTGAGATGCTACAGCACTTCTAGCAACTAGCACAGCTAAACTGCTTTTTAAGTTTTTACAGCTACCTTCCTCTCCTGAAGCCTACCCAGGTCAGAGCAGCTCTAAGTAACATCTGGATGTGAGGTAAGCCCTTAGAGGGTTTTACAGCTTGCTTTACACTATACCAAACCTAGTACACACTACTGCAATTAAGATATCTAGCATAGAATAAACCACTTATAAAATTTTGTCAGAGTAATATAGCAAGATATCTCGGGTTATTATCACTGCATCTGGCTCCTTTGAAGATAAATTTGCCTGCTCTTGATATTTTTGCCATATCACACTTCGACTAATGTAATAAGCATCATATATAAATATTATACATTTTGCACTAGATATCTTCAAAATAGTATTTTAGTATGACCCTGAAAAATACTTCAGAATATTGGCTTTATCCACAAAAACTCTAGCAGTTAATAGCAAGAGGTATAGCTTACCAGTTTATTTTTTTGTTATGTTTTGTTTTTATCGCTACCTTACTCTGCCAAATAAGGCCAGAGAAGCTGCTAAAATATTACCTGGAGGTGTGGGGACCTAATGAATTTAATACATGAATCAGAATAGTGGAATAGAATAAAAGGTGAATTTAAGAGAAAACTTGCTGATCACAATATGCTGGAGGTGTGG